>Ga0335083_10006094_pt1 | contig 15151 bp, 10 predicted proteins | sample Lox_Sample_42_FD_206716 | JGI IMG/M metagenome (GOLD analysis project Ga0335083, IMG submission 206716) | Soil microbial communities from Loxahatchee National Wildlife Refuge, Florida, United States - Lox_Sample_4.2 | ecosystem: Environmental > Terrestrial > Soil > Wetlands | place: USA... | reverse complement strand
CGCACAAACTCATATGCTCCTATTTACCGGATTTCTTCTCGTCGTGCTGGCCGCCCTGCTGCAAGGCACATTCGTTCTGCCTATGACTCTGGTCCGGCAATGGTCCTGGGAGCACACTTGGGCGACATTTTCTTTGCTGGGCATGTTGGTCTTCAACTGGATCATCACTCTCCTGCTGGTCCCGAACATTCTTTCGGTGTACGCCGGTTCACCCGCGCGTGATCTCGCCATTCTGGCGCTCTTCGGCGCGGGCTGGGGCATCGGCGCGGTGCTGTTCGGCATGGGCATGGACCGGCTCGGTATGGCGCTGGGCTATCCCATCATCATGGGGCTTATTGCCAGTCTGGGCGCGTTGATTCCGCTGCTGGTTTTCTTTCCGCAATCGCTCTTCACCGGAAAGGGGCTCGTGCTGCTCGCCGGAACCGGGCTGGTGATCTTCGGCATCGCGCTCTGTTCCGTGGGCGGCTCGCGGAAATCGCCCGCGGGCGGAAAATCCTCGGCCATGCCTTCTGCCGCCTTCAAAGCCGGTCTGGTAATTGCCATCCTGGCCGGCATACTCTCCTGCCTGCCCAATGTGGGCGTGGCTTTTGGTGGCGCCGTTACTGGCGCGGCCGAGTCGCTGGGAGTTTCGCCGGCGTCCGCGGGAAACACTGTGTGGGCGCTGCTGTTCACTCTGGGTTTCGTGGTGAACTTCGCTTACTGCCTGTATCTCATGATCAGCCGCCATTCACTTCGTCAATTCTGGAATGGCGAAACGCCGCGCAATCTCGGCCTGGCCGCGCTGATGGCGTTGATGTGGATCGGAAGTTTTTATCTCTATGGAGCGGGCGCAGCCAAGCTCGGGCATTGGGGCGTGGTTGTGGGCTGGCCGCTGTTTATTTCGCTCTCCATCGTCGTCGGCAACCTCTGGGGACTGTGGCGCGGGGAATGGCACGGCGCGCCGGCCTCTGCGCGCCGCCTGCTGAATCTGGGGCTGGTCGTTCTCATTGTGGCGGTGATCACAGTGGCTTTGAGCAATGCCATCTGATGCCTGGTGTGCGATGTGAATCCAGGCCGTAGAATGAGAGAAGGATTGCTCCTGGGAAGGCTCGCTCCCCGAGAAAACGATGACTCGGACTTCCACATTCCTACTCAGCCCGCAGCCACGGGCGCGCTGGATGCGCTTTGACACCGCCCAGCTTCTGAAGCGTTTTTTCTTTTGTGAGCGCTCGCTGCTGGTGAGCCAGGCTGCGTGGATCCCTGCCATTGCTCCGCTGGAAGTCAAAACCGGCCTGGCGCGCTTCATCTGGCAGAGCGCCGAGACTGCCCACGCCTTGCGCGAGCGCGTCTTCGAGCTTCGTTTTCCCAGCCGCCTGCTGGAAGAAGAAGGCGCCGATCACGCGCTGATCGAGCTATTCGCCGCCGTCAAGGATTCGCCTTCGGTCCCGGCCTTCCTGCTGAGCGTGGGCAAAGTCTTCCTGCCCGCGCTGCGCGATGCCTATCACGACTACCTCGAAGCTTCCGATTCCATCGCCGATGGCCCTACCCACCGCTTTCTCTCGCTGGCTGTTTCCGACAAGACCGAGCAGATTCAGGCGTTCGAGCAGTGGGCGGAGTCGGCGGTTTCCGAGAATCCGCAGCTCCGCGAGGCGGCGCATGCGTGGACAGACTCGGTGGCAAACCGGCTCCAGGAAATCGGCGGAGTTGGAGTTGGCCCGTCGTCGTCGGCCGCGGCCGCAGGTCCCTTACCGGGAGCGCGGGCCTACGCAACTCCCGCACATCCCGCGAGGGACGCGCGTTTCTGGCCCTGCCGCTTCTACTGGCCTGATGTTGTGGATTCGAGCTATCCCTACGGCGAAGGCATGCAGCTGCAACTGCGCTCGGCCATCAGCCACGTAAACGAAGTCTGGGCGGTGGAAGCCGGCGGCGTGATTCTCAGTTCCTTTGCGGACGTTCTCCCCTGGGAATGGATTCACGACTCCGCCCGCTGGACTTACGACGAGTCCCGCCATTGCCGCATGGGCTACGAGCGCCTCATGGCTTGGGGACTCGATCCGGCGGAGATTCCTCTGGGTACGTACATCTACGAGAGCGCGGCAGGGCAGAACCCGATCTACCTGCTGGGCATGCTTTATTTCTTCGAGACCAAGAACATCCGCCACAAACCCGCCCGCGCGCAAATGTTCCATAGCTACGGCGATTCTCTCAGCGAGCACGATATGGATTTTGACTGGGCCGACGAAACCCTGCACGCCGGTTACGGCAAACACTGGCTCAAAGAACTGCTCCGAGTGCGTGGCGAGGATCCCGCCGCCTACGACGAGGTCCGGGAACGCTGCGGGAAGTTGGTGAGCGACTACGTTGCGACCGCGACAGCGAAAGAGATCGCCGACTTGAAAGCCGTGGCCGGCGCGCTGATCGCAAAAGCCCAAGGAGGCTAGCGTCGTTCGTGGGCTGCGCTCACGAACCCGCGCCGGATCGCTTCTATAATAGAGAGTACGGCTGCGTGACGTGCACCCTTCCATGAGATTACGGTCTCGAGTGTGGCAGGCGATGAGTATCGTCGCGCTGGCCATGTCCTGCATACTTCAAGCCGCAGCGCAAACGGCTCCAGCCGCGGGAGATTCTCTGGAAGCCCACCTGGGCAGGGGTTACGACGCGCTCAAGCAGGACCGCTACGAAGCCGCCGCCGGTGAATTCCGCGCAGCCCTGGCTATCGATCCAACACTGGTCCTGCGGGCAAGGTTTCCGCTAGCCGTGGCGCTGTTTGAAATGCACAACAACGCTGAAGCCCGCCGTGAATTCGAGGCGGTGCGGGCGCAGGTGGGAGACCATCCCAACATCACCTACTATCTGGGCCGCCTGGATCTTGAAGACAACAATTTTCCCAGCGCCATCCGCAACTTCACCAAAGCCGCAGCCAAGCCGCCGTTTCCCGATACGGCCTACTACCTCGGCTTCGCATACTTCAAGCAGGGCGATCTGGCTTCCGCGGAGAAATGGCTCAAGCAGGCGCAGGAAGCCACGCCTCAGGACGCTCGCGTGCCTTATCAGTTGGGGCTGGTCTATCACAAACTGGGCCGGGAAGCAGAGGCGAAAAAGGCCATCGCGCTTTCGAGCGAATTGCGCCAGCGCGACAATCACGAGAGCGCCCTGCGGCAGGAATGTTCGCAAAAGTTGCAGCAGGGAAGCCGCGAGGAAGCGCACGCCATCTGCGATCAACTCTACGATCCAGACAACGCCGACAAGCTCACCGAACTCGGCACGCTCTACGGCCAATACGGCGACGCTGAAGCGGCGCTAAAGCCTCTGCGCCGGGCCGCCGAACTGGCGCCGCAGTCGCCGCAAACGCAATACAACCTGTCCATGGCCTATTACCAACTGGGGCAGTTCGAGCAAGCCCGCGCTCCGCTCAGCAACGCGCTCAAGCGCTGGCCCGATCTGTTTCAGCTAAACGCTCTTTACGGCGCCGTGTTGGCGAAGCTTGGTGAGGATGCGGCTGCCTACCAGGCATTGCGGCACGCCCACGAACTGAATTCGCAGGATACGGGAACGGCAGAGATGCTGTACGCTCTAACCCGCGGCCTGGGGCAGAAGAGCCAGCAGGCAAAGCAATTCGAAGAGGCCCGGCGGTACTTCGCGGAGGCCGCAAAGCTGCATCCCGAAGATCCGGAACCGCACCGCCATCTGGCGGAAATCTACAATGCCATGGGCCATGCGCCCGAGGCGAATGCCGAGCAACAGGAAGCAGACCGCCTGGCGAAGAACTTCGTGAAACCCCAATAGACATAGGACAGACTTAGAATTCATCGTGGCTCCGAGCCCACATTTCGAGCGCATCATCTGGATCGTGCTGGATAGCGTCGGCATCGGCGAACTCCCCGACGCCGCCGACTACGGCGACGTTGGCCGCGACACGCTCGGCCACATCGCCCGTTCCCGCCCACTAAAGATTCCCACGCTCACCGGCATGGGCCTGGGAAACATCAAGCCACTCGACCACGTACCGCCTGTGACCGCGCCGGCGGCGAGTTACGGCAAGGGGGCAACCGTTTCTCCCGGCAAAGACACCACCACCGGCCACTGGGAGATGGCCGGTGTCTGGCTGGAGCAGGCGTTTCCGGTTTATCCGCAGGGTTTTCCCAAAGCGCTGATCGAAGAGTTCGAGCGGCAGATTGGCCGCCGCACGCTGGGCAACAAGCCCGCTTCCGGAACCGAAATCATCAAGGAGCTTGGCGAAGAGCACCTGCGCAGCGGCTTTCCCATCGTTTACACCTCCGGCGACAGCGTGTTTCAAATTGCCGCCCATGAAGAAGTAATTCCGCTAGCCGAACTGTATCGCATGTGTGAGATCGCCCGAAAGCTGCTTGACGGCCCCAACCGCGTAGGCCGCGTGATTGCGCGTCCGTTTCGAGGCGAGGCGGGAAATTTCCGCCGCACCGAAAACCGGCACGACTATGCGGTCGAGCCTCCGCGGCCCATGCTGCTCGATGTGCTGTCAGAACGGCAGGTGCCGGTCTTTGGAATCGGAAAGATTCACGACATCTACAACGGCCGAGGTGTGGACAAATTCGTCACTACAAAAAGCAACGCTGATGGCATGGCCAAGCTCACCGACTCCCTATCCCGCCAGGCAAACGGCCTGATCTTCGCCAACCTGGTGGACTTCGACATGCTGTACGGCCACCGCAAAGACGTCGAAGGCTTCGCCCGCTCGCTGGAGGAATTCGACGCGCTGCTTGATCCCATGCTGCGCCTGCTGCGTCCGAGCGATCTGCTCATGATCACCGCCGATCACGGCTGCGACCCCGATCCGGTAAATCCCACGACCGATCATTCGCGGGAATACGTGCCCATCCTGGCGTACACGCCAGCCGCAGCCCGCGGAGTGGACCTCGGAGTCCGCAACACTCTGGCCGACATGGGCCAAACTATCGCTGAGAACTTCGGGGGGACCATTCCTCGCGGCAGCAGTTTCCTGAACGCTCTCTTCAGCTAGAGAATCTCATCGCACTTTATCCAGTGCTACCGCTTCCGTGCCTCGCGCACTTTCACCCTACCCATTGCCTGTCATCCCGAGCGAAGCGAGGGATCCAGGTTCTTGCCGCCGCCTGCACTGGTTCAACCACAAGCAGAAACCCAGATCCCTCGCTACGCTCGGGATGACAATCGCTCATTGGGGATGGCAAGTGTGCTTCGTCCCTGATTGCTTCGTCCGATACTCTGACCTCTACGCGCCCCTTCGCGGCGATGTGCCTTTCACCGATTCGATAGTATATTTAAGGCACGTGGGCTGCCCGCGCCGGCAGTCGTATTACCAGCATTCCTGCAAGCAGATTGAAGGAGAACCATGCCTCGCATCGTGCGTTGTTCGCTTATCCAAGCCACCAACTCAGAGTCTCCTGCCAGCCCGCTGGAGAAAATCAAGCAGTCGATGGTGGAAAAGCACGTTGGCCTGATCCGCCAGGCCGCCAAAGAAGGCGCGCAAATTGTCTGCCTGCAGGAAATTTTCTACGGCCCTTATTTCTGCGCCGAGCAGTCCATCCGCTGGTATGACTTCACCGAACCCGTGCCCGGCGGTCCGACCCTGCAGTTAATGCAGAAGCTGGCCAAAGAACTGCGCGTAGCGCTCGTCGTGCCCGTGTACGAGGTGGAGGGCGAAGGAATTTACTACAACACCGCCGCCGTGATCCACAATGACGGCTCTTACCTCGGCAAGTACCGCAAGACCCATATTCCCCACGTCGCTCCCGGCTTCTGGGAGAAGTTCTACTTTCGTCCGGGAAATCTCGGGTATCCAATTTTTGATCTCGGCTTCGCCAAAATCGGCGTGTATATCTGTTACGACCGCCACTTCCCGGAAGGGGCGCGGGCTTTGGGGCTGAATGGGGCGGAGATTGTGTTCAATCCCTCGGCGACGGTAGCCGGGTTGAGCGAATACCTATGGAAGCTGGAGCAGCCGGCCCACGCCGCGGCGAACGGATACTTTATCGCCGCCATCAACCGCGTAGGCACCGAGGCGCCGTGGAATATCGGCGAATTTTATGGTTCCAGCTACTTCTGCGATCCGCGCGGGCAGATTTTTGCGCAGGCGTCGCGTGATAAAGATGAAGTGCTCACCGCGGATATTGATCTCGATATGATCGCCCAGGTACGCAAGACCTGGCAGTTTTTCCGCGACCGCCGCCCCGACATGTACGAGGCGCTGGTCCGGCCATAAAGGGTTTTCTTCGCGTCCTTTGCGACCTTTGCGGTTAATTTACGACTCCCAAAGATCGCAAAGATCGCAAAGGAAGTTTCAGGAGCATGGGGTGTCAGTTTTCAAGGAACATCAGGAGAATCCGGAGCTAAGGCGTCGATTCGCGGAGATTCATCCGCCGTTTGCTCCGCAGGAGGCAGTCATCGAGGCCAACCGCTGCCTCTACTGCTTCGACGCTCCCTGCATGTCCGCCTGCCCCACGCACATTGACGTTCCGCGATTCATCAAAAAAATTGCCCAGGGAAATGTTCGCGGCTCGGCGCTCACCATTCTCGACGCCAATATTCTCGGAGCCAGTTGTGCCCGCGTCTGCCCGGTGGATGTTTTGTGCGAGGGCGCGTGCGTGTATCACCGCTATAACAAGCAGCCCATCGAGATCGGCCGCCTGCAGCGTCACGCCATGGACCACTTCTACGCCAATGGCGCGGAGGTCCCTTCCCGTGGGGCACCCGAAAGAATAGAGAAGATCGCCTGCATCGGCGCGGGCCCGGCCTCACTGGCCTGCGCGGCGGAGCTTCGCCAGCGCGGGTTTCAGGTGACCATCTTTGAAGGGCGCGCTCTTCCCGGCGGTCTGAACACCCACGGCGTAGCCGAGTACAAGCTGCGTCCTGCCGATAGCCTCCGCGAAGTAGACATGGTGCGTTCTCTTGGCGTGGAATTCCGCTTCGGCGCTGCGATCGCCGGTGAGGAGGCGCTGGCGGCGTTGGAAAGGGAATACGACATCATCTTCATTGGCGCAGGGCTGGGCGCCATGCACCGCATGAATATTCCGGGTGAGCGCCATCCCAGCGTGATTAACGCGCTGACCTTTATCGAAAACTACAAAACTGCCGGGCGGTTCAGCGTGGGCCGCAGCGTGGTGGTCGTGGGCGCGGGCAACACCGCCATCGACGCCGCCCGCGCCGCGGTGCGCCTGGGCGCGCAGGATGTACACCTGCTCTACCGCCGCGGCGAGAAGCAGATGTCGGCGTTCGCCTTCGAATATGAACACGCCAAGCGGGAGGGCATCCACTTCCACTGGTGGACGCAACCGGTGGCCATTCACGTCTCCCGCACACGCAGCGGGCTGGAGAGTATCGAGTGCGTGCGCATGGAGTCAGACGCTGAAGGCGTCGCCAGCGCGCTCGCGGGCTCGGAATTCCAGATCGCCTGCGACATGGTGATTCCTGCGATTGGCCAATCGGCTTTGCTGGAATTTCTGCAGGCTTGCCGCGGATTGCGCCTCGACCAGGGTCGCGTAGTTATCGATCGTGAAACCGGCCAGACCTCGAATCCGCGTTATTACGCCGGCGGGGATTGCGTGAACGGCGGCCGCGAAGTAGTCGATGCTGTGGCGGACGGCAAGCGCGCCGCCATCGGTATCGCCCGCGCCCTGGAGGCGGCCCATGCCTGAAACAAACATTTCTCCGGACCTTTCTGTTCGCTTTGCCGGCAAGATCTCTTCGCCGAATCCGTTCTGGCTGGCCTCCGCGCCCCCTACTAACTGCGGCGAACAGGTGATGCGCGCCTTTGACGCGGGCTGGGGCGGCGCGGTGTGGAAGACCATTGGCGAGCCCATCGTCAACGTCTCCTCGCGCTACTCCTCGGTGGACTGGAATGGGCAGCGGATGATGGGCCTGAACAACATCGAACTGATCACTGACCGGCCGCTGGATGTGAACCTGCGCGAGATTCGCGAAGTCAAGAAGCGTTATCCCAAGAATGCGGTGATCGCTTCGCTGATGGTCGAGTCCAAGCGCGAAGCCTGGCACACCATCGTTCAGCAGGTGGAAGACGCCGGCGCGGACGGCCTCGAACTAAATTTCGGTTGCCCGCACGGCATGAGCGAACGCGGCATGGGCAGCGCGGTTGGCCAGGTGCCCGAGTACACCGAACTGATCACTACATGGGTGAAAGAGAAAGCGCAGACGCCGGTGCTGGTAAAGCTTACACCCAACATTACTGACATCCGCACCATCGCTCGCGCCGCCAAACGTGGCGGAGCTGACGGGCTTTCAGCGATCAATACGATCAACTCCATCACCGGCATCGATCTCGACACTTTCATCCCCCGCCCTAACGTGGACGGCAAATCTTCCCACGGCGGCTATTGCGGCCCGGCGGTGAAGCCGATCGCGCTGCACATGGCGCAACAGATTCAAGCCGATGCGGATTCGGCGCTGCCGCTCTCGGGCATAGGAGGAATTTCTGACTGGCGCGACGCCGCCGAATTTCTGTTGCTGGGCTGCAGCAGCGTGCAGGTGTGCACTGCGGTGATGCATTACGGCTATCGCATCGTGGAAGACATGGCCGATGGCCTGGCCAACTGGATGCGTGATAAAGGCTTCTCCCGCATCGAGGACTTTCGTGGCCTGACTACGCCGCGCGTGCAGGAGTGGAAGCAGCTCAACCTTAACTATAAGATTATCGCCCGCATTCATGAAGAGAAGTGCATCGGCTGCGCCCTCTGCTACACCGCCTGCTGGGACGGCGCGCACCAGTGCATCCACATGGACCGGGTAAGCGGCGCCGTAAACGGCCACGAAACCCCTGCCATGCATGAGCAGCACAGCAAACAGCAGATCTCGATGACGCCCATTCCTAAGCTCGACCACGCGCACGCCGGCAACGGCCATGGACCTTACGCCACGCCTCTGGCTCGCATCCCGCGCGTGGATGAAGAAGAATGCGTCGGCTGTAATCTCTGTTCGCTGGTGTGTCCGGTGGAAGGCTGCATCAGCATGGAGCGAGTCGATAATCTCCCGCCACAGTCCTGGGAGGAACGCACCGCGGGCGCGTCCTGTGAGAAAAAGGTGAACTGATGGGCACGTTGATCCAGAACGGCACGGTGGTGACCGCGGAGAAAACTTTTCCCGCTGACATTTTGATTGAAGGCGAAGTCATTAAGGAAGTTCGCGCTGGAATTTCCGCCGCATCGCACCAGACGGTAGATGCCTCTGGAATGCTCCTTCTTCCCGGGGGCATCGACGCCCACACTCACCTCGACATGCCCTTCGGCGGCACAACTTCCAGCGACGATTTCGAAACCGGCACCCGGGCTGCCGCCATGGGAGGAACAACCACCATCGTTGATTTCGCCATCCAGGGCCGCGGCACAAAAATGCGCGACGCCCTCGACACCTGGTGGGAAAAAGGGGAAGGCAAAGCCTGCGTTGACTATGGCCTGCACATGATCGTTACCGACCTCGGGGGCGCGGGTCTTGAAGACATGGACGAATTGGTCCGCGAAGGGGTAGCTAGCTTTAAGCTATTCATGGCCTACCCCAACGTGTTGATGGTGGATGACGCCACCATCTTCCGCGCTCTCAAGCAGACCGCAAAAAACGGCGCGCTCATCTGCATGCACGCGGAAAACGGCAGCGTGATCGACGTCATTATTCAGCAGGCGCTGGCCGAGGGCAAGACTGCGCCCGTCTATCACGCGCTTACTCGTCCAACGGTTGCCGAGGCTGAAGCGGTGAATCGCGCTATCGCCATGGCGGAAATCGCCGGCGCTCCGGTTTACATCGTCCATCTTTCTTCTGAAGACGCACTCAACCAGGTGCGGGAAGCCCGCAGCCGAGGAGTACCCGCTTTCGCCGAAACCTGCCCGCAATACCTGCTGCTGACCATCGAGGAACTCAAGCGCCCCGATTTCGAAGGCGCCAAATACGTCTTCACTCCGCCGCTGCGCGAAAAAGAAAATCTGCCCAAGCTCTGGGACGGCCTCAAAGACGACAACCTGCAAGTCGTTTCTACCGACCACTGTCCCTTCTGCTTCGAAGATCAGAAAGTTCTCGGCCGCGGCGACTTCACCAAAATCCCCAACGGCGGCCCGGGAATCGAAAACCGCCTCCAGTTAATTCATCATCACGGCGTGAATGCGGGGAAAATCAGCCTCAACCGCTTCGTCGAAATCACTTCCACCACGCCCGCCCGTATTTTCGGAATGTATCCGAAGAAGGGCGCCCTCGCCGCAGGCAGCGATGCCGACGTCGTGGTATGGGATCCCAACGCCGAGCACCTTATCAGCGCCAAAACTCACCACATGCGTGTTGATTACTCCATGTTCGAAGGCTTCCGAGTGAAAGGCAACGCCCGCCAGGTGTTTTCGCGCGGCGAACTGATCGTGGACAAGGGCAAATTCCTCGGCAAACCGGGCCGCGGCCACTACCTGCGCCGCGCCGCCCGCGGCGGAGCGTGGCAGTGAGCATGGCCGGCCGGAACGATCCTGCCCTGGGGCACCCGGCCTCTTACGACCCGGCCCTCTACAACGAAGACCTGGCGCCTATTCCTCTCTCGCGCCGCACCTGGAGCACCTACAACTACGCGTCGCTCTGGGTCGCCATGAGCGTTTGCATTCCAACTTATATGCTGGCCTCGGGGCTGATCGCCGGCGGCATGAGCTGGAAACAGGCGATCGGAACCATTCTGCTGGGGAACCTGATTGTGCTTGTGCCCATGATTCTGAATGCCCACGCGGGCACAAAATATGGCATTCCGTTTCCGGTCTTCGTTCGAGCGTCGTTCGGGGTGCGCGGAGCCAATGTGCCCGCCGTGCTGCGCGCGATCGTCGCCTGCGGATGGTTCGGCATCCAGACCTGGATCGGCGGGCAAGCGATCTACTCCATGCTGCAAGTGATCTGGCCTCCCGCCGCAAGCCATGCTGCAGTCGGCTGGATTTGCTTTCTTTTCTTCTGGCTGCTCAACATGGCGGTCGTCTGGTATGGCGTCGAGACCATCAAGTTTCTGGACGACATCGGGGCGCCGTTCATGCTCGCCGTCGGCTTGCTGCTGCTTTGGTGGATCACGCGGAAGGCAGGCGGGTTGGGGCCGTTGCTGAGCGCCCCCAGCAAATTTCAGACGACCGCCGAATTCATGCGATTCTTCATCCCGGCGCTCACAGGGATGGTTGGCTTCTGGGCCACGGTCGCGCTGAATATTCCCGATTTCACACGCTACGCCAAATCGCAGCGGGCGCAAGTGGTAGGCCAGGCCCTCGGCCTTCCCGCCGCGATGACGCTGTATTCTTTTATCGGAGTGGCGGTCACATCCGCTTCGGTAGTGCTGTTCGGCACCGCCATCTGGGATCCGGTCACCCTGCTCGGGCGTTTCAACCAGCCGCTGGTCGCATTCATTGCGCTGGTTGCCTTGCTCATTGCAACTCTCACCACCAACGTCGCTGCCAACGTGGTTTCTCCCTCCAACGACTTTTCGAACCTGAACCCGCGCCGCATCTCGTTTCGCACTGGAGGCCTCATCACCGGAACCGCCGGGTTGCTGATGATGCCCTGGAAAATGCTGAGCAGCTACAACAGTTACATCTTCGGCTGGCTGGTGGGCTATTCCGGATTGCTCGGCCCCATCGCCGGAATCATGATCGCGGATTACTTTGTAGTGCGCAAGTGCACGCTGAATGTGGATGCGCTGTATCAGCGGGGTGGGACGTACGAGTATCGCGGCGGCTTCAACTATCGGGGAATTGGTGCGCTTGCGATGGGGATTGTTGTGGCGCTGTGTGGCCTGCTCTATTCTCCATTGCGCTGGCTTTACGACTATGCGTGGTTCGTGGGCTTTGCAGTTTCCGCCGTGGCCTATTGCGTTCTGATGAGAAGCGAGCCGGCGCGCGACCTCCCGGCGGAACGGGCAGAAGCAGCCGAGGGCTAATGCGTTTCTTTGCGTCCGTGAAGTCTCACGGGCTACAAAACTCTATTCCGCGAACTCGGCGGATGTTCTCAGCGTCCTCGGCGTTTTGAGATTTTGGTTTCGGCGCATGCTGCAACGAACCCTAAATCGCAGAGTTAGCCGAGAGCCCCCGCAGAGTCCGCAGAGAACTACGCCGGTGCAAATTTGTACACTGCCGGATTCCTCACTTCCGATTCAAGCGCAAATTCAATAGACTGATTCCTGCGACTCGAGGACCCTCCCATGACCGACATCGCCGTTTCTCCCGACATTGTTGACACCACACGCAAGCACAACTACGGCACCTGGCGCTTCCAGAAGAACTGGAATCCGATGCACGTCGTCGATGCCGAAGGCTGCTACTTCATCGACGCCAACGGCAAGCGCTACCTGGATTTCTCCGCGCAGTTGATGTGCGTCAACCTGGGCCACAAGAACCCGGCGGTGATCCGCGCCATTGAAGAGCAGGCGCGCAGCCTCGCCTACATTCTCCCTGGATTCACCACCACTGCCCGCGCCAACCTGAGCAACCTGTTGTTGGAAGTTCTTCCCCAAGGCCTGGAGAAATTTTTCTACGCGACATCCGGCACCGAAGCGAACGAGACCGCCTTCAAAATCGCCCGCATGTACACCGGCAAGAACAAGATCATCTCGCGTTACCGTTCTTATCACGGTTCCACCGCCGGCTCCATTGCCGCCACCGGCGACCCGCGCCGCTGGGCCATGGAGCCCGCCGGCAAAGGCCAGGACGTTGTCTTCGCACCCGAGGTGAATTGCTACGTGTGCCCCATCAAGCACACTTATCCCTCATGCGGCGTAGCCTGCGCCGATTACGTCGAGCACATGATCCGCAATGAGAGCGATGTGGCGGCGGTGATCGCCGAACCGGTGGTCGGCACCAACGGCGTGCTCGTGCCTCCTCCGGAATATTTCCCCAAGCTGCGCAAGATTTGTGACGATCACGGCGTGCTCCTCATCGCCGACGAGGTGATGACCGGCTGGGGCCGCACCGGCGAGTGGTTCGCGGTGAACCACTGGAACGTGAAGCCGGATATCCTGGTCACGGCCAAAGGTATAACTTCTGCCTACGTGCCGCTCGGCCTCTGCGCTACCACAGCGAAGATCGCCGACTACTTCCAGGACCACTACTTCGCACACGGCCACACCTACGAAGCGCACCCCATGACGCTCGCGCCCGCCGTAGCCACGATTCACGAAATGCAGCGCCTCGGCCTGGTGGAGCGCGCCAAGCAACTGGAGCCCTACCTGGGCGACAAACTGAAGGCGCTGAAAGCCAAGCACCCGAGCATCGGAGACGTCCGCGGGCTGGGGCTTTTCTGGGCGGTCGATCTGGTAAAGAATCGCGAAAGCCGCGAGCCGTTCAACACCATGCGCGATAAAGTGGAAGGCAAGCCCCTGGTGGTGGATCAGGTTTCAGCCGCTATGATGAAGAACGGCGTATCGCTGCAGGCATGGATCAGCCACTTTGTGATCGCACCGCCGCTGATCATCGAGAAATCAGAGATTGATACCGGCGTCGGCGCTCTCGATCAGGCGTTGGGGATTGCTGACGCGCTGGCAGGTTAACGTTCTGCGGCGGCAGCTTCCACATTGGCGTTTTCGGGCGATCCACCGGCCTGCCGCAGCGGCCCCGCCTCGCCGATCTTGTAGTCCTTGTATTCGATCGAAAGCGTAGCCTCGCCGCCCAGCCGGATGTAGCTCTGGCTGTGGTTTTCGGCAGGGAACCAGAAATCATCCACCTTGGTGTAGGTGTGCCGGATTTCTGTCTTCTTGATCCAGAAGGAAGGGCTCTTGGCGGGTGCGGCTTCGATCTTCACCACCGCAAAATCCTTGGCATCCACCCAAATTTTCCCGACATAAAGGAACTTGTTCTTGGACTTCGGAATTGTATTCAAAACGTAGCGTCCGCCTTCCGGGGAGTCCTCATAACCGGCCAGGGTGAAATCGTAGTTCGTGGTGTTGAGCGCGGTCTGCTGGCGATTTTCCCGGCTGGTGGCTTCCTGCTCGCCCTCCAGCAGCCGCTTGAAAACATGGTCGATGAGAAACTTAGACCCACTCTGCGAAATCACCGTGAATTTCTTCGTGTTGGGCGCCTCATAGCGCATCGTGACCGTCATCTCGGCGTCGCGGTTGCCGGGAAAGCCGCGATACTGCATGCGGTACACCCGCGTGCCCTCGAACTTGTGCAGCGCCTCGGCACGTTCCCGGTTCATCTGTTCGAGCTTTTGGACAATCTGCTCCGCGCTGAGCGGCGCTTGCGGTTGCGCCACAGTTTCTGTCGTCATGGCGATAAGCCATATGCAAAGCACCGCCACGGGTATCAGGCCGTATCGTATTGAACTTCTTCCCATCAATACCCCGACATTAATTGAAAATGCTTCAGCCGAGCGGAGTGGCCGCGCGGACACGTGGGGGGAACCCAACTTTGCTACCCACTCCGCCGCGGTTCAGTCCGTGCTCATAACTAGCATAAACCGATTCGAACACTCTGTCCCACGACGCCCCCACAGCCCAATTGCGCGCCGCAATCCGCATTGCGGAGAGCTGTTCTGGACGCTGGCTCATTTGCCGGATGCAGCTGGTAAATTCCGCGAGATTTCGCGCCACGTAACCGGTTTTGCCGGAACGCACCAGAAACTGCGGCCCTCCGCCATCGGTGACGATCGCGGGCACTCCCGACGCCAGCGCCTCAACCACGACATTTCCGTACGTATCGGTCAGCGACGGAAACACGAACACATCCATGTTGGCGTAGGCCTGCGCCAGGGCGTCGCCCTTGAGTACGCCAGTAAAATCGACACGCTGCAGGTTTGCCTTTAGCCACGGCTCGTCCGCTCCCTGCCCGACAATCAGAAAACGGAAGTTACTGAGGCCGCCTTGCAACAACTCCCGTTCCAGTTCAGCCAGAAACCGGACATTTTTCTCTGTGCTCAAACGTCCCACGTAGCCGAGTACCAGTTCATCGCCTTTGCGGTTTCGCCGGCGTGGATGGAAAAGATTTGAGTCCACGCCCCGCTGCATGGGATAACAGGGTTTCCCGGTGCCCCGTTCCAGAACCTCCATAAGCTCCTGATTGGGAGCGAAAAGCACCCGCGCAATTTGGTAGAAGCGAAGAGTGGCTCGCAGAGTCGCGCCGCGGATCGCGCTCCCCGCTCGGCGCTTTATCCCCGCGGGAAGAAACGGCAGCATCCGCAAGGCGCGCTGCTGGGCATATTGATGCAGGTTCGT
>Ga0335083_10006093_pt1 | contig 15154 bp, 27 predicted proteins | sample Lox_Sample_42_FD_206716 | JGI IMG/M metagenome (GOLD analysis project Ga0335083, IMG submission 206716) | Soil microbial communities from Loxahatchee National Wildlife Refuge, Florida, United States - Lox_Sample_4.2 | ecosystem: Environmental > Terrestrial > Soil > Wetlands | place: USA... | reverse complement strand
CGCAGCTCCGCCGTGGTGTCGAAAAAGAGCGCGCCGTGCTCCGCCGCCACCTTCTCCACCGTCGAGCTGACAATGTCGTTCCAGATCCTGCCGTCCTTCGGATCGGGCGCGAGGTTCTCGAGATGCGGGTGGTGGATGAAGATCACGTGACCCGCGCCCGCCTCCCGGCCGAGCACGTCGATCAGCTCGGCGAGATTGCGGCGGAAGATCGCGAGCTCCTTCGCGTACCTGATCTCGAGCGCCGGCTCGTGGTCGCGTGAGAAGCGGTAGAGGTCGTACTGAACGTCCACGCGCGGGATCACGACCTTCATGACGTACATCTTCTCGACGAGGCGCCGCAGGTAAAGCGCGCGGGAGCGGATGGCGATCAGGCGCTGCGAGATCTCGATGTTGCCGGGCGTCGCCCGCACGCCGACATTCTCGCCTGCCGCATTGCGCGTGATCAGTCCTTCGTAGCGGTCCACGTCGTCGCCGATGTCGGTCTCGTCGATGTCGACCACGACATAGTCCGGCTTGAGGATCGGAATCAGCTGGCGCGCCAGCGGCACGAACAGCGCGGGCGAATAGGTCGCCGAACCGGTGTTGTAGATCGTCGAGCAGATGCCGTGCTTCTCGGCGAGGCGCTGCGCAACCAGGTCGGGCGGGCTGTGGGGCACGTCGTAGCCCTGGATGACCGAATCGCCCATGAAGAGGATCGACACGGTCTTGGCACAGGTTGCCGCCGTCCCCTTGGAGACGGGCTGGCGGACGCCGTGGTCGTCGAATTCGAGCACGTAGGAGAAGCCTGCGAGGGCGCCATAGACCTCCTTGCCCTTGAAGGTCTCGACGAGGTGCCTGGGCGCCTTGTGGTTCACGACGTCGGAGTACCAATCCATGTTGGCGCCGCGCGTCTCGAGATCGTAGACCGGCCCCAGCCATTGCTGCAGGCGGAGCGCCAGCTCGGCCGTCACCAGACCGAGTACCAGCAGCACCGCCGAGATCCGAAGAAACTTCGCCACGCCGTGTCGGCTCCAGATATGAAAACGCCCGGCGGGGAGCCGGGCGTTTCAAGAAATGAGGATCGCGGGAAGGCTTACGCCGCTTCCTGCTGCGGTTCGGCCGACGGGCCCGAGTCCTGGCCCTTGGCGGCGGTGTCGCGCTCGACGAACTCGATCACGGCCATCGGCGCGGCGTCGCCGAAGCGGAAACCCGCCTTCAGCACGCGGAGATAGCCGCCGTTGCGCTTGGCGTAGCGGGGGCCGAGCGTCGTGAAGAGCTTGTCGGCCACGTAAGGATCGCGCAGGAAGCCGATCGCCTGGCGGCGGGCGTGCAGGCCGCCCTTCTTGCCGAGCGTGACCAGCTTCTCGACGATCGGACGCAGGTCCTTCGCCTTGTGCAGCGTGGTCGTGATCTGCTCGTGCTTGATCAGCGCGCCCGCGAGATTCATGAACATCGCCTTGCGATGCTCAGCCGTGCGGTGGAACTTCCGGCCGCGGTTGTTGTGACGCATGACTACTGTCCCTTCCGATCAGCCTAGTACGGCTCTTCCAGCCGCTTGGCCATTTCCTCGATATTGTCCGGCGGCCAGCCGGGGATTTCCATGCCGAGGTGCAGGCCCATGCCGGCCAGCACTTCCTTGATCTCGTTCAGCGACTTGCGGCCGAAGTTTGGCGTGCGCAGCATCTCCGCCTCGGTCTTCTGAACCAGATCGCCGATGTAGATGATGTTGTCGTTCTTCAGGCAGTTGGCCGAGCGGACCGAGAGCTCGAGCTCGTCGACCTTGCGCAGCAGGTTGCGGTTGAACGGGAAGTCGTCCTGCTGCTCTTCCTTGCGGACCTCGCGCGGCTCCTCGAAGTTGATGAAGAGCTGCAGCTGGTCCTGCAGGATGCGCGCAGCGAGCGCCACGGCGTCGGCCGGCAGGGTCGTTCCGTTGGTCTCGACGGTCATCGAGAGCTTGTCGTAGTCGGTCACCTGGCCGACGCGGCTGTTCTCGATCTTGTACGAGACGCGCTTCACCGGGCTGAACACCGAGTCGACCGGGATCAGGCCGATCGGCGCATCTTCCGGACGGTTGGCCGAGGCCGGGATATAGCCCTTGCCCGTCGCGACCATCAGCTCCATCGAGATCGAGGCGCCGTCGTCGAGCGTGCAGATCAGGTGCTTGGGATCCATGATCTGGACGTCGCCCGGCAGCTCGATCATGCCGGCGGTGACTTCGCCCGGGCCGACGGCGCGCAGGTACAGACGCTGCGGGCGGTCGCCCTGCATCTTCACGGCCATCGCCTTGATGTTGAGCACGATGTCGACGACGTCCTCGCGGACGCCGGGAATCGAGGAGAACTCGTGCAGCACGTTGTCGATCTTGATCGACGTGACGGCGGCACCTTGCAGCGACGACAGCAGCACGCGGCGCAGCGCGTTGCCGAGCGTCAGGCCGAAGCCGCGCTCGAGCGGCTCGGCGACGATCGTCGCGGTGCGGGTGGCATCGACGCCAGCCTCGGTGACGAGCTTCTCCGGCTTGATGAGATCTTGCCAGTTCTTCTGAAGCACGGGGGGCTACCTCTCTAGACCGGGTTCAGGCGAATTCCGTGGGGACTCGCCACTTGTTCAAAGAGCCGGCGGCGTCGGGGGACACCGCGGCGGGAAATCAGACGCGACGACGCTTGGGCGGGCGGCAGCCGTTGTGCGGGATCGGCGTCACGTCGCGGATCGCGGTGACGGCGAGGCCGACGGCCTGCAGCGCGCGCAGCGCCGACTCGCGGCCCGAGCCCGGACCGCGCACTTCGATCTCGAGCGTGCGCATGCCGTGCTCCATCGCTTTGCGGCCGGCATCCTCGGCCGCCATCTGCGCGGCGAAGGGCGTCGACTTGCGCGAGCCCTTGAAGCCCTGCTTGCCCGACGACGACCAGGCAATCGTGTTGCCCTGCGCGTCGGTGATGGTGACGATCGTGTTGTTGAACGAGGCGTTCACGTGCGCGACGCCCGCGATGATGTTCTTGCGTTCCTTGCGACGGGGACGCGCTGCGCCGGTGGCGGCGGCGCCGCTGGAAGCGGCGGCTGCAGGCTTGGCCATGTTCGGTGTCCCCTACTTACTTCGTGACTTTCTTCTTGCCGGCGATCGGCTTGGCCGGGCCCTTGCGGGTGCGCGCATTGGTGTGCGTGCGCTGGCCATGGACCGGCAAGCCGCGGCGATGACGCAGGCCGCGATAGCAGGCGAGGTCCATCAGACGCTTGATGTTCATCGCCGTCTCGCGGCGAAGGTCGCCCTCGACCGTGTAGTCGTGGTCGATGGTCTCGCGGATGCGGATCACCTCATCGTCGGTCAGCGTGTTCACGCGCCGCGACTCGTCGATCCCCACTTTCCCCAGGATCTCCTTGGCCTTCGCCTGGCCGATCCCGTGGATATATTGCAGCCCCACGACCACACGCTTGGCGGTCGGGATGTTCACGCCGGCTATACGAGCCAAATCTCAACTCCTTCAACGACTTACGGCGCGCATATGCGCGCCTGATTTCGTTCCGCTGGCCCCGGAAAAGCGCGCGATTATAGGGATCGCTGCCTCCGAGTCAACGGACACTCCAAATGTCAAGTCCCTGCCAAAACAGCCCGGATTTGACGGTAAACCTCATCCATGGCCGCCATGCCATCGACCTTCCGGAGCACCCCCCGGGCCCGGTAATAGGGCAGCAGGGGCTCGGTCTGGGCGCGGTAGGCGGCCATTCTCGTCTTCATGGTCTCGGCGGTGTCGTCCTTGCGGCGGGTGAACTCCTTGGACCCGCAAACGTCGCAGACACCGGGAATCTTGGTCGGCTTGAACCGGTCGTGATAGCCCGCGCCGCACTTGGCGCAGGTGAAGCGGCCGACGATGCGCTCGGTCAGCGCCTTCTCGTCCACTTCCATCTCGATCACCCGGTCGAGCTTCTTGCCAGCCTTGTCGAGCATCGTGTCGAGCGCCTTGGCCTGGGCTTCGGTGCGCGGGAAGCCGTCCAGGATGAAGCCCTTGGCGCAGTCCGGCCGGGCGATGCGATCCTCGATCAGCCCGACCATCAGCTCGTCCGAGACCAGCTTGCCGGCCTCCATGATGCCCTTGGCCTGCTTGCCGAGTTCGCTGCCCGACGCCACGGCCGCGCGCAGCATGTCGCCGGTCGAGAGCTGGACCAGGCCGGCCTCGGCCTGCAGCCGCTGGGCCTGGGTGCCCTTGCCCGCCCCCGGCGGCCCCAGAAGGATGATGTTCATTGCCTCCCCTTCGCGCGGTCCTAGCGGCCGCGCCCCCGCAGCCGGGCCTTCTTGATGAGGCCCTCATATTGGTGCGCCAGCAGATGCGCCTGGATCTGGGTCACCGTGTCGAGCGTGACCGAGACGACGATCAGCAGGCTGGTGCCGCCGAAGTAGAACGGCACGCCGCCGCGGGCGATCAGCAGCTCCGGCAGGATGCAGACCAGCGACAGGTAGAGCGCGCCGATAAGGGTCAGCCGGTTCAGGATGTATTCGAGATAGTCGGCCGTGTTCTTGCCCGGACGGATGCCCGGAATGAAGCCGCCGTTCTTCTTCAGGTTCTCGGCCGTGTCGGTCGGGTTGAAGACGACCGTCGTGTAGAAGAAGCAGAAGAAGACGATCAGGGCGATGTAGGTCAGCAGGTAGAGCGGCGTGCCGTGCGACAGATAGGTGGCGATCCACTGCGCGATGCCCTGCTCGCCGGTGTTGCCCTGGAACGAGGCGATGGTCGCCGGGAAGAGCAGCAGCGAGGAGGCGAAGATCGGCGGGATCACGCCCGAGGTGTTGATCTTGAGCGGCAGATGCGAGGCCTCGCCGCCATACATGCGGTTGCCGACCTGGCGTTTGGGGTATTGAACCACGATGCGCCGCTGCGCTGTCTCGACGAACACCACGACCGCCACGACGACGATGACGCCGACGGCGAGGCCGATGATGAACAGCGCCGGCAGCGCGCCCGTGCGGCCGAGCTCGAGGGTCTGGACCATGGCATTGGGCAGCGCTGCCACAATGCCCGAGAAGATGATCAGCGAGGTGCCGTTGCCGACACCGCGCGAGGTGATCTGCTCGCCGAGCCACATCAGCAGCAGGGTGCCGCCGACCAGGGTGACGATGGTGACGAAGCGGAAGAAGATGCCCGGATCGTGCACGACGCCCCGCTGTCCCTCGAGACCGACCGAGATGCCGTAGGCCTGGAAGGCCGCCAGCAGCACCGTGCCGTAGCGCGTGTACTGGTTGATCTTCTTGCGGCCGGCCTCGCCTTCCTTCTTCAGAGCCTCGAGCGACGGCACGACCGTCGTCAGGATCTGCATGATGATGGAGGCCGAGATGTACGGCATGATCGACAGCGCCAGGATCGACATGCGGCCGATCGAGCCGCCGGAGAAGACGTCGAGCATGCCGGCGATACCGCCGGAATTGCGATGGAAGAATTCGGCCAGCGCCGTCGGATCGACGCCGGGCACCGGAATGTAGGCGCCGATGCGGAAGACGATCAGGGCGCCGATGGTGAACCACAGGCGCTTCTTGAGCTCGGTCGCCTTACCGATGGAGCCCCAGTTCAGGTTCGAAGCGAGTTGCTCGGCGGCGGATGCCATGGTCCCTCACGCGTGAACGACTACCACTGACAGTCGCACGGGGCGGCAAGCCGTCCCGCGTTCGCAGGCGCGTCAGGCCGCCTCGGCAACCGGCTTGGGCGGCAGCTCGACCTTGCCGCCGGCCTTCTCGACCGCGGCGATCGCCGACGCCGAGGCGCCCGCGACCTTGAGCTCGATCTTCGACTTCAGCTCGCCCTTGCCGAGCAAGCGCACGCCGTCGGCGGCGTTCTTGAACAGGCCCGCTGCCTGCATGGCAGCGGCGTCGATCGTCTTGGCCGCATCGAGCTTCTTGTCGTCGATCGCCTTCTGCAGCGTGCCGAGGTTCACGACCTGGAACGACTTCTGGTGCGGCGGCAGGAAGCCGCGCTTGGGAATGCGGCGATGGAGCGGCATCTGGCCGCCCTCGAAGCCCTTGATGGCGACGCCCGTGCGGGACTTCTGGCCCTTCACGCCGCGCCCCGAGGTCTTGCCCTTGCCCGAGCCGATACCGCGGCCCACGCGCATGCGCCGCTTGCGGGCGCCAGCATTGTCGGCGATTTCGTTCAGTCTCATTTTGCCGATTCCTCATCGACGCGCACCAGATGGTGCACCTTGTTGATCATGCCGCGCACCGCCTTGGTGTCCTCGAGGACCCGGCTGCGGTGCCGCTTGTTCAGGCCCAGGCCCTTGAGCGTAGCGAGCTGATCGTCCGTACGGCCGATCGGGCTGCCCGTCTGGGTGACCTTGAGCGTCTTCTTGTCAGCCATGGTCATGCTCCTCAGGCGCTGGCTTCGGCGGCAGCGTCGGCCTGCGTGCCGTCGCGGCGGCCGAGCAGGTCGCCCACCTTCTTGCCGCGGCGGGTCGCCACCATGCGCGGCGAGTTGAGCTGCTCGAGCGCCTTGAAGGTCGCCTTGATCATGTTGTGCGGGTTCGACGTGCCGACCGACTTGGCGACGATGTCCTTGATGCCGAGCGTCTCGAAGACGGCGCGCATCGGGCCGCCGGCGATGATGCCGGTACCGGCCGGAGCCGCACGCAAGGTCACCTTGCCGGCGCCGAAGCGGCCCTTCACGTCGTGATGAAGCGTGCGGCCGTCGCGCAGCGGCACGCGGATCAGGCCGCGCTTGGCCGCTTCCGTGGCCTTGCGGATCGCCTCGGGCACTTCGCGGGCCTTGCCGGCGCCGTGGCCGACGCGGCCGCGCTGGTCGCCCACCACCACGATGGCGGCGAAGGCGAAGCGGCGTCCGCCCTTCACCACCTTGGCGACGCGATTGATGGTGACGAGCTTGTCCTTCAGTTCGTTTTCTTCGTCGCGCTCGCGATCGCGGCCGAGTTCACGATCGCGCGGGCCACGGCCGGAACCGGAGGGGGAACGAGCCATCTGCTAACTCCTCAGAACGACAGGCCGCCCTCACGGGCGGCAGAGGCCAGCGCAGCGACGCGGCCGTGATACATGTAGCCGCCTCGGTCGAAGACGACTTCCTTGATGCCGGCGGCGATGGCGCGCTCGGCGATCAGCTTGCCGACGGCGGAGGCCGCATCCTTGTTGGCACCGGTCTTGGCCTTGAGCGCCTCGTCGAGCGAGGAAGCCGCGGCCACCGTGACGCCCTTCAGGTCGTCGATGACCTGGGCATAGATGTGCTTGCCCGAGCGGAAGACGCTGAGGCGGGGACGGCCGTTGGCAGCCTTGCGCAGCGCGTAGCGCGTGCGCCGCTGGCGACGGTCGAACAGAGCTTTGGTGTTGGCCATGGGTGCCTACTTCTTCTTGCCTTCCTTGCGGCGGATGGTCTCCGTCGAATACTTGATGCCCTTGCCCTTGTAGGGCTCGGGCGGCCGCAGGCTGCGGATCTCGGCCGCGAGCTGGCCGACCTTCTGGCGATCGGCGCCGACGATCTCGATCTCGGTCGGCTTGGGCGCCTTGATCTGGATGCCGGCCGGAATCGGCACCTCGACGTCGTGGGAGAAACCGAGCTGCAGCTTCAGATTCTTCGCATCCGCCTGGGCGCGGTAGCCGACGCCGTTGATCTCGAGGTTCACGGTGAAGCCGTCGGAGACGCCCTTCACCATGTTGTTGGCGCGGGCGCGGGCGGTGCCCCACTGCATGCGCGCGCGGCGGCTGTCGGTGCGCGGCTTGAAGGCGATGCCCTTGTCGGTCTTCGTGACCTCGATGTCGTCATGCACGACCATCGAGAGCTCGCCCCGCTTGCCCTTGACCTTGAGGGCCTGGCCCTTGAGGTCGACGGTGACGCCCTGAGGGACGACGACCGGATTCTTGCCGACGCGCGACATGGTCAGAACACCTTGCAGAGGACTTCGCCGCCGACATTGGCGGCGCGCGCTTCGGCGTCCGACATGACACCGCGCGGCGTGGAGAGGATCGAGATGCCGAGTCCGTTGAAGTGACGCGGCAGGTCGACGATCTTGGAATAGACCCGGCGGCCCGGAGTGGAGACGCGCTTGATCTCCTTTATGACCGGACGGCCGTTGTCGTACTTCAGCTCGACGCGAAGCTCCTTCACGCCCGGCCGCAGCTCTTCCTCGAACCAGCCGCGGATATAGCCTTCGCGCTGGAGCACATCGAGAACGTTGGACCGCATGCGCGAGGCCGGCACGGTCACGCTGTCGAGGCGCGCCGACTGGCCGTTGCGGATGCGGGTCAGCAAATCGCCGACGGGATCTGTCATCGCCATGGTTCTGGGGTCTCCCGTTACCAGCTCGACTTCACGACACCGGGCAACGCGCCCAGCGACGCCAGCTGACGCAGCGCGAGGCGCGACAGCTTGAACTTGCGATACACGGCCCGCGGACGGCCCGTGAGTTCGCACCGATTGCGGATGCGCGTCGGCGAGGAGTTGCGCGGCAGCTTGGCAAGCTTGAGGCGGGCGCCGAAGCGCTCCTCCGGCGTCAGCTTGTCATCCACCGCCATCGCCTTCAGCTTGGCGCGCTTGGCGGCGTACTGCTTCGCCATCTTGGCGCGCCGCTTGTTCTTCTCGACTGAGCTCGTCTTGGCCATGTCCGTCTCCGGCCTCAGTTCACGAACGGGAAGGAGAAGCCGCGGAGGAGCGCCTTGGCTTCCGCGTCCGTCTTCGCCGTCGTGCAGATGATGATGTCCATGCCGCGCACCTGGTCGACCTTGTCGTACTCGATCTCCGGGAACACGATCTGCTCCTTCAGGCCCATGGCGAAGTTGCCACGGCCATCGAAAGACTTGCCGTTCAGACCGCGGAAGTCGCGCACGCGCGGGAGCGCGATGTTCACGAGGCGGTCGATGAATTCGTACATGCGATCGCGGCGCAGCGTGACCTTGCAGCCGATCGCCATGTTCTCGCGCAGCTTGAAGGTCGCGATCGAGATGCGCGACTTGGTGACGATCGGCTTCTGGCCGGTGATCGCCGTCAGGTCGGCCATGGCGCCGTCGACGGCCTTGCGGTCGTTGACCGCCTCGCCGACGCCCATGTTGATCACGATCTTGTCCAGCTTCGGCACTTCCATCGGGTTCTTGTAGGAGAACTCCTTCAGGAGGGCCTCGCGGACGGTGGTCTTGTAGTGCTCTTGCAGTCGCGCGGTCATGGTCTTTACCGGTCGATGGTTTCGCCGGAGGCGCGCGCGAAGCGCACTTTCCGGCCGTCTTCGAGGAACTTGAAGCCGACCTTGGTCGGCTTGTCGGATTTCGGATCGAGCAGCGCCACGTTGGAGACGTGGATGGCGGCCTCGCGCTCGATGATGCCGCCCTCGCCCGTGCGCGACGGCTTGGTGTGGCGCTTGATCACGTTCACGCCCGACACCACGACGCGGCTTTCGGCCGGCAGGACGCGCAGAACGTCGCCCACCTTGCCCTTGCTGCGGCCGGCGATGACCTTCACGCGATCGCCCTTCTTGATCTTCATTAGAGGACCTCCGGCGCGAGCGAGATGATCTTCATGAACTTCTTGGCGCGCAGCTCGCGGGTGACCGGTCCGAAGATACGGGTGCCGATCGGCTCGTCCTGCTTGGAGATCAGGACGGCGGCGTTGCGGTCGAAACGGATCGCCGAGCCGTCGACGCGGCGCAGCGGGAACGACGTGCGCACGACGACGGCGCGATGGACCTCGCCCTTCTTCACGCGGCCACGCGGAATGGCTTCCTTGATGGAGACCACGATGACATCGCCGACGCTGGCATACTTGCGGCGCGAGCCGCCCAGCACCTTGATGCATTGGACCCGACGGGCGCCCGAATTATCGGCGACCTCGAGATTGGTGCGCATCTGGATCATGGTTGCCTGTCCTTAAGCCTTCGCAGCCTCGACCAGAACTTCCCAGCTCTTGGTCTTGGAGATCGGGCGGCACTCGCGGATCTTCACCAGCTCGCCGACCTTGCCCTTGTAGGCATTGCTCTCGTCGTGCGCGTGGTACTTCTTCGAGCGGCGGATGAACTTCTTGTAGATCGGGTGCTGGACGCGCCGCTCGACCTTGACGACAACGGTCTTGTCCATCTTGTCGCTGACGACGACGCCCTCGAGAATTCGCTTCGGCATCTTTAACTCCTAACCGTCGGCCTTCTCGCCCAGCACCGTCTTGATGCGGGCGATGTCGCGGCGCACCTGGCGCACGCGGCCTGTCTTGCCGAGCTGACCGCCGGCCTTCTGGAAACGCAGGTTGAAAGCTTCCTTGCGCAGGTTGCCGAGCTCTTCCTTGAGCTGGTCCTGGGTCTTGGGACGAAGATCGCTGGCCTTCATGACGGGTCCTCTCAGCCCTCGGCGCCGACGCGGGCGACGAAGCGGGTCTTGATCGGAAGCTTCGCGGCGGCGAGCGCCAGCGCTTCCTTGGCAACGATCACCGGCACGCCATCCAGTTCGAACAGGATGCGGCCGGGCTTCACGCGGGCCGCCCAGAATTCGGGCGCCCCCTTGCCGGAGCCCATGCGGACCTCGGCGGGCTTCTTGGAGACCGGCACGTCCGGGAACACGCGGATCCACACGCGGCCGGCACGCTTCATGTGACGCGTGATGGCGCGACGGGCGGCCTCGATCTGGCGCGCGGTCAGGCGATCCGGCTCCATCGCCTTCAGGCCGTAGGAGCCGAAGTCGAGGTTGAAACCGCCCTTGGCAGCGCCGCTGATGCGGCCCTTGAAGGCCTTGCGGTACTTGGTGCGCTTGGGTTGCAGCATGATTGCTTACGCGTCCCTCTGCTCGGTGCGCTCGACGCGGGCCGGCGTACGCTGCGGCGCGGCTTCCTCGGCGCGCTTGTCATGCGCCATCGGGTCGTGCGCCATGATCTCGCCCTTGAACACCCAGACCTTGACGCCGCAGGTGCCGAAGGTGGTGAAGGCCGTCGCCGTGCCGTAGTCGATATCGGCGCGCAGCGTGTGCAGCGGCACGCGGCCTTCGCGGTACCACTCCATGCGCGCGATCTCGGCGCCGCCCAGGCGGCCCGAGCAGTTGATGCGGATGCCCTGGGCGCCGAGACGCATTGCCGACTGCACGGCGCGCTTCATGGCGCGGCGGAAGGCGACACGGCGCTCGAGCTGCTGGGCGATGTTCTCGGCGATCAGCGTGGCGTCGATCTCGGGCTTGCGGATCTCGACGATGTTCAGCGCCACCTCGCCCTTGGTCATCTTGGCGAGATCGCCGCGCAGCTTCTCGATGTCGGCGCCCTTCTTGCCGATCACCACGCCCGGACGGGCGGTATGGATCGTGACACGGGCGCGCTTGGCCGGACGCTCGACGACGATCTTGGCGACACCCGCCTGGGCCAGCCGCTTGCGCAGCACCTTGCGGATCTCGATGTCCTCGTGGAGCATCGTCGAATACTCGTCGCCTTCGGCGTACCAGCGCGAATCCCAGGTCCGGTTGATGCCGAGACGCAGGCCGATCGGATTGACCTTCTGACCCATCTTACTTTTCCTCCGCCTCGGGGCGCTCGCGCACCACGATGGTGAGATGGCTGAACGGCTTGACGATTCCCGCCGCGCGGCCGCGGCCGCGGGTGTGGAAGCGCTTCATGACGAGGCTCTTGCCGACCGAGGCCTCGGCCACGATCAGGCGGTCGACGTCGAGATTGTGGTTGTTCTCGGCGTTGGCGATGGCCGAGTTCAGCACCTTCTTCACGTCCTGCGCGATGCGCTTCTTGGAGAAGGTGAGCTCGTTCACGGCCGACTGGGCCTTCTTGCCGCGGATCGTGGCGGCGACGAGGTCGAGCTTGCGCGGGCTGACACGCACGGTGCGCAGCACGGCCTTGGCCTCGTTGTCCGCCTCGCGGCGGGGAGCGTTGGGCTTGCTCATCGCGCGTTACTCCTTCGCGACCTTCTTGTCGCCCGAGTGGGCGGTGAAGGTGCGCGTCGGCGAGAACTCGCCGAGCTTGTGGCCGACCATTTCCTCGGTGACGTTCACCGGGATGAACTTCTTGCCGTTGTAGACGCCGAAGGTGAGTCCGACGAACTGCGGCAGGATGGTGCTGCGGCGCGACCAGGTCTTGATCACGTCGTTGCGCACGCTGCCGCGCGCCTTTTCGGCTTTCTTGATCAGGCTGCCCTCGACGAAGGGGCCCTTCCAGACGGAACGTGCCACTGTCTGTCTCCTAGCGCGTCGCGTGACGACGACGGATGATCATCTTGTCCGTCGACTTGTTCTTGCGGGTCTTCTTGCCCTTGGTCGGCTTGCCCCACGGGGTGACCGGATGACGGCCGCCCGAGGTCTTGCCTTCGCCGCCACCGTGCGGATGGTCGACCGGGTTCATGGCGACGCCACGAACGACCGGCCGGCGACCCAGCCAGCGGGTGCGGCCGGCCTTGCCGACCACGGTGTTCTGGTTGTCGGGGTTCGAGACGGCGCCGACGGTGGCCAGGCATTCGCCCGACACCAGGCGCAGCTCGCCCGAGTTCAGCTTGATCTGGGCATAGCCCGCGTCCTTGCCGACGAGCTGGGCGTAGGTGCCGGCGGAGCGTGCCAGCTGGCCGCCCTTGCCCTTCTTCAGCTCGACGTTATGCACGATCGTGCCGACCGGCATGTTGGCGAGCGGCATGGCGTTGCCCGGCTTGATGTCGACCCTCTCGCCCGACACGACCTCGTCGCCCGCCTTCAGGCGCTGCGGCGCCAGAATGTAGGCGAGCTCGCCGTCGGTGTACTTGATCAGCGCGATGAAACCCGACCGGTTGGGATCGTATTCCAGCCGCTCGACGGTCGCCGCGACGTCGAACTTGCGGCGCTTGAAGTCGACCGTGCGCAGACGGCGCTTGTGGCCGCCGCCGCGATGATGGGCGGTGATGTGGCCGTGATTGTTGCGGCCGGCCGGATCCACCTTGCCGCTGGTCAGCGCCTTGACCGGCTTGCCCCTCCAAAGGCCCGCGCGGTCGACGATGACGAGCTGCCGGAGCGACGGCGTGATCGGTTTGTAACTCTTCAGAGCCATTTTGCTTTCCCCCGCCTCACAGGCCCGTGGTCACGTCGATCTTGTGACCTTCGACCAGGGAGACGATCGCCTTCTTCCAGTCGCTGCGAACGCCCGGGCGGCCCTTGAAGAGCTTGTGCTTGCCCTTGACGTTCACCGTATTGATCGCCTTCACCTTGACCTTGAACAGGCCCTCGACGGCCTGCTTGATCTCGGGCTTGGTCGCATCGGCGGCGACCTTGAAGGTCACCTGGCTGTGCTCCGAGCCGTTGGTGGTCTTTTCCGTGATCAGCGGCGCGCGGATCACTTCGTACATGCGCGCGCGGCTGACGGTGGCCGGCTTGACGGATGCTCTCGCGCTCATTGCAGCCGCTCCTCGAGATGCTTAACGGCATCCTTGGTCAGCACCAGCGTGTCGCGGCGCAGGATGTCGTAGACGTTGGCGCCCTGCTGCGGCAGCACATCGACATGGGCGATGTTGGCGGCGGCGCGGGCGAAGTTGGCGTCGACCTCGGCGCCGGCGATGACCAGCACGCTCGAGACGCCGAGCTTGCCGAAATGACCCTTGAGCTGGGCGGTCTTGGGCTCGGCGAGCGTCGCCGCCTCGACCACGATCAGCTTGCCCTCGGCGGCCTTGGCCGACAGCGCCGTGCGCAGCGCGAGCTTGCGGACCTTCTTGGGCAGGTCGGACGCATGGCTGCGCACGACCGGACCGAAAGCCTTGCCGCCGCCCCGGAACTGCGGCGCCGCCTCGTTGCCGTGACGGGCGCGACCGGTGCCCTTCTGGGCGTACATCTTCTTCGCCGTGGCCGTCACTTCCGCACGGCCCTTGGACTTGTGCGTGCCCTGCTGGCGGCGCGAGAGCTGCCATACGATGCAGCGCTGCAGGATGTCCTGGCGGACGGGGGCGCCGAACACCGCATCGGCGAGCTCGAGCTCACCGGCGCTGCCGCCCTCGATGGTTTTGACCGCGACTTTCATGATCTGATCCTCAAGCCTGCGGGGCCGCGTCGGCGGCGCCGGTCGATTCGGGGGCCGCTTCAGGAGCCTTCGCCTCGGCAGCAGCCTTGCGCAGGCCGGCCGGATACGGGGCGTCCTTGGGGCGGGCCTTCTTCGAGGCGTCCTTGACGATGATGTAGCCGCCGGCGGGGCCGGGGACGGCGCCGGAGACCAGCAGCAGGCCCTGCTCGTCGTCCGTCGAGACGACCTTCAGGTTCTGCGTGGTCACGCGCTCATGGCCCCAGTGGCCGGCCATCTTCTTGCCGGGGAAGGTGCGGCCGGGATCCTGGCGGTTACCGGTCGAGCCGTGCGAACGGTGCGAGACCGACACGCCGTGGCTGGCTTCCAGGCCGTGGAAGTTCCAGCGCACCATCGAGCCCGCGAAGCCGCGGCCGATCGAGGTGCCGACGACGTCGACGAACTGGCCGGGCACGAAGTGGCTCGGCACCAGCTCGGCGCCGACTTCGAGGACGGCGTCCTTGGCGACGCGGAATTCGACGAGCTTCTTCTTCGGCTCGACCTTGGCCTTGGCGAAGTGACCGCGCATCGGCTGGGTCACGTTCTTCACCTTGGCTTTGCCGTAGCCGAGCTGGACGGCCGTGTACTTGTCCTTCTCTTCCGAGCGGACGGCGACGACCTGGAGCTGGTCGACCTTCAGAACGGTGACGGGCACATGCTCTCCCGCGTCGTTGAAGACGCGGGTCATGCCGACCTTCTGGGCGACGAGACCGCAACGCATGGTCTGTTCCTCTTCCCTATTCCCGCACTAGGCGCCGAGCTTGATTTCGACGTCGACGCCGGAGGCGAGGTCGAGCTTCATCAGCGCGTCCACCGTCTGCGGCGTCGGATCGACGATATCGAGCACGCGCTTGTGCGTGCGCACTTCGAACTGCTCGCGCGACTTCTTGTCGATGTGCGGCGAGCGATTGACCGTGAACCGCTCGATGCGCGTCGGCAGCGGGATGGGCCCGCGCACCTGCGCGCCCGTCCGCTTCGCGGTGCTGACGATCTCGCTGGTCGACGTATCGAGGACCCGGTGATCGAACGCCTTGAGGCGGATGCGGATGTTCGTGCTGTCCATGGTCTTTGCTCTGCTCTGGCGTCTTACTTGACGATCTTCGTAACGACGCCGGCGCCGACGGTGCGACCGCCCTCGCGGATGGCGAAGCGCAGGCCCTCGTCCATCGCGATCGGCTGGATCAGCTCGACGCTCATGCGGGCGTTGTCGCCCGGCATCA
>Ga0335083_10006092_pt1 | contig 15159 bp, 12 predicted proteins | sample Lox_Sample_42_FD_206716 | JGI IMG/M metagenome (GOLD analysis project Ga0335083, IMG submission 206716) | Soil microbial communities from Loxahatchee National Wildlife Refuge, Florida, United States - Lox_Sample_4.2 | ecosystem: Environmental > Terrestrial > Soil > Wetlands | place: USA... | reverse complement strand
GCCTTTGGGCACGAGTCTCAGAGTCTCACCCCCCCCCCCCCCTTGCCGCCCATCTCCAATTGCGAATCGCTCGCATCTCGCGTCGCCGAGTTGTGTCTAGAATCCACCGCCGCCCGCGACCAAAATGGACCTGACGGGAGAGGGTGCGACCGACTAAATACCGGCCGCAAAAGATAAAGGGCGTTATGGATTACCAGGCATTTTTCGCGGACCACCTCGATCGCCTGCGCAACGAGGGGCGCTACCGCGTCTTCGCCGAGCTGGAGCGGATCGCAGGCGCCTTTCCCCGAGCGCGCTTTCATCACGACGGCACGGTGCGCGACGTCACCGTATGGTGCAGCAACGACTATCTGGCCATGGGCCAGCATCCGATCGTGCTCGAGGCCATGCAGGCCGCGATCGGCGCCCAGGGCTCGGGCGCGGGCGGCACGCGCAACATCTCGGGCACCAACACGCTGCACGTCGCGCTGGAGCGCGAACTCGCTCATTTGCACGCCAAGGAAGCCGCTCTGGTCTTCACCTCGGGTTTCGTCGCCAACGACACGACGCTCACGACGCTCGGCTCCATGCTGCCCGGCTGCGAGCTCTATTCCGACGCGTTCAACCACGCCTCGATGATCGCGGGCATCCGGCACTCGGGCGCCAAGCGGCGGATCTTCCGCCATAACGATGTCGGCCATCTCGAGGAGCTGCTGGCCTCGGGCGAGCCGGGGGCGCCCAAGATCGTGATCTTCGAATCGGTCTATTCGATGGATGGCGACGTCTCGCCGATCAACGAGATCTGCGATGTCGCCCACAAGTACGGCGCCCTCACCTATCTCGACGAGGTTCATGCCGTCGGCATGTACGGCGAGCGCGGCGCCGGCGTGGCCGAGCGCGACGACGCGCTCGACAAGGTCGACATCGTGCAGGGCACGCTCGCCAAGGCCTTCGGCGTCGTCGGCGGCTACATCGCCTCGACGGCGGCGACCGTCGACTTCGTTCGCTCCTGCGGCGCAGGCTTCATCTTCTCGACCTCGATGCCGCCCGCGATCGCGGGCGCGGCGCTCGCCAGCATCCGCCACGTCACCCGGCACAACGAGCTGCGCGTGCGCCACCAGGAGCGCGCGGCGACCCTGAAGCGCCGCCTCTCCGCCGCCGGCCTGCCGGTGATGCCGTCGGTCACGCATATCGTGCCCGTGTTCGTGGGCGACGCGGCGCTCGCCAAGCAGGCGACCGACCTGCTGATGGATCGCCACTCGATCTACGTCCAGCCGATCAACTACCCGACCGTGCCGCGCGGCACGGAGCGGCTCAGGCTCACGCCCACGCCGCTGCACTCCGACGACGACATGACACGCCTCGTCGATGCCCTGCAGGATGTCTGGCAGACGCTGGGCCTCGGCCGCCGCGCCGCCGCCGAATAGCCGCTACTCGCTCTGACGCAGCCGCGTCGGCAGCAGATCGCCCGTGCTCTCGAGCACCGGATAGGCCGCCGCGGCCACGATGTGCTTGTTCACGCTCTTGAGGTCGCGCAGCGAATCGAGATGCAGCGCGCTCGTTTCCGTCGTGTCGATGCGGCCCGAGCGCAGCCGGTCGAAATGGGCGTCGGTCGAGGCCGTCTCCATCGAGCGGAAAGCCTCCTTCTCGCTCATCAGCAGGCGCGCCGCACGCTCGTCGCCTGTCATGAAGAGCGAGCCCGCGTTCCGCACATTGACGATCAGCCGGTCGATCATGGCCAGCAGCTCGGTCTGGCCCGACTTGGAGAAGGTGAGGCCGCGCTTGGCGAGCTTGTTGGCCGTGCTGAGCAGGTTGCGGCAGACGATGTCGCCCGCCTGCTCGATGTTCGTCGCGAAGCCCAAAATCTCCCGGGCGCGCCGTATGTCGGCATCGCTCATGGCGTCGCCTTCGAGCGAGGTGACATAGACCTTGATCGCCGTGTTGAGCTTGTCGAGCACGTCGTCCATGCGCTTGGTCTCGCCGATCTGGCGGCGATCGACGCGCTCGAACGTATCGCGCAAGCCGACCAGGATCGTCTCCAGCACGTCCGCCATGCGCAGCGCCTCGCGTGCCGCGGCGCCCAGCGCCAGGACCGGTGTCTCGCGCGCGCCCGGATCGAGATAGACCGGCCGGCCGGGATCGCTCTGGTCGATGCGGCTCGGCATCATCCGCTGCAGGAGTCGCGCGAACGGCGCCAGCAACGGGAAAAAGGCGAGCGCCATGACGATGTTGAAGGCGGTATGGAAATCCGCGACCGCGCGCGCATTGTCGGGCTCAATCGTCACCATCAGCCGGCTGAGGACGGGCAGCAACGCGAGGCCGACCACGACGCCCACCAGCCGGTTCACCAGATTGCCGACCGGCAGCCGCTTGGCCGCGGGATCCGTGCCCACGCCGCCCTCGAGCAGCGGATTGATCGCCGTTCCGAGATTGGCGCCGAGGACCAGCGCGAAAGCCGCCAGCGGCGGCACGGTGCCCTGGACCGCGAAAGACATGACCACCAGTACGACAGCCACGCTCGAATGGGCCGCCCAGGTCAAGCCCGCCGCCAGCACGACGTCCAGGAACGGCTGCGTGGCGATCGCCCCAAGGATCAGCCGCAGGCTCGGCACGTCCTCGAACGGTGTCAGGATGCGCAGGAACTCGTGCAGCGCCATCAGCATGAGACCGAGGCCGATCAGCACACGGCCGAAGTCGCGCGGCGCCGCCGAGGCGCGGCGGAACATCATCACGCCGATCAGGATGAGCGCGGGCGCGATCTCGGAGACGTCGAACGACAGGACCTGCACGATGAGCGTCGTCCCGACATTGGCGCCCAGCATGACCGCGAGCGCCGGCACGAGGTCGACAAGTCCACCTGCTGCGAATCCCGTGACCATGAGACCAGTCGCGGTGCTGCTCTGCAGGACCGCCGTGATGCCGAGACCCGCCAGGAACGCCTTGAAGCGGTTGCGCAGGGCCACGCCCAGTACGCTGCGCAGCTTGGCGCCGAGCGCGCGCTGTACGCCGGTGCGCACCATGTGCACGCCCCACAGCAGCAGCGCGATCGACCCGGCGAGGTTGAGCAGCGTCAGCGAAAAGCTCATGGCATCATGACTTAGGCCTCATGGCGGCCCGCATCAAGACTTCAACGCGCCTCAGGGCACGGGCTGCTCGACCGTCCGCATCGTCCAGATGCGCGAGCGCAGGAGCACGAAGGCGATCACCAGGGTCATCGCCACCGCCGGCACGAACAGCGCCATCTTGAGCCCCCAGAGCGAGGCGATCGTGCCGGACAGAAACGCGCCGATCGGCCCACCGCCGCCGAGGCCAAGCTGAAAGAGCGACATCAGCCGCGCACGGTGCGTCGGCGGCGCCATGATCTGCACCACGGTGCGGCCCTGCGTCAGGGTGATGCCGGCGCCGATGCCCCAGATCAGGCAAAGGCCGATCAGCACCAGGAAGGGCGGCTGCAAGGCCATGCCGATCAGGATCACCGCACCGACGCTCACCGCCGAGATCACGAGGCGTCCGCGCAAGGTGAGGCGGCGTGCGAGACCGGTGAAGGCCATGGCGGCGACGATCGTGCCCGACCAGAAGGCGAGGTTCACCGAGGCGATCTCGCCCGAGCTGCCATGATAGACGTCGCGCACGACCAGCGGCAGCACCGCCAGGAACGGCCCGACATAGAAGATGCCGATGCCGATATTCAGCAGGAGCACCGGCCAGATCTGATAGGACCGGCCGGCCTCGGCGACGCCATCTGCCATGCTGCGCCAGAAGCCTGCCTTGGCCGAGGGCGGATGCGGCGGCGGATCGGGCAGGCGCCAGACGGCGAGGAAGCCCGCCAGCACCAGGCAGGCCTGGACCATCAGGAGCGGCACGGCGCCGATGCGGTCGGCCGCGGAGGCGAAGGCCATGCCGACGAGCTGGCCGCCCGACTGGAGTGCCGTCACCAGTGCCACGGCGCGCGGCAAGTTGCCGGTCGCGATGAAGGGCAGCATGGCATCGCGCGTCGGCACGGCGAAGGCGCCGATCGAGCCTGCCGCCAGGCCGTAGACGATCAGCAGCGGATAGCCGAGGCCGCCCGCCGACAGGATCGCCGCCAGCACCAGCGGCGGCACGGCATAGAAGACGTGGTAGCGCAGCAGCAACCGGCGTGGGTTGCCTCGGTCGGCCACCAGCCCGCCCAGCGGCAGGAACAGCAGCGACGGCACCATGATCGCCATCTGCGCCACGCCGACGGCAAAGGCATCCATGTGCAGCACCACGGCGACCAGCCACGGAAACAGCACCATCTGGATGCCGAGAGGCACGAACCAGCTGCCGAGCCCCAGGAGGTAGATCGGGAAAAAAGAGGAAGGTCGCGACGTCACTCGCCTAAGTTATGCCCTGAGCCTGCCGGGTGAGCCAGTCGGCAAAGAGCAGCGTTTCACGCCCGGCGTCGCGGGCGACGCCGCGGTAGATGGGCTCCAGCGGCTTGCGCAGGTTTGGCAAGGGGCAGACGAGTCGTCCCGCCTCCACATCCTTGCCGAGCAGGGAGACAGGCGTGAGCGCAACGCCCAGGCCATCCACCGCCGCCTGCAGGACGATGTGCAGATGGTCGAGCTGCAGGCGCCGGGCGGGGCGCAGCCGCGACAGGCCGACATGCATCTTCCATTCGTCCCAATCCTGCTTGCGCGTGCTGCAGACGAGGAGGACGTGCTGAGCCAGCGACTTCGGCTCCTTCACCGGCCGCTTCTTCAGCAGCGAAGGCGCCGCAACGATGACGAGGTCGTCGTCGAGGAACGGCCGCACGTCGAACGCCGACGGCCATCCGTCGAGGCTGCGCCGGATCGCGATGTCGAAGGATTCGGGTGATCGGTCGGGCGGCAGCGTGCTGGTCAGCAGTTGCGGCTCGATGCCGGGATGGCGCGCGACGAAATCCGGCAGCCGCGGGATCAACCAGCGCACGGTGAAGGAGGGCCGAACATTGATCCGCACGGCGCGCGTGGGTGCTTTCACCATCAGCGCCTGCGCCGCCGCGCCGATCTGGTCCATGGCCGGGCCGATCTCAGCGAAGAGCTGCTGGCCCTGGGCGGTCAGCACGACCTTGCGCACCTGGCGTTCGAACAGCGCCACACCGAGATGGTCCTCGAGCCCCCTTACCTGCCGGCTGACGGCGCCGTGGGTGACGCTGAGCTCGACGGCCGCCCGCGTGAAGCTGAGATGCCGCGCCGCGACCAGGAAGACCCGGAGCGCATTGAGCGGCGGAAAGGGCGCGATCTTCATATGTGAGTTTTTATCACACGTGGGCGGATTTCACATCGTTTGTCACAAGACTGTCATGCGCCCAATGGTGCGCGTCATGACCGCGTTCCTGACGACGTCCGACAGCGACGCCAATGCCCGCCGCTCTGCCGCCGCGCTTGCCGTCGCCCTCCCTGCCGACACCGTCCTCTATCTCCTCTTGCCGATGTTCGCGCCGCAGTTCGGCGTCACCGTGGCCGAGGCAGGCATCCTGCTCGCCGCCAACCGGATCGTGCGCATCGCGGGCTATGGCTGGGTCGCGCGCTTCTACGCCCGACGCGGCGATCGGCCGACCGACACGCTTGCCGTCATAGCCGCCGCAATCGCGGCACTCGGCTACGCGACCGCGTCGGGGTTCTGGCTGCTGCTGCCGCTGCGCCTGCTATGGGGCCTGTCGTTCGCCGCTCTCAATCTTTCCACCCAGGCAATGGCGACAGCCGAGGCGGCCGGCGCCTCCCGCCGCTCCGGCCGCTCGCGCGCCATCATCGCGGTCGGGCCGATGATCGCGCTGGTCGTGGGCGCCGTGCTTTCGGAACGGATGGGACCACGCGCGATCTTCTTTGCCCTCGCTGCGGTCTCGCTGACCGGCTTGCTGGCCAGCCGCCGCCTGCCCGCGGCACCCCATGCCATACCGCCGGCACCGCGGCGGCTGCAGTTGCCGACCAGCCTCGACATCTGGTCGTTCCTCGAGGGCTTCGCGCTCGACGGCCTCTTCGTCATCGGCCTCTCCTATCTCGCCAGCGACCTGATGCCTGGAAGCGCGGTGATCGCCGCGGGCCTGTTGATGGCCTTGCGCTACTTCTCCGAGATCGTGCTGAGCCCGATGGGCGGCCATCTCGCCGAGCGTGTCGGCGCCGAACGTCTCCTGGTCGGGCTGTCGCTGCTCACTTCCCTCACCCTCATCGGCTTCGGCGCCGGCTGGCTGGGCCCCTGTGCAGCGGCCATCGTCGTCCTGCGCGCGCTGCAGCTGCCGCTGGTGCCGCCCATCGTCGCTTTGCGCACGCCCGGCCCCGGCCGCGTGCGCGCACTGGCCGCCCGCGCGATCTGGCGCGACATCGGCGCCGGAACAGGCCCGATCGTCGCGGGTGTGCTGTTGCCAATCGTGCCGTCGATCTGGATCTACAGCATTGCGGCAGGGCTGATCGCCCTCGCCGCCCTCGCCTGCGTCAGGCGCTGAGCCGATGCGCGACGTGCTGCTGCTCGACGCGATGGGCGTGCTCTACGAGGCCGGCGACGACGTCGCCGACCTGCTCGTCCCCTTCGTGCGGGCCCACGGCGACCCGCCTCGTTCCGACGGCGAGATCGAGGCGGCCTACCTGCAGGCAAGCCTCGGACGGATGGACCCGGCGGCCTTCTGGCGGAGCCTCGGCGTGCGCCCCGACCTCGAGGATTGCTACCTGGCGGGTCATCGGCTGATCGACGGCACCGTGGCGGCGCTGGCAGCGCTCGAGGCGGAATTCTCCATCATCGCCTGCCTATCGAACGACGTCGCCGAATGGTCCGTGAAGCTCAGGCGCCGGTTCGGCCTCGAACGATGGATCTCGCCCTGGTTCCTGAGCGGCGAGATCGGCGCGCGCAAGCCGGACGAGCGGATCTATGCCGCCGCGATCCGTGGACTCGGCGTCGAGCCGTCGCGCATCGTCTTGGTCGACGATCGGCCCAAGAATCTCGACGCCGCAAGGACGCTCGGGTTTTGCACGGTGCTGTTCGACGTGCGCGGCGAGGCGCCGCCTTCCTCCCACCGGCACATCCGCCGGCTGGCCGATCTCGTGACGGCGCGCTAGGCCGCGGCCGTCAGAGCGGCCGCGTGGCGTTGGCGTCGCGCACGCGGTGCAGGAACTCGCGGCCGATCTTGACCCGCTTCACGCCGTCATACTCGACGATGTCGGCCGTGGCGTAGGTCTCGGTCCAGTTGGAGGGCAGGAACGAGCCCGTGCCGACCACGTCGATCGGCGCCTTGGCCTCGGCCATGACGCGGCACTTGGCGGGCCCGAAGCCCGACGAGGCCACGATCTTCACCTTGTCGTAGCCCGCGCGGTCGAGCTCGGCGCGCAGATGGAAGATCGCCGCCGCCGATACGCCGGTGCCGACGAGATAGCGGAGCTCCTCCTCGCTGCGATAGCCGCGGATCGATTCGGGCGAGAAGCGTTCGAGCACCGCGTAGGACGAGGCCGGGTCGAGCCCCTCGACATAACGGCCGCCCGTCGTGTCGAGGCGGAAGGACAGCATGCCCTTGGCCGCGAGATCGGGAAACCGCCGGGCGACTTCCAGCGAATCGGAGACCTCGCGGGCGAAATAGTCGGTGAGCACGGTCATCGGCTCGCCGGGGAAGGTCTCGTAGAACATCTCGGCCGCGCGCACTGTCGAGCCGGCATAGCCGATCAGCGCATGCGGCATAGTGCCGAGCCCCTGCTCGCGGCCGAAGAAGTGGGCGGTGGCATGCGTGGCATTGCCGATGAAGCCCACGGCGCCGACCTTGCGCTTGGCGCGCGCCGAGCCGACCGAGGCCGCATAGGCCATCATTTCGGCCATCTCCTGGCCCGCGCAATGACGCGCATCCATGGCGAGGAAGGCGGCCTTGGGCATGTCGGCGCACATCGTCCAGGCGTTATAGGCCGCGACGCAGGCGGGGCCCAGTTTCTGCAGGAAGATCGTCTCGAGATCGACGAGATGGAAGAAGGAGCCGGTGATGTACATCATCGGCTCGCCGGCGCCGACCCACTTGCCCTCGCCGTAGCGCTGGTCGACCTCGACCTCGGTGTTGCGCTCGCGGCCGGTGTCCTTCAGCCAGTCGAGCGCGAGGCGCGGCGCGAAGACCACGGGCCGACGCATGAAGATGGCGTAGGTGACGCGAGCATCGCCGAACTTGCCGATCACCCGCTTCGTTCGATTGAAGTAGTGATCGGTGTACTGCTCGATCTCGCCATTCATCGGATGCATCGTCGGCTCTCCCAGGCCTTGTGCCCCTTCCCGTCCGCGCTCAGATCGCGGGGCGGGCCCGCTGCACCGACAGGCGCTCGGCCTTGAGCTGCTCGGCGAGCAGGAAGGCGAGTTCCAGTGCCTGGCTGGCGTTCAGCCTCGGATCGCACTGGGTCTCGTAGCGCTCGGCGAGATTGTCGACCTTGATGCCGACGGCGCCGCCGATGCACTCGGTCACTTCCTGGCCGGTCATCTCGAAATGCACGCCGCCCGGATGCGTGCCCTCGGCGCGGTGCACGGCGAAGAACTGGCGCACTTCCTTCAGGATATTGTCGAAGTCGCGCGTCTTCTTGCCGTTCGAGGCCGTCTCGGTGTTGCCGTGCATGGGATCGCACGACCACACGACCGACTTGCCTTCCTTCTCGACCGCGCGGATCAGCGGCGGCAGCTTCTCGGCGACGTTGTTCGCACCCATGCGCACGATCATGACGATGCGGCCGGGCTCGTTCGCGGGATTGAGCGCGTCGATCAGCTTCAGCGTGTCGTCGGTCGAGAGCGAGGGACCGCACTTGAAGCCCAGCGGATTGCGCACGCCGCGCAGGAACTCGACATGCGCGCCGTCGGGCTGGCGCGTGCGATCGCCGATCCACAGCAGGTGCGCGGAGCAGTCGTACCAGTCGCCCGAGGTCGAATCGACGCGGGTCAGCGCCTCTTCGTACTGCAACAGCAGCGCCTCGTGGCTGGTGAAGAAGTCGGTCTCCGCGATCTGCGGCGTGGTCGCGGAGTTGAGACCGCAGGCCGCCATGAAGGTCAGCGTCTCCTCGAGGCGCGCCGCGAGATCGTGGTAGCGCTCGGACGCCGGCGAGTTGCGCACGAAATCGAGGTTCCAGCGATTGACCTCGTGCAGGTCGGCATAACCGCCCTGGGCGAAGGCGCGCAGGAGGTTGAGCGTGGCGGCCGACTGATTGTAGGCCTGCACCATGCGCTCGGGATCGGGAATGCGCGCCTCGGCGGTGAACTCGAAGCCGTTCACATTGTCGCCGCGATAAGACGGCAGTTCCACGCCTCCCACCTTCTCGACGTTCGACGAACGGGGCTTGGCGAACTGCCCGGCCATGCGGCCGAGCTTCACGACGGGAACGCCCGCGCCATAGGTCAGGACGACGGCCATCTGCAGCAGCACGCGGAACATGTCGCGGATGTTGTTGGCGGAGAAGTCGACGAAGCTCTCGGCGCAATCGCCGCCCTGCAGCAGGAACGCCTCGCCGGCCGCGACCTTGGCCAGAGCGGACTTGAGCTTGCGCGCCTCGCCCGCGAAGACCAGCGGCGGGTAGCGCCGCAGCCGGGCCTCGGCGCCCGCGAGGACCGCGGCGTCGGGATAGACCGGCATTTGCTGGGCTTTCCGGTTGCGCCAGCTCGTGGGCGTCCAGTCGCCCGCGCTGGTGCTGCGGGACTGGCTCTTAGCGGCAGGCTTAGACGCCTGAATCGCCGTCATTTTCTCCTCCTCCGTCTGCTCGACCGGTCGGCCGGCAGGGTGGGAGAAGCTATACGTGCTGTGGATAAAAGGCCAGCCGTCAAAGGGGACCCCGGGTCGCGTCCTGTGCAGGGTTTGGCGGCCTTGCCGGCCCCTGGCAGCCATGAAACGGTGGCTGTCAGTACGTGACCCAGCAAGCCTTTCCTCGCGGCCCCAACGACATCCAGGCCGCGGTCGTGAACCTCGTTCGTCGTCTGGCGCCGTCTGTTCCAGTGGCGCACCAGCCCGGTCTCGCCGGCAGGATCGCCGAAGTGATCGCGAGCCGGCCCAGCACCATGGCCAACGACATGTTCTTGCGCCAAAGCCTCATCCGCGGCGGCACGGCCACGCGCGCGCAGGTGGTCGACGGCCTCGCGGCGTGGGTTACCGTCCTGTTCGACATCGACAACCTGCAGCACGACCGACGGCGGGCGCTCGACCTCAAAGTCGACATGCCCGACGAGGCCCTGGACCGTCTCGCCCGCGCCCTGTCGCGGTCGTGCAACGGCTGCATCGTCGCGGTGCCTCATATCGGCGGCATCGAGCTGTTCGCGTCCCATCTCAAGGACCGTGGCTTCGACTTCAGCTTCGTCTATACGATCGGCAACGAGCCGACGCCGCTCGAGCAATGGATCTATCGCGGTCGCAGCGCCACGGGCGGAACGCCGATTGCCTTCGGGCGACCGAGCACGGGATTCGAGATCGCAAAGGTGCTCCGCGGCAACGGCATCGTTCTCATGGTCGTGGACGTCTATCCGACCGCGAAATACAGCGGCATCCGCATCAGCATCCACGGCGATGCGTTCAACTATCCGCCGGGACCGGCGCGGCTCGCCGAGACCGGCACGCTCGTGCTTCCTGCCTTCGCCTCGCGCCGGGACGCGCAAGGCTTTTCGATGAGCATCCTCGATCCGATCGACTATCGGCCGTCGCCGGTGTTGCACGAGGCGGCGACGGACTTCTCGCAAAGGCTCGCCTCCCGCACCGCCGGATTCAGCGCCGAACGGCCCGAATCGTACTGGCTCTGGCACCCGATCCCCAACGACCCGTATCTCGCGATCGCGCGGCGCAAGCGGCCCGACCTTCTCGAGCTCGTGGCCGCACAGCTTCCCGACGACGAGGCGGTCGCCGTGGCGGTGGAAGAAGCCGGCACTTCCTCCCTGACGTGACCAACCGCTCGCTCGCCGTGATCTTCGCCATCGCCGTGGTCGACGCGGCGGGCATCGCGCTGATCTTTCCGATCCTGCCGAACCTGCTGCGCGACCTCACGGGCGTCGAGGAGGTCTCCGGCCTGTTCGGCCAGGTCCTGGCGCTCTATGCGCTGATGCAATTCGTCTTCGCGCCCGTGCTGGGCGTCCTGTCCGATCGCTATGGCCGCCGGCCGATCCTGCTGCTCTCGCTCACCGGCTCGACCGTCGACTACCTGATCATGGCGTTTGCGCCCTCCCTGTGGCTGCTGCTCGTCGGCCGCGCCCTGGCCGGGCTGACGGCGGCGAACGGCGCGGTCATCGGCGCCTATATCGCCGACATCACGCCCGAAGACGGCCGCGCGCGGCGCTTCGGCCTGTACCAGGCCTTTTTCGGCGCAGGCTTCGTCGTGGGTCCGCTGATCGGCGGCGTGCTCGGCGACATCTGGTGGCGCGAGCCCTTCTTTGCCGCCGCGCTGCTGAATGGCATCAACCTGGCGCTCGCCCTGTTCCTGTTGTCCGAGTCGCGTCGAACCGAGCGCAAGTCGATCGATTGGCGGGCGCTCAATCCGCTGAGACCGCTGCGCTGGGCCTTCAGCTTTCGCGCGCTGCTGCCGCTGCTCGCGGCGCTCCTGATGATCAGCCTCGTCAGCCAGACCTACACGACCGTCTGGGTGCTTTTTGTCGAGGACCGCTTCGCCTGGACCGGCACCCAGATCGGCCTGTCGCTCGGCCTGTTCGGCGCCCTCGTGGTGCTGGCACAGGCCTTCGCCGTGGGGCCGATCGTCCGCTGGGTGGGCGAGCGCGGGACCGTGCTGGTCGGCATGGCCAGCGAATCGATCGCGCTGCTCGTCCTCACCTTCGCGCACGCGGACTGGATCGCCTTCGCCGTGATCCCGCTGATCGGCTTCGGCAGCATCGGCCTGTCCGCGCTGCGCTCGCTGCAGTCCAATGCCGTCGATCCGGAGCACCAGGGCCGGCTGCAGGGCGTGGCCGCGAGCCTCGTCGGCCTCGCCGCCATCTTCGGTCCCCTGGTCTTCAGCGCGATCTACGCCCTCTCGCCGCCGGGCTGGAACGGGCTGGTGTGGCTGGTGGGCGTGGCGATCTACGCCCTCACCGTGCCGGCGGTGCTCGTCGCGAAGGACTGATGGCCGAGATCCCTCGCCAAGGCTCGGAATAGCGGCCGAGGGCCGCTATTCGGCGGCCGCCTTCTTCTCCGTAGGCTCAGGCCGCGCAGTCCGCATGGTGACGAATTCCTCGCCCGAGGTGGGATGGATGCCCACGGTCGCATCGAACTGCGCCTTGGTGGCGCCGGCCTTCATGGCGACAGCGAGCCCCTGAATCAGCTCGGCGGCATCGTCGCCCACCATGTGGGCGCCCACGACCTTGTCGGTCGCGGCCTCCACGATCAGCTTCATGAAGGTACGCGGCTTGCGCGTCGTGATGGTGTGCTTGAGCGGCGTGAAGGCCGAGGTGAAGACGCGCAGCTCGCCCAGGGTGCGGCGCGCCTCCTCTTCCGTGAGGCCCACGTTGGCCATCTCGGGCTGGCAGAACACCGCCGACGGGACGCCGCGATGGTCGGCCTTGCGCGGCTTCTTGCCGAACTCGGTGTCGGCAAAGCAATGCCCCTCCATCAGCGCGACCGGCGTGAGGTTGATGCGGTCGGTGACGTCGCCCACCGCCCAGATGTTGTCGGCCGTCGTCTTCGACCATTCGTCGACGGCGATGGCGCCCTTCTTGTCGAGCTGCACGCCCACCTTCTCGAGGCCGATGCCTGCCGTGTTGGGCACGCGGCCGGTGGCATACATCACGAGATCGGTCTCGTGCATGCCGCCGAGCTGCGTGTGGATCTGATAGGGCGCCTTGCCATCGGTCGCGGTGATGCGCGCGATCTGCATCTCGCTGCGCACCTTGATGCCGCTCTTGACGATCTGCTCCTGCACGAAGGTGCGGCATTCCTCGTCGAAGCCGCGCAGCACGCGGTCGCGCCGGATCACCAGGTCGACCTCGCAGCCGAGGCCGTTGAAGATGCCGGCGAACTCGACCGCGATATAGCCGCCGCCCACGATGGTGATGCGCTTGGGCAGCGGGTCGGGCAGGTGGAACGCCTCGTTCGAGGTGATGGCGAATTCCTTGCCCGGAATGTTGGGGACCTCCGGCCTGCCGCCGGTGCAGATCAGGATCTTGTCGGCCGTGACGGTCTCTTCGCCGATCGCGATGGTGTGGCGGTCCATCAGACGGCCGCGCCCCATATGGATCTTCACGCCGGGATTCTCGAGCAGGCGGATGTAGATGCCGTTCAGGCGGTCGACTTCCTTCTGCACGTTGTCACGGACCGTGGCCCACGAGTGCTTCGGTTCGATTCCTGACCAGCCGAAATCGGCGGCGTCCTCGAACTCGTGGGCGAACTTGGAGCTGTAGACCAGGAGCTTCTTCGGCACGCAGCCCCGGATCACGCAGGTCCCCCCCACCCGGTAGTCCTCGCAGATACCGACCCGGGCGCCGTAACCCGCCGCGATACGCGAAGCGCGAACACCGCCCGAGCCCGCTCCGATGACGAAGAGATCGTAGTCGTAGGCCATGAGAACAAAACCTCAACAGCGCCTTATTTCGGTCGCGGCTCCGACTATATCGGCGCCTAAACGCGGCGGTAAGGGAACTTAAGATTGAATTCTATGTTCCTGATACAACTATAGGTTGCTTCCATGATCCGCTTCGTTTCCCTGTTCGTTGCGTTCCTGCTTCCCCTCTCGGCCTTCGCGGCCGATCCCGGCCAGCCGCCCAAGCCGACGCGCGGCCTGATGCGCTACGATACCAATGGCGATGGGTTCGTCGACCGTGCCGAATGGACGGCGGCCCAGGAAGCCCGCTTCAAGCAGCTCGACGTCAACAACGACGGCAAGCTCACCCAGGCCGAGTTGTTCCCCACTCGCTCGGGCAACACCGCGCCCAGTGACCGCCAGACCCAGCGTCAGGCGGCCTATTTCCGCCTGCTCGACGCCGACGGCGACGGGGTGGTCACCAAGGCCGAGTTCATGGCCCAGGCCGAGCGCAACTTCGCACGCTGCGACCTCGACAAGGATGGCCGCATCAACAGCGCCGAGTGCCGGCAGGCGCTGCGCCGCCGTCCGACGGAGCCCGCCAGCGCCAACCGCTGACGGAATGCTGCCCTTCCGCCGGAAACCGGTGCGCCGGACAAGCTGGCTCTGCGCTACTTGCGAGCCATCGATGCCAAACTCGATGACGTTCGCGGCGAAGTCGGTCGACCGGATCGACGTCCGGCTCGGACTCGTCGGCTAGCGCCGATCACCGAAAGAGAAAAAGGCCGCCTGCGAGGGCGGCCTTTTCCTTTTGCCTTGCGGGCGACGTTCACGAACTCTCGGCGTGCATGACCTCGCCGAACAGCTCCCAGGTCTCGCCCTTGAACTGGGCGAGCTGGACCGCCTGGATCGGATAGAAATCGGTCGGGCTGGTGCTGATCGTGATTCCCGGCAATGTCAGCGGGATCTGCAGGTTGTGGAAGCCCGCCGCCTGCTTCATGACGTTCTCGCGCGTCAGCGTGTTGCCACAGCGCTTCAGCGTCTCGACCATCAGCGAACAGACCGAATAGGCGAACACATAGTTCGCATCGGCCTGGTTGGCGCCGGGCATGTTCTTCGTCATCCAGGCGCGCCACGCCTTCATATCCTCGGCATTCTCCCACTGCTTGTCGGTGGGGTCCTTGAGATAGGCCGCCGTGATGACGCCCTGGCTGTTCTCGTAGCCGGCGGGCTTCATCACCGAGGCGACGCTCGCCGACACGTTGTTGAGATACTGGGTCGGCTTCCAGCCGATGTCGGCGGCCTTGCGGATCGCCTGGGCGGCGAACTTCGGTGTCGAGATGTTGAAGAACACGGTGGCGCCCGAGTCCTTCAGCTGGATCACCTGGCTGTCGACCGTCGGATCGGTGACTTCGTACGTCGTGTGCTTGACGATGCGGCCGGCCTCGGAGCCCAGCCCTTCCTTGAAGCCCTCGAAGTAGTCCTTGCCGTAGTCGTCGTTCTGCATCAGCACGCCGAACTTGGCACCCTTGACCGTGGCCAACGCATGCTTGGCGTAGATCACGCCCTCGGTGTGATAGTCGGGCTGGAAGCCCATCGTCCACGGGAAGCGCTTGGGATCGCCCCACTTCGACGCGCCGGTCGACACGTAGAGGTGAGGGATCTTCTTCTGGTTGACGTATTTGTGGATCGCCGTGTTGGTCGGCGTGCCAAGCGTGTTGAACAGGCACAGCACCTTGTCCTGCTCGACGAG
>Ga0335083_10006091_pt1 | contig 15159 bp, 13 predicted proteins | sample Lox_Sample_42_FD_206716 | JGI IMG/M metagenome (GOLD analysis project Ga0335083, IMG submission 206716) | Soil microbial communities from Loxahatchee National Wildlife Refuge, Florida, United States - Lox_Sample_4.2 | ecosystem: Environmental > Terrestrial > Soil > Wetlands | place: USA... | reverse complement strand
GTGGCATGGACAGGTCACGCCCGCGCGCGGGCCGCGCCGCGTGCAGCGGCTGCAGCCGATGGCAGCGGCACCGGCGCTGCAGCAGCCGCGCGGCGCGGAGCTGGGATGGTTCAACATGGGATCGACGGTGGTGGTACTGATGCCCCCCGGGATGGCGCACTGGGTCCCCGGGCTTGCGGCCGGGCGCGTGGTGCGCATGGGCCAGCAGATCGGCGAACTCGAACCGTCCCGCGCCCCGTGAAGCCCGATCCCCGCGACTGGCGACCGACCGCGACGCGCGCGCGGCTGGAGCAGCGCGCGGCTGCGCTGCGGGAAACGCGGGCATTTTTCGCCGAGCGCCGCCTGCTGGAGGTCGACACGCCGCAGCTGGTGCGCCATGCGGTGACGGACGTGAACCTGCACAGTTTCGAAGTGCGGCTCGACGGCGCGGAACACGCGCCGCGGTTCCTGCACACCTCGCCCGAATACGCGATGAAGCGCCTGCTGGCGGCCGGCAGCGGCGACATCTGGCAGCTCTGCCACGTGTTCCGCGGCGAGGAACAGGGACCGCTGCACAACGGCGAGTTCGCGCTCATCGAGTGGTACCGCGTGGGCTGGACGATGACGCAGCTCATGGCCGAAGTCGCGGCGCTGGTGCAGCGCCTCGCGCCCGCCCTCGCCGCGCGGCCGGTCAGTTACCTGAGCTATGCCGAGGCGATCCGTCAGGCGCTGGGCGTCGATCCGTTGTCGGGCAGCGATGCCGCGCTTCGGCAGGCCGCGCAGGAACAGGGCTTCGACGCCGGCCTGGTGCGCGGCTGCACGCGCGATGAACTGCTCGACCTGCTCATGGGCGCGCGCGTCGGACCGACGCTGGGACGCCTGGGACTGTGCTTCGTGCACCGCTATCCGGCCAGCCAGGCCGCATTGGGCCAGCTCGATCCCGACGATCCGCGCGTCGCGCTGCGCTTCGAGCTGTATTGCGAGGGTGTCGAACTCGCCAACGGTTTCCAGGAACTCGCCTCCGCGACCGAACAGCGCGCCCGTTTCGAAGCCGACAACCGCGAACGCGAACGGCGCGGCCTGCCACGGCGCGAGGCGGACGTGCTGCTGCTGGCGGCGCTGGAAGCCGGACTGCCGGCGTGCGCGGGTGTCGCCGTCGGCTTCGATCGCGTGTTGCTGCTCGCCACGGGGGCTCAACAGCTCAGTGACGTGATGGCCTTTCCGGTTGATCGTGCGTGAAGGAGGGGCGGCTGCCGCGCTACTGCTTGCCCCGCGACAGATACTCGCCCGTGCGCGTATCGACCCGAATGGTCTCGCCTTCGTTGATGAACAGCGGCACCCGCACCGTGGCGCCCGACTCCAGCTTGGCCGGCTTCTGGCCGCCGGTGGCGGTGTCGCCGCGCACGCCCGGGTCCGTCTCCACCACTTTGAGTTCGACGTGCGAGGGCGGCGTAACCACCAGCGGCACGTTGTTCCACAGCGTGATGATGCAGACCATGCCGTCCTTGAGCCACTGCTCGGCTTCGCCGACGATGGCCTTCTCGGTGGAGTACTGCTCGAAGTTCTCGGGCACCATGAAGTGCCAGAACGAGCCGTCGTTGTAGAGATACTGCATCTCCATGTCCATGACGTCGGCGGCTTCCAGCGATTCGCCGGAACGGAAGGTGCGCTCGATGGTGCGGCCGTTCTTGAGGTTGCGCACCTTGATGCGGTTGAACGCCTGGCCCTTGCCGGGCTTCACGAATTCGTTGTCCACGATCGCGAACGGATCCCCGTCGAGGATCACCTTCATGCCGGCGCGGATTTCACTGGTGCTGTAACTGGCCATTGTTTTTCACTATATTGCGGGCCGCGTATGATAGACGCATCCCCCCTGCGAGACCAGACACCCCGCTGGCAAAGCGAGCTGGCCGCGGCCGTCACCGATCCGCGCGAGCTGTGCCGGCTGCTGGGACTCGACCCGGCGCTGGCGCTGGGAGCCCTGGCCGCCGCGGAAGGCTTCCGCCTGCGCGTACCGCTTGGTTTCGTGCGGCGCATGCGGGCGGGCGATCCGCACGATCCGCTGTTGCGCCAGGTGCTGCCGGCGCTGCGCGAGCTGGCATCGCCCGCGCATTTCAGCGGCGATCCGCTGGGTGAGGCCGCCGCGCTGCGGGCGCCGGGCCTGCTGCACAAATACCACGGCCGCGCGCTGCTGATCGCCACCGAAGCCTGCGCCGTGCACTGCCGTTACTGCTTCCGTCGCGAATTTCCCTACGATGCGCAACAGGATGCGGCCGGCCGCTGGAACGGCGCACTGGAAGTGATCACGCGCGACCAGTCCATCGAGGAGCTGATCCTCTCGGGCGGCGATCCCCTCTCGCTGGGAGATCGGCGACTCGCAACGCTCACCGATGCGCTGCGCGCCGTGCCCCATCTGCAACGCCTGCGCATCCACACGCGCCAGCCCATCGTGCTGCCGTCGCGCGTCGACGCCGGGCTGCTCGCCTGGCTGCGCTCGCTTCCCTGGCCGGTGGTGATGGTCCTGCACAGCAACCACGCCAACGAAATCGATGACGAAGTGCGGGCGGCCACGGCCGCGTTGCGCCAGGCCGGCGTCACATTGCTGAACCAGTCGGTGCTGCTGGCAGGCGTCAACGATTCGACGGCGGCGCTGGTGGCGCTGTCGCGCGCGCTGTGGTCGGCAGGCGTACTGCCCTACTACCTGCACCTGCTCGATGCGGTGCGCGGCGCCGCCCATTTCGAGGTCGACGAGGCACGCGCCCGCCAGCTGGCCGGCGCCATGGCCGCGGAACTGCCCGGCTACCTGGTGCCCAGGCTGGCGCGCGAAGTGGCTGGACAGCCCGCCAAGACGACCCTCATGCCGGATTTCCCGAGCCTCGCGCCGGGCCCTCTCACATAGAATGTGAGGACTGTCACGCGCGGGAACCTCAACCGCCACTCGCCGGCTGCCGAAGCCTTAATATGTAGAGTGCCATCAGCGGCGGAGGAATCTTGAGCGACACCCAGGCTGTTCCCGTGCTCGCGCACAGCGCAACGCGCGATCCGGTGGAGGCATTGAACAGCCTGCTGCGACGCGCGGGCCTGGCCGTGCATTGCACCTGGATCCCGGGCGTGCAGGACGTGCCCGATGCGCTCGAGCAGCTCAATCCGGAACTGCTCATCAGCTTCGAACCCGACAGCGACACGCTGGCGCAGCTGTGCGACATCCGCGATGAAGTGGCCAGCGCGGTGCCGCTGGTGGTGGTGCGCGAAGCGATCAGCGAACAGATCATCGCCGCCGACATGAACCATGGCGCGCGCGACACCGTCACCCTCGGGCAGCCGGAACGCGTGCAGCGCGTGATCCAGCGCGAACTGCGCGCATTCCGCATGGAGCGCACGCTGATCACCACGCTGCGCTCGGCCAAGGACTACCGTCACCAGATCGAGTCGGTGCTGCAGCACTCCAACGACGCCATCGCGCAGGTGCAGGAAGGCATCATCGTCGACGCCAACGGCTCGTGGATCGAGCTGTTCGGCGCCAAGGATCCCGCCGAGCTCGTCGGCCAGCCGCTCATGGATCATTTCCACCCCGATACGCACGCGCCGCTGCGGGGCGCATTGGCCGCCTGCCTGCAGGGCCGCTGGAGCGGCCACACGCTGCGCGCCACGGCGGTGCTGCCCGAGGGCGGCAGCGCTGACCTCGAGCTGGTGCTGACACTGGGCGAGCACGAGGGCGACCCCTGCGTCCGGCTGCTGGTGCCCGGGCGCAAGCAGGATGAACAGCATCTCGCCAGCGAACTGGCCGAAGCCGTGCGCCACGACCCGGTGAGCGGCCTGCTGCGACGGCGTTACCTGCTGGAGGACATCCAGGCGCGCCTCCAGCAACCGCTGCGCGGCGGCGTGCGCTACCTCGCGTGCGTGCGGCCCGATCGTTTCGCCGAGCTGGAGAAGGAAGTCGGCTCGTTGCAGGCCGAGGACCTGCTGATGGCCGTGGCGGCGCAGGTGCGCGCGATGCTCGCGCCCAGCGACATCGCCGGCCATTTCGGCGGCACCAACCTGCTGGTGTGGGTGGAGCGCGGCAACCGCCAGGACGTCGAGGCCTGGAGCGAGCAGCTGCTGGAGCGTCTCGGAAACCATCCGCTGGTGCTCGGCAACCGCAACGTCTCGCTCACGGTGTCGATTGGCCTGGGTCTCGTGCCGCAGACCCAGGCCGACCTCAACAGCGCGCTGGCCGATGCGCTGGCCGCCATGCGCCGCGCCCGCGAGCGCGGCGGCAACCAGATCCTCACCATCGGTCGCGCCGACACCGATGCGCGCGTGGTGGCGTACGACGCGATCTGGGTCAAGCACATCCGCGCCGCGCTGCTCGAAAACCGCTTCAAGCTGGTGCAGCAGCCGGTGGCGAGCCTGCGTGGCGATGCGGGCCAGATCTTCGATGTCGCGATCCGCATGCTGAACGCGGACGGCAAGGAGATCCTGCCGTCGGAATTCCTGCCCGCCGCGGAACGCAACGATCTCATGAAGAGCATCGATCGCTGGGTGATCGGCGCCTCGCTGTCCTTCGCCGCCAAGAACAAGCCCGACATGCTGTTCGTGCGCCTCTCGGCCCAGACCGCGCTCGACATGTCGACGCTGCTGCCGTGGCTGGATTCGCAGATCAAGGCGCGCCAGTTCGAGCCGCAGAGATTGTGCCTGCAGGTGACCGCGCGCTTCGCCGCCGAGGAATCCTCCGCCACACGTCTGCTCGCCGAAGGCCTGCGCAGCCGCGGCCTGCGCTTCGCGCTGGAGCACTTCGGCAACGAGGAGCGAGGCCTCGCACTGCTCGAGAAGCTGCCCATGGACTTCGTGCGCATCGATGGTGCGCTGACGCAGGGCCTGGCCGGCAACAGTGCGGCGCAGGGCCGGGTGCATGCCATCGTCGAGCTGGCCGGGCAGAAGGGCATCCAGACCGTCGCGGAGCGCATCGAGGACGCCAACACCATGGCGGTGGTCTGGCAGCTGGGAGTACAGTACATTCAAGGTTACCTGGTGCACGCACCCGAAGAAGTCGTCCTCAAATCGTGAATGCAAGGCCTGACCGCCGCCCTCTGCTGCTGATGACCGCGCTGCTGGCCCTCGTGGCCTGCGGCGCCAGGACCACCGATCCCGGCAGCACCACGCCCGCCGCCGCGATCCGCGTCGGCACGCAGCTGGCCGCCGAGCAGGTGCTCTCGCGCACCATCGACTCCGCGCCGCCGGCGCTCGATCCCTCGCTGTGCACCGACGTGCCGTCGCAGATCATCATGGACGACCTGTTCGAAGGCCTGACCGTGCTGGACGTCAACGGCCGCGTGGCGCCGGGCGTGGCGAGCTCGTGGGACGTCACGCCCGACGGGCTGACCTGGACCTTCCACCTCCGGCCCAACGCCCGCTGGTCCAACGGCGATCCGCTGACGGCCAGGGATTTCGTCTTTGGCTGGCGGCGCGAGGTGGATCCGGCCACGCGCGCGGAGTACGCGCAGGCGCTGTCGCCCATCCGGAACGGCCTCGCCATCGCCACCGGCAAGCTGCCCCCGGACCAGCTCGGTGTCGAAGCCGTGGATGCGCACACGCTGCTGGTGCACCTGGCCACGCCAACGCCCTACTTCAGCCAGCTGCTCACGAACATGTACCTGTTTCCGCTGCACGAGGCGACCGTGAAGCGCTGGGGCGACGACTGGACGCGCCCGGAACACATCGTCAGCAACGGCCCGTTCAACCTGGTCGAGAACGTCATCGGCAACCGCATCACGCTCGAGCGCAACCCCCATTACTGGGACGTGGCCAACGTGAAGATCACGCGCGTGATCTATTACGCCGTGGACGATCGCACCGCCCAGCGCGACCGTTTCCTGGCGGGCCAGGTGCAGATGATCGAGACCTTCCCGACGCCCGACGCGCCCTGGCTCAAGCGCAAGCTCGGCGACCAGCTGGTGGTGGCGCCCTACTTCGGCAACTTCAAGATCGGCGTCAACGTCACCAAGCCGCCGTTCAAGGACAACCGCGCGCTGCGCATGGCGCTGAACCTCGCGTTCGACCGCGAAATGATCACCGCGCACGTGCTCAATGGCGCCGGCTTTCCCGCCTACACCCTCATGCCGCCGCTCGAGGGCTACACCCAGCAGGTGCCGGACTGGGCGAAGCTCGGCAACGAGCAGCGCTATGCGCTGGCGCGCAAGTACTACCGCGAAGCGGGCTATTCGGAGCAGCACCCGCTGCGGGCCGAGATGGCGTTCTCGAGCGGCGATCCCGTGACGCGCATGACGTACGAGGCCGTGGCGGCCATGTGGCGCGAGGTGCTCGGCGCCGAGGTCAGCATGCACGAGGAGGAATTCAAGGTGCTGCTGCAGGATCGCCGGCTGCACATCCCGCAGCTGTTCCACGACGCCTGGATCGGCGATTTCCTCGACCCGTTCACCTTCATGCAGCTGTTCAACACCGGCTTCGAGCTCAACAACGGCGGCTACAGCAATCCCGCGTACGATGCGCTGCTGACCGAGGCGGCGGCCCAGCCCGACAACGCGCGCCGCTACGACCTGTTCGAGCAGGGCGAGCGGATGCTCAATGACGACGCCGCCTACATTCCGGTCTACTATTACGCCGTGCGGCACCTGGTGAAGCCGTATCTCAAGGGTTGGGCACCCAACATCGTGGACCGCAACTACTCGCGCTACATGTACCTGCTCGAACACGAGGGCAACTGAGGGTGCTGCGTTACCTGCTGCGGCGCCTGGCGGGCGCCGTGCCGACGCTGCTGCTGATCGCCACGCTCGCGTTCGCGATGCTGCATGCCGCGCCCGGCGGACCGTTCGACACCGAGAAGCGCATGCTGCCGGAAATCCAGCGCAGCATCGAAGCCCGCTACCACCTCGATGAGCCGCTGTGGAAGCAGTACGGGCGTTACCTGGGGAACCTGGCGCGCGGCGATCTCGGCCCGTCGTACCAGTACCGCAGCACCTCGGTGAACGAGCTCATCGCGCAGGGCTTTCCCGTCGACGTCGCGGTCGGCGGCAGTGCGCTGCTGATCGCGGTGCTGGTGGGCGGCGGCATCGGCATGATCGCCGCGCTGCGCCGCAATTCGCTGTCGGATTACGCGCTCATGGGCATCGCGGTGCTCGGCATTTCGATACCCACGTTCGTGATCGGCCCGCTGCTGCGGCTGGTGTTCGCGATCTGGCTGCACTGGCTGCCGCCCGGCGACTGGGGAGGCTTCTCGCACCTGGTGCTGCCTGCCGTGGCGCTCGCCTGTCCCTACACCGCGTACTGCGCGCGGCTCATGCGCGGCAGCATGCTGGAAGTGCTCGGCAGTCCGTTCATCCGCACCGCGCGCGCCAAAGGGCTGTCGCAGCCCGTGATCCTGCTGCGGCACGCGCTCAAGCCCGCGCTGCTGCCGCTGGTGTCGTATCTGGGTCCCGCGATCGCCGGCGTCATCACCGGCTCGATCATCATCGAAACCGTGTTCGGCCTGCCCGGCATCGGCCGCTACTTCACCACCGGTGCGCTGAATCGCGACTACACGCTGGTCATGGGCATCACGGTGCTGTATGGCGTCATCATCATCCTCTGCAACCTGCTGGTGGATCTGTGCTACGCGTGGCTGGATCCGCGCGTGAGGCTGGCGCGATGACGCAGGCCGCCGCCAGCGCGGCCACCTCGCCCACCAGCGCTCCCGGCACGCCGGGGGCGGCCGCGGGCAGTTCGAGCCTGTGGGGCGACGCCTGGCGGCGACTCAAGGCCAATCGGGCCGCGATGGCCGGCGGCAGCGTGCTGCTGCTCTGCATCGTCGCCGCGCTGGTGCTGCCCCTGCTTTCGCCTTACGACTACTACACGCTCGACTGGAACCACCTCTACCAGACCCCGGCGCTGGGCGCCGGCTGGCACTGGCTCGGGACCGACGCGCTCGGCCGCGACCTGCTGGTGCGCGTGATGTGGGGTTGCCGGATCTCGCTGCTGGTGGGCATCGTCGCGAGCCTGGTCACCGTGATCATCGGCGTGCTGTGGGGCACCACCGCGGGCTACGTGGGCGGACGCACCGATGGCCTCATGATGCGCTTCGTCGATGTGCTGTATTCGGTCCCGTTCATCCCGTTCGTGATCGTGCTCATGGTGCTGTTCGGCCGCGAGCTGCTGCTGATCTTCGTCGCCATCGGCGCCGTGTCGTGGCTCGACATCGCGCGCATCGTGCGCGGCCAGACGCTGTCGCTCAAGAGCCGCGAGTTCGTGGAGGCCGCGCGCGTGAGCGGCGTGGGCGGATTCACCATGATCCTGCGCCACCTGGTGCCCAACCTGATCGGCATCGTGATCATCTATTCCACCCTGACCATCCCCACCGTGATCCTGTTCGAGGCGTTCCTGAGCTTCCTCGGGCTCGGGGTGCAGTCGCCCATGACATCGCTGGGTTCGATGGTGGCGGACGGCACCTCGCAGATGCAGAGCTATCCGCACCTGCTGATCATCCCGGCGCTGTTCCTCGCCGCCATCATCTACGGTTTCAACTACCTCGGTGACGGGCTGCGCGACGCGCTCGACCCGCGGGATCGCTGACCCGCATGGATCCGACCGCCCCGCTGCTCGAAGTCGCCAACCTCAGCGTCGAATACCGCACGCAGCGTGGCGTGGTGCGCGCGGTGGGCGGCATGGACTTCACGCTCGCCGAACGCGAATTCCTCGGCGTGGTGGGCGAGTCCGGCAGCGGCAAATCCCAGCTGCTGCTGGCGCTGCTCGGCCTGTCCGCGCCGGGCGCCGCGGTGCACGGTTCGATCCGCTATCGCGGCACGGAACTGGTGGGCGCCGGTCCGCGCGCGCTCAACCAGCTGCGCGGCAACCGCATCAGCATGGTGTTCCAGGACCCGATGACCGCGCTCAATCCCTATCTCACCATCGGCCAGCAGCTGGTGGAAGTGCTGCGCCTGCACCGCCAGCTGTCGCGCGCCGACGCCCGGAGCCGCGCGGCGGCCATCCTCGAAGCCGTGCACATCAGCGAAGCGCAGCGCCGGCTGAAGCAGTACCCGCACGAGCTGTCGGGCGGCATGCGCCAGCGCGCGATGATTGCCATGGCGCTGGTGTGCGAACCGGAAATCCTGCTCGCGGATGAACCCACCACGGCGCTGGACGTCACGGTGCAGGCGCAGATCCTCACGCTGCTGCGCGAATTGCGCGAACGCATGGGCACCGCCGTGATCCTCGTGACGCACGATCTCGGCATCGTGGCCGAGCTGGCCGACCGCGTGGCCGTCATGTACGCGGGCCGCTGCGTGGAGGACGCCGACGTGCGCACGCTGTTCGCCGACGGCCAGCACCCGTATACGCGCGCGCTGGCCGCTTCGCTGCCACGGCTGGAAGGCCCGTTGCCGGAGCGCATGTTCACCATTCCCGGCAACCCGCCCAACCCGGCGCGGCTGCCGCCAGGCTGCTCGTTCGCGCCGCGCTGCGCGTACGTGCACGAGCGCTGCCTGCTCGCGCCGCCCCCGCTCACGGTGATCGGGCCGGGCCATCGCAAGGCCTGTTACCTGGACGGCTTGCCGCCCATCGCGGGTGCCCCATGAGCGTCGGCGAGCTGAAAGTCCGCGACCTGTCGGTGCACTACCAGGTGCAGCATGGCGGTGGCCATGCCGTGCTGCGCGCCGCCGAGCACGTGCATTTCGACATTCCACCCGGCACCACGCTGGGCGTGGTGGGGGAATCCGGCAGCGGCAAGTCGAGCATCGCGCGCGCGCTGATGCGGCTGGTGCCGGCCGCCGGTGGCCAGGTGCTGCTCGACGGGCAGGATCTGCTGCAGCTGGAAGGCGCCGCGTTGCGCACCGCGCGCCGCAAGATCCAGATGATCTTCCAGGACCCGGTGGCGTCGCTCGATCCGCGCATGACGGTGGAGGATATCATCGCCGAACCGCTGCGCAGCTTCTGTCCGGAGATGGACAGGGCGCAGCGCCACGCGGAGGTCCTGGCCATGATGCAGCGCGTGGGCCTCGCGCCCGAACACCTGCGCTGCTTCCCGCACGAGTTCTCGGGCGGCCAGGCGCAGCGCATCGGCATTGCGCGGGCGCTGGTGCAGAAGCCCAGCGTGGTGATCTGCGACGAGCCGATTTCGGCGCTCGACGTGTCGATCCGCGCGCAGATCGCCAACCTGCTGCGCGACCTGCAGCAGGAGTTCGGCCTCACGCTGCTGTTCATCGCGCACGATCTCGCCACCGTGCGCTACTCCTGCGACCAGGTGCTGGTGCTGTATCTCGGCCGCGTGATGGAGCTCGCCAGCCGCGAGCAGCTGTTCGCCAACCCGCGGCACCCGTATACGCGCGCGCTGCTGGACGCCGCGCCCATTCCCGATCCGGTGCTGGCGCGCAGCCGCAAGGCCGAACCGCTGCGCGGCGAGATTCCCTCGCCCATGAACCCGCCCTCCGGCTGCGTGTTCCGCACGCGTTGCCCGATCGCCGAAGCGCGCTGCGCCGAAACCGTGCCGCCGCTGATCGCGAAGCGGCCGGGACACGAAGTGGCCTGCCTGCTCGACTGAGCGCGCCGCGCGGGCGGCGGTGTAGAATTCGCGCCATGAAACGCTGGTTAGCCCGCTACGCCGGGACCCTGGTGCTGGCCGCCGCGTTGGCGCTGCCCGCCTGCAGCAGCCAGAAGCTCCCGGCCGAACAGGCGATCGCGAGCCTGCAGGATTCGCTCGAAGCCACGCGCGCCGAAGCCGCGCGCTACGACCCGCAGAAGCTTGCCGCGGTCGACCAGGCGCTGCGGAGCCTGCGCACCTCGCTGGCCGGTGGCGACTACGCGGGCGTGCTCGCGCAGGCTCCCGGATTGAGCAGTGCGATCGCCGCGCTGGCCGGCGAAGTAAAGCTCAAGGCCGACGCGGTGAATGCCGCCCTCGGGGCCACCTGGGCCGGCCTCGCAGCGTCGGTGCCCGCCGCGCTGGACACCGTGCAGCGCCGTATCGACACGCTGCAACAGCGCCACGCCCTGCCGCAGGACGCGGATCTCAAGGCCGCGATCGCGGCGTGGGACCAGGCCAAGGGCGCGTTCGCCGCCGGCAACATGCAGGAGGCCGTGACGGTGGCGGGCGCCGCCATGAGCCAGATCCAGGCGCTGGCCGCGCGGCTGAAAGTGGCGCTGCCCGTTGCCGCCGCAGCCGCGCCGTGAACGATTCCTCCGCGACCCCATTCGAACGGATCGGCGGCCAGGCCGGCGTCGATCGCCTGGTCGACGCGTTCTACCAGCGCATGGACACGTTGCCCGAGGCGCGCACCATCCGCGCGCTGCACGCCGCCGATCTCGCGCCCATCATCGAGCTGCTGAAGCGCTACCTCGGCGAATGGCTCGGCGGACCGAAACATTACAGCGCCGAACGCGGCCATCCGCGGCTGCGCGCGCGCCACCTGCCGTTCCCGATCGGCGCCGCGGAGCGCGATGCCTGGCTGCTGTGCATGCGCGGCGCGCTCGAAACGAGCGTCGCCGATGAATCGCTGCGCACGCAACTGCTGGAATCGTTCACGAAGCTGGCGGACTGGATGCGCAACCAGCCACAGCCATGAGCGCGCCGCTGCAACACCTGGGCGTCATCGCCGTGAGCGGTGCCGATGCGCGCGGCTTCCTGCAGGGCCAGCTCAGCGCCGATCTCCAGTCGCTGCAACCGGATCGGGCACTGCTGGCCAGCCTCAACAACGCGCAGGGCCGCGTGCAGGCCATCCTGACGCTGGTGGCGCAGGGCGAGTGCGTACTGATGGTATTGCCGGCGGAACTGGCATCAGCGACGCTCGCGCGGCTGAAACCTTACGTGTTGCGCTCGAAGGTGGCGCTCGCGGATGCCAGCCGGGCCTGGCGGCTGGAGGCGGCGGACGGCGCGGCCGCAGGCCCCGGCGCGGACGCGCAGCCCGGCACCGTGGTCACGTCGGGAGCGGGCCGGCAGCTGAAATGGTGGAGCCGCGACCGGCGCTGGCTGGCGCTGCAGCCTGGCGCGGCAGACGCAACCGACCAGGCGATGCTTGCCGGCCACGCGAGTTCTGCCAGCATCGCCAGCAGTGCGGAGCTCGACTGGCGCCGCGCCGACATCGCCACTGGCATCCCGCAGCTCAACCTCGCCACGCGCGAGCACTTCGTGGCGCAGATGCTGAACCTCGATCTGCTTGGCGGCATCAGCTTCAAGAAGGGTTGCTACACGGGACAGGAGATCATCGCGCGCACGCAGTATCGCGGCGCCATCAAGCGACGGTTGTTCCGCTTCGGGACTGCGTCGCCCGCGCCGGCTCCCGGATCGAAACTGCTGCGCGGCGAAGCCGCGGCCGGCGAGGTGGTGGAAGCCATCGACACGGAGCACGGCACCGAGTTGCTCGCGGTGGTGAGCCTCGCCGAGCTGCACGGCGAATTGCGCCTCGCGGATGGCGGCGTGCCGGTGCACCCGCTGCCATTGCCCTACGAAATCCCGCCGCAGGATCCGTAGCGCTGCGGACCTTTCAGCCGCGCGTGGCCCACAGCACGCCGCAGACCACCAGCACCGCGCCCACCGCCTGCGCCGCGCTCAGGCTCTGGCCCCGGAACAGGCCGATCAGCACCGTGAATACCGGCACCAGGTTCATGAACACCGCCGCGCGGCTGGGCCCGAGGCGCAGCACGCCGCTGTTCCACCACAGGTAGCAGCACGCCGAAGCGATCACGCCCATGAACAGCAGCGACGACCAGGCCGCGGACGGCGGCAACGACAGCGCGACGGGGTTGCCCAGTGCTGCGGTCGCGATCATGGCCAGCGTGCCGATCAGCACCGTGCTGGCGGTGATCTGCGAAGCGCCGAGCCCGGTGATGAAACGCCGCGGCACCACCGAGTACACCGACCAGGCGAAACTGCCGGCGAGCAGCCACAGATCGCCGCGCGCGAGCTTCAGGCCCGCGAGCACGGCCCACGAGCCGCGCGTCACGACCACGCCCACGCCGGTCACCGCGACCGCCATGCCCAGCGTGCGGCCGCGGCTGATGTGATCGCCGCCGAGCAGCGCGGCCAGCGCGAGCGTCAGCGCGGGATTGAAGGCCATGATGAGCGCGGCGTTGATCGCCGAGGTTTCCTGCAGCCCGTAGAACATGCCGAGGTTGAAACCCAGGATGCCGACCACGCCCATGAACAGCAGCGCGCATGCATTGCGCCGCAGGCCACGCCAGTCGGCGCCTTCGCGCCACAGCAGCCAGGGTATCAGCACGCCGGCGCCGATGGCGAAGCGCCAGATGGCCGCCGCCAGCGGAGGCATGACGCTGACGGTGTACTTCGCGATGTGGAAGGTGGCCGCCCACGCGAACGTGGTGGCCAGCAGCTGCAGATAGACGCTCAAGCGACCTCGATCCGGTCCACCTTGCGCCAGCCGCGTGGCAGCACCGCACCCCGCTGCGCGCGCTCGCCCAGGTAGTGCTTGAGGTCACCAGGCGCGAGCGTCATGTGCCGCTCGCCGCTCCAGACCACCAGCGACTGTTCGGGCGCCAGTACCGCCAGGGATTCCATGAGCTCCTCGCGCGACTCCGCTTTCCTGGTTGGAATGCCGAACAGCTTGTTGCCCTTGCCGCGCGGCAGTTCCGGCACTTCACTGACCGGGAACAGCAGCAGTCGGCCTTCGCTGTTGATCACGGCGACGCGCGCCTGGTCGCCTGCGACGGCGGCCGGCGGCAACACCTGCGCGCCCTCGGTCACGTTGATGACCGCCTTGCCCGCGCGGTTGCGCGAGTGCAGTTCCTTCAGGCGCACGGTGAAACCGTATCCCGCATCGGTGGCCACCAGCCACAGATCCTCGGGATCGCCGATCATCACGCCCGCAAAGCGGGCGCCGTCCGGCGGATCGAGACGTCCGCTGAGCGGCTCGCCCTGGCCGCGCGCGGTGGGCAGCGAATGCGCGGGCAGGCTGTACGCGCGCCCGGTGCTGTCGAGGAAGACGGCGAGCTGCGTGCTGCGGCCGCGCGCGGCGGCCAGGAAGGCGTCGCCGGTCTTGTACGACAACGTGCGCGGATCGATCTCGTGGCCCTTGGCCGCGCGCACGAAACCGCCGGTGGAGAGCGCCACGGTCACGGGCTCGTTCGCCACCAGGTCGGTCGCTTCGATTTTCTGCGCTTCCGCGCGTTCGACCAGGCGCGTGCGGCGCTCATCGCCGTACTCGGCCGCGTCGGCGGTGATCTCCTCGCGCAGCAGCTTCGTCAGGCGTGCCTTGCTGCCCAGGATGCCCGTGATCTCCTTGCGTTCCTCTTCGAGCCGCTCCTGTTCGTCGCGGATCTTCATCTCTTCCAGCTTCGCCAGGTGGCGCAGCTTGGTCTCGAGGATGGCCTCGGTCTGTTCCTCGGAAAGCTTGAAGCGCTTCATGAGCGCCTGCTTGGGCTCCTCCTCCTGGCGGATGATGCGGATCACCTCGTCCAGGTTCAGGTAGGCCACCAGCATGCCGTCGAGGATGTGCAGGCGGCGCGTGACCTTGTCGAGCCGGTGCTGCAGCCGCCGGCGCACCGTGGCGCGGCGGAATTCCAGCCACTCGAGCAGGAACGCCTTCAGGCCCATCACGCGCGGCCGGCCATCGGTGGCGATCACGTTCATGTTGACGCGATAGTTGCGCTGCAGGTCGGTGGTGGCGAACAGGTGCGCCATGAGTTGTTCGACGTCGACGCGGTTGGAGCGCGGCTCGATCACCAGTCGCGTGGGATTCTCGTGGTCGGATTCATCGCGCAGGTCCTCCACCATCGGCAGCTTCTTGAGCCGCATCTGCTCCGCGATCTGTTCCAGCACCTTGTTGCCCGACACCTGGTAGGGCAACGCCGTGACCACGATCAACCCATCCTCGTCCACTTCGTAGGTGGCGCGCGCCCGGAAACTCCCCGTCCCCTTGTCGTAGAACTCCACCAGTTCCGAGCGCGAGGAAATGATTTCCGCGCCCGTGGGCAGATCCGGCCCCTTGACGTATTTCATGAGCGCGCGCGTGCTGAGCTCGGCATCGTCCAGCAACGCCACGCAGGCGGCCGCCACTTCGCGCAGGTTGTGCGGCGGGATGTCGGTGGCCATACCCACGGCGATGCCCGAAGTGCCATTGAGCAGCAGGTTCGGCAACCGCGCGGGCAGCATGAGCGGCTCCTCCAGCGAGCCGTCGAAGTTCGGACCCCAGTCCACCGTGCCATCGCCCAACTCATCGAGCAGCAGATCGGCGTAACGCGTGAGGCGCGACTCGGTGTAGCGCA
>Ga0335083_10006090_pt1 | contig 15160 bp, 9 predicted proteins | sample Lox_Sample_42_FD_206716 | JGI IMG/M metagenome (GOLD analysis project Ga0335083, IMG submission 206716) | Soil microbial communities from Loxahatchee National Wildlife Refuge, Florida, United States - Lox_Sample_4.2 | ecosystem: Environmental > Terrestrial > Soil > Wetlands | place: USA: Florida... | reverse complement strand
CTGACAATCTCTACCTCGGTAACTCCGATGCTTAGACTTCCACTTCCGATCCCCCAGAACATGGCGTTAATATGCCCGATGTTGAAGGTGTAGGTTCCAGCAGCAGGAATCACAAGTTCTGGAAGCATTACGAAACTGAGGTTTTGTGTAGTTGGGAATAGCTGAGTAGGAGAACCCGGAAGGGTGCCGTCTCCGTTTATAGCGTATGATCTGGTATAAGGAGAACCGGCTGCGGGTCCTTGGTTAGACAGCAACAAGCTAGTCATCGTCCCGCTATAGGTCGCAGTTGATATGGTTTGGCCACCGTTAGGAGACATGGCCATATTACCCGATCCGCTGGGAATTTCTCCCGCCGAACCAACATCCGAGTTGTTTTGTGAGTTACACTGCCAGCAGTAAACAGGGAAGTTAGACCCTGAAGTCATGACCCCGGAATAGGGCTGAAGCTGGAATACACAAGGAGTACTGCTTACAGTTTCTTCAAGAATATGTCCTACAGAGTACTTAGTATCTGCTACCCACGCAAGAGCAACATCCCCATCGTTAGCAAGGCAAGTCCATACAACCGTTCCGTCTTTAGTGGTCTGTCCCGGAGTCGTGCTCCAAGTAACCGTACTTCCTGATTTACCGGACGTGGTTACTTGCTGTAAGTAGTTACTTCCGCTTACATTAACAATCACGAACTGCCACTGGGTATAGTAGGTATTAGCTTCCCAACCTTGAACGGCGTTGTTAACTACCACGCTGGGTGCTTGTGTGCCGGGAGCAATACCCCAGTTATAGACAAGACCATCATCGATTACAGGACCGCGATTGATCCACAACGCCGACCCATCTAGCGTAGTCTTCCCTTCGTCAGCCCAAACCACAGACGCGTTGGTACGGCTGTCTGAGATGGGATTGCCTCCGATGTACACCGTAGGAGTATCAGAGATACTGCTCAGGGGATAGAAAGGCTCCGTCATCACGGTAATGTCGATGGTAGCATCTGCGCCGGTACCTCCCACGAGAGGAAGCCCGGTTCCAGTTACGTATCCAAAACCGGCAGAGTTTTGAGACAAAGAAGCAATAGGACCATTAGGAGCACCGACAGAAGTTACAGTGAAAAACAGGTTTCCAGATGATCCTGTATAGGTGGGATAGATATTATCTCCAACTATGTATCCATTACCGCCGTTAATTATAACTCCGGATATTTCCCGAACTAAGGAATGTCCTGTATTAACAAAGGTCTGAAAGAGGGAAATGGTTGCTCCGCTTCCCGTACCACCTGTAGTAGCCATGGTAGTAAAGTAAGGATAACCTGAAAAGGGTCCACCCTCAGGATCACTAATACCCGTTATAGTTCCGTTATCAAGAGAGGTTACGACGAAAGCCGCGCCACTCGCCAGCCCTTGGCTGGGATAGATCATGTCACCGACAACGTACCCGCTACCATTTACGTCTATAGTAAAGGCAGTAATGGCTCCGTTTACAACGGTATTGATATTAAGAGTAAGTCCGGTTCCGCTGCCGGATGTGGTGGTAGGAACCCCTGTAGCAACCGTATAAGGGGTGTATCCACCTACGATGATAGATATACCCGCAACCGACCCGCCCCCTCCAATCGAAGTTACACTAAGCACCGCGCCTGTGGCCGAACCTTGGATTGGACGGATAAGATCGTTTACCGCAAAGCCAGTACCTCCGGTAACCGTGGCCCCTGTTATCTGGCCCGATCCGTTAACCGCAGTAATGTTGAGAGTAGCCCCTGTGCCTGATCCAGAAGTATCATACCCAGACGCAGCGACAGTATAAGGAAAAACACTCGGTCCTCCCGATATCATTGAGATGTTAGTAGGTCCGGATGAAACCGCTGTTACCGTAAAGGTAGCATCTGCTGCGTTTGGCTGAGTGCTTTGAAGCGCGGTTACTACATCTCCTACTCTGTAATTATGTCCGCCATCGTCTATGTTGTAAGACGTGATAACGCCACCTGAGTATACATACGGACAGCTAAACTGTGTGTTATCGTCTGTTATGTTTACAGTGAGGTATTGCCCGCTTCCACCTATCGTGTTAACGTCATCAGAAGTGAAGTATCCGCTTCCAGCAGATGTAACGACAATCTGAGTGACAACACCTGTAGCGAGAATTAAGGATGTGATGATACCAGAAGAAACGCCATTTACAACAAAGTACCCGTTGCTTCCTCCCTCTTGCACGGGGAAAACCAAATCCCCAAGGGAGTATCCAGTACCTCCAACAATAACAGCCCCAGTACCGATCCTTCCGTTCAAAGCGGTAATGGAGATGATAGCTCCGTTGCCTTGACCGTTTGTGGTGGTCGGAAGCGATGATGCGGTTACATATCCCGTTCCTGTGGCACTATTAACAAGAGAGACCTGAGCCGTACCATTCATCGCGCCAATGGCGGTCTGATCTATTTCGACTGTATCTCCGACCACATAACCCGCTCCACCAAAGAACGGCGTGATGGTCTGAAGACCACCTACGATATTTCCTATCGTAAGCGTGACTCCATTAGTTTGTCCAAGAACTTCTGCAATCTCACTATTAGGACCGAAGTAAACTTCCAATCCGGGTGAAAGGACTTCAGGGACTTCCGGAAGTTCAATACCACCTTTGTTAGTAAGCAGAGTGAATACAACGTAGTTATTCGATATGTAGAAATTCTGTAACTGAAGTACAGTTCCTATTAGCTGTTGAGCATTGCCTCCGGAATCGACAATAAATGAATCAAGATCAAAAGGTGTAAAGTTATAAGGATTCTGGGACAGGCCGGTGCGAACATAAGGAATGCGTTCCTGAAGAGTGTTAAGCCATTTCTTTTGGTTGGCTCCATCTCCCCAGAATAGACAGTTACCTACGCTTTGGAAGTAGCTCTGCCCCGCTGTAGAGGCTTTACTCCAAATCGCTTCCTGTCCGTTGTTCGAAGCATCGTAGATGGTAGAAGTAGTGTCTACCATGGTTTTGATCTCTTCTATGTTCGAATTAAACAGTCGAAACTCATAGAAGCTGTTGATTCCTGTCCACGTGTTTGTGTTCCAAACCGAGTTACCCGGACGACGAATAAGCGTCAACCGGGGACTCAGTTCTAAATTTTCTCCACCTAGAAAAGCATCTCCTCTAGGACCAACGTATTTTTCTTCAAACCTCGTACTTGCCGCATCGCGCAAGGGGCTGCGGTTAGTCCACAGTCCTGTAGTCCAGCGAGGGGCTTCATAGAGAGGGGCTTTTCGAGTTGGTCGGGGAGGCTGTGCTCCGCTCAGTTGAAATGGATTAGGAGACATGCTTACCCCAACGGGCCATGTGACCGAGTTTGCTAATCTGTTTTAATCTTTCGGTACCTTTTTCTGCAACGATTTCTTTTTGTCGTTTCGCATTATCTGGCCGAGGTTTTCCAATGAGTTTGTCTCTCATTTTTTGCTTTGATTCTTCTGAAACAATTGCACCTAATCTTGGATGCTTGGAGTTACCAAATCTCTTTTTCTGTCCTTCCGACATTCTTTTTCTGGCTTCTTCTGAAACTAGAAAAGGACGAGAGGACAAGAGCAAATTGTATCCCAATTCTTTAACATAGCTCCTTAAGAGCAAAATATAGTTAGACTCTAAGGCATCTAATTGTTCCTTGGTAAAGGCTTGGCATACTACCTTAAACAGGAAATTTTGCTCTCCGTATTTTTTAATGGATTTATGAATAACCATCTTCGCCTTGGTACGTGCGCCATAGAGATGCTCTTTCCATATTTCAGACGGATTTTTGGTGGTCTGTCCGACATATATTTTGCCGTTGACCTTATTTTCTATTAAATAAATGTGTCCGTAGGGATTAGGCATCTCTTTTTGTTAAAACGAGTTGTAAATCTAATACTGCGTTAGTGTAGTGCTTTACCCAAAAGGCTTGGGCTTCAGTACTTCTATTCTGGGTTTCGTAATCTGCTGAATATCCGTAAGTGAAATCGAAATCGCACCTTATGGGGGGTAGTTGATTTTGTTCTCTCCATCCCTTGTTGAAGTAGAGGAAAGATTGTTCGCAGTAAGGAGGCCATTCCGCGCTAGGGTCTTGTATTGCTCTGGCAGAATTGTAGTAGCAAACCAGTACTGTCATTGTGCCTTCAGAAGCCAGCACCCTACAGACTTCTTCCATAAAGGGTATTCGTTTGTTGGCCGGGATATATTCCATTTTGTGGACACAGCTAATTTCTTTTACCGATCCGGACTCAATGGGCCAAGGGAATTTTAAAAGATCGAAGGTTACTTCAGTAAGATCAATCTTATCGATGATGTGTTTCTTTACCATACCATGCCTGTCTGTGTATCAAGGTGGCCTACTTTGACTCGGGTATCACAAGCAACTTTGTATCCATACTTAGCTGCTTCGTTATAGAACCACAAATCTTGGGTAAAGCCTTTGCCTTGTTCTTGCACTGTTTTAAACCAAGGTCTGGGCATGTCCTTGAGTTTATTCTTAAAGCTGTCTATCTTCCAAAGATTGAATCCCATTCCAAGCCCGTTACAATGTTGAATGGTATCAACCAAAGGAAGCTGCGGTACAAAGTTTCTCGGCATAACTGAAGGGTTTCCGTAGATCATAGGCTGACCCGCTTCTCCCTTTGTCCAGTAGATACCGGCTACAACGTCATAGTTTTTGATGCTCTCGTAGAGCTTAATCAATCCATCCGATGGAGGTATATTGTCTTCCTCTACGGTAAGGATATATTTCCATTTACTGAGTTCTGGATGGTCTAATATCATCTCGAAAGCCTTCTCGTATCCTTGGCCTACCTCTTCGTTTTCAATAAAGATAGGACCGTAGAAGGGCTGGTTCATAGGGCGCATTAAACTCATCCACGAGGAAACTATTTTAGTGTGTAGCATCCCTCTAGTGACGGTGATCCAGACTGTGGATAAATCCTTGTAAGTCTGCCCCCGCTGAAGTCGTTTAATCGATTGTTCTAAATCTTGATTGTGATAGCCACAATCTGATAACTCGGATTTGGTTTTCATTAGTTCGCAATCATGTATATTGGGTTTAAAGAAAAGGCAAGTGCAATAGCATTCCACTGACCTGAAGGAGATTGAGTGTAGTTAACTGCGGTAGGACCGGATGAGGATGAAAGAATGTATTCTATCGTGGTTCCTTCTCCGTCTACCGTCCCGCCTAGCCCTTGTGTCCAAGGGGAGTTAGCCGAAGTAATGTTATGTTCGACTGCGGTGTAAGATACCAGCAATGCCCCAGTAGCACCATACCTAGCCGCAATAGCGGGGGAATTGATAGCTGTCCCCGTTCCTGTTCCTGCTATATCGGTATCGAATCCCGCCATCCCTCCGGTAAAGGAAAATTCCTGAGCACTTATTACCGCGCTATCGGTGATGGTCGTATTGAAGGTAACAGTTATCGTGGCCGAAGCATTGGCAGGAGCAGGTAGGAGATAACCCATCCACACAACTCCGGTGCTTGTAGAAGTAGAATCCTGTGGGGAAGAAGGACTCAAGATATACGGATTTCCGCTACCGTCCGCGACTGTTGCTCCTAAGCTTGGTACTGGGCTAGCGGTAGAATAAATGATTCCTACCACTACCAGATTGCCTTGAGTAGGAGGAGCAGAAAGGGTAACCGAAGCAGTACTGCCAGACAGTACAATTGATCCCGGCTGACCTTGTACATTAGTAAAACCCATTAGCTACCTACCAGAGCAGTCCACGGCTGCATACCTGCGGCAGTTCCAGTGTATGTCAATGCGGTTGTGGACAACGAGATAGCAGTAGGAATGAGACCTGTACTCATGATTCCGACTGAGAAATAAGTAGGAACTGCGGTAGTGGAATTCGTTCCGATATACACAAACCCCGGAGTAGTAGGAGACAGAGGATTTATCTGAGCGGTATTAGCATTGCTGATAGCTGCGACTGACCCCGAAGTTCCGATGAATGATCCAGCGGAAAGCCCATTGCTAGACATTACCGAAGCTCCGGTGGGAGCGGCTGTCCATACAGTACGAGTCAAAACCTGTGAACTAGAAGTGCTTGTTTGGATACGAATACTGCCGGTTCCAACGTTGCTGAATACGTTGGCACTACCAGAAGCAGTGAAAGCAGAGACCGCCGCGAGACCTCCGGAAGACAACGCGCTGGCTGCGGCAGGAGAAGCTGTGAATGCAGTAAGCGAAGCGGTCTGTTGGAGACTGGCTTGTATACCATACAAACCAACTGTCCAAGTGCTAGAACCTTGAGCAAAATTGAGAATGTGTCCTACAACGTATTCGCCTGCCAGAAGAGAGCTAGAGGCAAAAGTCATAGGATGTATCTGGGGAAGACTCCATCCACCTTGGAATTGGGTAAGGGACGTGGCCCCGGCAGTCGTGGATGTTCCTGTAGACCAAACCGAACTTCCCGAGGTACTGAGAACCGATCCTAGACCCGTAGTCCCCTGCAAAGAGTATACGACAAAATACTGGCTTAGTGTTCCTGCGCCTTGACTGGTATTCGGGAATGTAATTCCTAAAGCAAGGTCTGCCTCTGTCACAGTCATTGGAGCAGGAACGGTGATTCTCTGTAAGAATAGAGAACTACCGAAACCTGTAACGGTACCCGTAGCGGATGCTACCAACCCTCCCGCGTTAGCTAGAGGGTAGTTTGCCAATAGGCTGAGTTTAGAAACTCCATAGTTACTGGCCGAGATAGTAATGCTGCTGGCCCCTGAAGCAAACGCAATGTTATCTCCAGCGACTAGGCTCACGCTTGAAGAAGTTCCGTTAAGTGTAAATCCGGCTCCTCCCCCCGGACTAGGGCCTATGATTGTGATAGACGGAGAGTTAACGGCTTGACTCAGAGTGATATTCGAACCGGCTACGATGGGAAATGCAGTACTAGAAGCGGTGTTGATTGCCCCTGAGGTAGTACCTCCCGCCCCTACCGCTGTGGTCATGTACAGCAAGGTAGAATAGCTAGAAGCCGATATAGTAACTGTGCTTCCCGCGTTCCCGATTCCAATATTAGCCCCGGCAGAAATCGACATGATTCCTGAGGAACCATTCAAAGATTGAACGTAGCTGAGGCTAGAAGTTTGATTCGAGGCAGAGATCGTAATCGTGCTAGCCGCGTTTCCTATACCGATCCCCGCACCCGCAGAGATAGACAAAGAACCATTCGAACCATTGAGACTAGTTACTACATTCGTCGCAGCGGGAGCAGGTACAGAAATTGTTACGCTTCCGTTCCCCACTCCCACCGAAGCAATACCAGCACCAGAAAAATTTAGTAAACCAGAGAATGTCCCGGCAGAACTACTTGTCGTGTTGCCTAACGCAGTGAGAGATTGAGAAATTGTCTGTACGGAAGCCGAAATCGTGATCGTGCTATTCGCTTGGCCTATGCCAATTCCTGCACCGGCTGAGATGCTTAACGATCCGCTAGACCCATTCAAGCTGGTTACCACAGAAGGTGTAGTAGCCGAGATGGTAATACTTCTCGCGCCCGCTCCCACGCTGACGATACCCGCACCAGAAATGTTTAGCAGATTCGAAAAGGTGCCGGATGAGCTAGAGGTAGTATTGCCTAGAGCAGTAAGAGAAACCGAGGATGTTTGGACCGAAGCCGATACGGTAATTGTGCTGTTTGCTTGCCCAATACCAATTCCTGCTCCCGCAGAGATCGAAAGCGATCCGTTAGAACCATTGAGAGACGTAACTACGTTTGTAGCCGCAGGAGCGGGTACCGACAACGTGACAGTTCCCCCACTGGCATTCGTGGTACCGGAAATGGAGAGAATGCCCGCAGCACTTATAATCATGCTGTTTCCGCTAAAAGCGGTCGCACTGCTCCCTGCCGCAGTAGTGGTATTTCCACTAAAACTAATTCCGGTAAAGTTCGATGTTCCGGAATAGGACATGGTAATACTGCTAGCACCGGAGTTAAAAGCAATCCCATTGCCGGGTAACAAGCTTACACTATCGGTGGTTCCATTAAGTGTAAAGGTATTTCCGCCCCCGGCTGCTGCTATGATTGTAAGGCTGCTTGCTCCGGAGTTGATGGTGACATTGGCACCGGCAACGAGAGATACGCTGGAAGATGTTCCGTTAAGGGAGAAGTTTGTAGCTGTTGGTATCGCCGCGCCAGAGATGGTAATCACCTGATTACTCTGGCTTAAGGTAACGTTGTTACCACCAACAAGGGTAATACCGCCCGAGGTAATGTTGGTAGTGGCCCCGGCAGTATTCCCGCTAGAAATCTGTAAAGAACTCATTATAGTGGAGTTATTAGTAGCTACGAGGGTCATCGAGCTAGCTCCACTGTTGATATTAATTCCCGCCCCTGCGACTAGCGAAACACTAGAAGAGGTTCCGTTGAGGGAAAAATTCGTAGCCGAAGGAACAGTAGGACCTATAAACTGAATACTGTTCACCCCAGTGCTGATTGTAATATTGCTCCCCGAGAGAACAATAGTCCCTGTGGAAGTAGCTAGGTTACTTCCTTGGACAATATTACCGCCAGTAATACTTGGAGTAGGATATTCGTTTATAGCCATTAGCTATTTTCCTGACCGAAGACACTGAAGGAACAAGTGCCGTTGGTTGAGACTACTTTGATTACGTCTGTGTTAGCGAGAGTAATTCCCGCTACGACATTTATCATCGTTGCAGCCGGGATAGGTGAGTTATAGAAAATCACTTGCTTGATGTTATCCCCCGCCCCTGCAACACAAATTCTAACTGTGAAAGTATCGGGAGTGCCGGGGTCTGTATTACAAATGAATAGTGAGGAGATAACAGCGGACACAGTTCCACAGGTATAGAGAGCGGTCTCTATCGTAGCTGCGGGAGCGGATTGTCCTAGTACTCTAATCGTTGCTGCCATTACGCACCCATTAGCATGAATACTTGAGAGGAGAAGTCAGTAGTACTGCCTCCCCCGCCCGAAGCATTTATAGTCACATCTCCTACGCCTGTGGTAGGGGAGATACTGACATTAGTTCCGGCAATGATCTTGGTAACCCCGCCTCCGGTTCCGGTAAGAGTACCGTCCCACGGAACCCATTGGTTATCCGCGAAGAAGTATAATCCCATGCCTTGAAGGGGGGTACCAAAGTTACCGCTAGGAGACGTATTACTCCCAGAGCCATCCCATGGAACCCATTGCTGGCCGTTCCATGTGAAGACAGCGAAGAGAGTAGACGGAGATAATTGTGCTGGTGCCATATTTATTACTTCCGCAAGGGGTTAATTACCAGATATGACAAGCCGAACCGCGATAGATGGTCAACAGGTCTGCCACGGTCGGCGCGATTACCTGAATATTGAGCGTACTTCCTCCGGTGTTTGCGCCTTCAATGGTTCCCCAGATTCGCGCCGGGGTCTTGGTTCCAGTCCCACCTAAAGTCCATGTTGCGCCACCAATCTCTACGGCTGTGGTCGTTGATCCCTGTCCAGTCGTAGCCAGCGTTGTTGCCGTTCCCGCAGCGGTATAGATTTCCGCAAAGGCTGATAGGTTCGTGGCCCCGTTCGTGGCGGTCTGGACGAGGAACTGGTTTGCGGTTGCGGCTGTGGCCTGACCGATAATCAGATCGCATTCAAAGGTGTAGTTGCGGGCACTCGAACTCTGAGGTAATGGAAACGTCAGGCCGGTAATTGTCTTGGCAGTAGTGCAGCTTGAGATTGTCCCTCCGGTTCCGCACGTCACGTCTGCGGTGAGCACTTGGCTGACCTTGGTTCTTGGCGGTTGACATGCGGCAATCGTGGAAGTCGAAGAAGCGATCAACCCTGTGGCATCGAGCGTATACAGACTCAGCCCGTAATCGGGAGAAAGCGTGTCTGTACAAGCGTTTCCATCATCCACCAGTACATTGGTTACAGTCGATGCCGAGCCGATATTTCTAAGAACTACGTTGTGCGGGGTCTGGTAGGTATTGGACAGATGCACAAGCGTAGTCGCAACGCCATGAACGTCATTCAAATCGATTACGTTGGAAGCTGAGCCTCCCCAGATGCCTCCCCATGGACAGGCGGGGTTGCAGTTGGGAATGTCGTTTACCGCAATCCCCACTCCCGCACCGGCAATATCTACGTGGCTCATGCTTATGCCGTTGCCACCGACGAGGATTCCATTGGTAGCCGCAAAGCTCGAAGCTCCTTGATCGATGCTGATGTGCTCTGCGGCCCACTGCCCACCGCCACCTTCAAAGATGACGGGGACTGTCGCAGCCGTGCCGCAGGTTCCGGGGTGACTTGAAACCTCGTCAATATATCCGTTCTGGTTCAGCATTCCTTCAACATCAAGCCCGATGTTGCAGAAATTCTGTTCGTTCACCCTGCGAATGAATGTGGGGTGTGCTCCGTACCAGTCCATCTCCGGTATCACGCCGGAAAGATTGTTGGCGTCGAAGGTCATATCCTGAACGGACACGTAATAGTCGTATCCGTTGGAATTGAACGCGCCGTTGCCATGCAGGAACACGGGGCAGTAGATGGCATAGTTACTCGCTGCCGGTGCGCCTGTACCATTGTTTCTGCCCCACGCCAGCGTGATGCTTGTCGCGCTGGTGATGGCCGAGACAATACCGTAGGTGAGGTTATAGGTGGGAGCACCCGCAGCCGGGGAGACGAAAGCGCATCCAACCGCGATGTTGCTGGTGCTCCAGCCTGTGCCGCTTCCGGTGATTACGTCATTGAGGCCTGCCGTTCCGACCGTTACGGTTCCGGTTGTATAGAGCGTCTTGAATCCGGCAGAAGCCTTCAAAACACTGGCCTGCTGCCCTCCCGCAACTCCCTTCACGAGCCATTCGTCATGACCGATGATAGGCACTGATGTAACAACCGTGCCTCCCGGCATCCACAGTTCACCGTGAACCGGAATGGCATTCGATGCGACCGCGAAGGGATTGACACTCCATGTCCCGCCAGTCATGCCCCGCGCATCCGCGATTCCGGCAGTGTTGTTCAGAGTGTAGAGGGCTTGGAAGCAAGCCTGAATCTTGAGCGAATCGTCTGCGCCTGCAAACTGGGAGCAGTCCAGATACGCACCGCTCGATGACACTGCGGTTGCGGCGGAATAGATGGCGGGTTCGCCTACCGTACCGGAATTGACGGTGCCTGAACCGCCACCACCAAAAACTGTCCATGTATTAGTGGCAGAGCAGTAATAGGGAGTGTACACCCCACCGGAATATAAGTAGAAGCTTACAACAGGAGAAGGAACACAGGTAGTCGGAAGAGATGTACCTATAGAAAAATTCACAACTCCGGTTATCGGCCCCGGCTGAGCGATAACCGAAGCTGCGAATAAAAACAATCCAAGAAAAAATTTCTTAATACCCATAGTAGTATCCGTAGTTGAACGGACTTGCGGGTCCGACTGGATAGAACGGTCCAAGTACACTGTCTCCGCTCATTGCTGTGTCGGGGAAGATACTCCAAGCCTGTTCCTCGCGCTCCCCAGCGCGAATAGCTTGTTCGATCTGCTCATGCCATAGCTGATTCTGCATCTGAGCACGAGGAGAGTTGGCGTGTTGGAGACACTTGGCGAGAAAGCCCTCACGGAAGAGGTACGCTAGATTGTCTGGTACCGGGGAGAGCGTTTGCTGCAAAGAAGTAAATAGTGGAGCGCGTCTCTGATAGACGATCCACATGAGCCATACGAATCCGCCGATGGCAGGAATTGGATTGAAACGAATGCAGTATCCATTGGGGTTGGCTACAGTCCAAGTAAGGGTTCCATCCTGTACCGTAGTTCCCGGAGGGGAGTTAGGTGGCATAACAGGAGCGGTAGCACCTGATATGCCGTAGTTAGCTCCGGTAGTATTGTAAGGGTTGATGCCAGTCCCGGCTGTCGGATTCGGCAAGGGAATATTCGTTCCTTGATATCCTGCCACAGTCGGATTAAGGTTCATGACCGAGGTATCGAGAAACAGCATATTACCGTTATCGTCTACGATCTGCTGAATTGGGGTAGCAGTGTCCCCGGATGTTCCGTACCCGCAGGTATATTGAGTATTCGCCTTCCATGTGCCGAAGTTAGCCATGTTATTAGGGATGAAACACGCCATAGCAGGATTGCCCTGATAGGGGGTAATTCCCATATCTCGATTGACTTCAATCAGAAAGAGAGGCTTGGGGCAAAGGTTTCCGGTATTCGTGTTGTTGTTGATATCGATACGAAAACCAGAAGTCAACCATCCTACATCGGTAAGGTTGGTAATATAGTCTTGCTGTAGTGCGTTGGTGAGAAACAAAGGAACGTAGGCTGCGTTCCATCTCCAATTCAATCCTTGTGATAGAATTTTCTGGAGAACGTCATTTGCAAACGTAAGCGCGGGTTCATAGCTATATCCACCAGCAGGTAGAATAGGATTAACCTCTGCGAAGCTACGAGCGTAGTCAACCACGTTTTGCAAAGTGATACTACTGATTGGGGTAAGATTAGGAAGTACAGGCATTATTGCACTCTCAATCCCGTGTCTGCTGTGGTTCCACAGTTTCCGGGTATAATTGTTAAAGTTCCTTGTGGAAGCGCACCGGCTGTAGCACATCTATACACAACGTTGCTTCCGTTTTTTATTTCTATATTGCCGTATATGACAGTATCGGTGATCGAAGGATTTCCCAGCACGATCTGCTCTACGCCGCAAAGGTCGGTAGTTGTATTAGAGCCTTGGAGGTTTGTGTCACCGATATTGATTACATCGGACCCGGAGTTATATTGGGCCGGGGCATCTCCGATAGCTACCAAATGGTCTACATCTTACCGCAACAAAGTTATCTCCTTGCGGATTAGGCAGGAGTGCGGTATACCACCTTTGCGCTGATTGTGCGTTTCCAGTTAATGGAAAAAGCAGCAGTATAGATAACAGAAGGTTCTTCATTAGTTTGCAGTACACAGCACATCGTATGTCATTGACCCGGTTGCTGTGTGAGTCACGGTTATCTGGTTGGTGGTTTTGGCACTAATGTAGGTAGTCGCGATGTTAGTTGCTGCGCTGGCATTAGTAGCTGTCAATGAGCAATGGCTGGAGGAAGTAGCTCCTGTGATTGTGACGTTATCTGAAGTCGAAGCTGTAGTAGTAAGAGAGGCAGTAAACACGGATTTCCCGGTATTCACGCTCAGATTTCCACCACTATCTATGGCTACCAGACCCGGCGATCCATGGCCAGTGATGCCGGTAAATTGCATCGGTCCTGAGAACAAGCTAGGAGCCAATGAGTCAGATCGTATAGCCCATCCGTTTACAGCGACAGAATTAAAGTCTTCATCCACTTCAAGAACGCGAATCCAGATACCGGCATTGTTAGTAACAACAGTTCCGTCTCCATCGTTAATGTAGGGAGCATCGATTTCAAGACCGGACACATTTGTTATGTGTGCTCCACCACGGAATTGTCCATCGTCTAAGCAATTAGGTGCGGCAATGTTAGAACACGCATCCACCTTTAACGAGGCTACGTTAGCCACAGTAGCAGCCCCCGTTACGGCGGTACCGCCTGCTGTTCCAACCAATTCCGAACTTACCGTAGATGCGGCAGAAATCAGGCCGAAGCCTCCGAATCCGCCTACAATCGGAACTGTTGCATTACTAGCGAGAACGCCATTAGCTATGCCTCCGATTACGCTAACTCCGGGAGCATTTTGAGTAGCTTGGGTATACGAATAAAATCCAACGAAAGTTCCGTAATTTGTGGTAGTGCTGGTATCAGTTGCGAAGATAGACAAAGCTCCGGAACCAAGGCTTGGAGCATTACTCTGCCCGTCTAAATTTTGGGTATAGGTAATCGTACTGGCGGCATCACTGACATTCACTATATTGGTAGATGGTGCCCACGTAACCGTAACATTCGAAGCAGCAGGTAAAGCATTTGCTGTAATGGTAGCTGGGGATATATTAATGGGTCCTTCAAACAAAGAAGGAGAAGGAGATTGTGCATGAATAGCGTAATCCCCGCCTTCGAGAATCAGAATAGCATCGTTCTCTACAGCGGTTGATCCTGATCCTATGCCAAATGGTTGTGCGATAAGACCGGCTGCACGACTGACAGTTGCTCCTGACCCGTTGTCGAGTGACGATCCTCCTGCGAAAACACTAGCAGCAAGGGGTATCGTCGCGGCAGCACCGTTTCTTACTTCAACCCCTCCCCACACACCAAACACGCCTCCGGATGGGAACGAACCCCCCGCAGACCCGGCAAGAGAAAATGTCATAGGAGAGTTGACAGTTGCTATACCGACGAGACCGATTTCAGGAACATGAATAGTTCTGGGAGTTGCTGTGTTAGTGTCTGTCTGGAAATACCCAGCACTTAGAATATTTCCTCCCACGTTGGTTGAATCAACGTCACCAGTTCCATTCCATTGCAGAGTTCCATAGACCGCAGCAAGCTGTCCCCCTGTTTTAGTGGTATTTGATTCGCTGTCTGCTTCTACGTAGAGGGCCGCAGAGACTAGCGGAGAAGAGGTTTGTCCATCAAGATTTTGGTCAAGGTCTACGTAATGCGCCCATGCTCCTGAGTTAGTATCAATTGTCGCTGTTGGGTTCCATGTAACAATACTGTTGATTACCTGAGTAGGTAGAGCAGTCGCGCTGGTATCGTCCAACGTGATAATCGCTGAAGCGTTCCCTGATCCGGAGTAACCATCGATGGTCGATCCGGGTCCAAAGGCATTATGAGAACCGTTGGTAAGTGCGCCCGCCGATCCCCCAAATACTCCGGAAGCATTGTACTGAATTTGCTGATTAGACCCTCCGGGAGTAACAGTTCCGCTATTCCCGTTAGAAGCAATAACCTGCCAGAATTGTGTATCCGGTATGGTAATACTCGCATGGCAAAGCAAAGTCACAGAAGCATATTGTGCGCTAAGGACGTAATGTACATTGCCATCAATGGTGAATCCCGCAGGGGGAACAATAATGACTGGATTGCCAGTCGCATCTTCTTTGACTACGGTATAGGTCTCGCCCTCATTTGCCGGAAGATTGATAGTAACTGCTCCGGACGTGGCATCTACAATCTGTATTGTTTTATCGTAGCTGAGACTTATAGGAGTGGTATTTGACTCGTTAGGATTGTACAGTAAGTAGCTATCGTTCTCTAAGCCGTCATTAAATACGACCCCTACATTCAAATTTCCATCTAGGTCTGTTACTAATGTTTGCGAAAAGTCGCAGGGCTGT
>Ga0335083_10006089_pt1 | contig 15160 bp, 12 predicted proteins | sample Lox_Sample_42_FD_206716 | JGI IMG/M metagenome (GOLD analysis project Ga0335083, IMG submission 206716) | Soil microbial communities from Loxahatchee National Wildlife Refuge, Florida, United States - Lox_Sample_4.2 | ecosystem: Environmental > Terrestrial > Soil > Wetlands | place: USA... | reverse complement strand
CATGTCCTGAGACATCACACGAGCGGGTGTCAAGTGCGGGTGTCAAGTGTCTGGGATTAAGTGTCGAGCCGCCGGGAACGCCTTGACGCCGGGGCATGCGGTGACGGTTGTCGGCGTTGAGCAGTCGTGATCGACCTGGACCCAGCCACCTTCGGTGAGTTGGTCGACGCCGCCCTCGCGAGCATCCCGCCTGAGCTTCGCAGGCAGATGCGCAACGTGACGATCGCGGTCGAGGACATGGGTGCCTCGCCCAACCTGCTCGGGCTTTATCACGGCGTACCGCTCACCCAGCGGACGACGCAGTACGCGGGCTTCCTTCCGGATCGGATCACGATCTACCGGTTGCCGATCCTGCGTCGGTGCAAATCGATCGAGGACGTCGTGCACCAAGTTCGGGTCACCGTCGTGCATGAGGTCGCTCACCATTTCGGGATCGACGACGACCGGCTCGGCGAGCTGGGATGGGCCTGACCGGCGGCCCGTCATTGCCCACCGATCCGATCCTGACCGGGTAGCGTCGAGCAGTGCCCGAGCGGACCGTGAACCGGCAGTACGAAGACCTGCTCGGCCAGGTGCTGGCGCACGGAGAACCGAAGATGGACCGCACCGGCACCGGCACGCGCAGCCTGTTCGGCCACCAGATGCGCTTCGACCTGGCGTCCGGATTCCCCTTGATTACGACCAAGCGGGTGCACTTCCGGTCGGTCGCGGTCGAGTTGTTGTGGTTCCTACGCGGCGAGAGCAACATCAAGTGGTTGCACGAAAACAACGTCACGATCTGGGACGAGTGGGCGGACGCCGACGGCGAGCTCGGTCCGGTCTACGGCGTTCAGTGGCGGTCCTGGCCCACCCCTGATGGAGCGCACATCGATCAGATCAGCCAGGTACTCGAGCTGTTGCGCCACGACCCGGACTCACGGCGGATGATCGTCTCCGCGTGGAACGTCGCCGACGTGCCGCAGATGGCACTGCCGCCCTGCCACACGATGTTCCAGTTCTACGTCGCCGACGGGCGGTTGTCCTGCCAGCTCTACCAACGCAGCGCGGATCTGTTCCTCGGCGTGCCGTTCAACATCGCCAGCTACTCCCTCCTCGTGCATCTGGTCGCACGGCAGGTCGGTCTCGGCGTCGGCGAGTTCATCTGGACCGGCGGAGACTGCCACATCTACGACAACCATGTCGCGCAGGTCCGCGAGCAACTCGGCCGCGAGGTCTACCCGTTCCCGGAGCTCCAGGTTCGGTCCGCGGCCTCCCTGTTCGACTACACCGTCGACGATCTGGAGGTTGTCGGGTACCGCCATCATCCGGCGATCTCGGCCCCGGTCGCGGTGTGATTGGTCTGATCTGGGCGCAGGCCGCGAACGGCGTAATCGGTGCGGACGGCGCGGTTCCCTGGCACCTCCCGGAGGATCTCGCGCGGTTCCGGGCGACCACGATCGGCGCGTCCGTGCTCATGGGCCGCCTGACCTGGGAGTCCTTGCCCGAGCGCTTCCGGCCGCTGCCAGGCCGGGTCAACCTGGTCCTCACCCGCGACCGGGCGTGGTCCGCGCCGGGCGCGACATCGGTGGGCGGAATCGACGAGGCCCTCGAGGTGGCGCGGCACGCGGGCGTGGACGACCTGTGGGTGATCGGCGGTGGGGAGGTGTACGCACTCGCGTTGCCGGTCGCCGATCGGGTCGTCGTGACCGAGCTGGCCGAGGCGGTCGAGGGCGACACGATGGCCCCCACGCTCGGCGAGGAGTGGGAGGCGACCGAGCGCGACCCGGTCTCGGGCTGGCTCACCTCGGCCGCCGGTCTGCGCTACCGGGTAATCCACTACCATCGCGCGCTACGGTAAGCGACATGAGCGTCCCGTTCGGCAGCGTGCTGACCGCGATGGTCACGCCGTTCACCGAGGACGGCGCGCTCGACCTCGCGGCCGCGCAGCAGCTCGCCACCCACCTCGTCGAAGCCGGCAACGACGGGTTGGTGATCAGCGGAACGACGGGCGAGTCTCCGACCACGTCGGACGAGGAGAAGGACCGCCTCCTGCGTGCCGTGATCGAGGCCGTTGGGGACCGCGCGCACGTCGTCGCAGGTGTCGGCACGTTCGACACCGCACACACCATCGAGCTCGCCCGGCACGCGGAGAAAGCGGGCGCGTCCGGGGTACTGGTCGTCACGCCGTACTACTCCAAACCGCCGCAGGCCGGGCTGATCGCGCACTTCGGCGCGGTCGCGGACGCGACCGACCTGCCGGCGATGCTTTACGACATCCCGGGACGCACGGGGGTGCCGATCGACACCGACACGCTCATTCGGTTGGCCGAGCATCCGCGGATCGTCGCGGTCAAGGACGCCAAGGCAGATCTCGGCGCGACCACGAGGGTGCTGGCCGCGACCGACCTGGCAATCTACTCCGGGGAGGATGCACTCAACCTCCCGCTGCTCGCGATCGGCGCGGTCGGCGTGGTGAGCGTGGTCGGGCACGTCTGCAGCCCGCAGTTCGTTGCCATGGTCGCCGCGGTCGAGCGTGGTGACCTCGCCGAGGCCCGGCGGCTCAACGTCGCGGTGCTTCCGGCGGTGACCGGGATCATGACTCGCGCGCCGGGCGCGATCATGGCCAAGGCGGCCCTGGAACTGCTCGGGGTTCTTCCCTGCCGGACGACCCGGCTTCCCTTGCTCGACGCGACCCAGGAGCAGCTTCGGGTGTTGCGGGCCGATCTGGTGGCTGCTGGGCTCATCGCGTGAGCGAGACGAGCTCCGCGTGAGCCACCCTCACCCGGAGCTCGGGGCGCCGGCGGACCTCATCGACGGTGGGTTGCGGATCGTCGCGCTCGGCGGCATCGGTGAGATCGGCCGGAACATGACGGTCTTCGAGCACGCCGGTCGGCTGCTCGTTGTCGATTGCGGGGTGTTGTTTCCCGAGACCGAGCAGCCCGGGGTGGACCTGATCCTTCCCGATTTCAGCTACCTCCGCGATCGTTGGGACGATCTGGACGCGGTGGTCCTGACCCACGGCCACGAGGACCACATCGGCGCGGTTCCGTACCTGTTGCGCGAGAAGCCCGACGTGCCCCTGATCGGCTCGCGACTCACCCTGGCCCTGCTCGAGGGCAAGTTGGCGGAGCACCGAATGACGCCCCTGACCCTCGAGGTGCGCGAGGGTCAGATCGAGCAGCTCGGCCCGTTCACCTGCGAGTTCTTTGCGGTCAACCATTCGATCCCCGACGCGCTGGGGCTCGCGATCCGTACGGCGGCGGGCACGGTCCTGCACACCGGCGACTTCAAGATGGACCAGCTTCCGTTGGACCATCGGATCACCGATCTCGGTGGGTGGGCGCGGCTCGGCCGCGAGGGCGTCGATCTGCTGATGAGCGACTCGACGAACGCGGAGGTACCGGGATTCGTCACCCCCGAGCGGGAGATCGGGCCCGTGCTGGACGAGGTCTTCCGCGGCGCCGAGCGGCGGATCATCGTCGCGTGCTTCGCCTCGCACGTTCACCGGGTGCAGCAGGTACTCGACGTCGCCCACTCGCACCGGCGCAAGGTCGCCTTCATCGGTCGGTCGATGGTGCGCAACATGGGGATCGCGCGCGACCTCGGTTACCTGCGGATCCCGGCCGGTTTGGTCACCGATCTGCGCGACATCGACAGCCTGCCGCCGGAAGAGGTGGTGCTCATCTCGACCGGCTCGCAGGGCGAGCCGATGTCGGCGCTGTCCAGGATGGCCCATCGGTCCCACCAGCAGATCCGGATCGAGCCCGGTGACACGGTCGTCCTGGCCTCCTCGCTCGTCCCGGGCAATGAGAGCGCGGTCTTCCGGGTGATCAACGGTCTCAACCAGCTCGGCGCGCACGTCGTGCACAAGGAGACCGCACTCGTGCACGTTTCCGGCCACGCCCCGGCCGGGGAGCTGCTGTATGTCCTGAACATGACCAAGCCGTCCAACGTCATGCCGATCCACGGCGAATGGCGGCACCTTCGTGCCCACGCCGAGCTCGCGGTCGCCTCCGGGGTGCCTCGGGAGAACGTCGTCCTCGCCGACGACGGTGTCGTGGTCGACCTGGTCGACGGCACCGCGCGGGTGGTCGGCACGATTCCGGCCGGCTACGTCTACGTCGATGGGCTGGCGGTCGGCGACGTGGGGGAGCAGGAGCTCAAGGACCGGTTGATCCTCGGCGGTGACGGGTTCGTCACGGTGGTTGTCGTGGTCGACTCGGTGACCGGCAAGCTCAGCGCCGGCCCGGAGGTTCTCGCCCGGGGGTTCTCCGAGGACGCGGCCGCCTTCGACGCCGTCGTGCCGTTGATCGAGGCCTCACTCGTCCAGGCGGTGCAGGAGTCGATCACTGAGCGTCACGAGCTGCAACAGCGAATCCGCCGGGTGGTGGGCAAGTGGGTGAGCGACACCTACCGGCGGCGCCCGATGATCATCCCGGTCGTGATCGAGGTGTGACGCTGCCCGCGTGGCTCGTGTGACTGATGTGACGCCCGGGTTAGGCTGCCGGGGTGCCGACGAAGACCGCTACTCGCCCCCGAACGACCACGTCCACCCGGTCGTCGACAAGCCGGCGCTCCAGTGCTCCCGCGCGGCGCTCCACTGCTCCCCGGCGGCGCTCGAGCGCTGCCCGTCGACCGGGCATCGTTCACCGGCTCGTCCGGGCGCTCGGTCGGGCGCTCGCCGGTTTGTGGATGCTGTTCGCGCACGCTGTCGGCGGCACCGTTCGCTCTCTCAGCGGCGGCGCCCGCGACCTTGACCCCGCGCACCGCCGGGACGGCGCCGGCTTGTTCACCCTCGCCCTCGCGCTGGTCGTCGCGGTCGGTGCCTGGGCCGACTCGGCCGGACCGGCTGGTCACGGCCTCACGACGGGCCTGAGGACGCTGGTCGGTTCGGGCGTGATGGTCCTCCCGGTTGCCCTCGCTGCCGCTGGGGTGGTCCTCTTGCGGACCCCCGCTTCGCCGGCGCCGCGCGGGCGGGTCGTGATCGGCTGGATCGCGGTGGCGGTGGGCTATCTCGGGATCCTCGACCTCGTCCACGGCGATCCGGCGGCGGCCGCCGCCCGACGGCAGGCCGGCGGCCTGTTCGGAGTCCTCGCCGGATCACCGCTGGGTACAGCGCTCACCGGCTATCTCGCGGTCCCGATCCTCGGCCTGATCATGCTGTTCGGGCTGCTCGTAATCACCGGGACACCGTTGCATGCCGTACCGGCGCGGATCCGCGGCTTCGGCAAGGCCGCACCCCCGGAGCTCGAGGAGGGGATGCTCGCGACCGAGCCGATCAAGCGGAGGCGGCCCAAGCGCGCTCACACCGACCCGGATGCTCCGTTCGCCGCGTCGCCGGTCATCACCTTGCCCGATGTCCTCGAGACCGCGCCCGAGGTGGTTCAGTTGCCGCCGGAGCCGAAGGTCGCGAAGCAGATGCGACTCGGCGACGGGACCTATCAGGTGCCGCCGCTGACGATGTTGCGCGAAGGAAGCGCGCCGATGGCGCGCAGCAAGGCAAACGACACGGTGATCGAGGCGCTCCGGCAGGTCTTCGCCGAGTTTGAGGTCGACGCCTCGGTCGCCGGGTTCCGCCGGGGGCCGACGGTCACCCGTTACGAGGTGGAGCTCGGCCCGGCCGTGAAGGTGGAGCGGATCAAGGCGCTACAGCGCAACATCGCTTACGCCGTGAAGAGTCCTGACGTCCGAATCATCGATGTCATCCCGGGCCGGTCCGCGATCGGGATCGAGATCCCTAACACCGACCGGGAGACGGTGAGCCTCGGGGATGTGCTGCGTTCCCCGCTCGCGCAGCGCGACCACCATCCACTGGTGGCGGCGCTCGGCAAGGACGTCGAGGGCCACTACATCTGCGCCAACCTCGCGAAGATGCCACACATCCTCATCGCCGGTGCGACCGGCGCGGGCAAGAGCACCTGCATCAACGCCCTCATCACCTCGGTGCTCGCCCGATCGACGCCGGAGGAGGTGCGGCTCGTCCTGATCGACCCGAAACGAGTGGAGCTCTCGCACTACGCGGGCATCCCGCACCTCATCACGCCGATCATCACCAACCCGAAGAAGGCCGCGGAGGCGCTTCAGTGGGTCGTCCGCGAGATGGACATGCGCTACGACGACATGGAAGCGACCGGCGTCCGCCATATCGACGACTACAACACCAAGGTGCGCGGCGGCAAGGTCGCGGCGAGCGAGGATCGGACGTTCACGCCGTACCCGTACCTTCTCGTGATCGTCGATGAGCTGGCCGACCTGATGATGGTGGCGCCGCGCGACGTCGAGGACTCGGTGGTGCGCATCACGCAGCTGGCCCGGGCTGCGGGCATCCACCTGGTGCTCGCCACCCAGCGGCCGAGCGTTGATGTGGTCACCGGGTTGATCAAAGCGAACGTGCCGAGTCGCCTGGCGTTTGCGACCGCGAGCCTGGCCGACTCGCGGGTCATCCTGGATCAGCCGGGTGCGGAGAAGCTCGTTGGTGGGGGGGATGCGCTCTTCCTGCCGATGGGTGCAAGCAAGCCGATCCGGCTCCAGGGCGCCTACGTCGCCGACAGCGAGATCGACGCAGTCGTCGCGCACTGCGTCGCGCAGACGCCGCCGGTCTATCGCGAGGACGTCACGGCAGGCGCGGCGAGCAAGCGCGAGGTGGACGAGGAGGTCGGGGACGACCTCGAGTTGCTCTGCCAAGCGATCGAGCTCGTCGTGACCTCGCAGTTCGGCTCGACTTCGATGCTCCAGCGCAAGCTGCGGGTGGGGTTCGCGAAGGCCGGTCGGCTCATGGATCTGATGGAAAGCCGTGGTGTGGTCGGCCCGAGCGAGGGCTCCAAAGCCCGCGACGTCCTCGTGCGCCCGGAGGAGTTGGACGGCATCCTCGGCGCGCTTCGGGGGTAAACGCCGGGTGACGCCGGCTCAAAATTTGACCCTTTGCCTGGGATTGCGGTCGGCCATATTCTGGGTATCCCCTCGCTATGAAAGCCGGTTCAGTGACCGTCGGCGAAACACTTTCCCGCGCCCGACGCCAGCATGGGCTGACGGTGGACGACGTTGCCGCTCAAACCTGCATTCGCGCCGCGTTGATCTCGGCGATTGAGTCCGACCAGTTCGGGCCGTGCGGGGGCGCCGTCTACGCCCGCGGCCACATCCGCAGCATCGCCCGCGTCGTGGGGGTCGACCCCGAGCCGCTGATCGCCGAGTTCGACGGGGAGAGTGACGCCGAACCACCTCCGCACGGCGGCACCCCGCCGCCGCTGGCCGCAGGCCCGGGCACGGCTTATGAGCGCCGGAGGCCCAACTGGACGCTGGCGACCGGTGTCGCCCTCGTCATCATCTGCGGGATCGCCCTCGTCCCGCTCCTGACGCACCACGGCTCGAAGGCGCCCGCCCACAGCGTCGGTGCCGGGCAGCAAACGACGACCAACCCGACGACCCACAAGCCGACGAAGAAGTCCCACCAGCCATCCGCGTCGTCGGTAGCGCAGATCCCGGCCGACAAGGCGACGATGGCCGTGCGCGCCCTGCGTGGCCAAACCTGGCTGTCGATTTCAACGAGTTCGGGCAAGCGGCTGTTCTACGGAACCCTCGCTGCCGGGCAGGAGAAGGTCTTCACCAACCGTACGGGCCTGACCTTCGTGATCGGCTACGCCCCTGCCGTCGATGTCGTCGTCAACGGTCACGACATCGGGTCACCGCCGTCGACAGGGAGCGTTTCCCGCGGGAACGTCAGCCCGGGCTCGGACACGATCCAGCAGGCCTGAGGGCTCGCGCATGCTCGGACAGGGCCTAGCCTGGCCGGGTGTCCCGGTCGGTCGCGTTCGTCTCGCTGGGCTGCGCTCGCAACGAGGTCGACTCCGAGGAACTCGCCGCTCGCCTCGAGGCCGACGGGTGGCAGATCGCGAGCGACCCCGAATCGGCGGACGCCGTCCTGGTCAACACCTGCGGGTTCGTCGAGGCCGCCAAGCGGGAGAGCATCGACACGTTGCTCACCGCCGCCGACGGCGGCCGCCCGGTGGTCGCGGTCGGGTGCCTCGCCCAGCGCTACGGCGACCAGCTTGCCGCCGAGCTCCCCGAGGTCAGTGTGCTCGGGTTCGACGACTATGCCGCGATCGGTGACCGACTCGATGATGTTCTCGCCGGGAGGGCGCTGGTCCCGCACACGCCGCAGGATCGGCGAACCTTGCTGCCGATCAGTCCGGTCGAGCGACCGACCGAGGCGCTCGAAGTCGGGATCCCCGGCCACGCCGGTGGCCCGCGCGCGATCGTGCGCCGGCGTCTTGAGGCAGGCCCGGTTGCGGCGCTGAAGCTAGCCTCGGGCTGCGACCGGCGGTGCGCGTTCTGCGCGATTCCCTCATTTCGGGGAGCGTTCGTCTCGCGGCCGCCGACCGACGTTCTGGCGGAGGCCGGGTGGCTCGCCTCGCTCGGGGTCCGCGAGCTCGTCCTGGTCAGTGAGAACTCGACGTCCTACGGCAAGGACCTCGGTGACGTGCGGGCGCTGGAGACGCTACTTCCCGCGCTGACGGCGATCGACGGCGTCGAGCGGGTCCGGGTGTCCTACCTCCAGCCCGCGGAGATGCGCCCGTCGCTGGTGGAGGTGATGACGTCTACCAGCGGGGTCGCGGCGTACTTCGATCTGTCCTTTCAGCACGCAAGTGAGCCGCTGCTGCGCCGGATGCGAAGGTTCGGCGGGACCGATGCGTTCCTTGACCTGATCGCCTCGATCCGCGCCCGGGTTCCGGCCGCCGGAATCCGGAGCAACGTCATCGTCGGATTCCCCGGCGAGCGGGAGGCGGACGTCGCGGAGCTCGAGCGCTTTCTCAACGCCGCCCGCCTCGATGCGGTCGGAGTGTTCGGCTACTCCGACGAGGACGGTACGGAGGCGGAGACCCTCGATGCCAAGGTGGGCGAGGGGGAGATTGCGGCCCGCGTCAGCCGGATCGGCTCGCTCGTCGAGGAGCTCCTCAGCCAGCGAGCGGAGGACCGGGTCGGAGAGGATGTCGAGGTCTTGGTCGAATCGACCGACGGCGACGTCGTCGAAGGCCGCGCCGAGCACCAGGCCCCCGAGGTCGACGGCATCGTCACGGTTGAGCGGGCGAGCACCGCGGCGGTCGGTGACATCGTCGCGGCCCGGGTGATCGGATCGCGCGGAGTCGACCTGATCGCGAGTCCGCAGTGAGGGAGGCGCCCCAGCTGGCGCCGCCACGCCCGGACCAGATGGGTGACCCGGCGAGCACGGCCGGCGTCTGGAACATCGCCAACGCGTTGACCTTGGTCCGGCTGCTGCTCGTTCCGGTGTTCGTCGTTTTGCTGTTCGCCGACGGTGGTCATTCCCCGGGTTGGCGGATCGCGGCCTTCATCGCCTTTGCGGCCGCCTGCGTGACCGACCTCGCGGATGGACACCTCGCCCGGCGGCGTCACCTGGTCACCGAGGTGGGCAAGATTGCCGATCCGATCGCGGACAAGGCACTGACCGCGTCCGCGCTGATTGGCCTGTCCGCCTTGGGCGACCTTCCGTGGTGGGTCACGGTCGTCGTGCTGGTCCGCGAGCTCGGCGTCACCTCGCTCCGGTTCGTGGTGATCCGCCATGGCGTCATCCCGGCGAGCCGCGGCGGCAAGGTCAAGACCCTGGTCCAAAACGTCGCGATCGGGCTGTACGTCTTGCCCCTGTCGGGTCCGCTCGCGTCGCTGCGGGTCTGGGTGATGGGACTGGCGCTGGTGCTCACCATCGTCACCGGGTTGGACTACGTGTCGAAGGCGATGACCTTGCGCCGGACGAGCACCCGACCGTGAGCGTCGCGGCGGAGGTTCACCGGGCGCTGCTGGCGCGCGGGGAGACGATCTCGACGGCCGAGTCGATGACCGCGGGCCTTCTGGGCGCCGCCCTCACCCAAACGGCCGGCGCGTCGGCCACCTATCGCGGCGGGGTGATCGTCTACGCCACCGATCTGAAGTCCCGGCTCATCGGGGTGGACCCTGAGCTGCTCGCCGCCCGCGGCGCAGTCGACCCCGAGGTCGCGGCCGCGCTCGCCCGCGGGGTGCGCGAGCGACTGTCCTCGACCTGGGGCGTCGGGCTCACCGGGGTCGCCGGGCCGGATCGCCAGGACGGCACCGCCGTCGGCACGGTTTTCATTGCGGTCGCAGGCCCGGACGGTACGCCGCACGCTTCGGCGTACCGCTTCGATGGCGACCGGGCGGAAATCCGGTCGGCGGCCGTCGACGCGGCGTTGAACTGCATCAACGACGTGGTCGGCGAACGCGAGTAGTCTCGAGAAATGGTGCTTCTCCGTCGCATCTTGGGTGAGGTTCTTCGCCGGCACCGACTCCGGCAGGGCCGGACTCTTCGCGACGTCAGCGCGGCGGCAGGGGTATCGCTGGGCTACCTCTCCGAGGTCGAGCGCGGTCGCAAGGAAGCCTCGAGCGAGTTGCTCGCCGCGATCTGCGGCGCGCTGGCGGTCGAGTTGTCCGACGTGCTTCGCGAGGTCAGTGAGGACCTCGCCCGCGACGAGCGTGGTCGGCGGGTGGTTGCGCCCGTCGGGTTCGCCCCCTCGACGGTCGCTGCGTGACCTCACCGCACTACGCATCCGCGGCGCCGATCCACGAGCGTGGACTTCACAGTCGCGCCGGTAACGCGATGGCCCGCACCCGCGCCGCAGTGCTCGACGGGGCGGCGCGCGCGGTGGAGAAGCACGGCGCCCGTAAGGCGACGATGGCCGACATCGCCTCGCTGGCGGGAATCGCGAAGGGCACGCTGTACAACCACTTCCGCGCCAAAGAAGCGGTCTACGCGGCCGCTTTGGATGCCGCGATCCGCAACCTGACGCTCGAGTGCGTGGTGGTGGCGCCCGACGGTCTGGCCGACGCGTTGGTGATTGCGGCCGACCGGATCGGCACCAATGCGGCGCTCCGCCGGATCGCCGCCGACGAGCCCGCGGTGCTCGCGGCACTCGTGACCCCGACCACGATGCCGCTGTGGGGTCTTGCCCGATCCTCGGTTCGTGACGTGCTGGTCGCAGCCGGCGCGACCACCAGCGCGGGGACGGTGGACTTGGTGTTGCGGTGGCTGGTCTCGCACATCGCAGCCGAGAGCAGCGACGTCGAGGTCGAGGCCGCGACGCTCGCGGCCGGACTAGCGCCGCAGCCGTAGGCCGCGTGGGGTCGCGTGGAAGCCCGCACGCGCCAGCGCTTCGCCCAACGCGGAGTCGATGACGGGTGCGCCGTCGGCTCGTTCGACCGCGAGCTTTCCCAGCAGGCCTTCGTGAACCGCGAGCGCGAGCGCATCAGCGGCCGGCTGGATCGTGGCCGGGTCCTCGGTCCACGACAGCAGGGTCTTGCCGCCCCGCTCGACGTAGAGGGCGAGTTCACCGTTGACGATCACCACGAGAGCGCCGGCTTTGCGGCCTGGCCGATGGGTACCGTCGTGCTCGGGCCAGGCGAGCGCGGCGCCGTAAGGATTGGCCGGATCCGCAGCCGCGAGCACGACGCATCCGCCGTCCGGGTGGCCGCGACCGACCGATCCGGTTGCGCGCAGCCGGTCGACCGCGCCCGCGAGCGCGAACTGCGAACCACCGAGACCCTCGACGAAGTACCCCCGCTGGCAGCGTCCTGCGGTCTCGAAGGCGGTGAGGACCGGGTAGATCGCGGCGAACCCGCCGGCCCGGTGTTCGGACAGCACCGCGCCTCGGGTCAACACGCCGTGGCGTTCCAGCAGGGCGCGGGTCTGGGCATGCGCCCGCCGGGTCGGATCGCTCGCTCGCTCCGGGGTCCGTGACCATCGCCCGCTGGTGGTCACCCGGCGGACCGGCCGAGGGCGGACCGGGCGCTTGCGGGTGCCCGCGAGGACGGTCCGAAGGGGCGCCAAGGTGTCGTTGGTGATGTGCCCCGACCACACGAGGTCCCACAGCGCCACGGTCAGCTCATGCTCGTCGAGTTCCTGGACCCGGTCGGCGAGGGTCCGGATGAACAGGGCGCCGCCGTCGGCGAGGGCGGCCAGGACCCGTGCGCTTGCCTCGGGCAGCGGGCCGTCGTCGAGGGGTGGTGCGAGCAGCGGTGCCGTCTCGGCGAGATGCAAGGACACCCATCCGTCGTTTCCCGGCAGCGACCCCTCACCGATCCACAGCACCTCCCCGGCGGCGGTGAGCTCATCGAGCATCCCGGGGCTGTAGTCGGCCACCCGGCTGGGCAGGATGATCGTTTCCAGCATCGAGGCGGGCAACGCGGCGCCGGCAAGCTGCTCGATCGCGCGGACGAGCGCGTCGATGCCCCGACCCGCGTTCACGCCGACGTTCTGCCACGCCGGCAGGAAGCGGGCGAGACTTGCCGGCGCGACTGGCTCAGCCTCCTTGCGCAGCCGGGCCACCGACCGGCGCCGCACCATTCGCAGGACGTCGGCGTCGCACCATTGCTCGCCGGCACCGCCCGGCCGAAGCTCGCCGTGGCGGAGCCGCCCGCTCGCGCCGAGGCGGCGCAGCACCGTCTCGACGACCGCGATCCCGAGACCGAAGCGGTGCGCGACGTCGGCGGCGTCGAACGGGCCATGCCGTCTCGCGTAGCGGGAGAGGAGATCACCGAGCGGATCGGCTACCGACTCAACGAAGGCGTGCGGGATGCCGGGCGGGAGCGGAGTGCCGAGCGCGTCGCGCACCCGGCCGGCATCCTCGATCGCGATGTACCGTTCCTGACCGCCCACTCGCACTTCGATGGCCCGTCGTTGAGCCTGGAGCTCGGCGAGCATCGGCCCGGTCGCCCCGCGCTCGAGCAGCTCGTCGACACTGAGGTCGCCGAGCACCCGCAACGCGTCCGCGACGTCCTCGGTGGTGCGGAGCCGGCGTTCAGGGGTGCGCCAGGCGAGCTCGGCCTCGACCTCCGCGACCGCGTCGGGGTCGAGGAGATCGCGCAGCTCGACCGTGCCCAACAGCTCGGCGAGCAGGCTGGAGTCGACCGTGAGCGCCGCAGCCCGCCGTTCGGCGAGTGGCTGATCGCCTTCGTACATGAAGGCTCCGATGTAGCCGAAGACCAGACTCTGTGCGAACGGCGACGGTTCGGCGGTCTCCACCTCGATCACTCGCACGCTGCGGTGGGCGATCTCGCGCATGAGCCCGACCAGACCGGCCACGTCGAAGACGTCCTGGAGGCATTCGCGCATCGCTTCGAGCGTCACTGGGAAGGTGCTGTAGTTCGAGGCGATGGCGAGCAGCTGCGCCGACCGCTGGCGTTGCTGCCACAGCGGGGTACGCCGTGCCGGGTTGCGCTTGGGCAGGAGCAGGGCGCGGGCCGCGCACTCCCGGAAGCGGGAGGCGAACATCGCCGAGCCGCCGAGCTCGCTGGCGACGATCGACTCAATCTCCTCCGGGTCGAACACGGCGAGGTCTGGCTCCGGACGCTGCTCGGCATCGGGAAGCCGGACGACGATGCCGTCGTCGGTGTGCATGACTTGCCCGTCGAATCCGCCGCGCTCGCGCATTCGTGCGGCAAGAGCCAGGCCCCACGGTGCATGCACCGGCGCACCGAACGGGGAGTGAATGGCGATCCGCCAGTCCCCGAGCTCGTCGCGAAATCGCTCGATCACGATCGAGCGGTCATCCGGCACGTGTCCGGTCGCCCGTCGCTGCTCGCGCAGGTAGTCGACGGTATTCGACACGGCCCGATCATCGAGGCCGATCCGGCTCAGCCGATCTCGTGCGGCGGCGTCGTCGACCGCGCCGAGCTCCCGGACGAAGGCCCCAAGTGCTCGTCCCAATTCGACCGGCCGTCCGGGTGCATCGCCGTGCCAGAACGGCATGTGGCCGGGCACCCCGGGGGCGGGGGACACCATCACCGCGTCGTGGGTGATCTCCTCGATTCGCCAGGAGGTGCTCCCCAGGGTGAACACGTCCCCGGTGCGCGACTCGTAGACCATCTCCTCGTCGAGTTCGCCGACCCGGCTGCGGCGCTCACCGACGACGTACACGGTGAACAACCCTCGATCGGGGATCGTGCCGCCGCTTGTGACCGCGAGGCGCTGGGCGCCCGGCCGAGCGGTGAGCGCCCCCGTGTCCCGGTCCCAGACGATGCGGGGTCGAAGTTCGGCAAACTCGTGCGAGGGATAGCGGCCCGCGAGCATGTCGAGGGTGGCGAGCAGTGCCGAGTCGGGCAGCGTGGCGTAGGGCGCGGCCCGTCGGATCACCTCCGCAAGCTCATCGAGGGTCCAGGAGTCCATCGACAGCATCGCCACGATCTGCTGCGCGAGAACGTCGAGGGCGTTGCGGGGCACCTCCAGTGACTCGATCTCGCCGGTGGCCATCCGGGCCGCGGTCACGGCGGCCGGAATGAGCTCGCCGCGATGTTTCGGGATCATCACCCCTCGGCTGACCGCGGCGACCTGGTGGCCCGCGCGTCCGACCCGTTGCAGCCCCGACGCGACGGATGGGGGCGGTTCGACCTGGACGACGAGGTCAACGGCCCCCATGTCGATTCCGAGTTCGAGGCTGCTGGTCGCGACGACCGCCGGAAGTTCTCCGCGTTTGAGGGCCTCTTCAGTGAGGAGTCGTTGCTCACGGCTGACGCTGCCGTGGTGCGCTCGGGCGATGTCGCGGGGGTGGCCGGCGGCCTCGGTGGCGATTTCGTTGAGGCGGTTGGTCAACCGCTCCGCCAGTCGCCGCGAGTTGGCGAACACGATGGTGCTGCGGTGGGCGGCGATGAGCGCGGCGATCCGATCGTCGACGCTCGGCCAGATGCTGTGATCGGGGCCGAGTTCGTTGAGGTCGTCAACCGGAACGACGACCGAGATCTCGACCGTCTTGTCCGTGGGCGGGTTCACGATCCGCACCTCGCGCGGGCCGCCGAGGAACCGGGCAACCTCCTCCGGCGGACGCACGGTTGCCGACAACCCGATCCGCTGGGCGGGACGCTGGAGGAGGGCATCGAGGCGCTCGAGGCTCAGTGCGAGGTGCGCTCCGCGCTTGGTGCCGGCGACCGCATGGATCTCATCGACGATGACCGTCTCCACCCCGCGCAGGGACTCGCGAGCGCGGCTGGTGAGGATCAAAAACAGTGACTCGGGTGTGGTGATGAGGATGTCCGGGGGAGTCCGGACGAAGGCCCTGCGCTCGTCGTTGCTGGTGTCGCCGGTCCGGATCGCCACCGTGACCTCGCGGACCGTCTCCCCGAGCCGGACGGCTGCGTGGGAGATGCCGGCAAGCGGCGCGCGCAGGTT
>Ga0335083_10006088_pt1 | contig 15165 bp, 10 predicted proteins | sample Lox_Sample_42_FD_206716 | JGI IMG/M metagenome (GOLD analysis project Ga0335083, IMG submission 206716) | Soil microbial communities from Loxahatchee National Wildlife Refuge, Florida, United States - Lox_Sample_4.2 | ecosystem: Environmental > Terrestrial > Soil > Wetlands | place: USA... | reverse complement strand
CGACGCCGCCAAGATCCCGTACGGCCGGGCCATGGCCCAGGACGCCATCAACGCCGTCATGATCGAACGCGCCCGGGCCGGGAGCTTCGTGGTCCGCCTCAAAGGGGGCGACCCCTTCGTGTTCGCACGCGGATATGAAGAGGTGCTGGCATGCGCCGACGCCGGTATTCCGGTGACTGTGGTGCCGGGTGTGACGAGCGCCATAGCGGTGCCCGCTCTGGCGGGCGTTCCGGTCACTCACCGGGCCACAAATCACGAGTTTGTGGTGGTCAGCGGGCACCTCGCGCCCGACCACCCCGAATCGTTAGTGAATTGGAATGCTTTGGCCGCGATGTCCGGCACGATTGTTTTGCTGATGGCGGTCGAGCGAATCGAACTTTTCGCCGACGTGCTGGTGAAAGGCGGCCGACCTGCGGATACGCCGGTGTTAGTCGTCCAACACGGAACGACGGCCGCTCAACAGACATTGCGGGCGACCCTTGCCGACACGCCGGAGAAGGTCCGTGCAGAGGGGATCCGACCTCCCGCGATCATCGTGATCGGGCCGGTGGCGGGATTTGCCGTTTAAACAATTCTTAAGATTACTGTAAGGTAACCCGCTATGACGGCTCTCAACGACACAGAGCGCGCGGTCCACAAGTGGACCTCTGCGCGCCCCGATCGTCCGGCCACGGAGCGCCCGGCGGAGACCGCCTCAGCAAGTTCAGCGACCGCCTCCGAACGCGTGAGCAGGTATTACCCGACGTGGTTGCCTTCTCGTCGCTTCGTCGCCGCGGTGATCGCGATCGGTGGAATGCAGCTGCTGGCGACCATGGACAGCACGGTCGCCATCGTCGCGCTTCCTAAGATTCAGAACGAGCTGAGCCTGTCCGACGCCGGCCGTAGCTGGGTGATCATGGCCTATGTGCTGACGTTCGGCGGGCTGATGCTGCTCGGCGGCCGCCTCGGCGACACGATCGGGCGCAAACGCACCTTCATCGTCGGCGTCGCGCTGTTCACCATCTCGTCGGTGCTGTGCGCGGTTGCCTGGGACGAGGCCACCATGGTCATCGCCCGGCTGTCTCAGGGTGTGGGCTCCGCGATCGCGTCGCCCACCGGTTTGGCGCTGGTGGCGACCACGTTCCCCAAGGGTCCGGCGCGTAACGCCGCGACGGCGGTGTTCGCCGCGATGACCGCGATCGGCTCGGTGATGGGCCTGGTCGTGGGCGGGGCGCTGACTACATATTCCTGGCGGCTGGCGTTCCTGGTGAACGTGCCGATCGGCCTGGTGATGATCTACCTGGCCCGCACCGCCCTGCGCGAGACCAACCGTGAGCGCATGAAGCTCGACGCCGCCGGGGCCATGCTGGCCACCCTGGCCTGCACCGCGGCCGTCTTCGCCTTCTCGATGGGCCCGGAAAAGGGCTGGATCTCGTTCACCACGATCGGATCGGGCGTGGTGGCCGCCGCTGCCGCCGTCGCCTTCGTCATCGTCGAGCGCACCGCCGAAAACCCCGTCGTGCCGTTCAAGCTGTTCCGCGACCGCAACCGGCTGGTCACGTTCAGCGCCATCCTGATCGCCGGGGGCGTGATGTTCAGCCTGACCGTGTGCATCGGCCTGTACGTGCAGGACATCCTGGGGTACAGCGCGCTGCGCGCCGGCGTCGGCTTCATTCCGTTCGTCATCGCGATGGGCATCGGCCTGGGCCTGTCCTCGCAGCTGGTGTCGCGGTTCTCGCCTCGGGTGCTGACCATCGGCGGCGGCTGGCTGCTACTGGGCGCCATGATCTACGGCTCCATGTTCATGCACCGCGGCGCCTCCTACTTCCCCAACCTGGTGCTGCCGATCGTCGTCGGCGGCATCGGTATCGGCATGGTCGTCGTGCCGCTGACGCTGTCGGCGATCGCCGGTGTGGGCTTCGACCAGATCGGCCCGATATCTGCGCTCACGCTGATGCTGCAGAGTCTGGGCGGACCGCTGGTGCTCGCGGTCATTCAGGCCGTGATCACCTCGCGCACGCTGTACCTGGGCGGCACCACCGGCCCGGTGAAGTTCATGAACGACGTGCAGTTGGGGGCGCTCGACCACGGCTACACCTACGGCCTGCTGTGGGTGGCCGGGGCGGCGGTCATCGTCGGCCTGATGGCGCTGTTCATCGGCTACACGCCGGAGCAGGTCGCCCACGCGCAGGAAGTCAAGGAAGCGATCGACGCCGGAGACCTGTAGCTCCCCGGCCGGGTTCGACGCGTCCAGCGTGGGTGATATTGCCGCCAAGCGAGGACGCTAGGCTTGCCCGCTGTGGTCACCCGGATGTCGAAACTCTTCCTGCGCACCCTGCGTGACGATCCCGCCGACGCCGAAGTCCCCAGCCACAAGCTGCTGATCCGAGCCGGCTACGTCCGGCCGGTCGGGCCCGGGCTGTACAGCTGGCTCCCGCTCGGTCTCAAGGTGCTGCGCAACATCGAACGCGTGGTTCGCGACGAGATGAACGCCATTGGCGGCCAGGAGATCCTGCTGCCCGCGCTGGTGCCGCGCGCCCCGTACCAGACGACCAATCGCTGGACCGAGTACGGGGACAGCGTGTTCCGGCTCAAGGACCGCCGCGCCAACGACTACCTGCTGGGCCCCACCCACGAAGAGCTGTTCACCCTGACCGTCAAGGGCGAGTACAGCTCCTACAAGGACTTTCCGCTGGTGCTCTACCAAATCCAGACCAAATACCGGGACGAGGCGAGGCCGCGGGCCGGCATCCTGCGCGCCAGAGAATTCGTCATGAAGGACTCCTACTCCTTCGACATCGACGGCGCCGGTCTCAAGGCCGCCTACCACGCCCACCGGGACGCCTACCAGCGCATGTTCGATCGGCTGGGAGTCCGCTACGTCATCGTGTCCGCGGTGTCCGGCGCCATGGGTGGCAGCGCCTCCGAAGAATTCCTGGCCGAGAGCCCGATCGGTGAGGACACCTTCGTGCGGTGCCTCGAGTCGGGTTATGCGGCCAACGTCGAAGCGGTCGTCACCGCTCGCCCGGAATCGCTGCCCACCGACGGTCTGCCCGAAGCGGTGGTCCACGACACCGGCGACACCCCGACCATCGCAACCCTGGTGGCCTGGGCCAACGAGGCCGACCTGGGCCGCACCGTCACCGCAGCGGATACCCTGAAGAACGTCCTGGTCAAAGTCCGCCAGCCGGGCGGCGACTGGGAGCTGCTGGCCATCGGCGTGCCGGGGGACCGCGAGGTCGACGACAAGAGGCTGGCCGCGGCGCTGGAACCGGCTGAATATGCGCTGCTCGACGACGCAGACTTCGCCGCCTACCCCTTCCTGGTCAAGGGTTATATCGGCCCGAAAGCATTGCAGGACAACGAGGTTCGCTATCTGGTCGACCCACGGGTGGTCGCCGGCACCAGTTGGATCACCGGGGCCGACGAACCCGGCCGGCATGTCGTGGGCCTGGTGGCCGGCCGCGACTTCACCGCCGACGGCACCATCGAGGCCGCCGAGGTGCGCGAAGGCGATCCCTCCCCGGACGGCGCCGGTCAGCTGGTCATGGCGCGCGGCATCGAGATCGGGCACATCTTCCAGCTCGGCCAGAAATACACCAACGCCTTCACCGCCGACGTGCTCGGCGAGGACGGCAAGCCGGTGCGGCTGACCATGGGCTCCTACGGCGTCGGGGTGTCGCGGCTGGTCGCCGTCGTCGCCGAGCAGCACCACGACGAACTGGGTCTGCGCTGGCCGTCGTCGATCGCGCCGTTCGGCGTTCACCTGGTGATCGCCAACAAAGACGCCGAGGCCCGCAGCGGGGCCGCAGCGCTGGCCGACGAATTGGACCTACTCGGTATCGAGGTGCTGCTCGACGACCGTCAGGCCTCGCCCGGCGTCAAGTTCAAGGACGCCGAGCTGCTGGGCATGCCCTGGATCATCGTGGTGGGGCGTGGCTGGGCCGATGGCGTGGTCGAGCTGCGCGACCGGTTCAGCGGTCAGACCCGCGAACTGGCCACCGGCGCCTCGTTGGCCTCGCAAATCGCCGAGGCTATTCGTTCCCGCCCGGGAAGCTCGCCGTGATCGGCCAGGCACCCAGCACCCGGTTCCACCGAGCCGCCATGACCGCGCTCTGAATCAGCGCGGTCGAGCCGAACGCCCGGTCATCGCCCGTGTCGGCGTGCTCGATAACCGCACGCCAGGCCATCGCGCCGTCATTCTCCATCCGGACCGCCAGGCGCGCCGCGTCAGCCGCGCTGCCGATCAGCAGCGGCAGCTGGTAGCCGGCGGCGGCGACCGGAGGAGTGGCTTTGCGGGCGACCAGCATCGCAATCACGTCGTCGCGACGTTGCCGGTGCTGCAGCAGCGCCTCCACCACCAGGTCGTTGACGCTGGGCGGCGACAACGCGGACACCATGCCGTAGCCGTAGATGGTCGAGTGCTCGATGGCCAGTGCGTCCGACAGCGCGCTGACGTCGGCGTCCTTGCCGGTGGGCGACCGCTTCGGTTCGGCACCCGGGGTGGGTCGACCGGGTTCAGCGGAGGTCATATCGACGGACCCCCGGGCACCAGCGCAACCGTGTAGGACGCCGTGCACGAAGCGGCGATGGACGCCAGCAACCCGGCCCGGTAACCCGTCGAACCGGCGACCAGGCGGCTCGCGCTGTCGGCCGAGGCGTGCAACGCGTTGATCACGTCGGATATCGGTGGTGGCGGTGGAGGCGGCGCCGCCTGCCCGGTGGGGCTGGGGGCGGGCGTCGTTTCGCTTGATGACGCACTGAGCTTGCCGGCCGCCCGGGCGATCTCGGTGGACAGTGCACGGGCGTGCGCGGCGCGCTGGGTGGCGACAACGGTCAGCGCGGCGGCGACCTGCGGCGGATGTCCGACATCCTCCGAGGCGGCGGCCGCCAGTGCGGTGTCCCGCCTGGCCTGGTCCAACGGGCCCAGCAGCTCTTCGACGGCAGGCGGCTTGGGCGGGGGCTCGCCACAGGCGGACGCGGTCACCCCGAGCACAGCGAGAGCGGCGCCACCGGCGAGCACACCCCGCCTGTTGATGACAGGTCCGGTGCCGGGCACCCCAACATCCTGCCATTGGGACGCCCCCGAACATCGATCAGGCACGGCGAGGTGAACCCTCGATGACGCAATGACGACCGGCGGATCGCCTGGTTTGAGCTGGCTTCTGGCGTATCGTTGGTTGAAGCGCGCCGGGAAACAGAACCACCGACAACTCAAGATGAGGAGCTCGCCGTGGCGACGGGGTTGCCGTCACAGAAGCAGGTGTTAGAGCTGCTCGATGGCGAGTTCGCGCGCGCCGGTTTTGAGATCGAGGACGTGGTCGTCCACCCAACCGCACGTCCGCCGCGCATCACCGTGGTCGCCGACGGCGATGTGCCGTTGGATCTCGATACCATCGCGGCGCTGTCCCGCTCAGCGTCCGGCCTGCTCGATGCCGGTGCCGACGTCGAAAGCGAATACGTCCTCGAAGTGACCTCGCCCGGCGTGGAAAGACCGCTCACTGCCGAAAGGCACTTCCGCCGCGCCCGCGGACGCCGGGCCGCCGTGACGTTGGCCGACGGCTCCCACGTAATGGTTCGGCTCGGTGACGTCACCGACGGTGAGGTTGGGGTGGTGATCTGCGGCGATCGCGGCGTCAAACCCACCCTCCGGCAGATTCCGCTGGGCGACATCGCCAGCGCGGTGGTTCAGGTGGAGTTCGGGCGGCCGGATGCACGCGAGATGGAACTACTCAACCGTGGCAGTGGTAACGAGGAGGGCGGCGGATGAACATCGACATGGCCGCGCTGCATGCGATCGAAGTGGACCGGGGGATCTCGGTCAACGAGCTGCTCGAAACGATCAAATCCGCGCTTCTCACCGCCTACCGGCACACCCAGGGGCACCAGAACGACGCGCACATCGACATCGACCGCAAGACCGGCGTCGTCCGCGTGATGGCGCGCGAGGTGGATGCCGACGGCAATCTGATCAGCGAATGGGACGACACTCCCGAGGGCTTCGGCCGGATCGCCGCCACCACCGCACGTCAGGTGATGCTGCAGCGCTTCCGCGACGCCGAGAACGAGCGCACCTTCGGCGAGTTCTCCACCCGTGAGGGCGAGATCGTCGCGGGCGTGATCCAGCGTGACAGCCGGGCCAACGCCCGCGGTCTGGTCGTCGTCCGGATGGGCAGCGAGACCAAGGCCTCCGAGGGCGTGATCCCGGCCGCCGAACAGGTTCCCGGTGAGAGCTACGACCACGGCAACCGCGTGCGCTGCTACGTGGTCGGTGTCACCCGCGGCGCCCGCGAGCCGCTGATCACGTTGTCGCGCACCCATCCCAACCTGGTGCGCAAGCTGTTCTCGCTGGAAGTCCCGGAGATTGCCGACGGGTCGGTGGAGATCGTCGCGGTGGCCCGGGAGGCCGGTCACCGGTCCAAGATCGCGGTCGCGTCACGCGTCGCGGGGCTGAACGCCAAGGGCGCCTGCATCGGTCCGATGGGGCAGCGGGTTCGCAACGTGATGAGCGAGCTGTCCGGGGAGAAGATCGACATCATCGACTACGACGAGGACCCGGCGCGCTTCGTCGCCAACGCGTTGTCGCCCGCGAAGGTGGTCTCGGTGTCGGTCATCGACCAGAACGCCCGGGCCGCGCGCGTCGTGGTGCCCGATTTCCAGTTGTCGCTGGCGATCGGCAAGGAAGGGCAGAATGCCCGGCTGGCGGCCCGCCTGACCGGATGGCGTATCGACATCCGCGGCGACTCGGCGCATCCGGAGAGCCAACCCCATCACGGCGCCAGCCACGGGCTGGCGCACGACCGCTGAACCGGCCGTCGCGTGATCGACCTGGGCTCGCTGGCCAGGCTCAGCGGTGCGCGGTCGCGGTCGATCAGCCCGGAGAACTTCGACGGGGCGAAGGGCGGCGGTGGCCGCGCGACCGACGGCACCGGCGCGCTCAGCGCGGCGCACCTGGGTCCGGGCTGGAAGATCTCGCCCAGCGTCGACATCGACGGGCACGCCACCTTCGAGGTGGCCGCCATCACCGGTCCGGCACTCATCACGCACATCTGGCTGACCACGCACCGCGGCAACTGGCGCAGCCTGATCCTGCGCGCCCACTGGGACGACGCCGACGAGCCCGCCGTCGAGGTGCCGCTCGGCGACTTCTTCGGCCAAGGCTGGTGCGAGTTCGCCCAACTGTCTTCGGTACCGGTGGCCGCCAACCCGCACGGCGGTTTCAACAGCTACTGGCCGATGCCGGTGCCCCGCCACGCCCGGCTCACGCTGGAAAATCGGGCGCCGCACAGCGCCACCGTCTACTACCAGATCAGCTACGAGATCGACGTCGACTTGAACATCGGCGAGGTCGGCTACCTGCACACCCAGTTCCACCGCAGCAACCCGCTCGCCGCGGGCAGCGCGCACCCGATCCTCGACCGGGTGCACGGGATGGGGAAGTACGTCGGGACCTACCTCGCGTGGGGCGTCAACCGCCCCGGTTGGTGGGGTGAGGGCGAGGTCAAGTTCTATCTCGACGGCGACCACGAGTTCCCCACCATCTGCGGCACCGGAACCGAGGACTACTTCGGCGGCGCCTGGAATTTCGACGTCCCCGGGCAGGGGTACACCGTCTATTCGACACCGTTCCTCGGCTTGCACCAGGTGATCCGGCCCGACGGGCTGTACCGCAGCCAGCAGCGGTTCGGCATGTACCGCTGGCACATCCTCGACCCGATCCACTTCCACGCCGACCTGCGCGTGGACATCCAGGCCCTCGGCTGGCAGTCGCGGCAGCGCTACCAGCCCCTGCACGACGACATCGCCTCCACCGCATTCTTCTATCTGGACCGCCCGTCCGCCGAGCGCCCACCGTTGCCCAGCGCCGACGATCTGGAGGTGGGCGGCGAATCTGTGGAGCCGCACCGGTGACCTCGTCCGGCAGTCAGGACTGGCCCGACGACGTGCGCGCCGACGAGCGCGACGGCGCGCAGTTCGCCCACCTGGCCATGCCGCTCGGCGGCATCGGCACCGGCAATCTCGCGATCTGCGCCGACGGCGGTCTACGGCAGTGGCAGCTGCACAACATCGGCAACCACGACGGCGCGCTGCCCGGCTCGTTCTTCGCGGTGCGGGTCAGCCGGTGGGAGCCGCCGCTGGACCAGGTCCGCATCCTGCAGGGGCCGTTGCGGGACTCCACGGGCACCCCGCTGGTCACCGACGACGTGGTGCCGGATTGGCAACGTGACCTGCTGAGTCGGCATCCGGGCGTGGCCGGCACGACATTCTCGGGCACCTACCCGATCGCCCGGGTGCGCTACCTCGACCCGGGCCTTCCGCTGGACGCGACCCTGGAGGCGTTCAACCCGCTGGTGCCGCTGGATGTCGACGCCAGCTCGATCCCGGCGGCGTTGTTCACGTTCCGCCTGGTCAACACCGACAGCTGCGCGCTGCACGGAACCCTTGGCGCCGCAGTGCAGAACGCCGTCGGCTGGGACGGCATCACCCCGGTCGACGGCGTCCGGGCTCCCGGCTACGGCGGCAACACCAACCGGCTGCTGCGCCGCGCGGGATGGACGAGCATCGTGCTGGAGAACGCGACGCTGGCCGACGACGCACCGGGCGCCGGACAGCTGGTGCTGGCGGCCGACGACGCCCGGGCCGCCGCGCTGACCCAGTGGCGCGACCCTGCCGAGTTCGTCACCTTCCTGCGTTCGCGCGCGCTGGCCAGCGGGGCGCCCCGGCTGGCGTTCGCGGCTGGGACCGCCGATCCGCAGCGTCACGCCCCACACGGGGCGAGCGGCGCCAGTCCGGCCGGCAGCACCTGGAACGCCGGCCTCGGCGTTCCGTTTTCGCTGCAGCCCGGCGAGGAGCGGCTGATCAGGATCGCGTTGACCTGGTATTTCCCCAACCGCTACGTCAACTTCGAGCAGTTCGGCCCGGATCGGCCGGAGTGGGGGCGGTCCCGGTTCTGGCTGGGCAACTACTACGCAACCCGCTACGGCGACGCGCAGGAAGTGTTCGAGCGGGTCCGTCACGAGTGGCACACCCTGCGCGAGGCCACCGGCGCTTGGACCGGCACGCTGGCCCGCTGCGGCCTGGACGACGCCGCCGCCACCCACTTCGCCGCGCAGCTCGCTACCGTGCGCAGCCCGACGTGCTTTCGCGCCGCCGACGGGCGGTTCTTCGCATTCGAGGGGGTACTGGGCGCTTCCACCATGATGTGGTCGGGCCGATACGGCGGTTCCTGCCCGCTGAACTGCACACACGTCTGGAACTACGCGCAGGGGCTCGCGGCCGCGTTCCCGCAGCTCGAACGGAACATGCGGGATACCGAGTTCGAGATCATGCAGGCGCCGGCCGGGCAGCTACCGCACCGCGTGATCGCGCCGACCTATTTGCCGCAGCTCTGGGACGAGCCGATCGGCGGCCCGGGAGAGCCGGCCCTCGACGGCATGCTCGGCACCGTCCTCAAGGCCTACCGCGAGTACCGCTGCGGCGCGGACCGGGACTGGCTGGCCCACGTCTGGCCGAACCTGACCCGGCTGCTCGGCCATGTCGACCGCACCTGGAACGTCGACGGCACCGGGATGCTCAGCGGCGTCCAGCCCAGCACCTACGACATCGACATCACCGGGTACAACCCGTTCACCGGAACGCTGTGGCTGGCGGCGCTGCGCGCCGCCGAGACGATCGCCCTGCTGCTCGACGACGCCGACGCGGCGGCCGCGTACCGGGCCACCTTCGGGCAAGCCAGCAAGTCCTACGACGAGACGCTGTTCACCGGCGAGTACTACGCGCAGCGGTTGCCGAGCGGCTTAGACACCCGCTACCAGTGGGGCACTGGATGCCTGTCCGACCAGCTGATCGGCCAGTGGTGGGCACACCAGCTCGGGCTGGGTTACCTGCTGCCAACCGAGCATGTGCGTACCGCGCTGGCCGCGGTGGTGCGGCACAACCTGCGCCGGGGGTTCGCTGAGTTCACTCACCCGTATCGGATATTCGCCGACGGCGACGACACGGGTCTGCTGGTCTGCACCTGGCCACGCGGGGGCCGGCCCGCGGTGCCGATCCGGTACGCCGACGAGGTGTGGACCGGCTCGGAGTACCAGGTCGCCGCACACTGCCTGCGTGAGGGCTTGCACCGCGAGGGGCGCGCGGTACTGGACGCGGTGTGGGCCCGCTACGACGGCCGACGCCGCAACCCGTTCAACGAGATTGAGTGCGGCGACCACTACGCGCGGTCACTGGCCGGCTGGTCGGCGCTGCAGGCGATGGCCGGGTTCACCCACGACGGCCCGGCCGGCGCGTACACGTTCCGACACCCGGACTCATCCCTGCCGTTCCTGGCCTGCTCCGGCTGGGGCCTGTGGTCGCGGCGAGGTGACGAGCTCGTGCTGACCTGCGATGGCGGGCAGCTTGACCTGCGCCGGCTCACGGTCGTCGGCGGTGCGGACGACTACCACGCGTCAGTCGCCGGCACCGCCGTCCCCACTCGATGCACCGACGCGGGCATCGAATTCCCGGCTGGGCTGAGGCTGTCGGCCGGCCAGACGCTGATCCTGACGAACGTGGGGGATATGCAGGAATTTTGATGGGCTGTCGGCCATATCACCCACGCTCGGCGAGGCGAGATGGGCCGGGCAGGTCCGGGCGATTCTGACCACTGGCCCAGTGACGCTAGACTTAGCCGTGATCCAGCGCGAGCCTACGGTCTTGGCGCACCGAAGCACGGACGGACCCGTGCGGACGTGTGTCGGGTGCCGAAAGCGAGAGTTGGCCGTCGAACTGCTTCGAGTGGTTGCTGAATCGACTGGGAACGGCAAATACGCCCTGATCGTTGACTCAGCGAGTAGCCTGCCGGGGCGGGGTGCATGGCTGCATCCCGTGTCGCAGTGCGTGCAACAAGCGATTAGACGGCGGGCTTTCAGCAAAGCGTTGAGAATCACCGGTTGCGCGGAAACATCCGCGGTCATCGAGTATGTCAGTGCGCTCGATGCCCCGGCGACAGAACAGGTAGCAAAGAACATGAGCACACCGTGAAGTCCCGATGACAATGCGTCATAGCTAACCCCGAGGCGCGGCCTACCGACTGTCGCCTCTTAGACAGGAGATGTAGTGGCAGGCAAGGCCCGCGTACACGAGTTGGCCAAGGAACTCGGTGTCACCAGCAAGGAAGTTCTCGCCCGGCTGAATGAACAGGGCGAATTCGTCAAATCCGCATCATCGACAGTGGAGGCGCCGGTCGCGCGCCGGCTGCGCGAGTCGTTCGGTGGTAACAAGCCGGCTGCGGCCGCCAAAGCTCCGGACCGGGCCCCGAGCGCGGCCCGGGGTCCGGCCAAGCCCGTCGACAAGTCGCTGGACAAAGCCCTCGACCAGGCGATCGACAAGGCCGTCGGCAACGGTGAGGCCGTCACCGCAGCCAAGGCCGACGCCGGCGGGGTAGCGACCGCGCCGCCTCCGGCTCCACCCGTGGCGGCCACCGAAACACCCGCGCCGCCCGCGCCGGGTCCCCGTCCGGCCGCGCCGACCCCGGCGCAGCCGCCCAGCCCGCCCGGACCCCATCCCGGCATGGCGCCCGGCGCGCGTCCCGGCGCCCCAGGACCTATGCCCAAGCCGGGGATGCGTCCCCCGCGCGTCGGCAACAACCCGTTCTCGTCGGCGCAACCCGTCGACCGGCCCATTCCGCGTCCGCCGGCGCCGCGCCCCGGTGCGCCCAGGCCGGGCGCTCCGCGTCCGGGCGGCGCTTCGCCCGGCAGCATGCCGCCGCGTCCCGGCGGTGCCGGCGGCCCCGCCCGCCCGGCGCGTTCCGGTGCGCCACGGCCCGGCGGCGGCCGGCCCGGTGGGCCTGGCGGCGGCCGCTCCGACAGCGGCGGCGGCGGTGGTAACTACCGTGGCGGCGGTGGCGTAGGCGCCGCGCCCGGTGGCGGCTTTCGAGGTCGTCCCGGTGGCGGCGGCGGTGGCCCCGGCGGCGGCCCCGGTGGTGGCCCCGGTGGTGGTGGCGGCCGTCCCGGGCAGCGCGGCGGTGCCGCCGGCGCATTCGGGCGTCCCGGCGGTGCGCCGCGACGGGGTCGCAAGTCCAAGCGGCAGAAGCGCCAGGAATACGACTCGATGCAGGCTCCGGTTGTCGGCGGCGTGCGGTTGCCGCACGGCAACGGCGAGACGATCCGGTTGGCGCGGGGCGCATCGCTGAGCGACTTCGCCGAGAAGATCGACGCCAACCCGGCCGCCCTGGTACAGGCGCTGTTCAACCTGGGCGAGATGGTGACGGCCACCCAGTCGGTGGGCGACGAGACGCTCGAGCTGCTGGGCGGCGAGATGAACTACAACGTCCAGGTCGTCAGCCCCGAGGACGAAGACCGCGAGCTGCTGGAATCGTTCGACCTCTCCTACGGAGAGGACTCAGGCGACGAAGAAGACCTGCAGACCCGCCCGCCGGTGGTGACGGTGATGGGTCACGTCGACCACGGTAAGACCCGACTGCTGGACACCATCCGTAAGGCCAACGTCCGCGAGGAGGAGGCCGGCGGCATCACCCAGCACATCGGCGCCTATCAGGTCGGCGTCGACCTGGACGGCGACGAGCGGCTGATCACCTTCATCGACACCCCGGGTCACGAGGCGTTCACCGCCATGCGTGCCCGCGGCGCCAAGGCCACCGACATCGCCATCCTGGTGGTCGCGGCCGACGACGGTGTGATGCCGCAGACGGTGGAGGCCATCAACCACGCGCAGGCCGCTGACGTGCCGATCGTGGTGGCGGTCAACAAGATCGACAAGGAGGGCGCCGACCCGGCCAAGATCCGGGGACAGCTCACCGAATACGGTCTGGTGGCAGAGGATTTCGGTGGCGACACGATGTTCGTCGACATCTCCGCCAAGCAGGGCACCAACATCGAGGCGCTGCTGGAGGCGGTCGTGCTGACCGCCGACGCGGCACTGGACCTGCGGGCCAACCCGGACATGGAAGCCCAGGGTGTGGCGATCGAGGCGCACCTGGACCGCGGTCGCGGGCCGGTCGCCACGGTGCTGATTCAGCGCGGCACGCTGCACGTCGGTGACTCGGTGGTCGCCGGCGACGCGTACGGCCGGGTACGACGGATGGTCGACGAACACGGCGAGGACATCGAGGCGGCGCTGCCGTCGCGTCCGGTGCAGGTCATCGGCTTCACGTCGGTTCCCGGCGCCGGTGACAACTTCCTCGTCGTCGACGAGGACCGCATCGCACGTCAGATCGCCGACCGGCGCAGCGCCCGCAAGCGCAACGCGCTGGCCGCGCGCTCGCGCAAGCGGATCAGCCTGGAGGACCTGGACTCGGCGCTGAAGGAAACCAGCCAGCTGAACCTGATCCTCAAGGGCGACAACGCCGGTACCGTCGAGGCGCTGGAAGAGGCCCTGATGGGTATCGAGGTCGACGACGAGGTGGCGCTGCGCGTCATCGACCGCGGTGTCGGTGGCATCACCGAGACCAACGTCAACCTGGCGTCGGCGTCGGACGCGATCATCATCGGCTTCAACGTGCGCGCCGAGGGCAAGGCGACCGAGCTGGCCAACCGCGAGGGCGTCGAGATCCGCTACTACTCGGTCATCTACCAGGCCATCGACGAGATCGAGAAGGCCCTGCGCGGCATGCTCAAGCCGATCTATGAGGAGAACCAGCTGGGCCGCGCCGAGATCCGGGCGATCTTCCGGTCTTCGAAGGTCGGCATCATCGCGGGTTGCATCATCAGCTCCGGTGTGGTGCGCCGCAACGCCAAAGCCCGGCTGTTGCGGGACAACATCGTGGTCACCGACAACCTCTCGATCAACTCGCTGCGACGGGAGAAGGACGACGTCACCGAGGTCCGCGAGGGCTTCGAGTGCGGTATGACGCTGGGCTACTCCGACATAAAGGAAGGCGACATCATCGAGTCCTACGAGCTCGTCCAGAAAGAACGCGCCTGACCACCGCCGACGATGCAGAAAGGGAATGTGTGATGAGGTGGGGGTACCTCCCGCTTGCGGGGGAGAGGCGGTGAATCGAGATGCCTGATCCCGCCCGGGCACGTCGACTGGCCAAGCGGATCAACACGATCGTGGCCACCGCGATCGAGTTCGAGATCAAGGATCCGGGGCTGGCCGGGGTGACCATCGTCGATGCGAAGGTCACCGCCGACCTGCACGACGCGACCGTGTACTACACGGTGATGGGGCCCTCGCTGGACGCCGAGCCCGATTACGCGGCAGCCGCGGCTGCCCTGGACCGGGCCAAGGGCACGCTGCGCACCAAGGTCGGTGCGGGCACCGGGGTGCGCTTCACGCCCACCCTGACCTTCACCCGGGACACCACGTCGGACAGCGTGCAGCGGATGGACGAGCTGCTGGCCCGGGCTCGGGCCGCCGACGAGGACGTCGCCCGGGTCCGGGTGGGAGCAAAGCCGGCTGGGGAGGCCGATCCATATCGGGCGGGGGCGTCTGAAGGCGGAGCAGAACCTTCAGCTGACCCTGGAGACATTGGTGACGGCGATCGATCCGAAAACTGAGCTGGTGCGCGTCCCGGTCCGGGGCACACGTGTCGATGCCGTCGAGGCGGTCGAGCTGTTGTCGGCCGCCGAGACCGTCGCGGTGATCTGCCACGTCCACCCCGACGCGGACACCATCGGTGCCGGGCTAGCGTTGGGCCTGGTGCTGGACCGGTGTGGCAAACGTGTCGAGGTCAGCTTCGGCGCGCCGGCGACCCTGCCGGAGTCGCTGCGGTCGTTGCCCGGATGCGACTTGCTGGTCAGTCCCGACGTGCTCTGCCGCGACGTGGATCTGGTTGTGACCGTTGACGTTCCGAGCCTGCATCGACTGGGTCGCCTGAGCGATCTCGCCGGTCCGGACCAGCAGCTGCTGGTGATCGACCACCACGCCTCCAACGACTTGTTCGGCACCGCGAATTTCGTTGACCTGTCCGCGGATTCCACCACGATGCTGGTCGCCGAACTGCTCGACGCGTGGGAGATACCGATCGACCTCGAGGTCGCGCACTGCATCTACGCGGGATTGACGACGGACACCGGCTCGTTCCGCTGGGCCAGCCCCCGCGCCCTGCGGTTGGCGGCCCGGCTGGTCGAGCTGGGCGTGGACAACGCCGCGATCAGCCGGACCTTGATGGACAGCCATCCGTTCGGGTGGCTGCCGATGCTGTCCCGGGTGCTGGGCTCCGCGCAACTGGTGCCCGACGCG
>Ga0335083_10006087_pt1 | contig 15165 bp, 9 predicted proteins | sample Lox_Sample_42_FD_206716 | JGI IMG/M metagenome (GOLD analysis project Ga0335083, IMG submission 206716) | Soil microbial communities from Loxahatchee National Wildlife Refuge, Florida, United States - Lox_Sample_4.2 | ecosystem: Environmental > Terrestrial > Soil > Wetlands | place: USA: Florida... | reverse complement strand
CGACGACGGCGCCGTGTTCTACGTGGACGGGCAGCTCGTCGTGGACAACGACGGTAAGCACGGCCCGCGTTCGGAAAAGATGTCGCTGCCGCTCTCGCAGGGCGACCACGATTTTCGGCTGCTCTATTTCCAGGGGCCCGGCAGCACGCTCGCGCTCCAGCTCTTCGTAAAGAGCTTCAAAACGGACGAACGACTCTTCGGGCCCGAGCTCTGAGCGGCGCGAAGCGTCACTGCCCCATGACGAGGCCGACGATCTTCATCTTGTAGCTCTGCGCGCTCGTGTACGTGCCCTGCATCCAGAGGAGAGCGGTGTGGCTCGAGTCCCACTTGGGCACGACCGGCCGAATGTTGTCGGAGGTCGAGTTTTGCGTGACCGGCGTCCAGGTGAACGTCTTGCCGTTGTCGCACGTGGTGCCTTGCCAGATCTCGTGCTTGGCGCCCGACTTCATCGTGTCGGTCGTGGGATCGTACGGCGTCGAGACGTAGATGATCGTCGGGTTGTCGGGGTCGAGCGCGGAGAGCCCGGTGTAGTCCTGCTCGTCCGGGTAGAGCTTCGGCCCGCCCTTCACGAGGTAAGTCGTCGTCCACGTCTTCCCGTCCCAGCGCGAGTAGATGAAGCGCTTGTCGGGGTCGTCGGTCCCGGTGCCGTTCACGCGACCCTGACCGAGAATGGCGACCGTGCCGTCGGCGTAGCGCACGATGTCGTGGTTCCACATGTGGTTCAGCACCACGCCGCCGATGCTCGTGCCCGTCTTGAAGACTTGCGTGTACGCCGAGACGTCGGAGGCCGTGCCGTCGCTCAACGTGTTGTCGACCGCGGTGCCGTCGCTCTTGTAGACCTTGCCGGCCTGGATGTAGCCGTGCCAGAGGCTGTTGTCGTCGTCGCGGGGGTGCGCTTCGGTCCCCACCCAATCGACGCGATCGGTGCCGTTGCCCCAATATTTGTAGTAGCCCGCGACGTAGCCGGTTTGCGGGCTCGCCGTGAGGCGACCGTAGTAGCTCCAGCTCCCGCCGTTGTCCGTCGAGCTCAGGACGGCGGGGCTCGTGTTGACGGAGCGCACCATGCTGTAGAGCCGATTGCTCTCGGACGACATGAGCCACGGATTCGCGTACGTGATCATGTTCGTGTCCGCGCCCGGCCACGGACAGCCCTGCGGCGTCCAATCGAACGTCTTCGTCGCCGACCAGGTCGTGCCGTCGAAAGTCGAGAAGTAACTGTTGCAGTTCAGGCGGTGCGTCGCCCACATCGCGGCGACGGTGCCCGTGCCCGTGAAGACGAACGCGGGCGCGTTGTGATCGTCGACGCTCAACTTGTTGAGCACCGTGTTCTTCCCCGACTTTTGCGCGAGATCCCAGACGACGACTTCGGTGTTGCCGTCGCGGCTGCCGCCGCTCGCAATGGAGCCGACGATCATGCGGTTGTTCTTGGCATCCACGAGCACGCGCTCGTCCTGGTACCAGCACCAGCCGCCGTTATCGTTGAACGTCGTGAGCGTCGCCGTGGGCGGGCCGCTCGGCACGACGCACGCGGGTGCGCCCGCAGCGCCCGTGCCGGTGCCCGCCGCACCGCCCGCGCTCATGCCGCCGGCAGGCGCGCCGCCCGCCGAACCACCCGCGCCGGATGCGCCGCCCGCGGGCGCGCCACCCGAAGACAGCGTGCCGGCCGCGCCCGAGTTGCCGCCCGTCGTCTTCGTGCCGCCCGAGCCGGCCGAGCTCGGCGCGCCGCCGCTCACGGGACCCGCGCCGCCCGTCGTGCCGCCGGTGCCGCCCGTGGACGGGCCCGTCCCCGCGGCGGAGCCGCCGGTGCCGCTCATCGTCGAGCCACCGCTGCCGCCGGTCGTCGGCCCCGTCGCCGCACCCGCCGAACCGCTCGTCCCGCTCGAGCCGCTCGTCCCACTCGCAGTTGAGGAATCTTTCGAGCTGCACGCCGGACCGAGCGCTGCCAGCACGAAAACGCCAGTGATTGCTTTTTTCATCACGCAAACCTCGCAGACGACCCCCTCCTTCTCATCCGGTGATTTCACGCGGAGGAAGAGACGCGGGGAAAAGTTTTTTTAGCACGAGGGCCGCCGGCGTGTCGCATCGAGACGGCGCCTGCACGAGTGGCTGGGCGACAATTTTTCAATCGCAGCCCAACGATTGCCGCACGCGTGCGACGGGCGACGCGGCGACGCGCGCCTCGCTTCTTACGACTCGATACGACTGATGCGACTCGAGCTCAGCGCACGACGGGCACGTCCGACGTGAAGTCGAAGCACGTCGCGTCGCCCGACGCCCACTTGAGGGCGTTGTACCAGAACTGCGGCACTTGATAGCCGTCAGCCGGGTCGCGGCCGTAGCAGGTGTTGTTCGGATCGGTGCACGAGGGATCGGGTGTGAAGCCGCCCGCGCCGGTCGCTTCCGACCACTGACTCGAATAGGTGACCCACTCGTCGAAGAAGAGGAACACGCGTCCGGCGTCGAACGTCTTCGTCGCGCCGTAAACCGCGGTGCCCTCGGATGCGACGAGATCGGCGTCGCCCGCGTTCACCGTGCGCCCGTGAAACGCGCCGACCGCGGTGATGTTCGCGGCAATCGGATGATCGGGGTGCCAGCCGTGCACCGGAATCGAGCTCCCCGCGCAATAACAACAATTGTCCGGGCACGTGCCGAACACGTCGTCCATGTTGTAGGACATGCCCGTAAACCCGAGCAGTTGGTTCGTCGGGTTCACCTCGGCCGCTTGCCCGCCGTAACCGGTGAGCGCGATGACTCCGCCGCCGGCTCGAACCCACGCCTCGAACGCCGCGAGCTCGTCCGCCGTGAAAGTCCAGTACGGCCCGCCCTCGCGCACCTCGAGCGCCTGCAAGATGATCACGTCGTACTTGCCGAGCAGGTCCGCCGTGAGCGTCGTGTCCATCGTCAGCGTGTCGACGGTCGTCCCCGTCTTCACGTGCGCGTTCAGCCAGCTCTTGAGCGCATCGGTGTTGTCGGTTCCGTTCTGCATCGCGCCGTAGCTCGGCGGCCGGCCGAACATGCCGATGCGCACGCACGTCGGGTTGCCGCCGCCCGTCCCGCCGGGACTGATGGTGCCGCCCGCGCCCGGATCGATGACCGCGCCGCCGGTCGCGCCGGAACCCGTCGCGCCCGAGCCCGTCGCCGCGGAGCCGGTCGCGCCCGAGCCGTTGAGCCCGCCGCTGCCGCTACCGCCGGCGCTGCACGCGGTGGCTGCGGCGAAGCTCACCGCCGTGAAGACGAGTGCGGCGCCGAGCGAGCGCCACGAAGCGAAGCGTTTCGACGACATCGAAGTCGCCCGAGTCTAGCCCGCGTTTCAAGCGGGCGCTCGCGTGCTCGAACGGCGGGGGCGCGTCCGCGCTTCACATCGCCGCGAAATTGAAGCTCAGGACGACGCGCTCGCCCTCGGCCTGATGCGGCGGAACACTGTGATCGAGCCAGGCCGGAAAAAGCACGAGGAGTCCCTCCCGGATCGTGCAGTTCAGCGTTTCGGTCGTGTAGGGAGTGATCTTGAAGTTCGGACTCGACGGCGTCGCGTAGAGTTTCACCGGGCGCGGATCGTGAAAGCAGAGCGGACTCGAGCCCGGCGGAACCTTGACGTAGTACGCGCCGCTCAAAAACGAGCGGGGGTGACAGTGCCGCGCGTTCATCCCGCCCGCGGGGCTCACCACGAACCACGGTTGCGAGAGCACCATGCCGAGCCCTTCGAACCCCATGCCGCTCGTCACGACCGTCGCCTCCGCCATGATGATCTTCTTCAAATCGGCGAACTCGGCGCGATCGCGAAGGTCGAACTTGTCCGAGCTGTGCCAGCCGCCGTAGTTCGAGCGACGAACGCCCGCCGGGTCCTCCGCCTGGAGGCGCTTCACGAGTCCGTAAAGCTTCTCGTTGATGGCTTCGAAGCCCGGAACCTCGTGCTGAAAGATGGGCGTCGGGAAGTGGTTCGACCCGGTCGTCATGCAGCCTACGAACGTCTTACCCTGCGAACGGCCGGGGTGCCAAAGCGCCGCTCCGCGCGCCGCGGCGCGGCTCGGTCCGTGGACGCGCCCGTGTTAGAGACGTGCTCGGCTCGTTCGAGCCTGGACCCGGCGGCGACCGTTGGCGACTCCCCCGAATCACGCCGTCTTCATTTGCTACCGGCGCGAGGACGCCGCCGCGGCAGCCGGCAGAATTCGCGACCGGCTCGAGGAGGCGTTCGGCGCGCGCGGCGTCTTCATGGATGTTCACGAGGTTCCGGCGGGCGTGGACTTCAGACTCTACACACGCGCCGTCCTCGAGGGCTCGCGCGTGGTCCTCGTGATCATCGGACGACACTGGCTCACGGCGAGTGACGCTCACGGCCAGTCGAGGTTGCGGCAGGCGGAGGATTTCGTTCGCACCGAGATCGAAGTGGCACTGGGCGGCGCATCCCCGGTCGTACCGGTGCTGGTCGACGGCGCGGCGATGCCGAACGCGGACGAACTGCCCGAGAGCATTCGCGACCTCGCTTTCAGAAACGCCGTCGTCGTGCGCAGCGACCGCGGCTTTCGCGCGGACACCGACGAGCTCATCGCCGGCCTCGCGGCGCTCGTTCGTGAGGAGCGCGACGCACAGGGGCCCCCGCGCGAACCCGCCGTCGACACTTCGGCAGCCGCGGCGACGGACGGCCGCACGTCGACGGACGACGCAGCGGCCGTCGGCTCGTGGCTCCTGAGAGAGGTCATCTACTCTTCCAACAATTGGACGTCGCACGCCGCCACGCATCGATTGACGAGAGTTCGTGCGACGGTCGCGCTGCTCAAGCCGAAAGGCTACGTCGGCCGGCGCGGCGCGGCGGTGCTCGCTGCCGCGAAGTTGATGTCCGGCCTCGATCATCCGGCGCTCACGCCGGTGCTCGATTGGGGTGAAGCGCAAGGGCGAGTGTTCGTCGTCATCGGCACGGCTCCTCCCACCTTGCTGGATTGCGTGAACAAGGGCGGTCCGGTGAACGAGATCCGAGCGCTCCGATGGACGAGTCGTCTGGCCGAGGGCCTCGCTCATCTACACGCGAAGGGCGTGGTTCATCAGCTCGTGGGTCCGGACAGCGTGCAATTGGCCGATTCGGAGGCATTGCCGCTCTTGGGTTGGCCGGTATTCTGCACGCGTGCGGGCACACCGCTGGTCGACGGCAACGGCGAGAGCCAGGTCGCTCTGGTTCCGCTGACGGCGGCACCCGAGTCATTCGGACGTGGCGGGACGATCGAACCGGCCGCCGACGTGTACGGCTTGGCTCTCGTTGCGTACTACGCGCTCACCGGCAAATACCCGCACTCGAGCGAAGATTTGATGGCGCTGATCCTCGCCAAGAGCCAACCTCCGCCGGACGTGCGGGCTCTCGCGCCTGCCGTCTCGGGGCCGACCGCCCTGCTCGTCGAATCGATGCTCGACCCGAGCGCCGCACGTCGCCCCGAAGCGCAAGCCGTGCACGCGACGTGTGAACGCATCTTACGACGCCTCACGGCGTGAGCCCCACCTCGGTGACGCGGCGTCGCGATCGTCGCGAAAAGCTCGGGCCAGACGCAGAAAAGCCGTCCGCGGGACGCAACTCGGGCGCGCGGTGACCGAAGCGTCGGCATGTCCAACGCCATCGACTGCACCATCATGAGCCACCCGGCGTGCGAGGAGCCCGCGGCCGCGAGCGCGAGCCCGACGGAAGGCGAGCCACGCCCAGCCGCGAGTGCGCCCGCCCCCGCGGCCGAGCCGCTCTTCGCGTCCTACGAATGCGTCAATCAGTGCGCGTCGTCGCTCGGGGTCGTGACGCTCGTCGAAGGCGCGGTCTCCGGCCTTGGGTGCATCGCTCTGCCGCCGGCTTGCCCCGCCTTCATCGCCGCCATCCCGGTGACCATCCTCGAGGCCTGTGACAGCGCGTGCCGGGAGCTCGAGCGGCCGTGAGCCCGCACGTTTCCGCGCCCGAAGGCGACGGCCCGCGCAGCTACGCCGTCTTCATGGATGCGCGGCTCGCGAGCGCGTTCGATCTCAAGCGCGCCGCCTTCTTCCTGCTCGTCCCGCTGCCCCTGCTCGCGCTCTGCATGCACTTCGGGCACGGCGTGCTCGGCCTCGTGCTGCTCCCGTTCGCGTTTTGGCCGTTTCCTTATCGCTGTCACGTCGAGCGCGACGGCCTGCGCATCGCCTGGCTCTTCGTGAACGAAAACGTGCCCTGGGAAGAAATTCTGTCGATCGAGCTCGGTGAGGACCCTCGCCGCGGCATCGTCGGCAGGCGCCGGCAAGTCTTGTCGCTTCAGCGCCGCAGTAAGCCACGGCTGACGCTCCGCGGGCGGGACGAGGTGCTGCGACGCCTCGCGGCCGAAGTCCTGCGAGGTACGGGCTTGAGCTCGGGCTGAGGCGAAGCGCCGAGGTTCGGTAGCGCGCGGTGTATCTTCCGAGCGATGGTGCACGAGTCCCTCCGGCGAAAGCTGCTCTCAGCCGACGTCGGCGCGTTCGTTTTCGCGTGCGTGGCGGCGGTCGTGTTCACGTGGCCGCTCGCCGCGAACGCCTCGGACCACATTTTGCGCGCGAGCTACGGGTGGGACGCCTACACGAACGCGATGATCCTCGGGTCGCGCGTGGACGGCTGGTTCGGCCGCGGTCCGCTCGGGCTCTTCGACGACTATTATTTCGCGCCGCTGCCGAATTCGATCGTCTTCAACGAGAACCACTTCGGCCTGTCGCTGCTTTTCGCTCCGTTCTATCTGCTCGGTAACAATCCCCTGCTCGCCTACAACCTGACGCTGCTGCTTTCGCTCGCCCTATCGGTGTTCTTCACGTACCTGCTCGTGCGGAGGCTCGCCGGAAGCGCCGAAGCCGGGCTCCTCGCGGGGGTCGCGTTCGCTTTCTCCCCTTACGTCGTGTTCGAGTTCGGGCGCATTCAGCTCGTCGCGACACAATGGATCCCTGCCTGTTTCTACTTCTTGCATCGTGCGGTCGAAGGGCGGCGCGCGCGTGACATCGTCGGCTTTTGGGTCGCCTACCTGCTCGAGCTCGGTACCTGTCTTTATTACGCGATGTTCCTGGTGCCGCTCCTTTTGGCGGTCGGGCTCGCCACCTGGCTCTCGAAGCGACCGCCGCGCCGCACGCTCTTCGTGATGCTCGGCGTCGGAGCGCTGGCGGGTGCGCTCGCGCTCACGCTGCTTCACCCTTATTTTTCGGAGCGCAAGAATTTCGATCTCGAGCGGAGCCTCGCCTTCGCGGCGAGCTACGACGGCAAGCTCGCCTTCTTCGGCAACGTCCCGCAGACGAACCTCGGGTTGCCGTGGCTGCACCACGCCGACAAGCCGCGCGGCGCGTACGAGGAGATCGCCTTTCCGGGCTTCACGGTGCTCGGTCTCGCGGCGTTCGCGCTCGTGACGGCCGGGGCTCGCGCGGTGGCGCGCCGCGGAGCGCGCGCGGCGGCTCTCACGGCGGCCTGCGTCCTCGGCGTGCTCGCCCTCGCGACGCTCGCGACGTTCGCGTTTCAGAGCATGCTCGCCGGCGCCGTCGCGCTCGTGGTCGCAGGTTGGCTCTACCGGCGCGCCCTCGCGCGCGCAGGCATGACGCGCGGACTCTGGCTCTACGTGGCGGTGCTGTGCCTGGCAGTGCTTCTATTCTTGGGCATCGAGCCGTGCGTTTGGCGGGGGCGCCCCGTGCACGGCCTCTATTACTATCTCTACACGTACGTGCCGGGCTATGACGGCATTCGCAAGGTCAGCCGACAAGCCGTGATGACCACGTTTTTGGCCGCGGTCGTGGCGGGTTTCGGCGGCGCGGCGCTCTTTTCGCGACTGAAGACGAGCGTCGCGCGTGTGTCGCTGTTCGTCGGATTACTCGCGACGAGCACGCTCGAGCTCCGTGCCTTCCCGCATCCGCTCGAGGCGCAGTGGGCCGGCGCTTCCGTGCCCGCGGTGTACCGCTTCCTCGCGACGCTGCCGCAGCGTGACCTCCTCGCGGTCGTGCCGCAGAACGAGGGTCTATCGCGGTTTCGCGGCGACGCCGGCATGGCGCTTCACAATTACCTCGCGCTCTATCACAAGCATCGCTTCGTCGACGGGCAGTCGAGCTTCACGCCGCCCGTCACGGACCTCGTGGAGCGCGCGCTGTCGGAGCTGCCGAGCGAGGGCGCGCACGCCGTGCTCCGTGCGGTCGGCGCCGATCATCTGCTGATCCACGGCGCCGATCTGCCCGAACACGGGCGGAGCTTGATCGACGGCTTGCTCGCGCGGCCGGCGGAGTATCGCCGCATCTACCGTGAGGGTGACGACGCCGTCTTCACGCTGCTCGACGCGGGCGGCCGTCGCCCGTCGCTCGCGACGGTTCCTGCGTTACCACCCTCGGCGCGGCGGCTCGCTCGGGAAGAGCTCGTCCCGTCGGCGGCGCTCGAAGCGGGCCGCGCGCGCTTCGCGACGGACGGCGACCCGCGCTCGTTCTGGTCCTCGCGGACGCCGCAGGCGGCGGGCCAAGCGTTCGAGCTCGGGCTCGCGGCGCCGCACCGCGTCGTCGCGCTCGAAATCGAGAACCCGCGTCACGAGATGTTCTTGCCGATGTCGTACGTGCTCGAAGCGAGCCTTCGCAACGGCCCCTCTCGAGTCGTGGCGCGGGAACCCGAGCTCGTGCTTGATCGAACGCAGATTTACGCACCGAAGCAATTCGTGTTTCGCATCGTCCTCTCCGAGCCCGTCGAGGCGGACGAGTTACGCCTGGTCGTCGATCGACCGCTGCCGGGCATCGACTTCGTGGTGCACGAAGCGCACGTCTACGTGGCACCCGACGAGACGGCCGGCGCCCCCACGTCACCGGACGCCGCGCAGTGACCAGCCCACGCCGGCACGCCGCGCCCAACCCGCTCAAAAAGCCCGTCCGGCGCGGCTCCTCGACGAAAGACCCGAATCCGGTTAGGACTGGAACCGGTTCCCGAAGATGACTCCTCGCACCCTGGCCGCTCCCGCGCCCCGTGTTCCGCGGTTCGCCGCGCGGTTCGCCGCGCTGTGCCTCGGCGGTTCGCTGCTCGCGCTCGCGCCGCGTGCGTCGGCCGCCGACACCGACGTGCGCGTGAATTCGATCGGCTACTTGCCGCTGCGGGCGAAGCTCGCGAGCGTCGTCGGCGCGGCGAGCTCGTTCAGCGTGGTGCGCGACGCGGACGGCGCGGTCGTGCTGAGCGGCACGCCGAGCGCGCCGGTGAACGACGCCGACACGGGCGAAAGCGTGGCGAGCGCCGACTTCAGCGCGCTGACCGACCCGGGCACGTATCATCTCGAAGTCGACGGTGTCGGACGCTCCGTGAGCTTCGCGATCGACCCCGACGTGTACGCGAACGCGTTCGTCACGACGATGCTCGGCTTTTACGGCTGGCGCTGCGGGACCGCCGTGGCGTTCGACTACGCGGGCACGCACTACGGTTATCCGGCGTGCCACCTCGGCGACGCGCACACCGATCCGCTCGGGACGGTGGGCACGCGCGACGGCACGGGCGGCTGGCACGACGCGGGTGATTACGGGAAATACACGGTGAACGCCGCGCTCGCCGCGGGCACGCTCTTGCGGGCGTTCGAAGATTACGGGCCGGTGCTCGCGCCCGTGGCGCTGCAGATCCCCGAGACCGGCGGCGCGCTGCCCGACTTTCTCGCGGAGGTCCGCTGGGAGCTCAGCTGGCTCCTCAAGATGCAATATTCGCCGACGGACGGTCGCGTGTCGCACAAGCTCGTCGAGCCGACGCACCCCGGCTTCATCATGCCCGAGGACGACACGGCCGCGCGCTCGTTCGTGCCGTACGGAACGGCGGCGACGGCGGACTTCGTCGCGGTCCTCGCCCAGGCGGCGCGCGTTTACCGTCCGTACGACGCCGCGTTCGCCGATCAGTGTTTGGCCGCGGCGCGCGTGTCGTACGACTATTTGCAAGCCAACCCGGCGAACGTCGCCGCCGACGAAACCGGCTTCATCGGCACGCAGTATTCGAGCACCGACTCGGACGATCGGCTGTGGGCGGCGGCCGAGCTCTGGGCGACGACGGGCGATGCCGCGGCGCTCGCCGACGTCGAGGCACGCATCGGCGCGCTCACGTCGTCCGTCGTCGACACCGACTTCGACTGGGGCAATCTGAAGAATTTGGGCCTTTACACCTATCTCCAGGCGACGCAGAGCGGGCGCGACGACGCGCTCGTGACGCGAGTGTCGCAGGCGCTCACGGCCGCCGCCGACACCCTCGTGACGACGCATCGGACGGGCGGCTACGGGCGCGCGCTCGACAGTTATTATTGGGGCGTCAACGGCTCGCTCGCCCGCACCTGCATGTTGCTCGGGCTCGCGTATCGCATCGCGCCGAATCCGGATTATCTCGACACGTGCTCGGACCAGATTGCGTTCTTGTTCGGGCGCAATAGCTACGACCGTTCGATGGTCACGGGGCTCGGCGTCAATCCGCCGCTCCACATCCATCATCGTCCGTCCGCGTCCGACGGGATCGACCCGCCGTATCCGGGGCTGCTCGTCGGCGGCTCCTGGGTGTATCGCGCCCTCACGAGCACGCCGCCGATTGCGGCTTGCACGCTGCCGGCCGGCGCCTGTTGGGAAGACGTGCAGGACAACTACGAGGTCAACGAAGTCGCGATCAATTGGAACGCGGCGCTCGTCTACGCACTCGCGAGCTTCGTCGGCGGCGGACCGCAGGTTCCGAGTCACGCCATCACGAACGGCGCGGCGGGCGGCGGCAACAACACGGCAGGCAGCGGCCCGTCCGCGGCCGGCGCACCGAGCGGCGGCAGCACGAGCAACGGTGGGAGCGCGGGCGACGCGAGCGCCACACCGAAACGCCACACGACGAAGAGCGGCTGCGGGTGTCGAGCCGCGGGGTCCGAAGGCGAACACGGCGCGTGGTGGGGGCTCGGCGTGCTCGCGCTCGCGCTCGGGCGCCTCAGAGCGTCGCGCTCGCGACGTCGCGACTCGGCGGCACGCCGAATTTTCGCGCGTACTCGCGGCTGAACTGGCTCGAGCTCTCGTAGCCGACGTCGAAGGCCGCGGCCGTGACCGAGGCGCCGGTTGCCGTCAGCAGCCGCCGCGCTTCGAGCAGGCGAAGCTCCTTCTGATTCGTTCAGAGCGTCGGCACCGGCAATGCCGTCGGGCTCTGCAGGTAATCGGTGTGGCCCCAGCAGTACGCGTGGCCTTTGACGACGGCGCACGATTGGCCCGGACCCGTGGCGACGTCTTCCGCGCCGGTAGGCAGGTCGACGACGGGAGCGGGCGTGTTGCGCGACATGGTCGTGCCGTCGCCGACCTCACCGTCGGTGTTCGTGCCCCAGCAGAAGGCCACGCCGCGCTGGATGGCGCAGGCTTGTCCGGCGCCCGCCGAGACGGCCGTAACGCCGGAGGTCAGGCCCGCGACCGGCTGCGGAGTCCCGTTGTCGTCGTTCGTGCCGTCACCGAGCGAGCCGTCCTGATTGATGCCCCAACACGAGGCGCCACCCCCCTGAATCATGCAGATGAGCTTGCTGCCGACGCTCACTTGCGTGGCTCCGTACGTCCCGTCCACATCCATGGGCGACAGATTGACGCCCATGGGTGAGAGTCGCCAGCCGGTGCAGCGGACGGAGTAAGAGACGATGGCACACGTATTGAACTCGCCCGCCGAGATGGCGGCTCCGCTCGAATACGAAAGGACCTGCGCCGGAACGTCGTAGTTCTGTTGGGTGCTGGCATTGCCGATCTGGCCGTAGGTGTTGTCGCCCCAGCAATAAGCCGTCGCCGGTTCGCCCGAATCCGTCGGGGCCATGCGCACGCACGTGTGCTGGGCGCCCGCAGCCATCGTCAACACCCCCGACGGCAGGTTCGAAACGGCCGTGGGTGAAAACCGGTCGTCGAGCGTGCCGTCACCGAGCTGGCCGGAGTCGTTGGCTCCCCAACAGACGACGCGATCCCCGGTGAGCACGCAAGCGTGCCGGTAACCCACGGCGAGCGCCTTCATGCGGCCGCTCAAACCTTGCACCGGAGTGGGGACGGCGCTGTCGTCCTTCGAACCGTTACCCAATTGTCCGCGGTCGCCGCGCCCCCAGCACACGACGCCTTGATCGAGCAACGCGCACGCGAAGCCGTCGCCCACGCCGATCGCGAGGACCGGGCCCTCCGCCGCGGTGTCGTCGCCGCCCGCGCCGCCCTCGGACGTGGCTTGCCCCGCCGTGCCCGCGACGCCACTTCCGGCGCTGCCACCCGCACCGACTTGCCCGGCGGCACTCGTGCCGACGCCCGCGGTTCCCGCGACGGCACCGCCCGCGTGATCGCCCGCCGAGCCGCTCTTCCCACTTGCCGCGCCGCCTGACTCAGCCGTCGCACCGCCGCCCGTCCCTCGCCTACCGCCGGCCGTACTCGTCGTGCCGCCGTCCGAGCCCGAGGGTGCTCCCGACTGCCCGCCTGCGTCCGTAGCAGTGCCGCCGCCGACGGCATTCATCGAGCCCGCGTAGCTCCGCCGTCTGCTGTCGCCGCCACAAGCCACGACGAGATGCGCCGCGAGGACTCCCAAGCACCAAGCGCTGCCTCGTCCCATTCGTGAATGATAGGAACACCGACTCCTCGCGTCCACGCGCGAATGCCGCCCCTTGCGGCAGAGAAGCGGGAAAACTACACGCTCGACCGAAGCTCGGTGCGCGACCACTAGGGGATGACGTGCGATCTCGCCGGCCTCCGAACCTCGTCTACGTCGACCGGCAGCAGCTCATCCTGTGCGTGAGCGAGGTCACACGGCTGCCCCGTCATCCTGAGAGCACTTGAACGACTACACGTACCTCCTTGAAGGGTACTGGGAGACCGACGCGAGTCCGCTCGACGTCGCCCTGCGGATTCGAGGCGCCGTCAAACAAGGACCCGAAGTTACGCCCTGAAATCGACCGGGGCCCCATCGGCAAGCAGGACCCGGCTCGAAGCAGCGCGGACCATCGGCCTCGGCTACGTCGTCGTGACATCAAAGCCTCGGATCCACCGGTTCGCTCTCGAGGGCAAGCACGCCGAACACGCACTCGTGGACTCGGTATAGCGGTTCACCCTCGACGAAACGGTGCAGTCCTTCGAGACCGACGGCGAACTCGCGCAACGCGAGCCCGCGCTTCGTCGAAAGCCCGCGTGCTCTTAGTCGATCGATGTGCTCGGGAGCGTCGTATTCCGGTCCGTAGATGATTCGTAGGTACTCGGGACCTCGACACTTGATCGCCGGCTGCACGAGACCCCGTTTGCTCTTCGCGAGCCATTGCATGGGCTTCACGACCATTCCCTCCCCACCAGCCGCGGTCAACTCGTTCCACCACGCAATGCCGGCCTCCTGACTTGCAGCGTCGGTGAGGTTCACGGTCCGGAATGGTGTCGCGACCAGAAGCTCTGGATCGCAGCGACAGAGCTCGGCGAGCGTTTCCATGTGCCACTGATGCGTTTGGTCGGTGTGCACCTTGCCTTCCGTCGCAAGGAGGTGAAACGGCGCGAGCCGGAGGCCAGCTAGATCGTGCACCGGCCAACAATAGCGTCCGTACGCTTCGACATACCGTCCGACGCGCACCTCTCTTGCACGCAACGTGTCGAGGATTCCCGTGATGGCTTCGGTCGTCGCCGTCGGCCTGCCGTCCCCGCGTGTCGTCTGCTCGAGCACTCGGACTGCGGCTGCGAGCGAGACGCGAGCCGCAGTTCCAGTCGCCGCATACTGCTCGCGCAGAAGCTCCTGGGCCTTGACGGACCAAGGCATCAACTCCGCATCCAAGCAGACCCAGTCCGTGGCAAAGCGCTCCCAAAGTCCCGCGGCAGTGACAGCCCCTGCCAACTTCTGGAGGAATGCGCCCTCGAGCCTCAACTCCGAGAAGAATGGACGTCCCGTCCGTGTAACCACGACTCCGATACGGTCATCCGCTGAGTGGAAACGGCGGCGGGCGGCATTCTCGTCTCGACAAAGTACGACGACCGCGCGCGACCCCATGTGCTTCTCTTCACAGATCACCGCGGGGAGGCCCTGACGTTGATAATAGGTGAACGCCTCGCGTGGATGTTCGAGGAGCGGCCCTTCCGTCACCGTCTCGCTCGGCGACATGGTCGGCGGCAGGTAAATGAGCCAATTCGGGGCGGCGGCGAAGCGACTCATGACCTCGAGCGCTGCGTGCGCGTTCTCTTCACGCACGGTGACGTTCCCGTGGATGCGCGTGGAAACGACGCGCTTGCCGAGAACGTCCTTGGCATCGAGCAGGTCCTCGTAGGCGCGCTTTTCGATGCCAGGAGCGCGGATGTCCTCGGAAAGAAAAGGCTTCACCGACTCGTAGTAGGTGTGCCTTGCCTTCACCTGCACGAGCTCGCGCTCGGGGTAGCGGAGCGCCGTCAAACTTCCTCCGAACACGCACCCAGTGTCGATGCAGATCGTGCGGTTCTGCCACTCCGCTTCCGGTACCGGCGTGTGCCCGTAAACGACCATTGCCTTCCCGCGATACTCCGCCGCCCAGTTGTAGCGAACCGGCAGGCCGAACTCGTCGGTTTCACCTGTCGTTTCGCCGAACAGGCAGAACTCTCGAACCTTGGCCGAGCCGCGTCCTTGAAGCGCAGCCGGAAGCCCTGCGTGCGCAACCACGAGCTTTCCGCCGTCGAGGACGTAGTGGCTCACCAGCGAGTCGATGAACTGCGCAACCTTGATTTTGAACTCGGACGGCTCTGATTCGAGCTGCTCGAGCGTTTGCGCGAGCCCGTGCGTGACGCGGACGTCCTTGCCATTGAGCTTGCGCAGAAGCTTCTGCTCGTGGTTGCCCGGCACGCACAGTGCAGCACCAGACTCCACCATCGACATGACGACCTTCAGGACGCCGGCGATCCCGGGGCCCCGATCGACGAGATCACCGAGGAATACGGCGCGACGACCGACCGGTGGCTGAACGCGCGGAGCGTCCGGCAACCCGGACACCTGATAACCGAGCTTTTCGAGCAGCACACACAACTCATCGCAGCAGCCGTGCACGTCGCCGATGATGTCGAACGGACCCGTTTCGTGCTTCTTGTTGTTCCAGAGTGGCGTCCGCGTGACGGTCGTTGCTTCGACCTGTTCCGGACCCTCGAGCACGAAAACGTGGCTGAACCCCTCTCGTCGGAGAGATTTTAAAGAGCTTCGGAGGTCACGGTTTTGCCCGTGAACGACCTGCTCTCCGAAGCGGCGATCGGGTCGGTCCTGGTTGCGAGCGA
>Ga0335083_10006084_pt1 | contig 15170 bp, 18 predicted proteins | sample Lox_Sample_42_FD_206716 | JGI IMG/M metagenome (GOLD analysis project Ga0335083, IMG submission 206716) | Soil microbial communities from Loxahatchee National Wildlife Refuge, Florida, United States - Lox_Sample_4.2 | ecosystem: Environmental > Terrestrial > Soil > Wetlands | place: USA... | reverse complement strand
CTCGCTACGAAAAAACCGCTCGAAATTTCCTCGCAGGAATCCATCTCGCTTGCGCCCTTGCTTGGCTCAAATGAGGACACGCCCTAAGTTAGCTTGCATATTCACGGCAGCGGATATACACAATAATTAGATTGTCAAAATCAGAATAACGTGCTAGCGTTCGGTCATGGGGAAAAACCGTCCGCATCGAGACCGCTCGCGCCCGCGCTCATGGGCGCTAGCGCTTTGCCGGACGCTTTGAGCCGGGTCGAGGGAACCGTTGCGTTTCTTAAGGAAGCGCGTCGCTTCTTAAATCTCATGTCCGCGAAGAGCGGGCGTCCGAAGGGCTTTCGCGAGCCGTCCAGAAAGAGCGACGAAGCCTCTCGCGTCCAGCTATTGGGCGTTCGTGGCGATCCCGCCGCTACATGTTGCGACTCGGTCTCGTCCTCGACTTGGGCGGGCGCAACAAAACCTTCAATTTTGACGGCTCTTGGCGGCTGACATATTGAAAAGATTGAGTCGCCGCCAGAACTGCAGATGGCCCCTCACTCCCACTCGATTGTGCCGGGAGGCTTCGACGTCACGTCGTAGACGACGCGGTTCACGCCGCGGACCTCGTTGATGACGCGGGTGGCGGCGCGGGCGAGGAAGCTCATGTCGAAGGGGAAGAAGTCGGCGGTCATGCCGTCGACCGAGGTCACGGCGCGCAGCGCCACGACGTGGTCGTAAGTACGCCCGTCGCCCATGACGCCGACCGTACGCACCGGCAACAGCACCGCGAAGGCCTGCCAGATCTTGTCGTAGAGGCCCGCCTTGCGGATCTCGGCGAGATAGATCGCGTCCGCTCTGCGCAGCATGTCGAGCTTCTCGCGCGTCACTTCGCCGGGGATTCGGATGGCGAGGCCGGGGCCGGGAAAGGGGTGACGGTCGACAAACTCCAGCGGGAGCCCGAGCTCGCGGCCGAGCGCGCGGACCTCGTCCTTGAAGAGCTCGCGCAGAGGCTCGAGGAGCTTCATGCGCATGCGCTCCGGCAGGCCCCCGACATTGTGGTGGCTCTTGATTGTGACCGACGGGCCGCCGGTGAACGAGACGCTCTCGATCACGTCGGGATAGAGGGTGCCCTGCGCGAGGAACTCGACCGGGCCGTTGCCGTCGCTCGCGATGCGATGCGCCTCGGCCTCGAACGTATCGATGAAGAGCCGGCCGATCGTCTTGCGCTTCACCTCCGGGTCGTCGAGACGGCTAAGCGCGGCGAGGAACTCCTCCGACGCGTCGATATGCGCAAGCGGGATGTTGTAGTGGCCGCGGAAGAGGCGCACGACCTCCTCCGCCTCGCCCTGCCGCATGAGCCCATGATCGACGAAGACGCAGGCGAGCTGGTCGCCGATCGCCTCGTGGATGAGCACCGCCGCGACCGCCGAGTCGACGCCCCCCGAAAGGCCGCAGATGACGCGGGCACGCCCGACTTGCGCGCGGATGCGGGCGATCTCCTCGGCGCGGAAGGCGGCCATGGTCCAGTCGCCCTTCAAGCCTGCGACTTTGTGCAGGAAGTTGGCGATGAGCTTCGCCCCGTCGGGCGTGTGGACGACCTCCGGGTGGAACATGGTCGTGTAGTAGCGGCGGCTCTCATCGGCCGCGACGGCGTAAGGCGCGTTCTCCGACACGGCGTAGACGCGGAAACCCTTCGGGAGCTCAGTCACCCTGTCGCCGTGGCTCATCCAGACGGGATAGCGCCCGCCCTTCTCCCAGACGCCGTCGAAGAGGGCGCAGCCCTCGAGGATTTCGACGTCGGCGCGGCCGAACTCGGCGGCATGTCCGCCCTCGACCCTGCCGCCGAGCTGCTCGCACAAGGTCTGCTGGCCGTAGCAGATGGCGAGGATGGGAACGCCGCTCTCAAAGATCGCCTCGGGCGCGCGCGGGCTGCCCTTTTCGGGAACCGAGGCTGGGCCGCCGGAGAAGATGACGGCCTTGGGTCTCAGCCGCGCGAAGGCCTCAGCCGCCTTCGAGAAGGGATGGATTTCGCAATAGACGCCAGCCTCGCGCACGCGGCGCGCGATGAGCTGCGTCACCTGCGAGCCAAAATCGACGATGAGCACGACGTCGTGATTCATGCGCCCCATGTGGCGCAAGCCGCCAGGCGGCGCAATGCCGGGACCGGTTCAGACGGCGGAGAGCACGTGAATCGCGCGGTTCGCGATCAGGTCCTTGGTTTTCTTGCCGTAAGCAGCCATGTGCGGCGCGCGGCGCCCGCTGCGTCGACGAACGCCGCATATTCGATGCAGCCCTTTTCCCGCCGCACCGCGGGCGCGTTCGCCTGAAAGGCCGCCAGAAGCTCATCGCGGCGTCCGGGTTTCGTGGTGATCAAGACGACAACGCGGATCATGTTCCCTCCAAATCTACGGCGCGGGCCTCGCGGGCGCATGCGTGACGAGGCTTCTATCATAGGCGAACAGACGCGCACGGCCCGGTTTCCCGAAAGATCATCCACTCCGCAGCGCAGCCGCTAGCGCGTCCAGCGCGTCGGTCAACCTTCGCGTAAGCCTCGGATCGGACAGGATGTCGTCGGCAACCACGACCTTGCCCGTCAAGGGGAGGTTGGCAGAGGCTTCAGGAATGAGGCGCGCCGCCATGGTCGACAGCACTTCGCGCAGGGCTGCTTGCGCGTGGAAGGCGCGCGGCGCGGCGTTGATCAGCGCGACCGGTTTGCCGGCGAAGGTTTCGCTAGCGACCAACCAGTCGAGCGCGTTCTTGAGCGCGCCTGCGATCCCGTGCGCATATTCGGGCGCAGCGATGACGATGGCGTCGCTCGTCGCGATCCGGTCGCGGAAGGCCTCCACTGCGGCCGGCCTCGCGATGTCCTCCGCGTCGTCGTCCGGATTGAACGGCGGCAGTCTCGCCAGGTCACGGTAGAGATCGACGCGGATGTCATGGGGCGCGAGGCGCGCCAGGGCTTCCAGCGCGGCCGTGTTCGTCGAGGACTTGCGAAGACTGCCCGAGATGGCGAGCAAGCGCAGCGGTTTGCCCAAGGCCGATTCGGTCATGAAGCTCCCGTCGAGAGGGGCATGGCGCCTAAATTTCGTCGCCAGGCCAACCGATCGGCCGCTCCATGAGCTCGGCGTAGTCGAAGGGGCGACGCTCAGGGAAGATCTCAAGCGCCAGTCCAGTCTCCATCGCCGCTTCGTCGCGCGCGTCCGCGTAGCCTTCAGTCATCGCTTCATCGAGACGCGCCTTCAGCCCGGGGTTCCTGCGCAGCTGACGCAGCGCACGCCGGCGATGTTCCCGGATCGACAGCGTCCAGGACTGGCTCCACTTATCCGGCTGATGGTCCCATTTCAGGAGCATGACGACGCGCAGCTCGCTCTCGAGCTTGTCATATTGCTCCTCGCCCACGTCGTCGATCTCCTCCGGATTCCGGCGGGATCGATCTCGTCGAGTCGTCCGGCGCACAGGAGCTCGGCCTGGCGTCGCGTCCAGCAATATAGGTCGGCCTCCTTCGAAGGCGCCTCGACCTTCTCGCGGACGGCGTTCCGGCCCATTCGCCCGCTCCTGAAGAAACCTTTAGCTCAGCGCAACGTTGAGCGCGCTCTCAGGCAGCTCCTGGCCGAAGCAACGCTGGTAGAATTCGGCCACCAGCGCGCGCTCGAGCTCGTCGCACTTGTTGAGGAAGGTGAGGCGGAAGGCGAAGCCGATGTCCTTGAAGATCTCGGCGTTCTCGGCCCAGGTGATGACGGTGCGCGGGCTCATGACCGTCGAGAGGTCGCCGTTGATGAAGGCGTTGCGGGTGAGGTCGGCGACCCGGACCATCTTGTTGATGATGTCGCGGCCGTCCTTCCGCGCCCGGTGCGCCGGGGACTTCGCCAGCACGATGTCTACTTCCTTGTCGTGCGGCAGATAGTTCAGCGTCGACACGATCGACCAGCGGTCCATCTGGCCCTGATTGATCTGCTGCGTGCCGTGATAGAGCCCGGACGTGTCGCCCAGACCGACCGTGTTGGCGGTCGCGAACAGGCGAAACGCCGGATGCGGGCGGATGACCCGCCGCTGATCGAGAAGGGTGAGCCTTCCCGAGACTTCGAGCACGCGCTGGATGACGAACATGACGTCCGGCCGGCCCGCGTCGTACTCGTCGAAGCACAGTGCGATATTGTTCTGTAGCGCCCAGGGCAGCATGCCGTCGCGGAATTCCGTCACCTGCTTGCCGTCTTTCAGAACGATCGCGTCCTTGCCGACGAGGTCGATGCGCGAGATGTGACTGTCGAGGTTGATGCGGACGCAGGGCCAGTTGAGGCGCGCCGCCACCTGCTCGATATGCGTCGACTTGCCGGTGCCATGGTAGCCGGTGATCATCACGCGCCGGTTGAAGGCGAAGCCAGCCACGATCGCGAGCGTCGTCTCGCGGTCAAAAATATAGTCCGGGTCGAGGTCGGGCACGTGCTCGTCCACGACGCTATAGGCCGGCGCCTCCATATCCGCGTCGATGCCGAACGCCTTGCGGACGGACACGCGCGTGTCCGGTAGACCTGGCGTTGGTTCTGCCGACGTCGGCGCCTGTCTCGTGTTCATAAGGCCTCCACGCTTTCCCTCGCGGGAAACCGGTTTTGTCATACTCGAATTCGTATCCAGGACGGAAGCCGCCCATTCAACGGCGGCGGCCCCGGAAATGTCGCCGCTCAAACCAGCTTGTTGGCGCGCAAGTAGTTGTAAGCCTGAATGATCTCGCGCAATTTTTCTTCCGATGACCGGTCGCCCCCGTTGGCGTCGGGGTGATGGCGCTTCACCAGATCCTTGTAGCGCGCCTTGATTTTCGCCTGCGTCGCCTGCCCGTCGAGTTCGAGCGTCATCAGCGCTTTGAGCGCCAACGCGTTGTAGCGGGGCGGCGCCTCGGGCTGCGGCTTGCCCTTCACTCCACGCCGGCGGGCCGCGCGCGCCTCGGCGAAGACCGTTTCGTCCACATGGGTCGCCGCCCGCGCGCCCATTTTCCACGTCGGTCGATGTCCGACGGCGTCGGCCTGGCGGAACTTCGCCATCGCCTCGTCGTCCATGCCGCGGAAGTAGTCGTAGGACGCGTTGTATTCGCGAATATGGTCCTTGCAGAACCGGAAATACTCGCCTTCGCGCTCGCGTCCCTTCGGCGCACGATAAAGGCCCTCGGCCGTGCAGCCCGGATGGCTGCACGGCGGCACCGTTTCGGTCTTCTCCGGCGTGCGCGCCGCCGGCTTCACCCGAATCCGGTCGAACAGACGAGAGTTGAGATTCATGCCCTGACCTTTATGAGCGCCAACGCCGCCCGGCAAGCCCCCGATTCGGCGAAGAGCGGCGCAGGCCTCCGCGCACGCAGACATTGGAAAGGCGCTCGGCCCCGGGCCCCGCATCCGATATCTAATGTCGAAGGAGGTCCATTTGGAGAGGCGGCACCGTGACCCTGCAGGAAAGAATCACCGTGCGACTGAAAGAGGCCCTCGATCCGGAGCTTCTCGACATCGTTGACGAATCCGACCGCCACGCCGGACACGCTGGCGCGCGGCCCGGCGGCGGCACCCATTACCGCGTGCGCATCGTATCGGCCCGGTTTTCCGGAATGAGCCTCGTGGCGCGCCACCGGCTCGTCTATGGCCTTCTGCCGGTCGAATTCGCCGACGGCCTGCATGCGCTGGCGCTCGTTGCGAAGGCGCCGGGAGAGCAATGAGCTTGGGCGAGCCGTCCGAGAGCCTGGGACCTTATGTCTTCACCCTTGCGCCCTCGGAGGCCGAGGCTGCGGCGGCGCGGCTCGGAACGCGGGCGGCGCTCCGGGGCGCTCTCTTCGCGCGTCATGTCGCGCCGTTTTTGGTTTTTGCTTTCGTGGTGTTAATTGCTTTTACTCTGGCGCACTTCGGCTTCATCAGCGCGCGGGCCGGGAAGATGACGCTGTTGCTGGCCGCAATCGCCTTTGTGGCTCAACGGATCATAAGCCACTGGCTCGTCTTGCGGGCGCACGCGATTGGGCGGCGCGCGGTCCTAATCCGTTTCCAGGGCGAGGGCGAGCTGGCGGCGAGCATCGATGAGGACGGGCTCGCCCTTGCCGCAGGTGGGCGCCTGGCGAGAATGAGCTACGCGGATTGCGCCGAGGTCGAGGACGTCGGCGCGCTCATTTACGTCTGGCCGCGCACGGGGCAGCCAATTTTGCTTCCCAAGCGCGTCCTGCGCGAGGGAGAGGCCGCGCTCGTCGTCGACCGGCTCAGGGAGCGCGTGCGCCGAGCGAAAGCCGCACGGACCTCGGGAACCTCTTGAAGGGCGCGGCTGCCGGCTATTGCGGCTGCGCCGGGGCGGAAGAGGGCTCGGCGGGAGCGTCCGCCAGACCGTCCGCCTTCGCCGGCTTCTTCTCCGTCGTCGCGGCCGCGGCCGGTTTTGCAGGCGGCGTCGGGGCGACATGCAGCGCCATATGCTGGGGCTTTTCGCCCTGCCCGAGGAAGGTCTCGCGGCGCGGCGGCAGGGGGACGTCGGCGGGCGGCGCCGGCTGCGGGACGTAAGCCGTAGCGGCGGGCTCAACCGGCTGGTCTCCGCCGAGACGCAGCCATTTCTTCACGTTGCTCGTGCTCGCGCCCCAAATGCCCCCGACCTTGTCGGCGGCGGCCGAGGCCAGCGTCGCGGTTTGGGGCGCCGGCTCGGGCGCCGCCGCAATCGCTTTCGCCTCAGGCGCGGCGGCGCGCTTGGCCGGGTCGGCCCCGGCCACCTTGACCGAAGCGGGAACCGGCTTGGCGCGATCCTCGAGGACGATCTCCTGCGGCGGGTTCGCAAGCGCCTCCGGGTCGCTCACCTCGTCCTTCGTCCAGCCAGCGAAAACGGGGTGCTGTCCCCCATCCGCGTAAACCGTACGAATCGCTTTCACGCCCGAGGCGACCAGTTCAGCGACCTTGGCGGTGTCGTTGCTCGCTTTCTCGGCGACGGCGGTTTCGACATCGTCGTCCCGCTTGAGAGCCGGGCAGGGGGACGTCGCGGACACCGGGCCGTTCGCCGTCGCACCGAACTCGTAATGCTTGCCGCAGACGACGACAGGGGGCTCCGTCTTCGTCACCTCGAAATGGTCCGACCCGCTCTTCAGCTCCTTCCAGAAGTCGATGTTCGGGTCGAGCCGGTATTTCGCCATGTTTTCCGCGGTCATGCGAAACGGGAACGACTGCAACTGGATCTCCCGCTGGCCGCCGCGGAACGAATCGCGTGCGATCGCGTAGATGTCGTCGATCTGCTCGTCGGTCATGGAGAAGCAGCCGGCCGAGGAGCAGACGCCGTGCACCATGACGTTGCCGCCGGATCGCCCGTAGGCCCGGTCATAGGCGTTCGGATAGCCGACGTTGAACGACAGATAGTAGTGGGAATTCGGGTTCATTTGCCCGGGCGCGATGGCGTAGAAGCCCTCGGGCACCTGCATGTCGCCTTCGCGCTTCTTCGGCCCGAGCTGGCCGGACCAGCGGCACATTGGATAGGTCTTGAGGAGCGCGTAATGGCCGTCCGACTTCATCTTCCAGATTTCGAGCTCGGCCTCCTTCTTGTAGGTCCGGATGAGCGTCGGCGAGGAGGGCGTCGTGTCGATCTTGTTCATCTCGGCGAGCGTCGCGCTCGAGATCGGGTGCTCGGACCGGCCGGGGCCGTTGTCGAGATAGGACTCTTCGCAGCCCGCAAGAAGCGCCGCCGCCGCGCCGGCAAGGCCGAACCCGGCCAAGCGCCAATGGTTGAAACCCATTTCTATACCCCGCCTTCGCCGGCAACCTAACCAAAGTCGCCCGAGAAAGTCCAGGCGTCGAAAATGAAGCGCCCGAGACCTTACCCAGCTCTTAACGCTAAGCGCTTGTTCCAAAATCTGGGCGAACACCGATCAAAGCTTTAAGGTGAAATTGCGGCGTCGCCCGAAGCGGGCCGCAATCGCTTCACCACAGCGGCCGCAAAGGCGCGCCCTCGAAGATCTCGGCGATCCGCGCGCGCGTGCCCCTAGTTGTGCCCTCCGGCAGGGTCGAAAGCGGGAAGAATCGGGCCTCCTCGATCTCGCGGTCGGGCGCGCGCTCGCCCAGGATTTCGTAGTCGCGGACGAGATAGACCGCGACATGGTCGCGCCGCGATGGCCCCGCGTTGAAGAAAAGCCCGTGCAGCGCCGGTGGGCCGCGGAGCGCGACGCGCGCCTCCTCCTCGAGCTCGCGCCCGAGCGCCTCGGCGCAGGTTTCGCCAGGCTCGACCCCGCCGCCGGGGAAATGCCAGCCCGAGACGTAAGCATGGCGAACCAGCAAGAGCGAATCGCCGCGCACCACTACCCCGCGCACACCCATCGTCAGCGGGCGGGTCAAGAGGAAAACCAGATGCGCGGCGCGCGACCTGAGCCGCGTGCGCAGCGCGGCCATGCGCCGCGTCGTGTTCACGTCATGCGCTCCGAAAGCCGGGGTTGTCTTTCCCTTGAAGCGCCGTTATCCCGGCGCGGTCAATGGCGGCGCGCCCTCGCGCGGATTTTCGCTTGAAAGGCGGCGATGGGCTTCACGATCGCGCATATCACCGATCCGCACCTCGCGCCCGCGCCAATGCCCGGCTTCGCCGATTTCCGGCTGAAGCGGTTCATGGGCTACGTCAACTGGAAGCGTGGGCGCGAACGCCGTAACGACATGGAGATGCTGGCGCGGCTCGTGGCCGACATGCTGAGCCAGCGGGCCGACCATGTCGCGGTGACCGGCGACCTCGTCAATATCGGCATGCCGGCCGAATTCCGCGCCGCCGCGGCGTGGATGGCGGCGCTCGGCGACCCGGCCGACGTCAGCTTCGTGCCGGGCAACCACGATGCCTACGTGCGCGCGGCGCTGCCAATGCTGAAGACGACCTTCGAGCCTTGGACGACCGGCGATTCTGGCTCGTCGGCCTTCCCATTCCTGCGCGTGCGGGGCGAAATTGCGATCATTGGCCTCTCGTCAGGCGTGCCGACCGCGCCGCTCATGGCGACGGGGCGGCTGGGGCCGCGGCAGATCGAGGCCTTCGACGCGCTCCTGCGCGAGACCGGCCGGCAGGGTCTGGCGCGGGTCGTCCTCATCCATCATCCTCCTTTAAGGCGCGGCGAGCCGCCGCTGCGGGGCTTGACCGACGCCGCCGCCTTCGAGCGGGTGGTGCGCGAGCGCGGGGCGGAGGCCATCCTGCACGGCCATACGCATAAGCAGCTCGTCCGGGCGCTGCCGTCGCGGGGAACCAAGGCCGCGGGCGGGGCGGTCCCGGTCTTGGGCGCGCCCTCGGCCGCGGCGGCCGCGCGCGACCCGCGCTACCGCGCCGCCTACCACCTCGTCCGGCTCGACCGGGAAGGGGGGGCCTGGCGGGTCAGCGCCCGCGCCCGCGGGCTGATGGCCCCTGGCGGGCATGCGATCGGCGAGCGCGAGGCGCTGGCGGTGTGACGAATTCACCTGACGGACGCGGCCTTTGCCGTTTTTGTCCGCGAATCGGGAGTTTTCAATGGGTTGCGGCGCCTTTTTGGTCCGACCCGGCTTTGCCGGGGCGATGGAAAAGCAGGGGGGATAAGAAAATCTAAACAAAATGTAGACGTAAGTTTAGCACCAAAAGTATTGATGATGATATACTTTGTTTTACCAATGGCTATGTCAGTTGACGGAAACTATCGAAGAGTATAAACTGCCCCGTATGGTTGAGGTTTCTTCACCTGCCTTCGACATAGGCGACAATCGCCTGGCACCTATAGTCTGCGGCGTTTGGATTTCGCTGCCATTCCCCGGGGAGGCCGGGCAGCTCATCGCCCGCATGACCGCGCTCAGCGACCCCAAGGAATACGCGGCCTACGTCGCGGGCCTCAAGACGCGATTCTCCCGCAAGCGCAATTTCATGAAGCTGTTGGCGTGACGCGCGCGCTTTACGCCGCCGCCCATGAGCATCTCGCTTCAGCGGCGTCAGCGTCGGGGACTCTGACGAGCGCCTTGCTTGTGCTCACTTGTGCTCGACGAAGAGAATTTGACAGACGCTGTCGCCGTCATTCTCGATGTAGTGAACGATCGGCGCCTGTCCGGCGGCGCTGCCCGCTGGTCGACTCCACTGGACCGAGGTTCCGTCCGGAAACCCGACCCGCATGTTCTCGCAGTTGGTAAGAGCGTAGCTCACAAGCGCCGGATGTTTGTGCATGGCGTCGCGTTGGCCGGGCTTCCACGTTGACAAGACCATTCGCAAGTCGCCGCTCTCCGCCACCACTTTGTACACATCCGGCGATGCTGTGACGGCGTCCGGATAGGCCTCGTCCGCCTTCGCTGCGCCAAAGGCGCCCATCCCGGCCATCATGAGCGCCGACAAAGCCAAGACCTTGATGACTGAAGCTCGCATCGTCGCCTCCGCAGGTCTGGAATACTTTCCAATCATGTCGCAGAAACCGATGGGCGTCATTGACCCGCATCAATGCATTTTCTCGCCGGTGCAACAGAGAGAACTCGCTAAGCTAAGGCGGGCGTCATGAAGACCGATGTCTGCCTGCTTTCAGCCGCGGTAGGGGCCGCAGGAGTCATTATCGCGTCGGCTGCGATTCCTGCGGAGCTACCGAGGGAGGGCGCTTTCGACGCCGCAGTCATCCTCAAAGGAAGACCCCTTCAGTCGAACGCTGTGGGGAAAACGAGCGAAGCGGAGTTCGGCGCGTGGGAAGGGGGCGGACCATGGTCGGTCACTGGTCCTTTTCCGCCGATAAGAGAACACGTCTTGGCCTTGTATCAAATCATGAACGGCATGATCGAGAGCCACTCGTACAACATCGACACCGATTCCGATGGGGATCAGATTGTATGGAAAGGAGGGCCTGAGCCGAGACTGAGAAGCGTTCCCACCGAACACGGCACTTTGCAGGCGATTTACGGCACCGGCAAGTACGCGGGGATATCGGGAACCAACAAGTATATCTGCGAGCACACTCAAAGCGCGTCAGGGGAGACGGTGAGTTGCCGTGGCCAGATCACTTACAAGTTGCCGTGAGAGCGCTCCGCGCGCCGCCGCAAGCGACTGCGGCGAGATTGAGCAGAACACCGACATTGAGGGCTCAGGCAAAGCTCACGGCGCAGGCCCGCGGAAGACATCCAGCAGCATCGGCTGCTCGAAGCGATAGTCGCCCGCCTCTGTACGCCCAGCCTGGAACAACGCGCGCACCTCGTCGGTCTCGACCTGCTCGCGGCGGATTGTGTTGAAGGTTTGGCCCGTGAACCGCGCGACCATCGCCTCGAAATCGGCGTAGCGCGGGTGCTGCACATAGCGAAACCGGTCAAACTCGCGGAACAGGCGCGGGGCGCTGTTCACGAGCGCGGCCTGCGCGGCCTTGCGCGCCCGCGTCTCGTCGTTGAACGGACGCATGATGGGAAAGTGGGTTCCCTCCATCCCCGGCTCGATCACGCAGAGAAAGCCGGCTTCGGGTCTCAGCACGCGCGCGGCTTCGGCAAGCGTGGCCTCCATCGCCTCGACCGGGACGTGATGCAGGGAGCGGAAGAAGATCACCCCGTCCGCCGAACCCGACTCGACCGGCAGGCGCTCCGCTCGGGCCTCGTGAAAGACGACGCCCAGCGTCGCTGCGGCGGCGCGGTTCTTCGCCGCCTGGACGGGATCGGGCTCGACGCCGATGACGTCCGCGCCCATCGCGGCGAGTTCGCGCGACGACTTTCCGGCCCCGCAGCCGACATCGACGATCGTGAGCCCGGCGACCGAAATCAGCGCCGCGACCGCGTCGGCGTCGCTACGCTCTCCGAGATGCTTGCGGTCCGTCATTGCGCGCCCTTTTGCATTGGCCGCTCGCATGTAGCGGCGCGTCGCAGGGCGACTCAAGTCTCGTTTCCGCGGGGATGACATTTGCAGCGATTGGCGCGCCCGCGAAGGGGCGCGCCCTCCGCCAAAGTTCGTCCACAGATCATTGCCCGCTCGCCTTCCGCGCGCTCTCCGCATTGCCGATACTTCGGCGCTGCCGAATCGAACGGAGAGGAAGATGGCGCCGAGCCAGCGCGTATGGATGAACCGTATTTGAGGCCGCCAGTTTGAAAACGGATTTGAACCTCCGCTTCGATCTTGGAGCGCTCGAGACGCTGGCCGGTGAGAAAGTCTTCGGCCGCGGCCAAGCCTATCATCGCGACGGGCATGTGCGCATCCTCGCCTTCGACGCCCGGCGCGTGCTGGCCGAGGTCGAGGGTTCGGAGGACTATCGGGTCGAGCTCAGCGGTCGCGGCGCTGATATCGGCGGAAAGTGTTCCTGTCCGGCGTTCGAGGACTGGGGTTTCTGCAAACACATGGTCGCAACGGCGCTCGCCGCCAACGACGCTGAGCTTGATGGGCGGGACACCCCCGACCCGTTCGACCGCATTCGAGAGCATCTCAAAGCCAAGAGCGTCGATGAGCTTGTCGAGCTCGTCGTCGGCCTTGCCGAGGCCGATTCGGCGCTCTTCCGCAAACTGGACCTGGCGGCCGCTGCGCTCGTGGCGGACGACGCAACGCTGAAGGCCCGGCTGAAGGACGCCATCGACCGGGTGACCCGGACCGGCGGCTACGTCGACTACGGCGGGGCGCGCGACTGGGCGGACCGCGTGAACGAAGCGCTCGACGCGGTCGCGGACCTCGCCTCCGGACCGCGCGCGAAACTCGCGCTGGAGATGGCCGAGCATGCGGTGGACCGGATCGACGAGGCGCTCAACGAAATCGACGATTCGGACGGATATTGTGGCGGTTGTCTCGCGAGCGCGGCCGCGATTCATCTGGACGCCGCGCGGGCGGCGAAGCCGGACCCGATGGAATTGGCGCGGCGCCTTTTTGCCCGCGAGATGGACGAAGATTTCGAGGCGTTCCATGGCGCCGTCGGGACGTATGAAGACGTTCTCGGGGAGGAGGGGCTCGCCGAATACCGGCGCTTGGCAAGCGAAGCCTGGAAAAAGCTCCCGGCCAAAGCCGCGGGGCAAAAAGGCGGCGAGGATCACGGCGCGGCATATGGCCGGCTCGTCGGCATTCTCGATTTCTTCGCCGAGCGCGACGGCGACGTCGAGACGCGGATCGCGCTGCGGGCGAAGGACCTCTCGACGCCGTGGCGCTACTTCGAGCTGGCGGAGTTCTGCTGCTCGCAGGGCCGCAAGAGCGAAGCGCTCGCCTGGGCGGAGGAGGGTCTGTGGGCGTTCGAGGACGATCGGACCGCCGATCGGCTCGTGGACCTGGCGGTCGCGCTCTTGACCGAGGGGGGCCGGACGACAGAGGCCGAGGCGCACCTCTGGCGCGCGTTCGAAAAGGCGCCGAGCGAAGCAGGGTATCGCAAGCTAAAGGATCTCTGCGGACACGCGGCGCGCGAGCGCGCGCTGGCGACGCTCGAAGCGTGGCTCAAGAAGGAGAAACCGTCTCTATGGCGTTCGCCGGCGGATGTCCTTGTGCGTATCCTGATGGTCGAGCAGGACTATGACGCCGCCTGGAAAGCTGTTCGCCGCCATGACGCATCAAAAAGCGTGAGGGAGGAGCTCGCTCGCGAATCCGAGGCCACGCATCCGAAGGAGGCACTGGAAATCTTCGGCCAACGAGTCGAGGAATTGGCGGAGCGCGGGGGAAATCGCGAGTACGCCGAGGCCGCCCAACTCATCGCCCGCATGGCCGCCTTGCGAGATCCCAAAGAACACGCGGCCTATGTCGCGGGCCTCAAGACGCGGTTTGCCCGCAAACGCAATTTCATGAAGCGGCTGGCGTGACGCAGGGCGTTTTCGCGTCGCTTCGGCTCGGTTATGTCAATCTCGCTTCACGGCGAGCGCGAGGCGTTGCGGTCGGCGCGGCCATGTGCAGGATCGTTGCTGTGACTTCTCTGGCTCGAAAGGACATGCGGAATGGCTGAGCATCCTCCCGTTTGCGTCGTCGCCGGAATTGGCCCCGGCAATGGCGAGGCGCTCGCCCGCCGCTTCTCGGCCGACGGCTATGCGGTCGCGATGCTTTCGCGGCGAGCCGACCTGGCCGCGAAGCTGGCGGCCGAACTGCCGCGAGCGAAGGCCTATGCTTGCGACGTCGCCGACGCCGCCTCGGCGGCCTCCGCGTTCGAGGCGGTTCGCGCGGGTATGGGCGAAGTCGACGTGCTCGTTTTCAACGCCGGATCGGGCGTCTGGGGCTCGATCGAGGACGTCGCGCCTGAGGATTTCGAACACGCCTGGCGCGTCAATACGCTCGGCCTCTTTCTAAGCTCTCGTCAGGTCATTCCCGCCATGAAACGGGTAGGGCGGGGGGCGATCGTCGTCATCGGCGCGACCGCCTCGCGCAGGGGCGTGGCGGGAACCGCGGCCTTCGCCCCGGCGAAAATGGCGCAGCGCGGTCTCGCCGAATCGATGGCGCGCCATCTCTGGCCGGCGGGGATCCATGTGGCGCTCATCATCGTGGACGGGCAAGTGCGCTCGTCCGCAGCGCTTTCGCGCTTTCCCGGCCGCGGCGAGGATACGTTCATCGCCCCGTCCGGCGTCGCCGCCATCGCCGCCAACCTCGTGAAACAGGACCGCACGGCCTGGAGCTTCGAGGTCGAGGCGCGGCCGTATCTGGAGAAGTGGTAAGGCGCGCTCCGATAGCATCCGAACGAGCACTTCCACCGGAACTCTAGACCCGGTCGAACCCTTACTCCCAACCCTCGCCCCGAGATGGGAGAGGGAAGCCAAGGAGAGGTCCATGACGCAAGCCGGAACGAAGGACCACCCCATCACCATCGAGCCGCTCGCCGGGCGCGTCACCGCCGTCTGGCGCGGAAAGACGGTCGCCGACAGCGCGCGCGCCCTCGAACTCAACGAGGCCGGCTACAAGCCCGTCGTCTATTTTCCCCGCGCGGACGCGAATATGAGCGCCCTCGAGCGAACCGACCGCGTCACGAGTTGCCCTTACAAGGGTCGGGCGAACTACTACTCGCTCGTCGGCGAGAATGCGCGCGACGAGAATGCGGTCTGGACCTATGAGACGCCGATTGCAGCCGTCGCCGAGATCGCTGGCCATCTCGCCTTCTACCCGAACCGGGTGGAGGTGAAACGCGGTCGAGCGGCACTAGCCTGAAAGACAGGACCCTTCCTCGTCGCCGGCTCTGCCGACGGCGCCGGTAATGGCGGACTGAATGGTACGTCGGGCACGATTACGATCGAACTGAGCTCGCCCGTCACCGAGGTGGGAGGGTTCATCAGCCATGCTTTCCAGAATGGTAATGCGGGTGCGTATGCGACGCCCAAGATCGCGGCTTA
>Ga0335083_10006083_pt1 | contig 15171 bp, 9 predicted proteins | sample Lox_Sample_42_FD_206716 | JGI IMG/M metagenome (GOLD analysis project Ga0335083, IMG submission 206716) | Soil microbial communities from Loxahatchee National Wildlife Refuge, Florida, United States - Lox_Sample_4.2 | ecosystem: Environmental > Terrestrial > Soil > Wetlands | place: USA: Florida... | reverse complement strand
GTTCGAGGACCGCTCCGGAGTGCCGATGCGCGACGCCTGGCCGAGCGGCAATGAAGACCGCGCGGAGGACATGGTCAACGAAGAGAACGAGCGTCCGTTCCTGTTCCCGGGCAAGGGCGATGGATACCCGGAAGTCGGAGCCGATTACTTCCGAATCAATCCGTCGTATTTCCGGTACCTGGACCATAAGATCGATTACGCCGCGGCACACGGGGTCGTGGTCTTGCTGGAGACCCTGAGGCGCGATATTGCGCCCTACATGAAGGCGTACTATGGCGGAACCGATCCGGACATGTCGAAGAATGCAGTGTTCCACTATATCCGCTGGCTATTCGCCCGGTATCAGGCCCATCCGGTGATTTGGAGCATTTACCACTACGACTGCGTGTGCGCGCCTTACGGATTGGAGCCGGCGGAACTGCGCATCCCGCTCGATGGGTATTACCGGAGGTACGGCCATCCGCCCTTCGGCCAGTTAGTCTCGACAAACGTCAGCGGCTCCACTTACCGCGCCTGGGGCCATACGGATAAAGCTCCCTGGCTGACGCTGCATCAGACGGGAAACAATCCGCGCGATCATTCCATCGGCGACTACGTGCTCGAAATGTACCAACTCCCGAATCCGCTTCCGATATACGGGCAGGAACCCTGGTACCTGCCGAATGATTCGGCCGAGGAGCGGCGGAAGAGCCGATCGACGTTGTATTCGCAATTGCTGAACGGCGCCTTATCCGGCGTCGCCTATCAGGCGATGGGACTCACACGCGGCAATCGTGAGAACAGCAGCCAATTCGTCAATATGTGGGTGTCGATCAAGTGGCAGGCGGCCAACGAGGCACCGCTGGCCGGGCGGTTTTTGGAGGCCGATGGAGTTCGTGTGCAGGATCTGGTGCCACGTCGCGAGTTGCTTTCCGTTTCGAAGACTGGCGCCGACGCGAAGTTCGTCCATTACTCGGATACTTCGAAGATTCTCCAGGAGGGATGGGCCTACTGTATGCGGACAGACGACAAGAGACACTTCAAACTTTACTTCGAGCGCCACGCGGCTCGGCCCGACCTTTCAGGAGCGCTTCCCGATACCAGCTACGAGGCCAAATGGTTTGATCCCCGCACGGGCGAGTGGAGCAAGGCCGCAGGCGGCACGCTGGCGTCCGATGCGCTGGGCCGGATCGCTCTGCCCGCCTGCCCGACTGGCGCCGACGACTGGGGGCTGAGCCTGTCGGCGAAATAGGGCCGCACTAGTGACCGCGGCTGAAGAAGCCAGGATCGGCGAACTCGTGAAAGCGGTGAGTGACACCAAGCTAGTGCAGCGATAAAGAAAACTGGAATAGCGGGCTTATCCGATCTTTATGGCGCAATTCTCATACTTACAGCGGAGGGAGAAGTTCTGCGTTTCAGCAGCCAGCCTCCGGCGACTTCGCCCACAAAGGATGGTTATGAGCGACCCTGCCTTGAAGTCGATCTCCAGTCGTCTCGCGGAACAGGACGACGACTTGGTTTGCTACCGCTTCCGATGCACGACCATCGCCTTTGCACGTTTTGCCGATATCCAAGCCGCCGAAGACCCGGCTCCCCAATCTCCTGACAGCTTCTGGTCGGAGCTGAAAGAAGTCTTTTTCCAGCCCTCTCCGCCCCCTGTGCCGGTGGTACGAGTACCACCCGACGACGAAACCTATTCTGACTACTCAACCGCTTCGTCAGAGAAGCTCCCGGGCGGGCGAGGCAACTGAGCAGCCCGTCAGCCTGCCCTCCCTGAGGTCACATCAGTGGGCTGCCGCTTTTTGTGGCTCATGTGAGCTTCGAGATATTCCTTCAACGCGACCGCGTTGTTGTGTTCGGTATCGCGCCCGCTGTACTCCGCGATTCGATTCTTCACCGCCGACGGGCGTTCGAACGTCTGGGGAATGGCTCCGCCAGATAGAACCGTTCCTCGAGATTGCTCAGGTTGACGAATCCGGAACCTGAATTGCCCGCTCGTTTGTTTGTGAGTTCGGTTCCAAAGAGGTGTTTCATATCGTCTCAGGACCATGAACATGCCGCCACGGACCGGAAATAGCCCGAAACCAGCGGCGCTCGGTCGCCTTGATTTGTTTTTTCAAAGCCTCGGCCCGGGACTGATTACGGGTTCAAGCCTCGCGCCGCGCGGCAATTCTATTCCATTCTCGCCCTCACCATGGTAGGCGGCCTCGCCATCGATTTCCTCGGTCTTGACGACAATGCGCCCGCTCGCATCGTGAATCGGCGACCATGTGATCGACACGCCTATTCGGCAGCATGATGAATGGAAGCGCTTCATTGTAGGTTCCCCTCGTCGCGATGCATGGCGAACTCGGCACGAGGGCCAACTTCGTGCCAGATCTCGGGCCACACTCGCGCCGCCGGTTGCGCCAGCGCGGACGGGTGTCTTGCCCACAGGAAGGACGCGTAGCTGTCGTTGTAGAGATTGATGAGCTGCTCGCCCCACCAGACAAACATCGGTTGACGCGACGTCAGCATGATTCGGACACTGGTCTTGAGATTCAGCGGCCACGTCCAGGGAGGCCCCAGGACAGTCTGCGACCAGTCGAACGAGCTCATCCGGCGCGCCATCACGCTGCTTCCGGGAAAGATGCGGTCCAGTTCGTCGCTATGGTTGGCGGATGCCATAAGCGTTCACCATCACACCCAGCGAATACGCAGGGGTGAAAAGAGTACGACCACCCCTCGGGAGGTGCTCGGAAGGCCGCGAACCATCTGTGCCCGCCGGCCGCCGGGCGCAAGCCGCCTACAATGAGAATCTATGCTGCGCCTCTCCTGGGTGTGGGTCGCGCTCGCCGCCGCTCCCGCCGCGCCCCGCTCCGACTGGCTGGTGCACCCTCCGGCCACACACGCCGCGATAGAGCCTTCCCCCGACGGCCGTGATGTCTCTCTGGCCAATGGCCTGATCCGCCGCGCCTGGCGGCTCAAGCCCGATTGCGCCACCGCTGCGTTCGACGATCTGACCACCGGCGCTTCCATCATCCGCGGCGTGAAGCCGGAAGCCATTCTTACCCTCGACGGCGCGGAGATCCCGATCGGTGGCCTCCTCGGCCAACCCGACTACGCGTACCTGCTCCCGCAGTGGCTCGACACGATGACCGCGGATCCCAAGGCGCTGCACTGTACCGGATGGGAGCGCGCGCCGGTCGAGCCGCGCTTCGCCTGGAAACGCGTCCGCTACGCCGCCGCCACCCGGTGGCCTCCCGCAGGTGCCGGTCTGGTCTTCCACTATGGTTCTCCCGCGGGACTCCTGGTGGACGTCCACTACGAGATGTACGACGGCATCCCCGTGCTCGCCAAGTGGGTAACGGTCCGCAATCACGGCGCTCGCGCCGTGCGCCTCAATCGCTTCGTGAGCGAGCTGCTGGCGGTAGTCGAAGAGGAGTCCAACGTGGAGGCCACGCCGTCCGCGCCGCGACTGCTGTATGCCGAAACCGATTACGCTTTCGGGGGCGCAAGCCGCGGCACGGTCTGGTCTCCCGACCCGCAATACACCTCGCAGGTCAACTACCGCCTCACCTCGCCGCTGTTGCTCGAAAGCCGGCCGCCGATGGGTCCCAACGTCGCGATTCCCGCTGGCGGCAGCTTCGAGACCTTCCGCACCTTCCTGCTCGCGCTCGATTCGACGGACCGCGAGCGCGCCTCGCTCGCCCGGCGCCGCATGTACCGCGTCATCGCTCCCTGGACCACCGAAAATCCGATCCTCATGCACGCCCGCCGCAGCGACCCCGATGCCGTGAAGCTCGCTATCGATCAGAGCGCCGCCGCCGGCTTCGAGATGGTGATCCTCAGCTTCGGGAGCGGCTTCGACGCCGAAAACGAAGATCCCGCCTACCTCGCTCAGCTTCGCTCGCTGGCCGAATACGCCCGCTCGAAGCACGTCGAGCTCGGAGGCTACTCCCTGCTCGCCAGCCGCAAGGTCAGTGAAGACGACGACGCCATCAATCCCAATACCGGCAAGCCCGGCGGCGCCATCTTCGAAAATTCACCATGCCTGGGCAGCCGCTGGGCAGCCGACTATTTCCACAAACTGCGCGCCCTTTTCACGGCCACGGGATTCGCCGTGCTCGAGCACGATGGCTCGTATCCCGGGGACGTCTGCGCTTCGACGAAGCATCCCGGCCACGAGGGATTGGAGGATTCCCAGTGGCGGCAGTACGAGACGATCCGCGACTTCTACCGCTGGTGCCGGGGACAGGGAATCTACCTCAACGTGCCCGACTGGTACTTCCTCAACGGCTCCACCAAGACCGCCATGGGCTACCGCGAAACCAACTGGAGCCTGCCCCGCGAGCGGCAGTTCCTGCTGGGCCGGCAGAACATCTTCGACGGCACCTGGGACAAACTGTCCAGCATGGGATGGATGTTCGTGCCCCTGGTGCAATATCACGGCGGCGGCGATGCCGCCACCCTCGAGCCGCTCAAGGACCACCTCGATGCCTACGAGCAGCACCTGGCACAGAACTTCGCCTCCGGCGTCCAGGCCTGCTACCGCGGACCGCGGCTCTACGATTCGCCGGAAACCCAGGCCGTCGTCCGCCGCTGGGTGGACTTCTACAAATCCCACCGCGCCATCCTCGACTCCGACGTGATCCATCTGCGCCGCCCCGACGGCCGCGACTGGGACGGACTGCTCCACGTCAACCCGCAGCTCACCGAAAAGGGAATGGCCGTCCTCTTCAACCCGCTCGACCGGGCCATCCAGCGGCGCATCTCGCTTCCCCTCTACTACACCGGGCTCACCGCTGCAGCCACGGTGCGCATCGATGACGGCGCGCCGGTGCGCTACGTTGTCGATCGCGACTACCGCATCGAAGTGCCTGTCCAGATCCCCGCTCGCGGCTGGACGCGCATCCAGATCCGTTAGCCTCGTGAAGATCAAGGCAGCCAGGCGGTACCATGGCGCTCGGTGATTCCGTGCCACCTATCGCCTTCAAGACAACTTGTATGGCCTTCCTGGCCGCCGGCGCCAGCCTCGTGCCCGCGCAGACTGCTCCGCCAAACCAGATCGAGGCTTGGATTACCAACGCCGACCGCTCCGCCCTGCTTCAACCGTCGCCCGATCGGATTGCTTTTCGCAACAGTGCCGCGCGAGGACCCGCGATCGTGATCGACCCGGGCCTGCAGATGCAATCGATCGACGGCTTCGGCTTCGCGTTGACCGGCGGGAGTGCCGAGCTGCTAATGAAGATGTCGCGCGAGGCGCGCGCGAACACGCTGCGGCAGATTTTTGCGGTGGACCGGGATCACCTGGGTGTCAGCTACTTACGCGTCACCATTGGGGCGTCGGACATGAACCGCTTCGTCTATTCGTATGACGACCTCGCGCCCGGCGAAACCGATTTCGACCTGAAGAAATTCGACCTGGGCCACGACCGTGAAGATGTGCTCCCGGTCTTGAAAGAGATCCTCGCCATCGCGCCGGGAATCCGGATCCTCGGCTCCCCGTGGTCCGCGCCGCCCTGGATGAAGACCAACAACGATGTTCGCGGCGGCGCACTGAAGGAGGAATGTTACCCGGCATACGCGCTCTACCTGGTGAAGTATGTCCAGGAAATGAAGAAAGAGGGGGTCGAAATCGACGCCATCACCATTCAGAACGAGCCGCTGAACTCCAAGAACACGCCGAGCATGCAGTGGCAGCTCAACCAGCAACTCGTCTTCCTTCGGGACCACCTTTATCCGGCGTTCCACAAGGCGGGACTCCGCACCAAAGTGGTTCTGTTCGACCACAATCTCGACCGGCCCGACTATCCCCTGGCGCTGTTGACCGATCCCGTCATCTCCCAGTTTGCCGACGGCTCGGGCTTTCACCATTACGGGGGCGACATGAGCGCGATGACCAAGGTGCACCAGGCCCGCCCCGACAAGAACATCTACTTCACCGAGCAGATGATCACCGAGCGCCCGGGCAGCGCCACCATCGGGATCGCCGCGTCGGTGAAGCGCATGATCATCGATACCACCCGCAACTGGAGCCGCAATGTGGTCTTGTGGAATCTGGCCGCGGACCCGAACAACGATCCCCACACCGGCAACGGCGGCTGCTCGATGTGCCAGGGCGCCATCACCATCGACCGGAACACCGTTTCGCTGAACCTGGCGTATTACACCATCGCCCATGCCTCGAAGTTCGTCCGCCCCGGCTCCGTGCGCATCGGCTCTACCAACCGCGGCGATCAGACGATCGGCCTGACCGACGACGAAGAACGGCCCGGCTTGAAGCGCATGGCCGTAATCGAGAACACGCAGGTGTTACCCAACGTGGCCTTCAAGACACCCGACGGTAAGATCGTGCTCATCGTGGCCAACGACAGCCACGCGGTTAGTTCGTTTGCGGTTCAGTATGGCGGGCAGACGGCCACGATCCGGCTGAACGCCGGGTCGGTCGGAACTTTCGTGTGGTAAGCGCTGTTGACGATAGCCGGCCAATTCGCGCCCCGATCCACTCGTCACTCACCTTCACGGATTGTACCGGGCCAGCCATGCCGCGATCTCGCGAAAGACATCCAGGCGCTGTTCCCAAAGCCGCGGGAAGTGGCCGGACCCGGGGTAAGTAACCATGCGGGTGGTCTTGCCGCGAGCGGCCAGTACTTCATACAATTCACGGCCCTGGAACGTGGGCACGCGGAGGTCGGCGGCGCCGTGAAGGATCAGCATCGGAGTGGTTACGTCCCTGGCGTGCAGGACGGCCGAGAATTGCGAGAATGCGGCGAGGTCGTCGTCGGGCCAGCGCGCGTCGTAATCGAACTGCTGGATATCGCTGGTCCACAGAAATGGCGCCCAATCGGTGATGCCGGCGCCCTCGATGGCGGCTTTGTAGCGGCCGGTTTGAGTGATCGTCCAGGCGGTCATGAAGCCGCCCGCGCTCCAGCCGAAAATGGCCAGGCGGTTGGCGTCGGCCCAGCCCTGCCCGATGGCGAAGTCGGTGGCGCTGTCCACGTCGCGATAGGCGCGGTCGCCGAAGTGTTGATAGATCGCATCCAGAAACTCCGAGCCGTAGCCGGTCGATCCGCGATATTCAGGTTGCAGGACGACGTAGCCGATGCCGGCAATGAGGCGCGGAAAGGCCTGCAGTGTGAGCACGTCATTCCCCTCGGGCCCCCCGTGCGGCAGCACCAGGAAAGGATAGCGGCGGTTTTCCGCAAAACCCGCGGGGAAGGTCGCAATCCCTTCCAGGGCGATACCCTCTTTGCTGGTCCAATGCACCACCCGCGCCGGGCCGAGGTCGATTTTGGCGAGTTGCTCGTCGCCTTCGGTGGTGATCCGGCGCAGCGCCGGCCCGTCCGGTACGGCAACGTTGAAGCTATGCGTGGAGTCGCCGATGCCGAACGCGAGCTGGGCTGTCGAAGACGCCAGTTCCGAAAACCTCGGCCCTTCGACATACCCCTCGGGCCAGCGGAAGGCTGTGGCGAGTTCGCCATCGGAATAGGAGTCAATTTCGTTTTGGACGCCGTGCATGACGGATACCCAGACCTTGCCGTGCGGATCCGAAACGATGGCAGTGGCCGTTCCGTGGAGTTTAGGCGTGCGGTCCACTGGCGTGCCGCCCGACGCGGATACCGTCCAGACGTGGTCGGGAGTAAGGACGGACGTGTTGGTGCTGAGGAAAGCGAGATCGTGCCCGGCGTCCGCCCAGGCGATACCGGAAACGGCATTGGACACCTCGGCCGCGCGGTGGACCCCTGATGCGGAACAAACGTCCACGTAGGAATGCACCGAATGATACCCGATCTTCGGCGCGGCCGAGAGAACGGCAATGCGGCTGGAGTCGGACGACCAGGCGATCGCGCCGGCGCCGCCCGGATTTCCGCCGCCCGGAGTATCGGAGATGTTCTTCAGCTCGGGGCACCACCACTTGCCGCCTGTGCCGTCCACCGCGACGACGTAGAGGCTGGTGTGCTCGGGCTGAACCACGGTGTGAACTTCGGCCAGATCGTCTGGCGGGTGCGGGTCGGCGAGGAGGGCGAAACGCGTTCCATCCGGTGAGAGCACTGCGGAGTGAACGCCCGAGGGCAGCATCACCGCCAGGGTCGGCGTGGAGGCCCTTTTCATGCCGGCGAGTGCAAACACGGCGAACTGCGGGAGTTTGTTGACCTCGTACGTGCCATATAGGCCCGCGCCATCGCTGGTGAAGCCCGCGGGGTGGAAGTTTTCCGGCACCTCCAGTTTTCGTGGATTGCCCCCATCTTTGGCGACGAGACGCCATTCTTCTTTTGTGGGACCTTTCTCGCCGCCCCATGCGACGCGAATGAGGATGGTGAGGCCATCGGGAGCCACGGCAGCCGGAGAAGCCTGGTGAAGCGCGGCCCAGTCGTTCGCATGGAATGGGTGCTTGCCGGTCTGGGCTGGACCGGTCAGAACGGCGATGAACAGAGAGACGATCAGTCGGGACCGCATGGGTAGATTATGGCGCGCCGTCAGCGCGCATGGTAGATGGCTATGATAATCTCCCGATATGCCAACTTGCTTCGTTGTCATGGGCTTCGGCAAAAAGACCGACTACCCGACGGGCCGCGTCCTCGATCTCGACAAATCGTACAAGTACATCATCAAGCCGGCATCCGAGGCAGCCGGATACCAGTGCATCCGGGCCGACGAGATCCAACATTCCGGCAACATCAACGTCCCCATGTATCAGCAGCTCCTGAATGCCGACGTTGTGATCGCCGATGTCTCCACTTACAATCCGAACGCCTTCTATGAGCTCGGCGTGCGACATGCCCTCAAGCCGTACACCACGATCACCATCGCCGAGGACAAGCTGGTATTCCCGTTCGATGTCGGCCAGATCGCCATCCGCACGTACCATCATCTCGGTGAAGGCATCGATTTCGGCGAGGTCGAGCGCATGCGGAAAGAACTCCAGGACGCTATCAAGGCAGTCGGCGCCCAGGCCGCGTGCGATAGTCCGGTCTACACCTTCCTGCAAGGCCTCAACCCACCCGCTTTGGCCAAAAAGGAGGTGGAGCGAGCCTTGGCCGCCGCCGGCCCGGAAGCCGAGGCAGCCTCTGCGCCAACGATTCGGACGCTCATGGACCAGGCCGATGCGGCGTTCGCCAGGCGCGATTTCGTCACCGCCAAAAGCCTCCTTTCGGTCGTCCGAACCATGATGCCGAAGGACGCCTACGTAGCCCAGAGGCTCGCCCTGGCAACCTACAAGAGCAAACTGCCGACACCCGAAGACGCTCTGAAAGAGGCCGCCGGCATTTTGGAGTCGCTGGAGCCGGCAATGTCCACCGATGCCGAGACCCTCGGGCTTTACGGAGCGGTGCACAAGGGCTTTTGGGATGCGACCAACGCGGAAGCACATCTTGAGAAGGCAATCTGGGCTCACGAGAAAGGATTCTACGTCCGCAACGACTACTACAACGGAATCAATCTGGCGTTTCTGCTCAACGTGCGGGCTAGCCTGAGGGCTGAGACGGACCCGGCAGAGGCTATTGCGGATTTCGTTCTGGCCCGACGTACACGGCGTCGGGTGCTGGCGTTGTGCCAGGCGCTCATGGAAGGGACGCCGAAGCCAACCGGTGCCGACGAGTACTGGGTCAAGGCAACCATGGCGGAGGCCTATGCCGGACTGGGAGATGAGGCGAAGGCCCTCCAAACACTATCCGAGGCGAAGGCACTCCCCGCCGCGTTGGAATGGATGAAGCAGTCCACCGACGACCAGTTGGCGAGACTGAGAGAACTTCTCGCCAAATCGCCCCTGGGCCGGATTGCCGCGCCGCGACCCTAAGGGAGTCTACTCCGCACGCAGTGTCTCGACCGGATCTACTGCCGCCGCCCGCCGGGCAGGCAAATAACTGGCCAGCACCGTGGCCGCAACCAGCACCAACGGCACCACCGCATAAGTCAACGGGTCGAGCGGGCTGATCCCGAACAGCAGCGACTTCATCAGCCGCATCAGAACGCCCGATGCCGCCATCCCGAGCGCCACGCCGATGCCTGCCAGCAGCAACGCCTGGCGCACGAACATTCCGCGCAGCGTCCCTGCTTCGGCCCCTAGAGCCAGACGAATCCCGATTTCGCGGCGGCGCTGCGAGACGGCGTAGGAAATCACGCCGTAGATCCCGATAATCCCGAGCAGCAGCGCCATCGAGCCCGCGATCGCCAGCATCACCAGCGTGAAGGAAGTGCGTGCCAGCGATTCTTCGTATACCGCCTGCATGGTCCGCAGCGACGCCACCGGCAGGTTGGCGTTCACCGACCAGACCGCCTGCCGCATCTCGTTGAGAAAGCTCTCCGTGCCCGCGCGATCGCTGCGGATCACGAAGGTCGCCGTGCGCACGACGCCGATGAACGGGTTGTCGAGAGGCCAGTACACGGTCTCGGGCGCCTTCTGGTCGACACCGGTCTCACGCACGTCCTGCACCACCCCGATCACCTCCGACCAGGCGTCGTTGGGAAGCTCGCGGATGTGCTTGCCGAGCGCCGCCGCCGGAACGCCCCACAACTCGCGGGCAAGGTTCTCCGAGAGCAGCACCACCCGCCTGCGGTTGTAGACCTCGGCCCAGGTGAGTTCGCGGCCCGCCGTCAGACGCGTTCCGGCGGTATGAAAGAAGCCGGGCGAAACGTGCTTGTAGAGGCGGAGCGGCTGAATCTCGCCCTGCGGATAGGTGTGGTCCTGCGCGAAAATCTCGTCCCACCCGGAGGTGTATCCCTCCATCGGCATCTCGCTGGCAAACCCGGCGGCTGTCACACCGGGAATCGCCGACAGCTTGTCCACAATTTCGTTCTCAATTCGAATGACTCTCTCGCGTTCCGCCACCAGCGAAGCGGGAATGTTGATCCGCATCGTTTGCAGATGCTCCGCCCGCGCGAACCCCGGATCGACGGTGCGCAACACCTGGAAGGTGCGGATCATCAATCCGGCGCTCACCAACAGCACCAGCGCCATGGCCACCTGGGCGATCACCAACAGGTTGCGGACCCGGTGGCGCTCCCGGCTGAGGCTGGCCGTCCGCCCGGCGCTCCGCAGAACCACGGAAATCCGCGGCCCGGCATATCTCCACGCCGGAATCAGGCCGAGCAGCACTCCCGACACCAGCGACAGAAGCAGCGCGAACCCGAGCGTCCGGTAATCGATGGAGATTTCAGCCAGGCGCGGCAGATTGGCTGGACCGATGATCTGCAGCAGACGCAGGCCGGCGGCCGCCAGGCCGATCCCCAGCACGCCGCTCAGCAAGCCCAACAGTACGCTCTCCACCAGGAGGCTTCCCACGATCTGCCCGCGGCCCGCGCCGAGCGCCGAACGCAGTGCCAGTTCATGCTGCCGGACCCCGGCCCGCACCAGCAGTAAATTGGTGACGTTCGCGCACGCAACCAGCATGACCAGCCCGATGGTGGCCATCACGATCCACAACACGTCGCTCACGCCGCCCACCACCTCCTGCTGCAGTGGGCGAAGCGCCGGGGTGATTCTCCAGGTCGCGTAGGCGTCGCCATTGGTGCCGGGACCGTTGGTCCATGAGTGCATCCAGACCGGCACCAGGCGAGCCAGGTCCGCATTGGCTTGCGCCAGGCTCACCCCGGGTTTCAAACGGGCGATCCCTTGCAGGCCGAAACCGGCCAGAATCGATCGGTTCCGGTCGAACTGGAAGGGAGCCAGCAAATCGAACTCCGCGTCGGCGATGCGAAAGCCCTGTGGCATCACGCCGGCGATTTCCCGGGGTCGCGAATCGACCGTGAGGTTGCGGCCGATGGCGGAGGGCTCGCCTCCGAAATGCCGCTGCCAGTAACCGTAGCTCAGCATCACGCGTTCGGGACCGCGCGGCACCTGGTCGGCGGCCGATAGCCAGCGGCCCGCCGCCGGCGCCACGCCCAGCGCCTCCAGCAGGCCGTCGCTTACCACCAGCACGCGCACCTGTTCGGGCTCGGCCAGGCCGGTGACGTTGGCCGTGTTGACACTCCACACGCCCATCGCTTGAAAGGACCGGTTCTGCTCGCTGTAGGTGAAGTACATGGAGGCCGACAGCGGGAGACCTTTGCTGAAACTGGCCAGGCCGGCGGCGCCGGGCGCCTCCTGGTGCAGAGCGACCAGTTCATCCGCCTTGGGATAGCGCAGCGGGTTCAGCAGCACGCCGTTGACGACGCTGAAGACCGCGGTGTTGGCTCCGATGCCGATAGCCAGCGTGAGTAAGGCCACAACGGTAAATGTGGGATTGTGGCGCAGCGCACGCAGGGCGTGGCGCGCCTCGCGGGAGAGCGTATCCAGAAAGGCGACAGTGTTCATGCGATAGATTTCCTCTCGAACCAACGCAGGGTTGCCGAACTTCCGGCGGGCGGCGGCTCGGGCGTCGGCGGGGACCATGCCGCGCGCGACATTCTCGTCGGTCTCGATCTGGATGTAAGACTCGATTTCCGCGGACCGCTCCCGATCCCAATCGGTACGCCGGAAAAATCGTCGCCAGGACATTCCAGTTACTCCACGGCCGGTTTCAGAATGCGCCCGATGGCGTACACCACCTGCTCCCAACGCGCCGTCTGGGCGTGCAAATGTTTCCGGCCCGCCGGGGTCAGTCGGTAATAGCGGGCCTTCCGGTTGTTTTCCGAGGTCCCCCAGAAAGAGGCGATCCAGCCGCGATCTTCCAGGCGATGCAGAGCCGGATAGAGCGAGCCGTGTTCAATCTGCAGCACATCTTCGGAGCCGCGTTCGATGGCATGGGCGATGGTGTGGCCGTGCGCCGGGCCCGGAACCAGCGTTCGGAGGACCAGCATGTCCAGTGTTCCCTGGAGCATTTCGCTTTCCAGCGGCGATTCGCGTCTTGGCATGCGGTTCCAGTATACTCCACTCGATCATCGACCGGAGCATTCATCCCTTTATACGCGGCAACCGTGCTTTGGTTGCGAATTTTCTCAAAAGATAATCGAGTGGAAGTAGAGGCGGCGCAACGGCTGTTATTGCTTCTGCGCTTCCGGCAGGGCAAACGCCATGTAGCTCCTCGAAATCGCCGGCGGATTCACTCCCCTGGGAGCCAGCCGCCCGCCGGCGGGGAACGGATTGCCCCCGGACACGGCCAGCAGCACAAATTGTCTGCCATTCACCTCGTAGACCGCCGGCACGCCCAGGGAACCGTTCGGCAGGTTCTTCGTCGAGATCAGCTTTCCGGTGTCCTTGTCCAGCGCGTAGAGCTTCGAGTCGTTGCCCGCGAACAGAATCAGCCCTCCGGCGGTGACCACGAAGCCGCTCTTCGGATAGACATTGCCCCGCAGTTTGCCGCTCGGTCCGGCCTGCGGCAGGTCGCCGTAAGGAGTCTGCCATTTGATCTTGCCCGTATTCAGATCGTAAGCCGTGATCTGGCTCCAGGGCGGAGTGATCACGTACGGCTCGTTGCCGTAGCCTGTCTTGTAGCGCGAAGGCGGCGGCGTCACGTCTTCCGGATATGGCGGCTCTATCCGCATCATCGCCAGCGCCGCGGCTGGCGCGGCCGTACCCGGCGGAGCCGATTCCGGCTTCGTCAGAAACGCCATCAAATCGTCGAGCAACACCGGCGCCAGCGATGCAACCGGCGGCATCCCGCCCCTGCCTTTGGTGATCACGGTGCGCGTCGCATCCGCGCCGAGCCGCTTCACCGCGTTGTCCACCTGCGGTCCGCGGTCCCCTTTCAGGTCGGGTCCATGGCAGACCTGGCAGCTCTGCTCGTACACGGTGCGCCCCCGCCGTTCCGCCGTCGTCGCCCCAAACTGCGGCCCGCCCCGCCCGTTGCGCGGCCGGTCCGGAATCTGCCCGCCCGCATTGGACGCCAGGGATTCACCCGCCGGAACCAGCTTCAAGATCGAAGGCATGTCCTTGCCGAGCACGTACACGGTTCCGTTCGTCGGGTCCGCGCCGCTGCCGAAGAACAATGCGCCGCCGTTCACGCTGGGCATGACGATCGTATCCACCAAACCCGGCGGCGTGAACAGGCCGGTGCGGGCACTCGCAAGCCGGTCCTTCCACCACCCCTTCTCCTCATCCGTCATGAAGGCGTCGTACATGTCCTTCACCGTCATGCCCTGCCGGCTGAAAGGAGCCACCACCGTCGGGAAAGGCTGCGTCGGCGACGTGTGCTCTCCCGGAACGTCGGATTTCGGAACCGGCCGTTCCTCGATCGGCCACAGCGGTTTGCCCGAAACGCGATCGAACACGAACAGAAACCCGGTCTTCGACGCCAGCGCGACCGCATCCACGGTCTTGCCGTCGTGCCGCACCGTCACCAGTTGCGGAGCCGCCGCGGGATCGGTGTCCCACAGATCGTGATGAACGGTCTGGAAATGCCAGAGCCGCTTGCCGGTGCGCGCATCCAGCGCCAGGAGGCAATCCGCGTACAGGTTGTCGCCGTGCCGGTCGCCGCCGTATAGCTCGTACTTGGCCGACGCCGTCGCCATGAACGCCACGCCCCGCTTTTCGTCCAGCGTGATTTCACCCCACACGTCGACGCCGCCCATGTACTTGTAGGCGTCCTTGGGCCACGTGTCGTATCCGTACTCTCCCGGGCGCGGGATCGTGTGAAACACCCACACCAGCTTGCCGGTGAGCACGTCGAACGCGCGGATGTCGCCCGGCGGTGCCAGGTAGCCTTCGCCCGTCGCACTGCCCAGAATGATCAGGTTTTCGAAAACGCGCCCCGGGGTTCTCGACCCCAGCGGCACCGGCGCGCGGTCGATGCCGGTCCTCAGGTCGAGTTTCCCGTGGTCCGCAAAGGAATCGACCAGCTTGCCGGTCCGCGCGTCGATGGCGTGCAGCATCCCGCTCGATGTGATCAGAATGCGCCGGTCCGTCCGGTCGTTGCTTTCCCAGTAGTTCGCTCCCCGCTGGCCCGCGATCCCGGCGAAGCGTCCCCCGGCAGCGAAAGTGTAAGCCCAGAGTTCTTTGCCCGTGGTCGCATCCAGCGCGACCAGCGCACCGCGCTTGGCCGCGACATACGCGATGTTGTCCACCACCAGCGGGCAGAACGTATAACTCAGGTCGTCGCCGGTGTCATAACTCCATGCGGCCTCCAGCTTGTCGACATTGCCTTTGTGCACCTGCTTCAGCGGCGAATAGTGCGAGCTGTCGGGACCTCCGAGATAGTCGCTCCAGCCCGTGCCCTTCTGGGCCTTGAGAGCCGCGGGCGGCACGACGAACAGCGCAAGCGCTATCGGGAGATACCGTACGGGAATGGCTTTCAT
>Ga0335083_10006082_pt1 | contig 15172 bp, 14 predicted proteins | sample Lox_Sample_42_FD_206716 | JGI IMG/M metagenome (GOLD analysis project Ga0335083, IMG submission 206716) | Soil microbial communities from Loxahatchee National Wildlife Refuge, Florida, United States - Lox_Sample_4.2 | ecosystem: Environmental > Terrestrial > Soil > Wetlands | place: USA... | reverse complement strand
GGAATTCGCTGCCAACTTCAAGAAGGGCGACAAGGTCAAGGGACAGATCAAGTCGATCACCGACTTCGGCGTGTTCATCGGCCTGCCTGGCGGCATCGACGGACTGGTTCACCTCTCGGACCTGTCATGGACGGTCCCCGGCGAGGAAGCGGTGCGGCAGTACAAGAAGGGCGATGAAGTCGAGGCCGTCGTGATCGCCATCGATGTGGAGCGCGAGCGCATCTCGCTCGGTATCAAGCAGCTCGAGGGCGATCCGTTCACCAACTACGTCGCCAGCCACGAGAAGGGCAGCATGGTCGAGGGCAAGGTCAAGTCCATCGACGCCAAGGGTGCCGTCATCACCCTGGAGGGGGACGTGGAAGGCTACTTGCGTGCCTCGGAAGTCGCGCGTGACCGAGTGGAGGACATCCGTCAGCATCTCAAGGAAGGCGATGCGGTGAGCGCAATGATCATCAACATCGACCGGAAGAACCGCACGATCAATCTGTCGATCAAGGCCAAGCATGTCGCAGAGGAGAGCGAGGCGATCCAGAAACATGCGGCGGAGGCGCCTTCCAGCGCCGGCACAACCAACCTGGGCGCGCTGCTGAAGGCCAAACTCGATACGAAGAACACCGCGCAGTAGACGATTGGGTGATCGGGAGGAGTCTGCTGTCGGCGCGGATGCGGGTCCGTTTCCACGGTTGAGCACGCCGGCGTGGAAGCGGACCTGAACTGCAGGCACCGGCTTTCAGGCTACTTCGAGCATCGAGTCCGACCACGAGGTAGACGGCGCGACAGGGAGCAGGTCCAGGCAAGCCGCGGGCTTTCCGTCCGGAGCGCAGGGACACCCGACCAGCGAATAAGGAACGTCCATGACAAAGTCGGAGTTGATCTCCAGGCTGGCGGCGCATTTTCCGCAACTGGTGGCAAGCGACGCAGAGCTGGCCGTGAAGATGATCCTGGAGGCCATGTCCAAGAGCCTTGCCCAGGGGCGGAGGATCGAGATCCGAGGCTTCGGCAGCTTCGGCCTGAACTACCGCCCGCCGCGGATCGGACGCAACCCGAAGTCCGGCGACAAGGTTCAAGTCCCCGCCAAGTATGTCCCTCACTTCAAGGCCGGCAAGGAGCTGCGAGAGCGGGTCGACGCAAAGCCGAGCCCGATGCAGCAGCCGGAGTCTTAGCTTGCTAGAGTCGCTGGGCCTGGCCCCGGGAACGAGCTGATGCGGTATCTGCGCCGGATCCTGTGGTTGCTGTGGTTGCTGCTGCTGACGCTGGTACTGCTCGGCTTTGCGGTGAAGAACTCCGACACGGTGGCGCTGCGTTACCTGCTGGGCTGGGAGTGGAAGGCACCGCTTGCGCTGATGCTGTTCGTGTTCTTCGTTGCCGGAGTGATCGTTGGGTTGCTCGCAGGGGTCGGACAGGTCTACCGCCTGCGGCGCGAGTTGGGCCGGGTGAAGCGCAGCGCGTCGCCGAGCTCGGGGCAGACCGAAACGGCCGACGTCGCCCCAGAGCGCAGGCTGCTATGAGCCGGCAGCCGGCAGCATGACGGTATGGAATTCGAATACTGGTGGCTGATCGGGTTTCCGATCTTCTTCGCCCTGGGCTGGCTCGCTGCACGAGTGGACCTCAAGCAACTCCTGATCGAGTCCAGAGCGCTGCCCTCCTCCTACTTCCGCGGGTTGAACTTCCTCATCAACCAGCAACCGGACAAGGCCATCGAAGCCTTCATCGAGGTGGTGAAGGTCGACCCGCAGACTGTCGAGCTGCACTTCGCGCTCGGCAGCCTGTTCCGCCGGCGGGGGGAAGTCGAGCGCGCGATTCGCATGCACCAGAACCTGGTCGACCGCGGCGATCTCGCGACCGAGCAGCGGCTGACGGCCCTATATGAGCTGGCACAGGACTATCTGAAGGCGGGGCTGCTGGATCGCGCCGAGGAGCTGTTCCTGAAGCTGCGCGGCACGACCTATGAGCAGCAGGCGCTCAAGTTCCTGCTCGAGATCTATGAGCAGGAGAAGGATTGGGTCAAGGCGATCCAAAGCTCACGCGAGGTCGATACGACCGGACAGTCGACGCAGCGGGAGATCGCACACTTCTACTGCGAGCTCGCGCAATCGGAGATGTCACAATCCCGGCCCGACGCCGCGCACGGGTACCTGCAGCAGGCGCTCGACGTCAACCGCAAATGCGTGAGAGCCAATCTGCTCCTCGGCGATCTTGCTGCGAGCCAGGCGCGCCCCGAAGAAGCGATCGATTCGTGGAAGCGCATCGAAGGGCAGAACCCGGCGTACCTTCCGCTTGCTGCCGAGCGCTTGCTATCGGCATATCGGCAGCTGGGGCGCGTCGACGAGGGGATCAGCCTGGTGCGCGGGTACCTCGCTACGTACCCGTCGCTCGATCTGCTCAACACCGTCTACCAGGCCGTCCTGGAACGCGATGGACCGGCGCGCGCAAATGATCTGGTGCGGGAAGAGTTGCGCCGCACGCCGACCCTGCTGGGGCTGGACAAGCTGCTCGAGTCCGAGCTGCTCGAGGCGCCGCTGGAACGCCGCCGCGAGCTCGAGCTGATTCGCAATCTGGTGCATCAGCACACGCGCAGCCTGGCTTTGTACCGCTGCGACAGCTGTGGGTTCAAGGCGCGCCAATTCTACTGGCATTGCCCTGCCTGTCACGGCTGGGAGACCTATCCTCCGCGACGCAGCGAGGAACGGGAGCTTGCAGCGTGACAAGCCCGGGTCCAGGGGCGGCCGCCGTCGATCGTGCGCGCGAGCCCAGAGTGATCGTGGCGCTGGACTTCGCCGATGCGCATTCGACGCTCGCTTTGTGCCGCCGGCTATCGCCACATCTATGCCGGCTCAAGATCGGGCAGGAGCTGTTCACGACCGCGGGGCCGGCGCTCGTCGAGCAGCTGGTGCGAAGCGGTTTCGCGGTGTTCCTGGACCTGAAGTTCCACGACATTCCCAACACCGTGACGCAGGCGTGCAAGTCCGCTGCGGCGCTGGGAGTGTGGATGGTCGATGTCCACGCCAGCGGCGGCCGCGAGATGATGGAGGCGGCTCGCGAAGGCATCGGGAGCGCGGTGGAGCGCCCGCTGCTCGTCGCGGTGACGATCCTGACCAGCTTGGACGCCGCGGCGTTGCGGCACATCGGCATCGACGCGACGCCCGAGGAGGCAGCCGCGCGGCTCGCGCGCCTTGCCCTCGCCAGCAGGCTCGATGGGGTCGTGTGCTCGCCGCTGGAGGCGCAGCGCCTTCGCCGTGAGTGTGGGCCGCAGTTTCTTCTGGTGACGCCGGGGATCCGGCCGTCCGAGGACGGGCGCGACGATCAGAAGCGGGTGGCGACGCCCCGTGCTGCGTTGGACTCTGGAGCGAGCTACTTGGTCATCGGGCGTCCCATCACTCGTGCGACGGATCCCGTGGCGGCACTGCGCGCGATCCACGAGGAAATCGCCGGGGCGCCAGCGTCCTCATCGTCGGTGCTGAAAGGGCGCGTGTGAAGATCACCATCATCGGAACCGGTTATGTCGGCCTGGTATCCGGCGCGTGTCTGTCCGACCTCGGAAACGATGTGCTGTGTCTGGATCTCGACGAGAACAAGATCCGCGTGCTCCAGTCGGGCAGCATCCCGATCTACGAACCGGGATTGGAGCCGCTGGTACGTCATAACGTAAGTGCGGGTCGGCTGCGCTTCACGACCGACGTCGAGCAGAGCGTGCACCACGGCACCGTGCAGTTTATCGCGGTGGGTACGCCGCCCGACGAGGATGGTTCCGCCGATCTGCGCCACGTGCTGCAGGCCGCACGAGGCATCGGCCGGCATATGCGCGACTACAAAGTGGTGGTGGACAAGTCCACGGTGCCGGTGGGAACCGCCGATCGGGTGCGTGAGGTGATCGCGGAGGAGCTACGCGCACGCGGCTCCGACGCTCCCTTCAGCGTCGTCTCCAATCCCGAGTTTCTCAAGGAAGGCGCGGCGGTCGAAGACTTCCTCAAACCGGACCGTGTGGTGATCGGTGCCGACGACGAGCGCGCGACGCAGGTCATGCGGGCGATCTATGCCCCGTTTCAGCGCAACCACGAACGCATGCTGGTGATGGATGTGCGCTCGGCCGAGTTGACCAAGTATGCCGCTAACGCGATGCTCGCCACCCGCATCTCGTTCATGAACGAGCTCGCGAACCTGGCTGAGAAGGTGGGCGCGGATATCGAACACGTTCGCCTCGGCATTGGGTCGGATCCCCGCATCGGCTATCACTTCCTGTACGCCGGGTGCGGATACGGCGGCTCCTGCTTCCCGAAGGATGTGAAGGCGCTGCAGCGCACCGCATCGCAAGAAGGCCTGGCGCTGAAGATACTGCGAGCCGTGGAGGACGTGAACGAGGCGCAAAAATTCCGCCTGGTGGACAAGCTCACGGCGCGATTCGGTCACAGGCTGGAGGGGAAGCACTTCGCGCTCTGGGGGCTAGCGTTCAAGCCCAACACCGACGACATGCGGGAAGCGCCCAGCCGGGTGGTGATCCGCGAGATTCTCCAGCGCGGGGGCAGCGTGCGGGCCTACGATCCGGTCGCGGTGAAAGAAGCGCGGCATGCGCTCGCGAGCGAGTCGGCCGTGAACTTTGCCGACGCGCCGATGCAGGCGCTGGACGGAGCCGATGCGCTGCTCATCGTGACCGAGTGGAAAGAGTTCCGCAGCCCCGACTTTTCCGCGATCCGGCAACGGCTCAAGACCCCTGTCATCTTCGACGGCCGCAATCTTTACGATCCGCGAGCGGTCAGGGAAGCGGGGCTGGAATACTACCCGATCGGTCGCTCGCAGGAACTCGGATGAAGACCGGCGTCTCGCGGTCGACAGCCCGCTGCACAAGACCGGCGTGCACGCTACTGGATTCCTAGACGCATGGTCGGTCTCGGCAGACGTCGCAGGCGATCGCGAGCTCGCTTCCGATGAACGATCGTCCTGATCTGTCCGGCTCCCACGTGTTGGTGGTCGGCGACGTCATGCTCGACCGCTACTGGTTCGGAGAGGTGAGCCGGATCTCTCCCGAGGCGCCGGTGCCCGTGGCGCGCATCACTCGCACCGAGGAGCGGCCTGGAGGGGCCGCCAACGTCGCACGCAACGCGGCCGCAATCGGAGCCAGAGTCGACCTGGTGGCCGTGGTCGGCGCGGACGAAGCCGGCGATGCGCTGGTGCGCTTGCTCCATGCCGACGGCGTGAGCGCGCAGCTCACGCGCGATGCCACCGTGAACACCACAGTTAAGCTGCGGGTGATCGGTCGGCAGCAGCAGCTGCTGCGCATCGACTTCGAGGCTCCTCCCGGCGCGCATGCGCTGGAGGCGAAGCGGACGACATTCGACGCGCGCCTGTCTTCGGCCAAGGTGGTGATCTTTTCCGACTACGGCAAGGGCGGGCTGGCTCACGTGGACCGTATGATTGCCGCGGCACGCGAAGCGGGCAAGGTCGTGCTGGTGGATCCCAAGGGCGAGGATTTCGAGAAGTACCGGGGCGCGACTGTTCTCACGCCGAACTTGAGCGAGTTTCGCTACATCGTCGGGCGCTGGACGAGTGAGGAGGACCTCGCGCAGCGCGCGCAGCGCCTGCGCGCCTCGCTGGAGCTCGAGGCGCTGCTCGTCACGCGCAGCGAGGAAGGCATGACTTTGATTCGCGAAGGCGAGGTGCTGAATGTGCCGACCGTGGCGAAAGAAGTGTACGACGTGAGCGGGGCAGGCGACACGGTGATCGCCACGCTGGGCGTGATGCTCGCCGCGGGGCAGGACCTCGCGCAGGCGGTGTACTGGGCGAACAAGGCGGCTGGCATCGTCGTAGGCAAGCTGGGGACGGCGGTGGTACATCCCGACGAGCTTTTCGCGTGAGGCCGGCCTAGAATGATGCAGTCTATCCTGAGCTAGCCATGGCGATCATCGTCACCGGTGCGGCTGGATTCGTCGGCTCCAATCTGATCAAAGCCCTCAACCACGCGGGCGAGGACGACATCCTTGCGGTCGACAATCTCACGCGCGGGGAGAAGTTCCGCAACCTCGCCGAGCTGCGGATCGCCGACTATCTGGACAAGGAAGAGTTCTTGCGCAAGCTCGCGCTGGGTGCGTTCGATGGCGAGGTGACGGCGGTGCTGCATCAGGGCGCTTGCTCGGACACGTTGGAAACGAACGGGCGGTACATGATGGAGAACAACTACCGCTACTCGGCCGAGTTGCTGGATTACTGTCAGGCGGAAGAAGTGCCCTATATCTATGCGTCATCGGCTTCGGTGTACGGCGCAGGACGCGTGTTCAAAGAGGACCCGGAATTCGAACGGCCGCTCAACGTCTACGGCTACTCCAAATTCCTGTTCGATCATGTGGTCCGGCGGCGTTGGGCCGACAACACGGCGCAGGTGGTGGGGCTGCGCTACTTCAACGTCTACGGCCCGCGCGAGCAACACAAGGGCCGCATGGCTTCGGTCGCCTTCCATTGCTTCAATCAATACCGTAGCGAAGGCCGCGTCAAGCTGTTCGAGGCGAGCGGCGGGTTCGATGCGGGGGAACAGCGGCGCGATTTCGTGTGCGTCGAGGACGTTGTCCGAGTGAACCTGTTTTTCCTCGAGCATCCGGCGCAGTCCGGGATCTTCAACGTCGGGACCGGCCGTGCCCAGACCTTCAACGAGCTCGCCGCGGCGACGATCAACGCAGTGCGCGAGGTCCAGGGCGAAGACCGGTTGGACCTGGAACAGATGCGCGCACAAGGGCTGATCGAGTACACCGCCTTCCCTCCGGGGCTGAAAGACAAGTACCAGAGCTATACGCAAGCGGAAATCACCCGGCTGCGTCGCGCCGGCTATAGCGTGCCCTTCCTCACGGTCGAGGAGGGCGTGCGGGATTACGTCCGCTGGCTACTGGAACGCTGAGCCCGCAGCGTTACCGTCGACACCCAACGCCCGAGTTGGCCTGATGTACAAGACACTCCAGGACTTTGTCGGCAACACGCCGCTGGTGCAGCTCGCGCGCATCGCGGCCGACACGAACAATGTGATCCTGGCGAAGCTCGAAGGGAACAACCCGGCCGGATCGGTGAAGGATCGGCCCGCGCTGTCGATGATCGCGCAGGCGGAGGCGCGCGGCGAGCTCAAGCCGGGCGAGACGCTGATCGAGCCCACGAGCGGAAATACCGGCATCGCGCTTGCGATGGTGGCCGCGATGCGCGGCTATCGCATGGTCCTGGTGATGCCCGAGCACCTGTCGGCGGAACGCCGACAGACGATGGCGGCTTACGGGGCGAAGATCGTGCTGACGCCCAAGGACGGCGGCATGGAGATGGCCCGCGACGTGGCGGAACAGATGCAGGCGCGCGGCGAAGGACGGATCCTCGACCAGTTCGCAAATCCGGACAACCCCCGTTCGCACTACGCGGGGACGGGACCGGAGATCTGGCGCGACACGCAGGGCAAGATTACCCACTTCGTGAGCAGCATGGGGACCACCGGCACCATCATGGGCTGCTCGCGTTACCTGAAGGAGAGAAGCCCGGACATCCAGATCGTGGGCTGCCAGCCAGCGCCCGGTTCGCAGATTCCCGGGATCCGCAAGTGGCCGCAGGCCTACCAGCCCAAGATCTATGACCCGAGCCGCGTCGATCGCATCATCGAAGTGAGCGAGGCGGATGCCGAGCACATGACGCGGCGGCTCGCGCAGGAAGAGGGGATCTTTGCAGGCATCTCTTCCGGCGGGGCATTGTGGGCGGCACTTCAGGTCTCTTCGGGGGTGAGAGAAGCCGTGATCGTTACCATCGTGTGCGATCGGGGTGACCGCTATCTGTCCACAGGCGTGTTCGGCTGATTCAGACCGAACGGCCGGGGCCTTCGCGTTAAGAGCTCAACCTACTCCGGGACGGTCCAGCGCTGCGGCGAGCGCCACAGGAGCAGCAGCTCGCGCTTGAGGACGAATTCCTTCGGCAGTTTGTCATAGAGCTTGACGAACAGCTCTTCGTGCAGCAACAGTTCGTGGATCCAGGGGTCGCGCTCCACGGCCATGAGGTCTGCGTAGCGGCTGCGGATCGACGCGTCCAGCCCGGACCATTCGAGATCGCAAGCCCGGGGCATCCAGCCGAGCGCGCTTTGTGTCGCGCCCGCCCGCCCTTGGCAGCGCCGCACGATCCACTCCAGCACCCGCATGTTCTCTCCATAGCCGGGCCAGAGAAACTTGGCGTCCGCGTCGCGGCGAAACCAGTTGACGCAGAAGATGCGGGGCGGATTCGGGACCGCATGCCCCATATCGAGCCAATGGTCGAAGTAATCGCCGATGTGGTAGCCGCAGAACGGCAGCATCGCGAAGGGGTCGCGGCGTACTTCACCGACCTTGCCGCTCGCGGCGGCGGTGGTCTCGGAGCCCAGGGTGGCCGCCGCATACACTCCGTCGCACCAGTTGAACGTTTCGTACACGAGCGGAACCGTGTCGCTGCGCCTGCCGCCGAAGATGAAAGCGGAGATGGGCACGCCTTCCGGGCTTTCCCAGTCCGGGTCGATCGATGGGCACTGCGCGGCCGCGACGGTGAAGCGTGCGTTGGGGTGTGCGCCCTTCCTGCCCGAGGTGGGAGTCCAGGGCTCGCCGCGCCAGTCGATCAGCGCCTCGGGCGGCGGTTCCGACCTGCCTTCCCACCAGACATCGCCGTCTGCGGTCAGTGCCGCGTTGGTGAAGATGCAGTCGTGCGACAAGGTCGCCATGGCGTTCGAGTTGGATTGTTCCGAAGTTCCCGGAGCAACGCCGAAGAAACCGTACTCGGGATTGATGGCGTAGAGCCGCCCATCGTCCCCCCGCCTGATCCAGGCGATGTCGTCACCGATCGTGGTCACCTTCCAGCCGCCGAACGCAGCCGGCGGGATCAACATCGCGAAGTTGGTCTTCCCGCAGGCGCTCGGGAAGGCGGCGGCCACGTAAGTCTTCTCCCCGCTGGGGGAGGCGACGCCCAGGATGAGCATGTGCTCGGCGAGCCACCCTTGCTCGCGTCCCATGCTGGAGGCGATGCGCAACGCCAGACACTTCTTGCCCAGCAGCGCGTTGCCCCCGTATCCGCTGCCGAAGGACCAGATCGCGTTCTCCTCGGGGAAATGCACGATGTACTTGTGGTCCCGATTGCACGGCCAGGGGCTGTCTGTTTGCCCGCTTGCCAGCGGCATACCGACGGAGTGCAGGCAGGGGACAAAGTCGCCGTGTTCGCCCAGCGCTTGCAACGCGACGCGACCCATGCGCGTCATCGTGCGCATACTGACGGCCACGTACGCCGAATCCGTGATCTCGACACCGATCTTGGTGAGCGGGGATCCGAGCGGCCCCATGGTGAAAGGCACGACGTACATCGTGCGGCCCTGCATGCAGCCGTGGAACAGCCGCGTGAGGGTGGCTTTCATCTCGGCGGGATCGACCCAGTTGTTGGTCGGGCCGGCGTCATGCCGATGGATGCTGCAGATGAAGGTGCGGTCCTCGACGCGCGCGACGTCGCTCGGATCCGAGCGCGCCAGGTAACTGCCGGGGCGCTTGGCGGGGTTGAGGGGAATCAGGGTGCCGGCGGCCACGAGCTGGGCGCACAGCGCTTTGTACTCCGGTTCCGAGCCGTCGCACCAGACGACGCGGTTGGGACGGGTCAAAGCCGCCGTCTCGCGCACCCAGCGCAGCAGGCCTTGATGCTTGATGTGGTCGGGTGCCACGGACCCGGAGGGTGCGGGCGGCACTCGCGCGAGCATATCCAAATTCTCCCCTCCCACTCTACAGCTCTGGGACCGGCCTCAACTGTTGTTTGAAAAGCATGTTAGCACGCAGGCGCACTGGCGGGGGTTCGCGGCCGGAACTGCTACAATCGGTTGGCTGCAGCGCACCACGCGTTCACCCGTTCGGGATTGCCGGTGACCCCCATCCTCGCATTCGACATCGAAACCGTACCGGATGTTGCCGGCTTGCGTCGCATCCACGGGCTCCCCGACACGATGAGCGACGCAGACGTGGCGCAACTCGCATTCCACCGCCGTCGCCAGAGCACCGGCAGCGATTTCCTTCCGCTGCACCTGCACAGGGTCGTGGCCATCGCCTGCGCGCTCCGAGAGCGCAACAGCTTCACCGTCTGGTGCTTGGGAGACCCGCACGAAGCGGAAGGCGCGCTGCTGAAGCGGTTCTTCGAGGGCGTGGAGAGGTACACCCCGCAGTTGGTCTCATGGAACGGGGCCGGGTTCGATCTGCCGGTGCTGCACTACCGGTGCTTGATCCACGGGGTGACGGCACGGCGTTACTGGGAACTCGGCGACACCGATCGCGAGTTCAAATGGAACAACTACATCAGCCGCTACCACACGCGACACCTAGACCTCATGGACCTATTGTCGCTGTACCAGGGGCGCGCGAGTGCCCCGCTGGACGAGATCGCACGGCTGCTTGGCTTCCCGGGCAAGCTCGGGATGGATGGGTCCATGGTATGGGATGCGTTCCAGCGCGGGGAGATCACGGCGATCCGCAACTACTGCGAGACGGACGCCGCCAACACGTACTTGGTGTTTCTTCGCTTTCAGCTGATGCGGGGACTATTGGACAGCGACCAGTACGAGCGTGAGCTGACCCTGGTCCAGACGACGCTCGAACGCTCGACGGTGCCGCATTGGCAGGAGTTTACAGGTGCCTGGGAGCGGTCCGCCGCGCAGCCTCAAGCAAGCCCGAGCGCGCGCTGAACTGCCGCAAGCCGACGTGCTGTCGCTCGACTCCGAGGGACGCGGCGTCGCACGCATAGACGGGAAGGTTGTGTTCGTCGACGGCGCGCTTCCGGGCGAGCGCGTCGAGGTCCAGGTCTGGCGGCGCCACCCCAGGTTCGATCGAGCCAACTCGATCCGCCTGCTGCGGGAGAGCTGCCTGCGCGTGCAGCCGCGCTGCCCCCACTACGAGCGCTGCGGGGGCTGCAGCCTGCAACACCTGGAGCCGCGTGCCCAGGTCGCGATCAAACAGCGCATCCTGGAAGACAGCTTGCTCCGTATCGGCAAACTCGAACCGCGGATGCTGCTCCCGCCGGTCCATGGTGTCGCGTGGGGTTATCGGTGCCGCGCACGGATGGCGATCCGGCTGGTGCCGCGCAAGGGCGGGGCCTTGATCGGGTTCCACGAGCGCCGAACCCACCTGGTCGTGGATATGGATTCCTGCGACGTGCTGCCGCCGAAGGCGTCCGCGTTGATCGCCCCTTTGCGGGGGCTCATCTCGCGGCTAGAGCTCGCGGCCCGGATCCCGCAAGTCGAGGTCGCGGTAGGCGAGGCGAAAATCGCTCTGTGCCTGCGTGTGCTCGATCCCCTGCCCGATGGCGACAAGCGATTGCTGCAGACGTTCGGCGCGATCCATGACGTGGACTTTTACGTGCAGCCCCGTGCTCCCGGCTCGGAATACGCGCTCGATCCGGCTTCGGTGGCTCCTCTGACCTATCGGTTGCCCGACTTCAATCTGTGTCTGGCGTTTCGCCCGACCGACTTCACGCAGGTGAGCCACGAAGTGAACCGTGTTCTGGTGCGGCGGGCCATGGCGCTGTTGGCGCCCAGCCCGGGGAAGCGCGTTCTGGACTTGTTCTGCGGGTTGGGCAACTTCACGCTGCCCATCGCACGCTCGGGCGCGTATGCTGTCGGCGTGGAAGGTAATCCGGAGCTGGTGCGCCAGGGCGAGGAGAACGCGCGATTGAATGGGCTCTCGAGCCACGTCGAGCTCATCTGCGCCGATCTATCCCGGGATCCGGGCGAGCTCATGGCGCGCCTGGGCCCTTTCGACCAAGCCCTGCTCGATCCGCCGCGCGAGGGTGCCAGCGAGCTGGTCGGAGCGCTTCCGGAGACGCTACGTCGCGTAGTCTATGTGTCCTGCAACCCCGCGACCTTGGCGCGCGATGCAGCGTGCCTCGTGCACGAGCGCGGCTTCGCGCTCGAGGCGGCGGGCGTCGTCAACATGTTCCCGCACACGTCACACGTCGAATCCATCGCGCTGTTCACGCGGGGATAACGGGTCGGCAGCCGGTCGCGGAGCTCCGTTTCCCGGTTGCCGCCCCTTTGGCCGTTAATCCCGGCTGCCAGCGAAGGCCAGGAGCAGGTTCAACAGGTTTACGAAGAGGTTGTAGAGGTCGATATAGACCCGCAGCGTGGCCATCACATAGTTAGTCTCGCCGCCTTGGATGATGGCGCTGATGTCGTACAGGATATAGCCCGCGAACAGCACTACAGCGATGGCAGAGATCGTCAGCGAGGCCGCCGGGACCTGAAAGAACAGGTTTGCAACCGACGCGAGCACCAGTAGGATCAGGCCCGCAAATAGGAACTTGCCGAGAAAACTGAAGTCCTTCCGCGTAACGGTGGCATAGCCGGCCAAGCCGAAGAAGATGACACCGGTGCCGCCTGCCGCCAGGCCGATGAGCTGCGCGCCGTTGCGGAAATGCAGTGCGTACTGCAGCATCGGGCCGAGCCACCAGCCCATCAACAGCGTGAAGGCGAGCATCGCAGCGATACCCCAGACGCTGTTGCGCAGCGCCTGCACGGCGAACAGGCAACCCATCATGACTGCCAGCATCAGAATCGGGCCCAGGATCGGGTGGGCGGCCAGCCAGGCGAAGCTCGTATTGACCCCGATCAGTGCGCCGATCACGGTCGGGATCATGGACAGGCCCAGCAGCAGATAGGTATTGCGCAGAACTCTGTTCTGCTCGACGCCAAGCGTCGTGGGCCGTGCCGGATACTGCAGTTCGGGTTGCATAAGCTCGAGGCCTCCTCAGCCAGAAAGCGACAAGCCTAAGAGTAGGGTAGACGCGGCGAAGTTTCAACCCGTCGCTGGCTTGACGTCACGGCGGGGGCTATCATCTGGCCGTCGCGCCCACACTCGCAGGGCATGTAACAGCCGGCGGGACAGTGGTTTCATGCAGCCCGTCAGAGAGCCGTGGCGCAGGGGATATGGATGGTCGCGCCGCGTACAGCGGAGGGTTGGCAGAGTGGTTGAATGCACCTGACTTGAAATCAGGCGTACCCGCGAGGGTACCGGGGGTTCGAATCCCTCACCCTCCGCCCCTATGGGCGGGGCCGAGCGCGACAGTTCGACACCCCTGGGCAGGGCGGTATAGCGCGGGAGCGGAACATGGTGTCCCTTGCGGCCGCTTACTAGCTATGACACGTGCCGCTCGCAGCGGCTGCGTGTCAGAAGCCTTGGCGCTGCTCCGACCACGAACTCCCGCAACTCGGCCGGGAGGCGGTGCAGACCCACCACCCGGCCGTGGGCGCTAGAGGTTGCAGGCTTGCACCTCCTCGCGGGTCAGCGCTCGATCTCCTCGGTCATTTCGATCGACCTCGGCGTTCCGGGCCGGTCGGAGGGCTGCAGTGGGACTGATTTGATCTCAGAGCAGTCCCTTGGCTGCGGACATCGCAGCGGTCATGTCTGGAAGCTGGGTGATTTCGGGCACTACCTGGATGTACCGCACGACGCCGTTGCGATCGGTCACGATCACAGTGCGAGCGAGAAGGTGCAACGGCTGAATCAGGAGCCCAGTGCTCATGCCGAACTCGGCGTCCTTGTAATCAGACAGAAACGTTACGTTCTTGACCTTCGCCGCGCGCGCCCAACGGGCCTGCGCGAAGGGCAGGTCCATGCTGATCGTGACGAGCTCGATGTTCTCCGCCAACGCCGGGTCTTTCTCAGACAGCTCATGCGTCTGGGCATCACAAACGGGTGTGTCCAGAGATGGGACGACGTTGATGATCCGTACCTTTCCCTTGGCGTCCGCGATGTTCACTGGAGCTAACCCGGCACCTGTCAGAGTCACCGACGGCAGCGGCTCACCCACCTTGATCGGCTTGCCGGCGAGTGGCAGGGGGTTCCCCTTGAAGGTGACGGCTTGCCCGTCTCCGGGTTGAACGGTGCCGGTGGCGACGGGAATCTGCATGGCTTCATCGGCTGCGGTGCTAGCCGAGAATCCACCGACGAGCAGCACGGCAAATGCTGGAAACAACGCTGAGAGTCGCATGGTGTCCTCCTTACAAAACCTGTTGTGGGTTGCGGTCAAACCCGGAGCCGATTTGAAGCTGTCGACCGGCAACGCGCTTGACACATCCGTTCTTAGTTGCGGCGGCGGGCGGCGTCGCAGATTGTAGTTTCCACCAATCCATGGCGACTGGCCAGATCTATCGGCTTGCGCACATCGAGTGTCCCTCTTGCCGGTCAGGGCTTTGCTGGTGACTACCCACTCGCAGGCGCGTCACAAAGGGCGCGCCGGCGGTGATGGTCGTTGCGCACACGACCCTGCTCGGCAGGTTGCGCAGCCCCGAGTCATCCGGGCTAGTTGCGCGTGGAGAACGCCTGACGGAGCGTTTCTATTCTGAGATGACGAGCGGAACCGGGTGGGGCGCGCCTGGTGGCGCACGGCGCGTCGGTGCAAGCGGCGGCGGGGTGCCTTGCTGGCGTTGGAGACTACGGGACCCGCAAGGAGCACTCGCGGCAGCCCGCACCAGCCCCCGCGAGATGCTCCCGTTAGGGCGCGACGCTACCCAGCCGGTGGGGGAGAGGCCTGTCCTGATTGCCGCGGCGACCCCGGGCTCGTACGGTGGCCCACAGAGGCGGCCGGGAGCGAGAATCAGGCGCGGCGGCGTTTCCCGCGCTTGGTGGCGCCTTGGTTGCTGGCCGCTTGCTCGCGCAGCCGCTTGTACAGACCCGGGTCCGAAGACTTCAGGTACGCGATGACCTGATAGTCGCTGCGAGTGATCTTGCGTACGTCGATCTGATCGACATGCACGAGGCGTAGCAGCTCCTGGACGGGTTTTGGCATGGTGCGTCCGCTCTCGTAGCGAGAGCCGCCGCTCTGGGTCACACCGATGCGGCCCCAGAATTCCTGCTGGTTCATGCCGAGGCGATGACGAATGTCACGTGGATTGGAGAGCTTGCCGGTTGCTTTCATTTTCATGTCATATCCGCGAAATTAAACAGTTCGGCGCGAGCTGGCTCGCGCCCTTTCCTTTTGTCCCGAGATCGCTGTCTTAGTTCCTCGAGATCTACGTGGCTGCGGGAGTGCGCCGCGGGCCCAGCTCGATCCCTCGCGGGCCGAAGACCGGGTCGCCGTGTCCTCCGCAGCAGCGCGCACCGCCACTAGCCGTCCCTGCCGCTGCGCGTTACGTAGTTCGGCCGCGCGTGTTTCGGACCCGCTACGGGACGAGCGTCGTCAT
>Ga0335083_10006081_pt1 | contig 15177 bp, 18 predicted proteins | sample Lox_Sample_42_FD_206716 | JGI IMG/M metagenome (GOLD analysis project Ga0335083, IMG submission 206716) | Soil microbial communities from Loxahatchee National Wildlife Refuge, Florida, United States - Lox_Sample_4.2 | ecosystem: Environmental > Terrestrial > Soil > Wetlands | place: USA... | reverse complement strand
GGATTGAAACGTCAGCTCGACGATTTGACAACGGTCAGGCGATCAGATACAGTTCAACGTGAGGCGGTTTCCACCTTCTCCTCTTTCAGGTTCCCTGAACATAAGTCAGCCCATCTGAAGTTCTCTTCTTCTTATGCGATACCAACCGTAGGAGGTTGAATATGTACGCACGTAATGTCTCCTTTCGCCTGAAACCCAACATGCAGTCTGAGTACACCCGCACATTCGAGAACCAGATTCTTCCTTTGCTGCGCAAGCAGAAGGGCTTCAAGGACGAAATCACGTTGTCCAATCCCGGCAGCCAGGATGCGGTTGCAATCAGTCTGTGGGAGAACAAGGTCAATGCAGACGATTACAATACCAGCACCTACCCAGAAGTGGCGAAGACCCTGGCGAAGGTAATCGATGGAACGCCGAGGGTTCAGACGTATGAGACGGTCGTCTCGACCTTCCATAACGTCCCCGTAGCCGTGTAAGGTCTGCAAACATGTCGCCTAGTGCCTAGTGCCGGGTGCCCCATCCTTTCGCCCGCCTTTGGCGAAAGGATGGGAGAGAAAAAACCGACCGTGTTTCCCCACCCAAATCTCATCCATGTACAAGAAACACCGCACGCCCGACTTTTCATACTTGGGCAGCACGTAACCGTCGGAGATGAAGTTCACGCGTCGGCTTTGCGCCAGCCGGCGATCAGCAGCACGACTCCTGCGCCGCAAAGCACCGTACCTACTGCGGGGGACAGCTTGCGGTTCTCGTGGGTGGTGATGCTGATGGAAGCATCTCCAACGTTGGCGCTGCGGGAATGGCTGACAGGAACGGGCACCACGAAGGAGAGTATTCCCAAGACCAAGACGACAATGCCGATCCAGGTTAAGAGACGCATTGGACCTCCGTCCACCCAATAGGATGCATTGCAGCGGCTGATTCGTCTCCCGCACATCCGAAAACCGCGGATGAGTGGGGTGCCCGCGCCTCTCCCTTGTGTAACACTTTAGTGCCTTATCTATGCGCCACATCGGTGACATACGTCACAGCTTATGCGGTCGTGAACATCGTACATTTCTCTCTTGTGGGCAAGATTTCCCGCCCGAGCAAAAGAAGCCTGGGTGGAGCACCCGCACGGAGTGCAACTGAGCTATGTCGCGCAAGAGCAAACAATCCGACGAATGGCTGGACACCCTGCTTCCGGCGCGCCAGTTTCCGCAGACGCCGCTGATCCCCGGTGGCGGCACGGTCACGACGTCCGAGTCCGTACTGGAGATCCCGCTCGACAGCCTCGATGCCAATCCCTACCAGACGCGCACCGCGCTGGACGAAAAGTCCCTCGACGAGCTGGCCGACTCGATCAAGAGCATCGGACTGATGGAGCCTATCGTGGTGCGCACCAGTGGCGGCGGCCGCTACCAGGTCATCGCCGGAGAGCGGCGCGTGAAGGCCTGCTACCTGGCCGGCGTGTATAAGATTCCGGCGGTGGTGCGCAACGTCAGCGACCAGCAGGCCGCGGCCATGACCATCATCGAGAACCTGCTGCGCGAGGACGTCAATCCCATGGACCAGGCACAGGGCTTGCGGCGCCTGGCCGAGGAGTTCGGCTTCAGCCGGGGACAGATTGCAGCGCGCACCGGCAAGAGCCGCGCCTCTATCTGTAACTTTCTCCGCCTGCTGCAACTGCCGCCGCGGGTGCAGGAGATGCTGCGCCGGGGCAGGCTGAGCCTGAGCCATGGCAAGGCGCTGCTGGCGCTCTCCAACTTTGAGGATTCCCTGGTGGTGGAGTACGCGCAGAAGATCGCGCCGCTGTCGGTCCGCAAGGCGGAAGAGCTGATCGCGGGTTTTCTCGGCGCCCCCGGCTCCGATCCGACCCTGATACCGGGCCGCTACCTGCGCCCGAAGTTGTGCATCGCCGAGCATCAACTCGGCAAGACCCTGGCCACGCCGGTTGCCATCATTGAAAGCCGGGGGAAAGGGCACATCCGCATTCCCTTCGCCGATCTGTATGAGTTCCAGCGGCTGTACACCTTCCTCACCGGCGAGAAGATGGAGCTGGCGTACCCGCCCCGCAGCGAGAAAGCCGGATAGGCCAGGTCAGGGTAGAGTGACGAACTACATGCCCCACCCAACCGAACAAGAATTGGGTGGGGCACTCGGCGCCCGGCCGGACGGTTAGACGGTGCTCGAATTACCCGGGCTTATGGTATCGCGGCTGGGCACGACTCTACTCGAATTGTTTGATGTCCCCGTACCGAAGTACTGTTTTTGAGGGTGGGCCGAACCGGCAGGCCAATTCAGCCAGGTTCTGGCAAGTCACTACACGCCAGCGGATCGGACGTTTTACGCCGGTGGGATATGGGGTTGTTCCATTGTCGAACGGAGTCGTCCCCAGGTCCAGGTCACCGGTTAGGCTTCTATGACAGGACTCCTGCGCTGGCTTATGCCAGCATACCATCGGACCCTCTTCCCCGGGGCCGAAGTTGGCACAGGCGCCACCTGCGGTCCGGCATGAGCTGTCACAAGGCTTGTGGTCCGGCACCGAAATGTACATTAAACAACCGCCGCCGCTTTTGGAAGCCTGTCCCGAAGGCGAGACCTTGAGGGTTACTGATCCGGTGATGGTTTGCGCAGTCGCTCCCGGAACAACGTCCCCAGGTTGCACCATATAGCGCAACGCGTTTGGTTGTGCCATGCCGACGGTGGGTACCAACATCATACAAGCTGCTAAGAACAGACCAACTTTCTTCATCGCCCCTCCACTTTCAGATTTGTGGGGAAGATACTAACCGAACGGGGTGAGGTTGGCAGCTTAAAATTTCCTTAATTCTTGCTTGCCCACCCTATTGCACAGGTCGGGCGGCGGGCCTATCCCGGGACGTGGAACGTGGGCGTCGTCTTATCCCGCAGCCCAGCTATCCATGAACGACGTCCCGGCATCCTGATTTTGTATTTCGATCTTCTGGAAGACGAACTGGACCTGTTCCAGTTCCGACAGGTTGATCTCGGTGGCCGCGGGCTGCGGGCTGGAGGCATCGGCGGTGCTCTGGCCCACCGCCATGATGCTGGCGTTGATGAGCGTGATGGTCTGGTAGACGGTGGTCGTGCCATCGGCGGCGACGCGCTCAAATTCGAACTCCACCGTTTCCAGCGCTTCGTGCGTTGCCAGGGCAGCGAGAATCTGCGGACTGGCCGCGCCCCACTGCTTTACGATTGTGACGGGGCTCCATTGCCGCTTTCCGCTGGAAAACCCCGTAGCCGGGTCGTAGGGGGCCTGGACACCGGAGGAAAACGTCAACACGGGAATCCACTTGAACTTCCGGCTCTCGTTGGTGGTTTCGCTCTTGAACTGCCCCTGCCTGGCTCCCATGATGCTCATCCAAGCCTGCAATGCCATACGACACCTCCCGGGCGGTGGTTTAGCCTACCAGACTCCGAGCCTGAGGATTAACAGAACGTTAATTGTGAGCGGCCATCGCCACTCGCGGATTGCAGTATAATCCCCGACCACCGAAGGGGCGCTATGGCTCCCGGTTCAAGGAGAGTGCAATGTCAAACCATTTCACGGGACTCAGCCTAGGCCCGCCGATGGGCGATCAACGGCTCGACCTCTGCGACTTGTATGCCTTCCAGTCGCCCGCTGACAAAAACCGAACCGTGATCATCCTCAACGCAAATCCCAATGCGGATGCGCTTCACCCCGACGCCATCTATCGGGTCAACATCGATAACGACGGCGATTACCTGACGGACCTGGCGTTCAGCTATGTGTTCTCGAAGCCGCAGAACGGCAGGCAGACCTTCAGCGTGTTCATGGCGAAGGGCACGGAGTCGCGGTCGCCCGAAGCGGTGGGGACGAAGATCGTCGCCGACGCCGAGGCTTCCTTCGGCGCCCAGCCGAACATCGTCACGTCGGGGCCTTACACGTTCTTCGCCGGCAGCCGCAGCGACGCGTTCTTTTTCGACTTCGACGGAATCAAGAACCTGTTCGATACCAGCGGCAAACGGAACTTCACCGAGCCGCATCTCGGCGGCAAGTCTCCCTGGACCGGAGTGGATTCGAACACGGAGGCGAACGTGTTTTCCACGGTCATCGAACTGCCTACGGCTGAGATCGATCCCAAGCCGGTGATACGCGTCTGGGGACGGTGCAGCTTAAGAGAGGACGGCAAACTGCTGCACGTGGACCGCGCCGGCCATCCCAGCGTGAGCAGCTTCTTCAACACCGATGACACCAAGTTGGAATACAACGCGAGCGAACCGGTCAACGACCGCAACCGGTGGCTCGAGCAGTTCATTCACCTGATGGGGCATACCGGTAATTACACGCGCGAGGAAGCCATCGCCGCGATCGATAAGGAAGGCACTCTTCCCGATGTGCTGACCTTCGATCCGTCCAAGCAGGCAACCTATCCCAATGGCCGGGTCTTCAGCGACGACGTGATCAATTACCGGCTCGCGTTTCTGACGAAGAATGAGTGTCCGCCGACAGGGCTCAAACCGCACACCGACATCCTGAAGGAGTTCCCGTACATCGGCACGCCGCATGCGAAGCGTGCGGCTGCATGACACCGTAAGACGGGGAACACCCGGAAAACCAAGCGGAGCGTGTCCACCCTCTGGCCAACGTCAGGCGAGAAGGGCGGGGCACCCCCGGCACACCAAGCCGGACATGAACGCGCGGCAAAGGGTTTATCCGCCGCCGCTATAGATCAGCTGACTCTGCCAGAGTTCGAGGTCGCTCTGTGACTCGTTCTGCTGTTGCTTCTGCTTGGCGTGCTTTTTCGGCTTTACCTTGCAATCGCTCTGCGCCGAAGAGACCTGGTCTTTGGACCCTTCGACGCCACCTTGCGGCGTCTGAGCCTGCCCGGTCTGCGAGGATTGCGGTTGAGGTTGCTGGTTTTGCTTGCCGTCTGCTGCCAGAGCAGAAGTCGCCAGACAGAACAGGGTGGCAGTGATAAGAAGTGCGTTTCGCTTCATTGTTAGCTCCTTTCTTGGTGGCGTTCTCGCCACTCAGTGGTGCTAACTGGAGACCGGCTGATTTATTCCCGTGTCGCACTCTCGACGAAAATCGCCATTGCGCGCCGAAGCGGACTGTGTAAACGAATTCCCGGAACGTACGAACCGCGATGGTGGTGGTTACCCTGCCTCCCAAATCTTCTTAACCTCGTGGATTCAGGCGCATTCCCTGATAAGATTCTGCGCTATGCCGACACGTAAAGCCGAGAAACTCGCATCGCTCGATGCCGTCTTCGACGAGATGAAGGCCCTGCTCGCCCGTCATGCCGGGCTGTTCACCGTTCGCGAAGGGTACGTCAAGAACAAGCGCGACTACCACCTCATCCTGGAGAAGCAGGTCGTGATCGACGGGCGCCCGAGGAAGGAACTGTGGTTCGCCAGCATCATCCAGCAGAAAGACTCGGTTGGGTTTTACTTCACGCCGCCCGACGTCAAGGAGAAACTCTCCCCCGAGCTGCTGTCGCATCTGGATGGCAAGAGTTGTTTTCACTTCAAGTCACTGACGCCGGCGTTGAAAAAAGATTTGGCAACAGCCTTGAAGCTTGGACTCGAGGCCTACCGCAAGAAGAACTGGCTCTGAGACGGCCTTCGTCTGTCGAAACTCGTGCTCCCAAGAATGAGGCGAACTAGCCTGCACCGCAAAGAGGCGCCGCCGTCGGATTGCTCTGGCGTGACGGACGGACAACGCCCAAGCTCCTGCTGAGGTATGGTGTTGTCATGCGAGCGCAGATCAAGCTCGGCCGAATTGCCGGCATCACCATCGGGCTGCACTATAGCTGGTTCATCATTGCTCTGCTCATCACGCTCTCGCTGACCGAACACTTCCGGATCGCGATGCCGCAGTGGAGCAGCGCCGTGATATGGTCGGCATCCATTGTCACCGCTGTACTGTTTTTCGTGACCCTGCTGCTGCACGAGCTGGCGCACTCGCTGCTGGCGAAATCCAGAGGCTTGCGGGTACGGGCCATAACGCTGTTTGCGCTCGGAGGCGTGTCGCAAATCGAGTCGGAAGCTCCGGATGCCAAAACCGAGTTCTGGGTCGCTATCGCCGGCCCGCTGTCCAGCCTCGCCATCGGCCTAGTGTGCCTTTGGCTGGCGCGTCTGTCCGGCTGGGCCAAGGGCGCCGAACCCGACACCCCGTTCGCCGCTGTCTTGGTGTGGCTGGGCTACATCAACTTCATGCTGGCCGCGTTCAACATGGTTCCAGGTTATCCGCTGGACGGCGGCAGGGTGCTGCGGGCCATTATCTGGTTCTTCAATCGCAACGCCGTACGGGCCACCCAGTTGGCTGCCCGCGTGGGTCAGGGCGTCGCCTTGCTGTTCATCCTGTTTGGTCTTTTTCGCTTCTTCGTCGGAGAGAACTTTGGCGGCCTGTGGCTGGCATTCATCGGCTGGTTTTTGCTGGACGCGTCTCGCAGTAGCTATGCACAGGTGGAACTCGTGGACCAACTTCACGACCGGAAGGTGGCCGACATCATGGATCGCGACTGTCCGACGGTCGAGTCTCATCTGAGCCTGGAGGACTTCGTTCACGAATACCTGCTGCGCAGCGGGCGCAGATGTTTCGTGGTGGTGCAGGACGGGAATCTGGCCGGACTGATTACTCCCAATGAGGTCCGGCAAGTTGAGCGGGAGCACTGGGCGCAGACCAGTGTGCAAAGTGTAATGCGGCCGGTTTCTCAGCTTCAGACCGTGACGCCCGAAACGCCGGTGATCCAGGCGCTGGAGCTTATGGGGAGCGCGGACATCAATCAGCTTCCGGTGGTTTCGGATGGCCAGCTCCAGGGAATCTTTTCACGCGGTAATATCATGGGAGTCCTGCGAAACCGCGCGGAAGTCTTGCGGCGTTGAGAGTAAAGACACAAGGAGCGCGATAACGTCCCATGTACCTTCGAAGCCTGAGTATCGCCCGTTTTATGAGGAGCTTCCTCACCGGCCTGTCGATCGCCGGGCTTGCCTTCGTGAGCATGCCCGGTTCTTTGGTCACGGTTGCGCAAGAAGCCAGAAAAATCGTGCAAGCTTCACAAACCGGCAGTACCGGAGCCGTGGCTCACGGCAAGTACATCGTGGAAGATGTTGCCATGTGCGGCAACTGTCACACGCCCCGAAACGCCGATGGTGAACTGGAGCGTAGCCGCTGGCTGGCGGGCGCGCCCGTGCCCTACCTGCCGGCCCGGCCCAACTCAGATTGGCCGATCGTGGCGCCTCGCCTTGCCGGCTTGCCGCCGACCAATGACGCCGGAATGATCACCCTGTTGACGACCGGAATCTGGATTACGGGCAAGCCCCTGCGTGACCCAATGCCGCATTTTCACATGACGCGCCCGGATGCGGAGGACGTACTGGCTTATCTGAAGTCGCTTACCCCCAGGCAATAGACGCGAAGGCCGGCGGGTGCAGGAGTGGGGGCGTAGATGAGCTCGCACACAGTCTCGAGGGGAGGATGGAATGAGCTTGCAAAGGCGCCAATTACTTCAAATTTTGTCGTATGCTGTCGGGGCCGGCTTCATGCTGCCGCGGAATGAATTGACCATGGCGGCCCAGAACTCCGCGCAGCCGGCGAGTCCAGCTCCGCCTGCGAAGGGCGCTACGAAACATGAATCGAAAGGAAAGGAAATGGAAAAAGTAGCCGGAATCGGAGGGTTGTTCTTCCGCGCTCATGATCCCAAAGCGTTGGGGAACTGGTACCAGCAATACTTGGGGATCGCGCTCACCCCAACGGGCGGCGAGGGCGAAACCGTTTGGCAGCAAGAGGCCGGACCGACCGTCTTCAGTCCCTTTCCCGAAACCACCAAGTATTTCGGGGATCCTACCAAGGTCTGGATGGTGAACTTTCGAGTGCATGACCTCGACAAAATGGTGGCCCAGCTACGAGCGGCAGGAATTGAGGTCAAAGACCCGGAATCGTATCCCAACGTTGGGCGCTTCGCACGTCTGCATGACCCTGAGGGAAATCCCATCGAATTGTGGCAACCTGCATGATTCGGCGCTCCACATTCGGTGATTCCGGACTTAATCAGAATTTCGTCAGGTGAGCTCACCCAATCCCACGTCGTGGTACATCTCCAGGTAGTGACAGCGTGGGCAGAGAACCAGGCGAACCGGCAGGGCACTGGTCAGGTTAATGCTCTCGCCCTTGGGCTCGCTGGAATGTGGGTCTATGCGTCCGGGGAGGCCAAAGCTGGTATCCAGCAGGGTTCTGTCGGCGTGGCATTTGGGGCACTCTCGGTTGAATCCCAGTGACATAGCAGCCCTCCACGGGCAACACAGGTTTCAGCCCGGCTTGCGTAAGCCGCGAAGAGACTGGCCGCAGCGAGCTACCGGTCACCTTATCCTCTCACGTTGTTGAGGAAGGATGGGATGGAGAATCGCCGGAGACCGCCTCGCCTCAGGGGCTAAGCCCGTACCTTCCGAGCCAGTTCCGGCACGTCTGAAGCCGTGCCCTTTCAAAACCGTAGGATGTCAACAGAGCCACACAGCATCGAGTGGCTTCGGGCTGCGGTTTTCGTGATTGACACGGCCGTCAAGCAGGCAAAAGGCCGTGCGGAATGGGAAAATCGATCTACGTGCAGTTGCAACGTGACACATGCTCGTACATGGGGTCGGCGTGAGGATGAAGAAGAGCCGGAAAGCGACGGTTTATGAATCAGCGCTGTCGCGTTCGTGGTTTTCCCGATCGAGGTTGTGGTGTTCGGCAGTGTTGCTTTGCCTGTTCGTCCTTCTTCCGCCGGCGTTTGGAGTGGATCGCGAGGCCTTCACCATTACCCGCTATCAGCTCGAAGTGCAAATGGACCGGAGCACGCACGTGATGGCCGTGACCGGAAAGCTCACCTTGCGCAACGATTCCGGCCAGCCGCAGAAACTGATCACGTTGCAGGTTTCATCGTCGCTGGCGTGGAACGGCATCGCGCTGGATGCACAGCCACTGCAGTGGCTCGGCGATAACTACACTTCCGACATCGATCATACCGGCAGCCTGTCGGAGGCGATCGTCACCTTGCCCAGGGAAGCCGCGCCGGCGACAACAGTCACGCTCGATGTTCAATACGGTGGCACCATCAAGCCCGACGCCACCCGCCTGACGCGCACAGGAGTGCCCGCCGAGATCGCGGCCCGCAACGACTGGGACCAGATCAGCGATGCATTCACCGCTGTGCGCGGGCTTGGCTATGTCGTCTGGTATCCGGTGGCGATCACGGCCGTGAGTCTGAGCGAGGGCAACACGGTCTTCGACGCGATCGCACGTTGGAAGCAGCGGCATGAGCGCAGCGCATTTGACGCGCGCCTCATCGTGACAGAACCAGCATCGCCAGGGCCGCTTTGCATTGCGGTCAATGCGCCAAGCTCGGGTTGTGGTGAAAGCCGCAGTCTGGGCACAACCGAAGCCGGCGGTGCAACGAAAGAATTCACCAACACTCTGAACCTGGACGGACTGGGAGAAATTGTTCCGACGTTCGCCATTGCCGACTACGTCGAGCTGGCGCGTCCGGCCATCACACTGCTGCACCTTCCCGAGCACCTCTCGCTGGCGCGTGACTATGCCCTCGCCGCGGAGTCGAACGAGCCTCTGCTTCATGAGTGGCTGCCGGAGAGCGCCCCGCCCCCTCGACCCGGCTCGGGACAAGCCTTGCCGGCGCAGGCGCACGGGCAGGCCTCAACTCTGGCGCACGTGATTGAGCTGACCGACGCCAACGCTAATCCGTGGCAGAACGGTCCCGTGCTCTTCGCCCCATTGCGTCAAGCTCCGACTGCGACGCTGCAGCTTCTGCTGTTGCCGGCGCAGGTGAGTGCCCGGTTTCATTCTCCGCGCCCATGGATACAGGACGGCCTGGCACGCTTTCTGCAAGTCAAGACCATCGAGAACAGCTCCGGCCGCCGTGGGGCTCTGGAGTACCTCGATCAGTATCGCGAGCCGCTGGCCGAGGCCGAAGTTCTGGCGCGTCCCAAGCCGGGAGCGGCCGCGCCGGTCCTGGACAAGAGCGAAGCCGACAACACGCTGCTGAACACGAACGACGAACTCTACCTGCGTGGTAAAGGCGGCTTCGTGTTCTGGATGCTGCGGGACATGGTGGGCGATGAAGCCCTGCAGCGTGCTCTCGCCGGCTATCGCGGCGGCGCCGATAAGAACCCTGCGTACCTGCAGAGGCTGGTTGAGTCCAGTTCGAAACGCGATCTGGAGTGGTTCTTCGATGATTGGGTGTACCGCGATCGCGGTCTGCCCGACTTTCACGTCGAGTCGGTCTATCCCCGGCCCCTGCTCAGTGAGACGCAGAAGAATTACATGGTGACCGCGACCATCGAGAACCGTGGGCATGCGGGCGCCGAAGTGCCGGTGCTGATCCAGACCCCCTCCGGGGAGAAGAGCGTGCGGGTCATCGTGAAGGGAGGAGAAAAAGGTGTCGGCCGCATCGAAGTACCGGTCCCTCCCACCAAGATCGTGGTTAACGACGGCAGCGTTCCCGAAGCCGACATGCGCAACAAGACCTACGACGTGCCCGCACCTCAGCAATGAATGGATAGAGGCTGCGCCCGACGGTATGCGAAGATACGGAGTCGAGGAGTGACCTGCCCCGGCGAATGAGGCCGTGGGCCGCGACGCTATGCAGGCATGGGATGTCATCGTCGTTGGTGCCGGACCCGCGGGCTGTGCCGCTGCCTATGACCTGGCGACGAGCGGCAGGTCCGTGCTGCTGCTCGATCGTTGCGACTTCCCACGTCCCAAAGCCTGTGCCGGCGGCCTCACCATCAAGGCCGTGCGCGCCCTGCGCTACTCCATCAAGCCTGTCGTGGTGGCGACGGTTTACGGCATCCAGGTCAGCAAGAACTTCGAGCACTCTGCCAGCCTGAACAGCTCGAAGCCCCTGTGCCTGATGACAGTGCGCGAGGACCTGGACGCCTTCTGTTTGAACCAGACCATCGCAGCCGGAGCAGAATTCCGCAGGATTGCGCACATTCACGAAGTGCGCGAATTGCCGGACAGCGTGGTTCTTTCCACCGCGGCAGGCGACTTGCAGGCGCGCTTTCTGATTGGAGCCGACGGGGCAAACAGTCACGTGCGCCGGCTGCTGGGCGATGCAACGTGGTTCCGTGCGGGCTTTGGCCTGGAAGCCCAAGTCGCCTCGTCACATCATGGTTCCGACATGCATCTCGATTTCGGCGTGGTGCGCGATGGCTACGGCTGGGTCTTTCCCAAGGATGGGCACTTCAATGTCGGCCTGTACAGCGAATCGCAGCAGCACAAGATCACGCGGAGCACACTGGCGGAATACATCCGGAAGAAGCTGGGAACGGATAAGTTTGACTGCATGATCGGCCAGTATCTTGGCATGGGCGGCAGGGGCAATCCGCACCGTCACCGGCGCGTCCTGCTGGTCGGCGACGCCGCCGGCCTGGTTGACCCGTTGACCGGCGAGGGCATCTATCACGCCATCGTGAGCGGGCAAGCCGCAGCACGCGCCATCAACTGCGAACTGGCTGAGGGCGTGCCGGCGGTCGAGACCTTCCGACACGAAATGCGTGACGTCCAACTCGATCTGGGGCTCTCCCAGCGCGCCGCCAGGCGTTTCTACGGGGACCTCGACTGGGGATACGCCGCGTTGACGTTTCCCCTGGTCAAAAGCGTGGCTGTACGAGCGTATCGGCAAGGGCTGAACTTTGGGCGCGCTCTGAAGCGCTATTCGTTCATCGTGCCCTATCTCTCGCCCACACGGGACAGCCGCTGGCAGAACATCGCCGAGGCGTGATAGCGGTGGTAACATCCCCGCCGCTGCTAAGGCCAACGAGGCAAGGGAGATTGATTTCAGGCCGGGACGGTAACTTCGGCTCCCCGAACCAACCCGTGCGGCATTGGTTTTTGATACTGCCGTGCCTTGTGCAATAGGGACAGATGTCCACGCAAATGGCCACAGAGATGCCTGCTGAACGACATCATCTGGGCAAAACCGGCGCCGCCGAATTTGGGCTGCCCCTGCTTCACCACTAAGGAACTAAAGGCACCATGAATTATGACCCGTGTATGTATGAGCACTTCGTTGCTCGCCTAACTGAGAACGGCGGGGCGCTACCGCTGAACCAAAACGAAGCGATCATGTGGTGGGTTGTAGTTCTCCAACGCGAGTTGGCTGAAGCCAATCCCAGTAGCGAGTCCGGCGAGATAGACAAGACTCCAAAGTTGATGGTGCTCGGGTTAGACGGCGATGACGAGTTGTTCACGGAAGTGGTAGTTACCGAGGATAATCCGGAGAACCTCGTAGATGAAACGTGGGCTCCGATAGAGCTGTGGGCGTCCAACGACGGGTGAGCCGTGAACCTGTCCTGTTCAACAGAACCCGGTTTGAGGTACCACAGTAACGCGCAAATCGCTCGTGTGGTGACCGAGACATGGCTTGCGGAGCAGATGTATTGCGCTGCTTGCGTCTCCGATTCTCTGACACGCAAGCCCAACAACTTCGCAGGCGTTGATTTCACCTGTCCAAAGTGCCCCTCCCTTTATCAACTGAAGAGCCGGAAAACAGCATTGACGAACCGTATTGTTGATGCTGGATACGAGAAAATGATTGAAGCGATACATTCGGAGCAAGTGCCTAACCTGGTCTTACTCCAGTATTCGCCATCATGGCGCGTCGTCAATCTGCTTCTGATACCCAGCTTCTTCCTGACCGAATCGGCAATCGAAAAGCGCAAACCGCTCTCCCCGGAAGCTGAGAGGGCGAATTGGGTCGGCTGCAACATTCTCCTCGATAATGTTCCGGAAGATGGGCGCATTGCGATTGTTTCCGACGGAATTGCAGCGAGCCCTTCGCAGGTCAGGAAGTCATATCAGCGTGTCCAACCGCTCCGCGAGCTAGGTCTGAAGGTGCGCGGATGGACGCTGGATGTCTTGAACGTGCTGCGCAAGCTGAGCAAGCGGGAATTGTCTTTAGCGGACTTCTACGAATTCGAGGACTATCTACAGGGCTTACATCCGAATAACAAGAACATCAGGCCTAAGATTCGGCAACAGCTCCAGGTACTGAGAGAGCTAGGTTACCTAGCTTTCGAGGGCAACGGACGCTATCGAGTTCTTCGCTAGTCGCCTGACCTTCACAACTGAAAGCCCGGGTTGGGTGCTCTTTCTTCTAAGAACCCATCTGGCTGTTGACATCCTGCCTTGAAAGGGCACGCCTTCAGGCGCGCCGAAAACAGTAGAATTCGCCCGGCTTTAGCCGCTGCGGGAATTCGCTTGGATAGGCCTGGAAATCGAGTCTCCCTCAGGGGCTAAAGCCGAGCTCTTGGAAGGGCGGGACGGCACGGCTAAAGCCGGGCCCTTTCAAACCCTAGGGTGTCAACACAGCTAGATGGCTCCTAGTCTTCTGCCTTCGGCTTCATCCCGCCGGTGCGCAAATACCGGTTGTGCCAGCCCAGTGCTTCGCCCAGCAGGTGGGGAGTGTGGCGTCCATAAGACAGGCGCTCGGCGCGGCTGACGTAGTCGGTCAGCAGAGGCTTGAACTCCGGCGCGGCGCACTTCTCGATGATGAGGTTGGCGCGCTGGCGCGGTGAGAGTCCGCGCAGGTCGGCCAGGCCCTGCTCGGTGACCACTACCGAAACGTCGTGCGACCGTTAGCGTCTTACCCGGCCCAGCCGCATTTCAATCCCCAGCGTGCAATCAGCATTCACGTTTTGGATGTAAATATCGTTCTCGCCATTGCGATCGTCCTCCCAGGCCACCGCGGAGAGTCCGGAAGAAGCAATGCCGGCGGACAGCCGGAACTTATCGGCCGAGGCGGTCGAGACGCCGAACTGCGAGCACAGGAAGTTGCCTGCGCCGTCAAGCTTAGCCGCGTACATGGTGCCCTGGCCGAAGCCCGGAGAATCAACCCAGAACACCAGCGCGCCGCTGCCGATCTGCACGTTCTCTACCCAGGTCTGGGTGTCCGGGCCCAGGGGCACGATCACCACTCCGGTATCCGTCCACTGGCGCGCGCCGGCGGAATTGAACTTTTGTCCCGAGACGCCGTTGTTCACCTGGTTGGAATCCTCTTCCGTCCAGAACAGGAAGGTCTCTTGCGTCGCCGGATTGTAGGAAGCCGAGGGCGAGACCCTTACGTTGAACTGGTTGGTGGAACCTACGGAGCCGTTGTGCCCGAAGGCCTCGGTCCCGTCCGACAGGATGTGCTGGGCAAAGACCTGCAGGCTGGGACTGCTGGTGTACCACGAGAACACCGCGCCCCCACTGGCGTCGGGGACGAAGTACGGGAACTCGCCGAACTGCAGGGAGCCGCCGTCGTAAACTTTGACATGTCCTGCGCCCCACAGCAGTTGACCGTCGGACGAGAGTTTGTTGGCGTAGAGATAGTTGTTGCTGCCAAACCCCTTGTTGCGCACCCAGGAGACGATGACCGAACCGTTGTCCCCGGCGTGCAGGTCGGCCAGCGAGTAGTTGAATCCGGACTCCTGCAAGGTGACACCGTAGTCGAAGGCCGTCTTCCCTACCCACTGCGGACGCCCATTGGCATCGAGCTTCTGCAGGATGACCGCGCTGTTGGTCGTCCAGGCGACCACGATGTAGCCGTCGCTGGTGGCGGCAATTTTGGGAGCGGCGTGGAAATTGGGATCAAAGGTAAGGGCAACGCCATTGGGACCCCACAACGCCTGGCCGGTTGGGCTCATCTTGGCGGCCGTGACCTGTGGGTTGTTTGGGTCGCGGCGATCATCGAGGAAGGCCAGCAGCGCGTTGCCGCTGGCGTCGGCATCGAGGCCGTAATCTTCGGTGGAGCTGAGCGTCAGTTTCGCGACCTGGATGCCGTCGTGCGGGAACTGTTCGTAGCCGTTCGGGTCGAGCAACTGGTAGTACACGTCGTAGCCTTGAGGTGGCGGATCGTTAGGATTGTTGTTGAACCAGCTCACATACCAAGTGTTATTGGGCAGCGGCAATACCTTGGGCTGCACCTGATCAGCGCCGGCAATATTGGAGAGCGGGAGATTCTGCATCGGATCAGAGGACCACTGGGCCCAGGCAGCAGAGGCGAGCGTGAGCACCAGCAAAGCAAGCAGGACGGAACGAACGGCCGAATTCATGACATCTCCTTAGTCGCCCGTTCTAACTGTCTATACAGGCGCGCGGACATTGTAGTGCATCGCGGTTGTCCCCTTGTGCGAATTCGTGGCGCAAAATAAGGACGGGCCAGGCGCACGTAG
>Ga0335083_10006080_pt1 | contig 15178 bp, 10 predicted proteins | sample Lox_Sample_42_FD_206716 | JGI IMG/M metagenome (GOLD analysis project Ga0335083, IMG submission 206716) | Soil microbial communities from Loxahatchee National Wildlife Refuge, Florida, United States - Lox_Sample_4.2 | ecosystem: Environmental > Terrestrial > Soil > Wetlands | place: USA... | reverse complement strand
TTCCGGAGCCGTCGTCCGTCACGATGAATCGGACCTCGTTCGCGCCCGGTTCGGCTCGCACCTCGACATGGCCATCGCGCCGGGTGAACTTGAGGGCGTTGCCGATGAGATTGGACAGCACCTCGATCACTCGCTCTCGGTCCGCCAGCACGTGGACATGCGGTGCGTCCAACCGGAGCTCGATCCCCTCGCTTCCGGCGCGCGCGCGGAACAGGTCACCTGTCATGTCGATCAGCTCGGCCGCATCGACCGGCTCCGCGTGCAGCTCGGGACCGTGTTGTTCGAGGCGAGCCGCTTCCACGAGCTCCTCGATCATTCGCTGCATGCGATTCGACGCGTTCCGGATCGTCTGCAGATAACGCCGCGTTCCGCCGTCACCCGCACACTCGCTCGCGAGCTCGGCGCTCATCACGACCGCCTGCAAGGGGGTTCGCAAGTCGTGGGAAACCACCGCGAGGACCTCTTCACGCGCGCGTGCCGCGCGCTGTGCAGCAGCCGTCGCATCCTCCACCTCGTGGAAATCGCGCGCGAGGCGCCGGCCGACGAGCACGGCCAAGACGATCGCGCACATGATCGTCAGGATCGCCACGAGGACGACGGCCAATCCCGCGACCCTCGCGCGATGTCGAGTGTCGACGAGCGCGCGGTCGAAGGTCGTGTGCTCGGCCTGCGAGAGCGAGTCCACCGCGCTTTTCACGCGTGCTCGCAGCGGGGAGAGGCGTTGATCGAACAGCGGAACGATCTCCTTCGGATCGCTCATCTGCGAGCGACGTTCGACGGCCTGGTCCATCTCGCGCAAGTACTCGCTCGCCGAGGTGTCGACCTCGACGAGGTATGCGCGTGCAACGGGCACGAGATGATGACGGTCCAGGTCCTTTATGGTCGCTGCGAGCTCGTTCTGCGACGCTTCGAATCGAATTCGTAATGCCGGGTCTCCGGACAGCAGATAGCCACGTGCGGCGGCGACCAAGCGTTCTTCGAGGTCGCTCAAGGTCTGCGCGTGCGAGAACCCGTTGGCATAATCTCGCGCGACCTCGCCGGACATCTCGGTCGTCGAGCTCAGCATCACGATCGCCGTGACCGCCATCGTGATGACGAGCACGACGAGGGTCCCGAGTCCCACGACCAACTGTTTTCGAAACCGCATCCTCACGCCTTGGTGTACCCCGCTCGCCGAGCTCTGGTTCCGTCGTCGGAGCTCGTGCTCGACCCTCTGCAACTCGCGTCCACTCTGCAGAATTCCCGGTTCGGCCGTGGTCGCGATCAGCCGACAGATCAGTTGGTGTGCAAAGGAGTTCCGGCGGTGGGGCTGATCACCTCGATCGGATCCGGCGGAGATACTCCGGATGCGCCGCGGTCATCCGGGACGCGAGCGCCGCAAGCTACGCCGTCCCGGGCGAGTGACCGACGAGCAGCGCGCGCGCGGCTTCGATCGCTTCGTCCGAGCCGGCGAGCGCGAGCACGTCGCCGCGGCGGAGCGGCTCGTCGGGGCGCGGCGTCGCGATGCCGCCGCCGTCGCGACCGATCGCGAGAACGGACGCGCCGGTCTTCGCGCGCAGATCGAGCTCGGCCAGGGTCTTGTCGATCGCGGGCGCGCCCGCGACCAGCACGATCGGCGTCAGGCCCTCGAATCCGGGCAGCACGGCCTCGACCTCCGACAGCTCCGGCTTGGCCTTGTCACTGCTCTGACGTGCGAGCACCTCCAGGATCAACGCGCTTCCCGCGTGCACGTGCTTCTCGAAGTCCGCGATCGAACGCCGCGTGACCAGCGCGAGGATCACGATCACGCCGAGCAACGCCACGCCGCCGCCGGGGACGAGCGGCTGGATCACCGCTGCGATCGGCAGCCCGAGCGTGACCACGATCGCGAGCTCGAGCGTGAGGAGCAGGGCGCGGCGCGGCGAACGACCTAGATCGTGGCCGCCGTCACCGCCCGGAATCACCACCGCCGCGAGCAGCCAGGCCATCCGCACCGCGCCGCGCGCGATGCCGACCGCGAACAAGCCCGCGATCGCGCACGTGACTGCCACGAACAGGACGAACGCGATCCGCTCGTCGAGATCGGCGATTCGGACCAGCCGGCTGACGACGATGTGGTGCGTGGTGGCCGCGACGATCACCGTGCCCGCGAGCAGCACGCTGTCGACGAGGAGTAGCGCGATCGGCCGGCGCAGCCGCAGCCAGATCGACTCCGGCTTCGGCGCCGTGCGCAGACGCCCGATCCACGACTCGTAGAACGACACGAACGTCGCGATCGGACGCGGCAGGTTGGAGTCGAGCCAGCTCGCGCCGCGCTGACCGAGGCGGACCTGTAACGTCCCCGAGATCGCGGTGATGCACGAAGCACCGACGACGACCGGCAGCAAGAAGCCGCGAACGACTCCGGCTCCGATACCGACCGCGATCACGATGAACGAGAACTCACCGATCTGCGATAGCGCGAGCCCCGCGCGCACCGCACGCGGCACGCCGTTTCCGGTCAGCAGCCCGGCAAACGAGACCGAGAGCGTCTTCGCGACGACGAGCGCGACGGCGAGCACGACGGCGGCTAGCCAATGGTCCGCAACCTCGGCGGGCACGATGGTCATCCCGATCGAGATGAAGAAGATCGCGGCGAAGATGTCGCGGAATGGACGTACGAGGTGATCGACGTCGGCTCCCTTGCCGGACTCGGCGATCAGCATCCCGGCCGCGAACGCGCCGAGGGCGAGCGAGTATCCGGCCCGTACCGCGAGCCACACCATCCCGAAGCAGATCGCGAAGCTCGTCACCATCAGCGGTTCGCTGCGCCGGGTGCGCGCCACCACGCGGATCACTCGCGGGATGACGAGTAGCCCCACGACGATCATCGCGACCAGAAAACCGCCGAGCTTGCCGAGGAGCGCTCCGAGCTCGCCGGCGGAAACGCTCGCCCCGCTCGCCACGGCCGTGAGCACGGCGAGCAACAGGATCGACAGCAGATCCTCGACGACCATCATCGCGAGGATCAGCTCGACGTCGGGGCCCTTGAGCTCGCGGTCCTCGAGCGCCTTCACCACGAGCATCGTGCTCGCGATCGCGATCCCGACCGCGACGAAGACGGCTTCGGTCGACGTCCAGCCCAGCACACGTCCGAGCGCGTACATCGCGATCACCACGGCGCTGAGCTCGACGACCACGGTCAGCAGCGTCGGCAGCCCCACCCGCGCGACCGTGCGCACGCTGAATTCGAGCCCGATCGTGAAGAACAGGAGGATGACGCCGAGGTCCGAGAGGGTGCCGACCAGGCTCGCGTCCTCGACCGCACGCAGGACGTGAGGTCCGATCAGAAGCCCCGCGACGATGTAACCGAGCACGAGCGGCAGCCGCAGCTGCTGGAAGACGACCACGGCCAGCGCGGCAGCGATGATGATCACTGCGAGCTCGGGCAGGACCTGGGGCAGGTGTGACGTCACGCGTTTCCCACGCGGGCGGCCCGACCTCGCGTGATCCTGCAGCGCGACGCTGCACCCTTGTCACGAGGATACCGCGGGATTCCGATCAGCTCGCGTCGGAGTCGTACTTCTTGCGCTTGCGGTAGAGGGTCGAGACATCGATCCCCAGGATCTTCGCGGCGTCGTCGAGCGTCGGAGTGCGCTCCTGGACGCGCAGCACGTGCTCCCGCTCGATCTGCTCGACGGTGAAATTGCCACCGAGCCTGGGCACCAGGCTCGTGTGCATCGCGATCCGGTCGGGCAGCGCTTCGACGCCGAGGGTTCGGGCCCGAAACAGGATCACGGCGCGCTCGATCACGTTGCGCAACTCGCGGACGTTGCCGGGCCATTCGTACGCGACGAGGGCCGCTTCGGCTTCGCGGGTGAGCTCGGGCATGGGGCGATGATTGGCCTGGGCGAAGAACGCGACGAACCGGCGCGCGAGCGGAAGGATATCCTCCGCGCGTTCGCGGAGCGGCGGACAGTCGATCTCGACGACGTTCAGGCGGAACAGCAGATCCTGGCGGAAGCGCCCGGCGACGACGTCGGCGTCGAGGTCGCGGTTGGTCGCCGCGATCACCCTCACGTCGGCGTGCCGGGTCTTGTTCTCGCCGACGCGCTCGAACTCCTTGTCCTGCACGAACCGCAGCAGCTTCGCTTGCAGGCCCGGCGAGATCTCGCCGATCTCGTCGAGGAACAGCGTGCCGCCCTCCGCCGCCTCGACCCGGCCCTCCTGATCACGCACGGCACCGGTGAACGCGCCGGTGCGATGTCCGAACAGCTCGCTCGCGAGCAGGTCCTCGGACAGCGTGGGGCAGTTGACCGTGACGAACGGACGAGCCGCGCGCCGCCCGTTCGCGTGGATCGTGCGAGCGAGCACGCTCTTGCCCGTGCCGTTCTCGCCGCGCAGCAAGATCGGCGCGTCGGAGCTCGCGGCGCGCAACGCGAGGTCGAGCGTGCGCCGCATGCTCGGCGACTCGCTCGCGATCTCGCTCCCCGGCGACGCCGCGGCGAGCTCGTTTTCGAGCTCGGCGACTCGCCGTTTCGCCTCCTGGCGCGACGCGGCACGCTCGATGACGTGGCGGATCTGCGCCGGGTCGAACGGCTTGGGCAGGTAGTCGATGGCGCCGCGCTTGATGGCCTCGACCGCGGTATCGAACGTCGCGTACGCGGTGATCACGATGACCGCGAGCTGCGGGCGAATCGCGAGCAGCCGCGGCAACAGCTCCAGGCCGCTCTCGTCGCCGAGCCGCAGGTCGAGGAAGCACACGTCGAACACCGTGCGCTCCGCCGCCGCGAGCGCCGCCGCGCTGTCGCTGACCGCCGCGACCGTGCAGCCGATCGTCTCGAGGCACATCCCCAGGGTCGTGCGGATGTTGCGTTCGTCGTCGACTACCAGGACGCGCGTGCCCGCGGTCATTTCGACTGAACGCCTCCCTCCGTGACAACGTGCGCGGGCGCGCCGAACGTGCGATCGAGCCCGAGGTTGACGGCAAGCACGTTGACTCGCGGCTCGCCGAGGAATCCCAGCTGTGGACCTCTCGAGTACTGGTCGAGGATCGCGCGCACGCGGTCGGGCGCGACCCCGCGCGCCTTCGCGATGCGGTCGACCTGCAGGCGCGCGTTCTCGGGCGAGATGTCGGGATCGATTCCGCTCGCCGAGCGCGAGACCGCGTCGGCCGGGATCTCGGCGTCGTCGGCGAGCCCGTTCTCGGCGCGGTACGCCTTGGCGAGATCGATGACGCCGGTGAACGACTCGTCGACGTCCTTCGTCGCCGGATCGTCGGGCTGGCCTTCGCGCAGCTTCTTCGACGTGACCGCGAGGTTCGTGCCGGCGGAATTCGCGGCGTCGTAGCCGCTCGCCGACGGGCGCGGGTGGAAGTAGGCCGGCGCCGCGAAGCCCTGGCCGATCAGCTCCGAGCCGAGCTCCTGACCTTTGTCGTCGGTGATCATCGAGCCGTTCGCGCGTTCTGGAAACAAGATCTGCGCGAGCCCGGTCACGACGAGCGGATAGACGAGCCCGGTCAGCACGAGCGTGACGAGCGTGGCGCGCACTGCGATGACGAACGTCTTCATACGGCCCCCACCCCGGCGAGCACGAGGTCGATCAACTTGATCCCGACGAACGGCGCGATCACGCCGCCGACGCCGTAGATGAGCAACGAGCGGCGGAGCAGCACGGCCGCGCCGAGCGGCCGGTACTTCACGCCGCGCAGCGCGAGCGGGATCAACAGGATGATGATGATCGCGTTGAAGATGACCGCCGACAGGATCGCCGACAGCGGCGACGCGAGCTTCATGACGTTGAGCGGCGCGATCTGGGGATAGACGCCCATGAACATCGCGGGGAGGATCGCGAAGTACTTCGCGACATCGTTCGCGATCGAGAACGTGGTGAGCGAGCCGCGGGTCATGAGCAGCTGCTTGCCGACCTCGACGACCTCGAGCAGCTTCGTCGGATCGCTGTCGAGGTCGACCATGTTGCCGGCCTCCTTCGCCGCCTGCGTGCCGGTGTTCATCGCGACACCGACGTCGGCCTGCGCGAGCGCGGGCGCGTCGTTCGTGCCGTCGCCGGTCATCGCGACCAGCTTGCCCTTCGCCTGCTCGGTCTTGATGAGGTTCATCTTGGTCTCGGGCGTTGCCTCGGCGAGAAAGTCGTCGACGCCGGCTTCGGCCGCGATCGCCTTGGCGGTGCGCGGGTTGTCGCCGGTGATCATCACGGTGCGGATGCCCATCGCGCGGAACCGCGCGAACCGCTCCTTGATGCCCGTCTTGACGATGTCCTTGAGGTGAACGAGGCCGAGCACGCGACCGCCGTCGGACACCGCGAGCGGTGTACCGCCGGTGTCGCCGATCTTCCCGGCGGCCTCGCGCGCGTCGTCGGGCATCGACCCGGCATGGGCGGCGACCGCGTCGACCGCGCCCTTGCGGATCTCTCGCGCCCGATGCGGCCCGTCGCCGATGTCGAGCCCGCTCATGCGCGTCTGCGCGGTGAACTTCACGAACCTCGCCCCCTCGAGCGGACGCGGCGGAATCCCGTACTTGTCCTTGACGAGCGTCACGATCGAGCGGCCTTCGGGCGTCTCGTCGGCGAGGCTCGACAGCATCGCGGCTTCCGCGAGCTCCTCGATGCGCACGCCGGCGGCCGGCAGCAGCTCGGTTGCCATGCGGTTGCCGTGCGTGATCGTGCCGGTCTTGTCGAGCAGGAGCACGTCGACGTCGCCGGCGGCCTCGACCGCGCGGCCGCTCATCGCGATCACGTTCTTGCGCATCAGGCGGTCCATGCCCGCGATGCCGATCGCGGACAGCAGGCCGCCGATCGTGGTCGGGATCAGGCACACGAGCAGCGCGACGATCACGGTCGCGGTCAGGTGCACGCCCGAGTAGATGCCGAGTGGCACGAGCGTGACGCACGCGAACAGGAACACGATCGTCAGGCCGACGAGCAGGATGTGCAGCGCGATCTCGTTCGGCGTCTTCTGGCGCGCGGCGCCTTCGACGAGCGCGATCATCTTGTCGAGGAACGACTCGCCGGGGTTCGCGCCGATCTGCACGACGATGCGATCGGAGAGCACCTTCGTGCCGCCGGTGACCGACGAGCGATCGCCGCCCGACTCGCGGATGACCGGCGCGGACTCGCCGGTGATCGCCGACTCGTCGACCGACGCGATGCCTTCGACGATCTCGCCGTCACCGGGGATCATCTGGCCCGCCTCGACGACGACGAGGTCGCCTTTGCGCAGTTGCGCCGCGGAGATCTGCTCTTCCTTGCCGTCCTTGCCGCCGACGAGCCGGCGCGCGGTGGTGTCCTTGCGCATCTTGCGGAGCGTGTCGGCCTGCGCCTTGCCGCGGCCCTCGGCGACGGCCTCCGCGAAGTTCGCGAACACGACGGTGAACCACAGCCACAGCGTGACCGCGATCGAGAACCACACCGGTGCCGCGCCGTCGGGCGCGTCGACGAGGTCGCGCACGACGAGGATCGTCGTGAGCAAGGAGCCGACCGCGACGACGAACATCACGGGGTTCTTCGCGAGCACGCGCGGGTCGAGCTTCTTGAAGCTGTCGCCGATCGCCGCGCGGATCAGCGCGGGATCGAACGTCGCCACCTTGGGCTTGGGGTGCTTCGCCATCACATCACCTCGAAGTGCAGCGCCTGGAAGTGCTCGACGATCGGACCGAGCGACAGCGCCGGGAAGAACGTCAGCGCGCCGACGATCACGATCACGGCGACGAGCAGCGCGACGAACGTCGCGCCGGTGGTCGGGAAGGTCCCCGGCCCGGGCTCGACGGTCTTCTTGTTCAGCATCGAGCCGGCGATCCCCATGATCGGGATGATCATGAGGAAGCGGCCCGCCAGCATCGTCATGCCGAGCGCGATGTTCCACCAGTCGGTGTTCGCGTTCAGCCCGCCGAACGCGGAGCCGTTGTTGCCCGCGCCGCTGGTGAACGCGTACAGGATCTCCGACAGCCCGTGCGGCCCGTTGTTGTTGAGCGACGACGTGCCGTAGCTCGCGACCGAGCTCCATGCCCCGAGCCCGAGGATGATGAGCGGGAAGATCAAGACGTAGAGCATCGCGAGCTTCATCTCGCGGCCCTCGATCTTCTTGCCGAGGTATTCGGGTGTTCGTCCGACCATGAGGCCGGCGATGAACACGGTGAGCACCGTCATCACGAGGATCCCGTAGAGGCCGGCGCCGACGCCGCCGAAGATCACCTCGCCGAGCGCGATGTTGACCAGCGGCACCATGCCGCCGATCGGCGTGAAGCTGTCGTGCCACGAGTTGACCGCGCCACACGACGCGTCGGTCGTGACCGTCGCGAACAGCGCCGAATTCGGGACGCCGAACCGGATCTCCTTGCCTTCCATGTTGCCCGGCGCATCCGCGATGTGGAGCCCGTGCATCGCGGCGTTGGGATGCGCTTCGGCCCAGTAGCAGACGGCGACGCCGGCGAAGAACAACACGCTCATCGCCGCGAACAGCACCCAGCCTTGCTTCTGATCGCGCGCCATCCGGCCGTACGTGTAAGTGAGCCCGGCCGAGATCGCGAAGATCAGCACCAGCTCGATGAAGTTGGTCAGCGGCGTCGGGTTCTCGAACGGGTGTGCGCTGTTCGCGTTGAAGAAGCCGCCGCCGTTCGTGCCCATCTCCTTGATCACTTCCTGCGAAGCGACCGGGCCCATCGCGATGATCTGCTTGCCGCCCTCGAGCGTCGCGACCGTGTGATACGAGGAGAAGTTCTGGATCACGCCCTGCGACACGAGCACGAGCGCGATCACGATCGACGCCGGCAACAGCACGTAGACGATGCCGCGGATCAGATCGACCCAGAAGTTGCCGAGCGTCTTGGGGCCGTCGAGCCCTGGCTTGCGCGTGAGGCCGCGCGCGACCGCGAGCGCGATGCCGATGCCGACCGCGGCCGACGTGAAGTTGTGCCACGCGAGCCCCGACATCTGCGTCAGGTAGCTCATCGTGGTCTCGCCCGTGTACGCCTGCCAGTTCGTGTTGGTCGTGAAGCTCGCGGCGGTGTTGAACGACAGCGCGGGCGGCACGTTCGCGAACTGTTGCGGATTGAGCGGCAGCGACGCCTGCGTGCGCTCGATGAGGTACGTGACGACCAGCCCGGCCGCGCTGAACACGAGCATCGCGACCGTGTACTCGAGCCAGGTCTGCTCCTTCGGATCCTTGAGCCCGCACAGGCGCAACAGGCCGCGTTCGACGCGCCCGAACGTGCGCGGCAGCGGCCGGCGCTCGCTCTCGAACACGCGGTACAGGAAGACGCCGATCGGCTTCGTGATCGCGAGGACCACGAGAAAGAACAAGAAGATCTGCAACCAACCCGTGGCGGTCATCAGAAGCGCTCCGGTTTGAGCAGCGCGTACACGAGGTACGCGAGCAAGAGGATCGAGGCGACGAGCCCGAGCACGTATTCGGTGGACATGGCGTCACATCCGGTCGAAAGGTCCGGCCTTGCCGGACCGCGCAGCGTCGCCGGATGGCGGCGCGGAGAAGCGATCGATGCCGCGCGCGTACGCGATGCTGAGCGCGAAGAAGGCGGCGGTGACGAGGACGAAGACGAGGTCGTGTTCGAGGAAGAACATCATGGCTTCACAGCTTCACTTCGAGCGCGAGCGTGAGCCGCGGCTCGCTTTGCACGAGATCGGGCGACCAGCCCGGGACCATCGAACCGGGTGCGCCCTGGTTGGCGTACGTGCCGGGCGAGCCGCCTGGCGGCGTGATACCGGCCGGACCGCTGAAGTACGGCACGCTCGCGTGGCGGTACGTGAACTCCGCGCGAAGCGTGAAGTTCTCGCTCGGCATGTAGTCGAACGTCCACTGGAAGTCGTACGAGAACCACGGGTCGCCGGGGTTCTCGGTGAAGTACGGCGTGCCGCTCGCCGCGGTCGCGCCGTTGATCGGCGGCAGCAGCACGAGGTAGCGGCCGGGGTTGTCGATCAGGCCGCCGCCGAACGTGCCGGCGTAGTGCTCGCCATGCCACGCACGCAGGTACGTCATGAAGCCGGCGAAGTACTGCGCGGGGCGGTTGCCCGAGCCCAACCCGCACCGAACGGCGCCGCCCGTCTCGCAGCCGAGGTCGCCGGTGAAGCTCATCGCGAGACGCGTGATGAACGCGTTCTTGTCGGGGTTCTCGTACAGCTTGATCTGGATCGAGTCGTCGGTGTGAAAGCGATGACGATCCGGATCGCCGAGCGCGTCCGTGCCGAGCGTGTACTGGTTGAAGATGAGGATCAGGCGTTCGGTCGGCGTCCACCGGATCTGCCCGCCGACCCCGGGATACGTGTTGAAGCGCCCGTACGACTGCCAGCCGTTGATCAGCCACGGCTCGATCTTGAGGCGGTCGGTCGGGAACCATTGCAGGCGCATGCCGTTGAAGAACCACGGTGTGTTCGACGAGACGTACGACGGCTGGTAGGTCCAGTTGTCGAAGTTGTAGTAGCTCCACAGGCCGATGTAGCTGAGGAAGATGCCCGCCTCGAGGTTGACTCCGCGGTGCGGATCGCCGAAGTGATAGCCGCCGTACGCCTCCGAGATGTAGCGGTACATGTCCGCGAGGTCCCACTGGCCGCGCGCCGGGCTTGCATCGTTGCGAGGCGTGGTGGTCGACAGCTCGCCGAACTGAGTCATGAAGCGCCCGTGCGCGCGATCGACATGAAGGTCGCCGCCGACGCCGAGCTGGGCGACCTGGTTCTCGCTCTGGCGCCACGCCTCGGTCGAGCCGCCGATGGTGTCGTCCGCGGGGTGGTTGAACGAGTACTGGAACTGATCGTCGAGCCGGAACTCGCCGGTGAAGTATTGATTGCCGATCAATGACTGATGCGTGCGCGAAGCACCGGTCTGCCACGTGAAATCGGCGAACGTGAACGGATCCAGCTCCTCGGCGGGCTTCTCGGCCGCTGCGGGCGCGGGCGCTGGAGCAGGGCTGGGTGAGACAGGCGCAGGCGCGGGTGCAGGCGCGGGCGCCGGCGCCGGCGCGGGGGCGGGTGCGGGCGCAGGCGCAGGCGCAGGCGGTGCTGGTGCCGGCGCGGGAGCTGGCTCTGGCGCGGGCTGGGCGAGCGCACTGCTCGCGCCGATGAATAGGCTAATGACGACGGCGCTCTGTCTCATGGGCGCACGCGTGTGCATCGGTCGTGCCGCCAGCAAGTACGCGACGAGTCGGTGCGAAACCGCGCACGACCGTGCAATTCGCCACTTCACGACAAGAGCGCACGCGCATCGCTGGCGCGTGCCGCTTCAGGTCACGAAATCCGTGCGCTTGGAATCGATGACGCGATCGTGCAAAGCGCGCGATCGCCGGCACCACTTCCGTGCACGCAGCACGAAACGGCGCGCCGACCACGAGCTCCCCGCGACCACCATCACCATGGCGATCGTTGCTTCCGCATCGGCAGGCTCGTGTCCGATGAACGCCGGCGAACGCGGTGGGTCTCGATACGGATGCACGAGCGCTTCGCGTGCATCTCGTACGCCACCGCGATCACGCCGCGACGCATGCACGTTGTACGGCGCTGGTGTTCGCCGGCACGTGCGGCGATGCGACAAGCCCAGGCCGACGATGGAGCTCCTCGGATCACCGAGCCCGAGATCGGCGAGCTGATGTCGCGAGGCGCGATGATCGTGCTGGCGAACGACTCTGGTGATGTGCTCGCCGCTGCCTGCCTGACGACCGCGCGTGGCCACGGTCGCCTCGCATTTCTGGTGACGGCTCCAGGCGCCGAGTGTCTCGAGGAGCGCTGCGGAACCCTTGCAACACCAAGTATTTTACTTTGAGTGCCAAGCACTAAGCGAGCGCGCCCAAAAACTCGGCTCCGGCCTGTTGAACAATGGTCCAGCTAGGCGCAGAGTCCCGCCGAACTGTTCAAGAGGCTAACGCGATGAGGAAGCTATTGGTCGTTGTTGTCGCCGCGATGTCGTTCGCGGCCGTGGGCTGCAAGAAGAAGGCGGGCATGGGCGAGGCAATCGGAAAGATGTCCGACTTCAAGGACAAGATGTGCGCGTGTAAGGACTCGGCATGCGCCCAGAAGGTTTCCGACGAGATGATGAAGTGGGGCGAGCAGCAGAAGGGCACGGCCGACAAGGACGTCAAGCCCAGCGATGACGAAGCCAAGAAGATGGCGGACATCACGAAGCAGATGACCGACTGCATGACGAAGGCAATGAGCGCGGGGGCGGGCACGGGCGACATGAGTGGCTCCGGAAGCGGTAGCTCGATGGCTGCCGGAAGTGCGGGCAGTGGCTCCGGGGGATCCGCGAGTGGCTCCGCCGGTTCCGGCGCGGGCTCCGCCGGATCTGCCATGGCAGGCAGCGGCTCGGCCGGCTCGGCGAGCGGCATGTCCGGTAGCGGCTCGGCCGGCTCGGCTAGCAAGCACCACTCCAAGTAGACGGGTCCTGCCGAACCGGTAGCCCGGCGCGTTCACTGGATGAACAGGTCTGGACCCGTGCCGCCGATCTCGGTCCACACGACCACGGCCTGACCAGCACGGTCGAGCACCGACCACAGCGCCGGCTCGCCGCCGCCGTCGGTCGTGATCGTCCGCGGTGTCGGCGTGCCGTCGAGGTCGACGTGAGCGCTGGTCAGGAACGTCGGCGACGTCGAGGTGTCTTCCCAGACGACCCAGTAGCCCGCGCCGTCTGCGGCGACCTCCGGGTTGTCGGCGTAGCGTGCGAGCAACGTCGGAGGCACGAGCTGCGCGAGCGTGGAGTCGAAGATCTCGACCCACACGTCGTCGGCTGCGGTCTCGTCCTTCGCGGACCACGCGAGCAGGTAGGTCGCCGACTGCGGAGACCACGCGATGCGTACGTGGAACGCGTCGTCCGCGGTGATGTTGCCGGTCACGGGCCCGGCGATCACGGTGAAGCTCGCGTCGAGCACCTCGATGCGCGCGGCCTTCGGGCTGCCGGCCGCCTCGGTGTAGCTGACCGCGAAGCCGGCGCCGGCGCTCACGATCGACACTTCTTCCGGCTGTTCGGTGCCGGCGATGATCTGGACGGCCGACCCGCCGGCCGCGCCGAGTGGCGACACCTGTTGCGCGTCGACCTCGAGCGTGGTCGGCAGCATCGACGCAAACGCGAATCCGCCGGCCCCGCTCGCGATCGGATTCGTGATGGCGAGCTGTCCCGTCCGCGACGTGCCGCCGGCGGTCGCGGCGAGCGCCGCGCCCAGTGGATACAGCGACGTGCCGGTCGCGGGCGAACCGTCCAGCGCGGCGAGCATGACCTCGGAACCGTTCGACGCGACTCCGATCGAGCCGGTCGGGCTGGTCGCGAGTGACACGTTCTGCTTCGAGACGACGAGCCCGGCGTCGCCGAGGTCGAACGTCGATCCGGTGACCGCGCCGCCCGCCCTCGACGTCACGAGCGCGAACCCCGTCGGCGTCGCGACCGGCACGAGCGACGTCACGTCCGCCGCGCCGAGCTGGAACCGGGACGCTTGACCGGACAGCAGCTCGGGGTCGAAGTCGAAGCGACATGCGGCGACGGACAGCGTCGCCGCGATGAGACCCGTTCTTCCCACGATCGAGATTATCCGCCTGGTTTGCATGGATGTCGATGTTCGGTTCGTTTACGGAAACGCGGTGACGTACAGGCCATAACCCGTCGTTCCGACGAGCAAGCGGCCGGCTGTATCGACCGCGAGCGAGGTCGGGTGGCTCCCCTGCAGGCCCGGGATGAACGTCCACGCGGCACCGTCGGTCGAGGAGAACACGCCGAGATCGGTCGCGGCGATCACGTAGCCTTGCGCGACCAGCAGATCGGCGACCACGGACGGCGCGAGCCCGCTGGGGTTCCATGGACCGGTCGGAGAGCTCGCGCGAAACACGCCTTGATCGGTCCCCGCGAGCAGCGTGCCATCGGGAAGGACCGCGACCCGGTTGATGTTCGCGTCCAGCCCCGAGTCGGCCGGCACGAACGTCGTGCCGCCGTCCGCGCTGTAGAACATGCCGGTCGTCGTGATCGCGAGCAGCTGCATGCCCGCCGTGTCGACCGCGACCACGTCGATGACGTAGCGCGTCGCGCCGGCGACGTCGTGGTGCACGAACGACGTGCGGTTCGCATCCGACGTGACGACGCCTCCGCAGGTCGCCGCGAGCACCGCGCCGCCGACGAGGTGGACCTTGTTGGCGTGGTAGCCGTCCGCGACGCCCGTGGTGTAGATCGCCGTGAACGTGCTGCCGCCGTCGACGCTCTGCATGACACCATCGCTGCTGGCGAAGATCACCGTGTCGGGTGTGCCCGGCAGCTGGACGCTGCCCTGCGTGAACGAGTCCCACTGCATCCCCTGACTCTGGTCCTTCCAGGTCGCGCCCGCGTCGCTCGAGACCAGCACACCGGACGGCGTCGTGAGGTACAGCACGCCGTTGTCGGCCGCGGTGATGTTGTAGATCGTCCACGCATCGAGGCCGGTGTCGATCTCCGTCCAGGCGAGGTTGTGATCGGGCGCGACGAAGACGCCGCGACTCGTCGCCGCGAACAGCTGCGAGCTCGGGCCGAACGCCATCCGCATCACGGCCGCGAGCGACATCGCCGCGCCGCGCACGTCCGTGCCGCTGAACGAGGTGCCGCCGTCGACGCTCTCGTCGAGCCCGTTCCACGTGCTCTGGAGGACGAAGTCGGGGCTGGCCGGATCGATCGCGGTCGTCCAGCCGGCCAGGACCGCGGCGGTCCAGTTCGCCGCGCCGTTGGTCGACAGGTAGAGCTCGTTCGAGGCCTGGGCGAACACGTGGAGCGGTCGCACCGGGTCGAGCGCGACGAACTGCGCGTCGACGCCACCGAGCCCGGTGTTGGCGAGCGCCCACGTCGTTCCGGCGTCGCCGGACATCGCGATGCCGTTGTCGCTCGCGACAAAGACGCGCGACCCGGTCGAGTCGACCTCGACATCATAGATGGTGTGGCCATCCATCGGCGTCGAGACCGGGCTCCACGTGCCTCCATGGTCCCGCCACAGGCCGCCCCACGTGCCGGCCAGGATGTCGGTGCCGATCAGCGCGAGGCTCGGGCCCTGCGGGGCGTCGAGCGATTGCCACGTCGCGCATCCGTCGTGGCTCACGAACACGCCGTCGGATCCGCCGAAGTAGACGACGCCGCTCGGATCGACGGCGAGCGCGTGGACCTCGTGCCCTTGCACCGATCCGCATGCGGTCCACGACGCGCCGCTCGACGTCGATGTCACGATGCGAACGCTGTCGATCCCGACGTACAGCGTCCCGT
>Ga0335083_10006079_pt1 | contig 15178 bp, 18 predicted proteins | sample Lox_Sample_42_FD_206716 | JGI IMG/M metagenome (GOLD analysis project Ga0335083, IMG submission 206716) | Soil microbial communities from Loxahatchee National Wildlife Refuge, Florida, United States - Lox_Sample_4.2 | ecosystem: Environmental > Terrestrial > Soil > Wetlands | place: USA... | reverse complement strand
CCTGGATTTCCCCGCGCTCGGCCACGCGTTGACTTCCCTGAACCTGGGCACCGTGGACCTGAAAAAGCTCGGTGAGAAACATGCCGACACCCAGTTTTTGACGAACTTAGTGCGCAACGAGGTCGTCTCCGGCAAAGACCATCCCGACGCCGTCATTTTCGCCGGCCCTAAGGTCCTGCTGGACTCCAATGTTCCCGAAGAGAGCCTCAAGGAAAACGGAAACGTCGATTTTCCAGTGTTTTATATGAATTACAACCTCAATCCGCAGGCCGTTCCGTGGAAAGACGCCATCAGCCGAACGGTCCACTTCTTCCGCGGTTACGAGTACACTATCACCAAGCCCCGGGACTTGTGGGTAGCGGTATCGGAAATGGTCTCGCGTATCGTAAAATCAAGGAACGGAAAGCAAGCGTCATCCATCTCAGGTCAGTAGGGGTGGAAGACCGGTTAGGGGCGTAGAGCGAATATGAGGTTTGGAACTTCAGTAGCGTTGCTAGCGTTGTGCGGAACGCCCGCATTTGCGCAAGGTGGGCTCCTGGCCCAGCAGCACATCAAGCATTACGCCAACAGCCTGGCTCCCTACGTAGTTTCGCCTCAACAGATTGTCGACCGCATGCTCGAGCTGGCCGATCCCAAACCCGGCGAGTTCGTCTACGACTTAGGCAGCGGCGATGGCCGCATCCTCATCACCGCCGTGCAGCGCTACCACGCTAAGGCGGTGGGAATCGAAATTTCCGAAGCGCTCGCCAAGAGCACCACCGAACGGATCCAGCGGCTGGGCTTGCAAAATGACGCGCGCGTGATCAACGGCGATTTCTTGAATGTGGATCTCAGCCCAGCCGATATCGTCACCATGTATCTCGCCACGGACGCCAACGAGATGCTGAAACCCAATCTGGAGAAGCAGCTCAAGCCTGGTGCGCGCATCGTTTCCCACGAATACGCCATCCCGGGATGGAAACCTAAACTGGTGGACAGGGAATTCCCGGAAGCCCACAACCACGTCATCTATCTGTACGAAATTCCGCGCAAGAAGAAGTAGCGGGGCCGCGCCAACCTCGTGCCCCTATTCGACGTCGCCGGCATCGGTCTGAACGCTACCGACACGCTGATCCTGGTTCCGCATTTCCCTGCCTATGCCGGAAAGGTGGCTTTTGAGCGCGAGATTCTAAGCCCCGGCGGACAGGTCGCCAGCGCAATGGTAACTTGCGCCCGGCTCGGCATGCGGACCAAGTATATCGGCACCGTGGGCGATGACCAGCGCGGCCGCATTCAACTGGAGAGCCTGCGCGACAGCGGCATCAATCTGGACGACGTCGAAGTTCGCGAGAACTGCCCCAACCAGACGGCTTATATTCTGATCGACCAGTCCACCGGCGAGCGAACGGTGCTCTGGAAGCGCGACGATTGTCTGCGCCTTTCGCCCGAGAGTATCACCGAGGAGAAGATCACCAGCGCCGCCCTGTTGCACATCGACGCGCACGATACCGATGCCGTGACGCGCGCAGCCCAGATCGCGCGCCGGCATGGCATTCCGGTGACGCTCGACGTCGATACCATTTATCACGGTTTTGATCGAGTGCTGCCGCACGTAGACTATTTGATCGCCAGCTCCGAATTTCCTACCCAATGGACCAGCGAGCGCGATCCGTTTCGGGCCCTGGAATTAATCCAGCAAGAGTACGGGATGCGCGTGGCCGGCATGACGCTGGGTTCCTACGGCGCTCTTCTGCGCTCGGAAGGCCGGTTCATCTACTCGCCCGCTTTCGTGGTGAACTGCGTGGATACCACCGGCGCTGGCGACGTCTTTCATGGTGCGTTCTGTTATGCTGTCTTCCAGAAGATGCCGCTCGGCGACGCGCTCGAATTTTCAAATGCCATGGCTGCCTTGAACTGCACCGCCTTGGGCGCGCGCGGAGGGATCTCCACGCTGGAAGCGGCGCGCCTGTTGATGGAGCGCGGCGAGCGCCGTTCGCAGCGCGATTTCGAGCAGCGCGTCTAACCCCGGACTCCCCCGATGATCCCTCTTCGTTCTTCCGAACCTCACTACACGCGGCCAACCGTCAACCTCGTCCTGATCGCCATCAATACAGCGGTGTTCTTGTACGAGCTGAGTCTGGGCAACGGTTACCGGCTCAACCATTTCATCGCGCTGTACGGCATCGTGCCGGACCGCCTCAACGTCGCTTCTGTCTTTACTTCCATGTTCATTCATGGAGGATGGCTGCACATCCTGGGCAACATGTGGTTCCTGTGGGTCTTCGGCCGCGGGATTGAGGACGTGCTGGGTCACGCGAAATATTTGTTCTTCTACCTGGTTTGCGGAGTGGCGGCGGCCATCGCCCACATCCTGGTAAATTTCAACTCCACTGTTCCGACCATCGGCGCCAGCGGCGCCATCGCCGGAGTGATGGGCGCGTATCTGGTGACCTTTCCTCGCGCTCGTGTCGTCACGTTAGTTCTGCTTTTCATCTTCATCACCACCGTGGATATTCCCGCCGCCTTCCTGCTTTTGTATTGGTTCGCTATCCAATTCTTCAATGGCGTTGGATCGGTGGGATATTCCCAGGCTTCCAGCGGCGACGTCGCCTGGTTTGCGCACGTCGGAGGCTTCATCACCGGAATTGTGTTGATCAAACTAATGGGCGGCCGCCAGCGGTTGCGCTCCTACTACTAAAGAATGTTTCAGGAAGTGAGTTCGCCCTCGGCCGGGATCGAGAAGCCGCTGGATATTCTCGCCATCGCCGCGCATCCGGACGATATCGAACAGACCTGCGGCGGCACGCTGATTCGCATGGCGGAGGCAGGCTACCGCACTGGCGCTCTGGATCTCACCGCCGGCGACATGGGCACGCGCGGGACACCCGAAATCCGGCTCAGGGAGGCGGAGCAAGCTGCCGGCCAAATGTCGCTCGCATGGCGCGGCAACTTGCGCTGGCCCGACGCGCGCCTTGAAAACACCGTCAGCGCCCGGATGAGCCTGGCCGCTGAAATTCGCAATCTACGGCCGCGCGTCGTGATCCTGCCGTATTGGGAAGCGCGCCACCCGGACCACTATCGCGCCTGCGAGATCGGATTCGAAGCTTGCTTCCTGGCCGGCCTCAAGAAGCTGGACGAAGAAACACCGCCGCACCGCCCGCACAAGATTCTCTATTCGTCTCTGTACGCCAACGTGACGCCGTCGTTCGTGGTGGACATCTCGGCTCAGTTCGAGCGCCGCATGAGCGCGCTGCTCGCGTACGAATCGCAATATGGCGCAACCGGCCCAGGCACGGACCTGTTTCCCAATCAGCAGGAAATCCGGGAACGGCTGGCCGCAGTCGCACGCTTCTACGGCAACCTGATCGGCGTGAAGTACGGCGAGCCGTTCGTGGTGAAAGAGACCATGCGAGTGGACGACATCACTATGATGGGCGTGCGGAGCTTGTAGGCTCGCAACAAGGGCTCGCTGGCGTCAAATCCCCAGTTCCGCAGTCACAGCGTTCCTCAGGCTATCGAGTTCATGCTGGATGGTGTGCCACAATTGCATCTCATCGACAGACTCGTATTCGTGCCGGTAAACGTTGCCAGCGGCTGCGACCGCTGGCCAGTCAACACGCGGATATCTCTGCTTCAGTTCGCTGTCTAGCCTGCGGGAAGCTTCGGATATGATCTCCAGCGCACGTGTCGCTGCGTAGACGGTTTTTCGGTCCGCACAAAATGCGGTGAAATCCAGCCCCGCGACAAAATTCTTGACCGCGTCGATGTTCTCCACAATGTCGTGTAGGCGCTGGCGGCTATCTTTAGAAGGCATGCACGGATTCGCGCAGAATGTTGTCGCGCAGCAGCGGTTTGAGTTTGGTCCTGTTTACAATGTCGCCACCGCCGCCCAGAAGATCGTTAATGTACAGCTTTACACGGGCATACTCGAAAACTCCCATCGGGCGCCCCGGATCGAGGTCAATCAACACATCGACATCGCTATCCGGGCGAGCTTGGCCTCGTGCCACGGACCCAAACACCGAAGCGTGTATAACACCGAGACGGTGCAGTTCGGTCTCATGCTCTTTTAGCGTTGCGAGGACCTTCGTTAGGCGATCGACCACAGCTTTAGTATGAATCGCCGCTCAGGGTCTTGCAAAGTCAATGGATCAGTGAAGCGCTGCCTGCTACAGCGGAATATTGCCGTGTTTCTTGCGCGGCATCGTGTCCACCTTATTCGCCAGCATGCGCAGCGCGCGAATCACTTTGGGGCGTGTCTCGCGCGGCTCAATCACGTCGTCGATGAAACCCCGTTCTGCCGCAACAAAAGGATTGGCGAAGCGCTCGCGAAATTCCTCGGTCTTCTGTTTGCGCATCGCTTCCTGGTCCTCTGCGGCCAGCAGCTCACGGCGATATACGATGTTCACCGCTCCCTCGGCGCCCATCACCGCGATCTCGGCCGTCGGGTAGGCGAAGTTGATATCCGTGCGCAGGTGCTTGGAACCCATAACGTCATACGCGCCGCCATAGGCCTTGCGCGTGATTACCGTGATCTTGGGCACCGTCGCTTCCGCGTAAGCGTACAACAGCTTCGCGCCCTGGCGGATGATCCCGCCGAACTCCTGATCGGTTCCTGGAAGAAAGCCAGGCACATCCACGAACGTTAGGATCGGAATATTGAACGCATCGCAAAAACGCACGAAGCGGCCGCCCTTCACCGACGAGTTGATGTCCAGGCACCCAGCCAGAAATGCCGGCTGGTTAGCCACGATCCCGACGCTCTGCCCGCCCATGCGTGCGAAGCCCACCACGATATTCCTGGCCCAGTGCTCGTGCACTTCGAAGAACTCGCCGTCGTCCACCACGCGATGAATAATATCCTTGATGTCGTATGGCAGGTGTGAGTCGGCTGGAACCACCGTGTCGAGCGACGCGTCCCTGCGGTCGATCGGGTCGCTCGACGGCTTGGGCACCGCGTCGTCCCGGTTGTTCTGCGGGATATAGGAAACCAGCTCGCGAATCATCCGCAGGCAATCGGCGTCATCCTGCGCCAGAAAGTGCGCCACGCCGCTAATAGCGTTGTGCGTTTCCGCCCCGCCCAGCTTTTCCTTGGTGACATCTTCGTGCGTGACGGTCTTGATCACGTCCGGCCCGGTGACGAACATGTGGCTGGTGTGATTCACCATGAAGACGAAGTCAGTCAGCGCGGGCGAATAGACGGCACCGCCGGCGCACGGACCCATGATGGCGGAAATCTGAGGGATCACTCCGCTCGCCAGCGTGTTGCGCAGGAAGATATCGGCGTAGCCTGCCAGCGAAAGCACGCCTTCCTGGATGCGCGCGCCGCCGGAATCGTTCAGCCCGATCAAGGGCGCGCCGGTCTTGAGCGCCAGATCCATGATCTTGCAGATTTTGAGCGCGTTGGCTTCCGACAGCGAGCCGCCGAATACCGTGAAATCCTGCGCGAAAACGTAAACTGGACGGCCGTGAATGCGCCCGAAGCCGGTGACGAAGCCGTCGCCGTCGATCACCTGCTGGTCCATGCCGAAATCGGTGCAGCGATGCCGCACCAGCTTGTCCATCTCCTCGAAAGTGTTTTCGTCCAACAGCAGGTCGATTCGCTCGCGCGCCGAAAGCTTGCCTTCCTTATGTTGCCGCGCCTTCCGCTCTTCGCCGCCCCCCGCCTCGGCAATGGCGTGGCGGCGCCGCACCTCCGAAAAACGATCTATGGACATAGAAATCTAACAGTAGCAGGTAGGCTGGCGCGCGTGATCGGCTTCTTGCCTACTGCGCGTAGTATCCGCTGCGGCACTTAACCTCGGCCGCTGGATATTTCTTCTGCGCATCCGGCGTAAGCTTCACACTGATGTGGCGGAACGTCCCGGGTTGCGACTCGGGCGCGTGATAAGCCAGCATGTAGCGCGAGCGGATGCGTTGGATCATCTCGCCGAAGGTTTGCGACGCTTCGCCCACCTTCACCCACTCCCCGCCCGTTTCTTCCGCCAGGTGGAACACGTTGGCGGGCGTCTCGTCCTTGCCCTCTCGATTCGGAAACATCCCCAGCCCAGGCGGGTTCGGCCGGATAGCGCGCCCGGTCACAATTGCATTCAAGACCGTGTCCGCTTTGTCGAGCTCCCGGATTACCTGACCATCGGTGAGCTGAAAACTGGTGGCGAGATTATCGGTCAGGATCAGGATCGCGCGGCGGCCGCCGGGGCTGGCATTTTTCGCCATGTAGTGCGCCGCATCCACGATGGCGGAATTGATGTTGGTGGTGACGCCAACGTCCCAATCCTTCATCGCGCCCGAGATCTGCCGCGCGCTCTCGGCCAGATTGTCGCTGAAATCCTGATGAACGGCCGTGCTGCGGGCGAACACCATGATGGCTACGCGATCGGCCGGCCGCAAATGGTCCAGCGCCTCGCGCGCGCTCTGCGCGATCTGATCGATATAGGGCCGCATGCTGTCGCTGATGTCGAACAGCAGGAGCAAATTCACCGGCTCGTCGCCATGCTCGAAAGAAACGATGCTTTGCGGCTGGCCTTCGTCGCTGACGATGAAGTCGTCCTTGCCGAGCCCGGGCACCAGGTCCTTACCTTGCGTAACCTGGACGTCCACGCGCACATCCGCCACGCCGGTCTTGAACACGGGCTGGCCTTCATCCTGGGCGCGCAGAGGCGCTAGGATGAAGATCGTCGAGATGAAGAACATCGTTGCCGGGACGGCCGGCCACATCGACCACGGTAAGACTGCTCTGGTGCGCGCCCTCACGGGCATTGATACCGACCGGCTCAAGGAAGAAAAGCAGCGCGGCATATCCATAGATCTAGGTTTTGCTCACCTGACGCTTTCCCAAAGCCTGCGCCTCTCTCTGATAGACGTGCCCGGCCATGAAAGGTTCATCAAAAACATGCTGGCCGGCGTGGGAGGCATCGACTTTGTTCTGTTCGTAATTGCAGCCGATGAATCTATTAAGCCACAAACGCGAGAACATTTCGACATCTGTATGTTGTTGGGTATCCGGAAAGGCATCGTAGTGCTCACTAAGGCCGATCTCGTAGATCCGGACCTGCTGGAGCTGGTGCGTCTCGAAACTGACGAATTCGTACGCGGATCTTTTCTGGAAGGCGCCCCGGTGGTTGCCGTCAGCTCCACCACCGGCACGGGCCTGGACGAGTTGCGCGCCGAAATCGCGAAGCTGGCGGCTTTCATCGCCGAGAAAGATGCTTCGCTCTATTTCCGCCTGCCGATCGACCGCGCCTTCAGCATGCGCGGCTTCGGCGGCGTGGCCACCGGCACGCTGATTTCTGGCTCCGTGCGCTTGGAACAGGAAGTGGAGCTGTTTCCTTCCGGCCGCCGCGTGCGGGTGCGCGGCATCCAGGTTCATTCGAAGAGCGTGGACCAGGCCACGGCCGGACAGCGAACAGCTTTGAACCTGGCCGGCGTGGAGGTCTCCGAGCTGGCCCGCGGCATGACGCTGGCCGAGAGCGGGCGCTTTCGTCCCACCACCCAAATCGACTGCGCTTTTGAGCTGTTGCCCTCGGCGAAACCGATGAAACATCGCGCGCCCGTACACTTCCACGCCGGCACAGCGGAAGTGGAAGCCGAGGTGCGGCTTCTCAAAGGAACCGAACCGCTCGCCCCCGGCACGCGCGATTACATCCGTCTGCTTTTGAACGAGCCGCTGGTGCTGCTGCCGGGAGATCGCTTCATCGTGCGGATGTTTTCGCCGGTCGTCACTATCGGCGGCGGAGTGGTGCTGGATGTCGCTGGTCCCAAGCGCGGCAGCCCCGAGCGTTTGCGAATTCTCGAGCAATCCTCCCCCTCCGAAAGAATCGCGCTGCTGGCCGCCGAGTCCCGCTACGGCCTGGGAATGCCGGACTTGGTGGCGCGCACCGGATGGCTGGAGGCCGAAATCGAGAAAGCCTCCGCGACCCCGCAATTGATCGTCTTTCGCTCGCCGCATTTTTGGATTCTGGATGCGAGTTGGGCCGCCAAGCAATTGGAAACCATTCATGAGCAACTCAAGCAGTTCCATCGGCGGAATCCGCTTCTGGCTGGAGTATCCAAGGAAGCGCTGCGCAGCAAATTGATGCCGGGAGCCCCGCCCTGGCTGCTGGATGCGCTGCTCCAGCGCGCGAAAACCCTGGCCGTCGATCAAGAAACCGTGCGCCTCCAATCCCACAGCGTCGCCTTTAAGCAGGACGAGCAGCAGGCCGCTCAAAAAATAGAGAGCGCTTTTCAAAGCGCCGGTTTGGCCGTCCCCAGCTTGCAGGAGGTGCTGGCCAAGTCCGGCGTCGAGACCAACCGCGCCCGCACGCTGCTTCAATTGCTGCTCAAAGACAAGCGGCTGGTCCGTGTAAGCGATGAACTGGTGTTCCATTCCACAGCGCTCGAATCCCTGCGCGGGATGCTGGCTCAGAAAAAAGGCCGGCGCTTCGCCGTTCCCGAGTTCAAGGAGTGGACCGGCGTGTCGCGCAAATACGCGATCCCGCTGCTCGAATTTCTGGACCGCGAGCGGATCACACGACGGGAAGGCGACGCACGCGTCGTGTTGTGAAACGTGGAATCGCTGTTCTACACTCTTCGGCTGGCGCGGAAATGCAAAGCCAAACTGAACACCATGCCAGCCAGGAATATCCAGAACAGCACCTTCGACATCCCCGCCAGAGTAATCGCGCTAGTCTCGATGCCGATCGCGCGTACTCCAATCGCAGCTACAAAAAAGGCAATTGCCCAACCCAACATCGGCGGACCCTTTCGGTTGTCAGACGCCGTTTTGAGGCAAATTGTGTCACCGGCGTGACAACCCGACCGCGAATCTGGCCTCAGGAACATCTTGACAGAAGGCGAACAAAAGGCGAATAATTATGAGCGCGTAGTATGCTCTTCGAGTGCGATCCTCCCCCGCGCCTCATAGGCATTGCCCGGTTGGCAGCTTCCAGCGATCTTCTTGAAGCTAAACGGGCAGTGGAATACTTCGAGCTGGAGACCAGGCGCTTCATCGGGCGTGGTTCGGGCCGCATGCGCTCCGTCTGGACATTGAATCCTTACCGGGGCTGCGAATTCGGCTGCAAATATTGCTACGCACGGTATGCCCACGAATTCATGGAACTGCGCGATCCGGACCTGTTCGAGCGCAAGATCTACATAAAACAATTTCAAAAGCAGGCGTTTCGGGCCGAATTGCGCCGCCTTAAGGCCGGCGAGACCATCTGGATTGGGACCGCGACCGACCCTTATCAGCCAGCCGAGCGGCGCTTCCGCATTACGCGCGGTATCCTGGAGGTTTTTTCGGGGGAACGAGGCTTCGATTTAGGGATCACCACCAAGTCCGACCTGGTGGCGCAAGATGCTGGGTTGTTGGCCGAGATCGGCCGCCGGAACAGCGTCGGTGTTCACCTCACCATCACGACGCTGGATGAAAAGCTGGCGCGGCTGCTCGAACCGCGCGCTCCTCGCCCGGCCCTGCGGTTGCGCGCTCTGAAGAAGCTCAGCGATGCGGGAGTGCGGGTCTCCGTGCTGGCCCATCCGGTGATGCCGCTGATCAACGACAGCGAGGAGCGCCTGGATCAAGTGTGCGCCGCGGCCGCCGCCAACGGGGCTGCGGCCTTCAGCGCCGGACCGCTGTTTCTGAAACCCTGCGCGCAGCAGGTGTTCTTTCCATTTCTCGAACAGCATTTCCCGCATCTGGTGCGCCGTTACAAAGGGCGATTCGAAAACAGCCCGTATCTCAAAGGAGCCTATCCGGAAATGATTGAACAGCGAGTGCAAAAGATCCGGGCGCGTTACCGCATGAAGCTTCGCGAGGCGCCCGAATGGCCGGCGAGCGATCAGCTGGAGCTGTTTGCCGAGCCCGAGCGGCGGGCCGCGTTACTCGTTGCAGCAAGTTGTACTCGGCATTGATCCGCGCTAGACTCTACTTGGAAGGCCAAGGTAGGGGTTGAACCTATTGCTCGGGGGTTGCAGGCCCCCGTCGCAGCACCAGCCACGATTAGCTCCTTGGCCACTGTCCGGGCGGGGCCATATTTCTATGGCCCCGCACATGTCTCTAGAGTCTAGAGTTTAGAACTTTGGTGTAGACTGGTGGCCCCCGGTTTCGTATAATGCAGTCGTAGCCTGATTTCACTGAAGTATCCTTTCGAACTCGACAATCGTTTAGGATCAAAGGCTTACAGGGTACCCAAGGGTCTCCAAACTCCGGGTACCCTGTTCGTTTTTAAACAGCTCTCCCTTTCTTTCCGCCCTCCAAAACCAAGTGTCGCTGGCCATTCTGCGTGAAGTAATCCTCTGGTATCTGAAACTCCAATAGAATATCCCCTTCTCCTATTTCTACAGGGATGCTCCGTGTTTCCGAGTAATCCAGGCCGATGTAGTCAAAGAATGTCTTCGCCGAGAAGCCGGCACCATTGCCTTTGACGCCATACGCAATTTTGTAGGAGCGGGGATCTTTCTTTGTAATGGAGCGAATCCCAACTTTCCGCAAAGTTGCATCCCATAGTAGCAATACATTCTCTGCCGCATCTTTCTCCAGCTTAGCAGTCGCTGCTTTGTTAAACTGAAGACGCCCCATTTTGTTGAAGGTGACAGCCGGAGAGGCCATCCTACGGACTTTCCGTGTGAATATCTCGTAAGGCAATTTGTAGCGCTCCTTTCAAACTCGACATCTAATGTTACAACGTATTTTCCCCATGTGTCAATGCAGGTAGCGGACTTAATCACAGAACGAAGAAACACTGTAATTGTCGAACAGTGCGACGAAATCAATTCTGGGCGATATGGACCTTTGTTCGTTCCTGTAAGTTTTGACTTTTCTGCTGGTTAGCGCGAATATGGAGGTGGAAGAATCGGCCCTTCCGCTACGCCCCTGATTGAAGCAGGCGAAAGCCTCGCGTAGTGGAAGGGTCTTTGCGTTTCGGGGGCAACTTACAGCGTGCCTGAAAAGACAGCCGTATTGATGGATGGCGGATTCGTCAAAAAGAAACTGCAAGAGACGAACGGAAGGTTCCCGACTGTGCGCGATGTCGTGGATCTGGTTACCACTACTATGGCGAAGAGTGCGCTAGCTGGGGCGACGGTCTTCCGTATATATTTCTATGACGCTCCTCCTTTCGAGGGGAAGGCAACGAATCCAATCGATGGAAGCGTTCTAAATTTTTCTGCTACGCCACAAGCCAGTCAGAACCAGGCTCTTCTCCAGTCCCTCGAGCTTCAGCCTAATTTTGCAGTTCGCCGTGGCGTTCTGACTCTGACAGGCTGGAAACTCGGCAAGAACGCCATACGATCGATTTCTAGAGCACCGCGTGCAATTACCGGTAGAGATCTCGTCCCAGACATGGGTCAGAAGGGTGTCGACATGCGTATCGGATTGGATATTGCGTGGCTTTCCCTCAAAGGAATCGTGGATGCGCTAGTGTTGGTGACAGGAGACTCAGATTTTGTGCCAGCGATGAAATTTGCACGGAGGGAGGGCATTCGAGTGTACCTGGAGACGCTAGGCCATGGGGTGAGGACAGAACTGAAAGTACACGCCGACATAGTCCTGTGACGTCATCGTTGTTCTTTCTTCGCAGCCCTATTTTTTGCGCATTGCCGCGATCTTGCGGAAGTAGCCCGGTCCACGCCTTGCTTTTTCTTGCCGCCCTTCGCGCCTAGCACTGCGGCAGGTTTCACTGCGAGAAGTTCATCGGCCAAAGAATAGCGGCCCTTAGGAGTTCGCGTGCCCGCTGGGACCGGCTTCAAGGTAGATCAATAGTGGACAGAAGTGAATCAGCCCCGGCGATCAGATTCCGAAGCGCATTGAAAGCGTTTTGGCATGACTCAACGTAACCCCAGTCAGCGGCATAACACAAGCGTTGTTGAGCAACGAGCCGCGTAACACAGGCGAACGGCGGCCGGCGGCAGTAGCGACTTTACAACGCAAAGTAGATTCCGTATAATCGTCCTATGGCTACCGTTCAGCCCATTCGTGGTGTTCGCCGCGAGCCGGTTTCTCTCCAGGTCCATGCCATGGACAACCTGCAATTCATCCGGGAAACCATGGAACGCGCCGCTTCGTTCACGGCCGTGCCCGGCTGGGGAGGTTTCGTGATCGGCCTGAGCGCGTTGCTGGCCGCCGCGATCGCGTGGCGCTTGAGCGGCAAATCCTGGTTGATCGCCTGGCTCATCGAGGGCGCGTTCGCCATCGCCTTAGGCGCAATAGCGATGAAACGCAAAGCCGACTCGGCGCAGGTTCCGCTGCTTTCGGCCCCCGCGCGAAGGTTTGTCCTCAGTTTCGCGCCGCCCTTCATGGTGGGTGCGCTGCTGACGATCATTCTCTATCGCGCCGGCCTGTTTGGCGCCATTCCGGGAACCTGGCTGTTGCTTTACGGGACCGGCGTGGTCACCGGCGGCGCATTTTCGGTGCGTGTGGTTCCCGTGATGGGGCTGTGCTTCATGCTGGTGGGCGCGGTGGCCCTGTTTTGCCCGTTCGCCTGGGGCACGGCGTTCCTGGCGGCTGGATTTGGCGGCCTGCATTTGATTTTTGGATTGATCATCGCCTGGAAATACGGCGGATAAAAGAGGTACCAAAGTGGCTAAGCAAAATACGGTTCGAAAGGAGCCCCCGGTCGACAAACAAGCCAACCGCGTGCCGGCGGGTGGGAAGGAACTTGCGGAGCTGGATCGCTTGATTCACGAGCGCATGCGGCTGGGCATCGTGAGCGCTCTCGCCGCCAACCGTTCCCTGACCTTCAATGAGCTGAAGAAACTTTTAAAGACGACCGATGGAAACCTGAGCGTGCACGCCCGCAAGCTGGAAGAAGCGGACTACATCGCCTGCACCAAGTCGTTCGAGGGCCGCATGCCCAAAACGGAATATCGCCTGACCGAAGCCGGCCGCCAGGCGCTCGAGAAATATCTGCGCCACATGGAAGCGCTGATTCAAGCCATGCGCGAGCTGTAGGCGAGTTTTTTTGGAGCCATACTTTATGTCTCAAAGCACTTCGAGTCCGCTGCACGCCGCGATCATCATGGATGGCAACGGACGCTGGGCCGCCCAGCGCGGTCTTCCGCGAGTAGCCGGGCATCGCGCCGGCGCCGAGGCCTTGCGCCGCACGGTGGAATCGGCCCCCGATCTCGGCATTAAGACGCTTACCGTGTATGCGTTCTCGTCCGACAACTGGCGGCGCCCACCGGCGGAAGTTTCAGCGCTGATGAAAATGTTTCACCTGTATCTGCGCCGGGAGCAAGCGCGTTGCATCGCCAATGGTGTCCGCGTATCGGTGCTCGGACGGCGGGACCGGCTGCCGCGCATGTTGCTGCCGATAGTCCAAGGCTGCGAGCAGGCTACCGAGCACGGCCGGACGCTGCATCTCCGCCTGGCGGTGGACTATTCATCGCGCGATGCCATCATCGCCGCGGCATTGAAGCTCGCCAAGCACGCCACCCGCGAAGATTTCCTGCGGGCGCTCGGCGGGACGGATGTGGACCTGCTGATTCGCACCGGCGGAGAGCAGCGCCTGAGCGATTTTTTGCTGTGGGAGTGCGCCTACGCCGAACTGGTGTTCACGCCCGTGATGTGGCCCGATTTTCAGGCCTCCGACCTGGCCGCCGCAGTCTCGGAATTCCATTCGCGCGAGCGCCGCTTCGGCTCGCTCCCAAAAGTCGCGCTGGCTTAACACGGGATTTCAGACGCTCAATTGTCTTCGGCGGCTGAAAACACTTTTACCTGGTTCGGCTGCAGGGGTGTGACGGCTAGTGTCAGAACCTTTGCCACGGGATCCTTGCCGGTGTAAAACAGCTCGGTGGTCCAGTCCAGAGTTGGGTTCCGCTTTACGTTTCCGTGCAGATCGAGGCGTGCGCCGCTGGCGGTTTCCACTCGGGTCTCGATCGCAAAGCTGTCCACCGTGGAATCGTTAGTGGACACGCTCCCGAGCGATGCCAGAAACAGCGGAAGAATAACCGCCAGCTTGTACATACACATCACCATTCCTTATACTCACGCCCGGGCTATCGAGTGCCAGCCTTTGTCTTAGATAGCGCTGTCGAAACGCAAATTGCCTCATTTCGCTAATATGGGCTGTTCACTTTCAAAGGGTCATGCCAGGAGATGCTCCCATCAGTCCCGACATCACGGGACTCTTAAAGCGCTGGAAAGAAGGCGACCGGCAGGCCTTGGCTAGCCTGGCGTCGGCCGCCTATCAGGATCTGCACTCGATCGCTGCCCGCTATCTGAGACGCGAAGGCTCGGGCCACACCCTCCAGGCCACCGGCCTGGTGAACGAATTGTATCTCCGCTTAGCGCAGATCCGCGAAATTGAGCTGATTGACCGCCGTCATTTTTACGCCTTTGCGGCGCAATTGATGCGCATGATCCTCATCGACCATGCCCGTCAGTCGCGCGCGCAGAAGAGGCCCGGTTCCGCCACCCGCGTGCCGCTGCACGAGGAAATGGCCTGGATTGACGCCGCCAGTGAAGAGCTGCTGGCGCTCGATTCGGCGCTGGACGAGTTGGAGAGAATCGACGAGCGGAAAGTTCGCGTGCTGGAGCTTCGATTCTTCCTGGGTTGTACCAACGAGGAAGCGGCCGAATTTCTGAACATCTCTCGCGCCACCGTCGACCGCGATCTGGAATTTTCCAAGGCCTGGCTGTTCCGGAGGCTGTCTCCAGCCGGCGGCGAACGGAACGCCTGAGTCCTCAGGATTCGCCCGCCGCCTGGCGCAGCAATGGTTTCAGGTTCAGATTGCGGATCAGGCGGTGCAGGTAGTTGGGATGTAAACCGAGTCTGCGCGCCGCCTCCGTGTAGTTGCCCCCGGCCTGCTCCACCGCGGCGATGATGACATTCTTCTTGGCCTCGCGCACCGTGTCGTGGAACGCGCTCACGGAGGTCGCGGACGGGGTTGGTCCACTCTTTTCGATGACGACCTCGGGCAGATCCTCCGGCAGGATCAGGTCAGACGAGCCTAGAACGACCGAGCGCTCGATGGCGTTTTCCAACTCCCGCACGGTCCCTGGCCAATCGTAGTTCAGCAGGAAAGCGCGCGCCTGGGGCGAGATTCCCAGCACGTTGCGATTGGCCCGCTTGGCGTATTTGGCGGCGAAATAACTGGCCAGCAGTGAAATGTCTTCGCGGCGTTCCCGGAGCGGGGGCATGCGCAGGGAGACCACGTTGAGCCGGTAGAACAGGTCCTCGCGGAATCGCCCTTTCTTGACTTCCTCTTCCAGATCCCGGGTGGT
>Ga0335083_10006077_pt1 | contig 15179 bp, 16 predicted proteins | sample Lox_Sample_42_FD_206716 | JGI IMG/M metagenome (GOLD analysis project Ga0335083, IMG submission 206716) | Soil microbial communities from Loxahatchee National Wildlife Refuge, Florida, United States - Lox_Sample_4.2 | ecosystem: Environmental > Terrestrial > Soil > Wetlands | place: USA... | reverse complement strand
CCCGGCGGCGTCGAGCTGGTCTCGCTGGTCGGCCGACGCGAGGAGCTGCTCCGGGCCGCATGGGACTCGGTCGCGGTCGAGGGCTACGACGACATGCCGCTCCCCGGGCCGGTCTCCTACCCGTTCGAGACGTGGCTGCGCGAGGAGGCGACCCGCCCGGACGGGTCGTTCGTCGCGGTGGAGAACGGGGAGATCGTCGGTTATGCGGGCCTGATCGAGCACGCCAACGGGCCCGCGAGCGCCGAGCACGGGCTGACGGCCGTGCGGCGGGACCACCGGCGCCGGGGGATCGGGCGCGCCCTGAAGCAGGCGCAGCTCCACTGGGCGGCGGGAGCCGGCGTGCTGGAGCTGGTCACCTGGACGCAGCGGGGGAACGAGGCGATGCAGGCCCTGAACGGGAGTCTCGGCTACCGCGACGTGTCGAAGGTGCTGACGATGCAGGGCCCGCTGCCGTGAGGGCTTGACGGCCGACCGCCGCCGCCGCTACGTTCTGGAGGTGCCGCCCCGATGGGCGGCGCTGGGCGATGAGGCCTGAGGACTCGTGGAGTCCTTGGGCCTTTTGTCGTTCCTGGGCTCGATCACGACCACGAAACGGGAGAGACGGTGACCAAGTACAAGCTCGAATACATCTGGCTCGACGGGTACGAGCCGACGCCGAACCTGCGCAGCAAGACCAAGGTCAAGGCCTTCGACGCGTTCCCGCGCGTCGAGGAGATCCCGCTCTGGGGCTTCGACGGAAGCTCGACGCGCCAGGCCGAGGGGAGCGACTCCGACTGCCTCCTGCAGCCGGTGGCGGTCTTCCCGGACCCGGCCCGCCGTGACGGCGCCCTCGTGATGTGCGAGGTCATGCTCCCGGACGGGACGCCGCATCCGAGCAATGTCCGCGCGACGATCGAGGACGACCCGGGCACCTGGTTCGGCTTCGAGCAGGAGTACTTCCTTTACCGCGACGGCCGCCCGCTCGGGTTCCCGGCCGAGGGGTTCCCTCTGCCGCAGGGCGAGTACTACACCGGGGTCGGCTACACGAACGTCGGCGACGTCGCCCGCGAGATCGTCGACGCGCACATCGATCTCTGCATCGACGCCGGCCTGAGCCACGAGGGCATCAACGCCGAGGTCGCGAAGGGCCAGTGGGAGTTCCAGATCTTCGGCAAGGGCTCGAAGCGCGCCGCCGACGAGCTCTGGATCGCCCGCTACCTGCTCCTGCGCCTGTGCGAGCGCTACGGCGTGGACGTCAACTTCCATCCCAAGCCGCTGGGCGTCGAGCTCGACTGGAACGGGTCGGGGCTGCACACGAACTTCTCGTCCGAGCACATGCGGGAGGTCGGCGGCAAGAACTACTTCCTCGAGCTGATGGCTGCTTTCGACGAGTACAAGGACGAGCACATCGCGGTCTACGGGCCCGACAACCACATGCGCCTCACGGGCCTGCACGAGACGCAGTCGATCGACCGGTTCAACTATGGCGTCGCCGACCGCGGCGCGTCGATCCGCGTGCCACACGCCTTCGTCGCGAACGGCTACCGCGGGTATCTCGAGGACCGCCGCCCGAACTCGCTCGGGGATCCTTACCGGATCACAGGGCGTATCGTGGAGACGATCGGGAAGGTGCCGACGGGCGTCGAGGCCACCGAGCCTCTGGCGGTCCAGGCGGCGTAGCACGGGCTGTCTTCGAGGAGAGGAGCGGTGAGCAGATGGCGATGATTGAGAGCAAGTTCCGGGCGACGTCCGACCCGGCCGCCCGGAAGTCGGTGCTCGACGATGTGAAGAAGCAGCGTGTCGAGAACGTCCTGTTCTGGTTCTCCGACATCGAGGGGCACCTGAAGAGCTTCGCGATCACGCCTGCGGAGATCGAGGACGCGCTGAACGACGGGATGGGCTTCGACGGCTCGTCGATCACCGGGTTCAACGCGATCGAGGAGTCGGACATGGTCGCGATCCCCGATCCCTCGACCTACCGGCTCATGCCCGCGCGCACCGGCGAGGCCCGCGTCGCCCGGATGATCTGCGACGTCGTCACTCCCGACGGCGACCCGTACGAGGGCGATCCGCGGCACGTGCTCAGGCGGGCGATCGAGCGCATGCAGTCGATGGGCTTCGACACGTTCAACGTCGGCCCCGAGCTCGAGTACTTCCTCTTCCGCGACAAGAGCGGCACGGAGACGCTCGACGAAGGCGGGTACTTCGCGATGACGGCGCTCGACGCCGCCACCGAGCTCCGCAACGAGACGATCCGGGCGCTGGAGGAGATGGGGATCGGGATCGAGTACCACCACCACGAGGTCGCGCCCTCCCAGCACGAGATCGACATGCGCTATGCCTCGGCGCTCGACATGGCCGACCAGACGCTGACCTACCGGCTGGTCGTCAAGGAGGTTGCCGCGAAGAACGGCGTCTATGCGACCTTCATGCCGAAGCCGCTGTTCGGCGAGAACGGCTCCGGGATGCATACGCACATGTCCCTCTTCACCGACGGGCGCAACCAGTTCTTCGCCGGGGACGACTCCTATCACCTCTCGGAGACGGGCAAGCAGTTCATCGCCGGGCTGCTGCGCCACGCACGCGAGATCTCGGCCGTCTTCGCCCAGTGGGTGAACTCGTACAAGCGCCTCGTGCCGGGCTACGAGGCGCCCGTCTACGTCGCGTGGTCGCAGCGCAACCGGTCGGCGCTCATCCGCATCCCGCTGTACAAGCCGGGCTCGGAGCAGGCGACCAGGGCGGAGATCCGCTGCCCGGACCCCTCCTGCAACCCGTACCTCACCTTCGCGGCGCTCCTCCACGCCGGGCTCGAGGGCATCGAGAAGGGCTACGAGCTCGAGGATCCGATGGAGACCAACCTCTACCACCTGACGGCGGAACAGCGGCGCGAGCGCGGGATCGTGTCGCTCCCGGAGACGCTCGGCGAGGCGATCGACGAGTTCGCGGGCTCCGATCTGATGCGCCGGGCCTTCGGCGCGCACATCTTCGACAACTACGTGACGCTCAAGCGCAAGGAGTGGGACGAGTACCGGGTGCAGCTCACCCAGTGGGAGCTCGACCGCTACCTCGGCGTCCTCTAGGAGCCGGGCAAAACCTATCCTGGTCCCGGCTTGGCGAGGCCGGGGCCAGGCGCTACGCTCGAAAGACCCAGCGCGGTTTGACCCGCCGCGCTGCTGGCGGCAGATCGCGGGGCGTCGGATTCCGGCGCCCTGTGGTCTTTTAAAGGGCCGGTTAGAGGAAGGTGCGGATCGACTCGCGCTCGACCCGGAGGCCGATCACGCGGGAGCTGGAGTCGATCTGCTCGATCGACTCGGCCGGCACGAGGCGGCGCCGGCGGGCGAGCCAGCCGGAGCGGACGGAGAGCGCGTCGGGCTCCTCGGGGGAGGTGCCGTACATCGGGCACTCGACCCGGCCGACGATCCGGCCCCTGGCGTCCGCCACGAGGAACCCGGCGGTGCGGCGGAGGTCGACGGCGAGCGCACTCACGGTTGGTGACGCTATTCCCCGTTTACGAGGAAACTCCCCCTCGGGCGGTAAAGGTTCTGTAAGCGGCCGTGGCTGTCTACGACCACTTGCCGGACATCGCCAGCCAGGCGAAGGCCAGCATGACCAGGTAGATCCCGGTCAGGGCGCCAACGACGCGGCCCGCGATCGTGCTCCCGGCGCGCTCCCACCAGAAGGCGACGCCGGACGTGACCAGGAGGACGAGCAGGCCGGCGTCGGCGACGATGAACCCGATCCCGACCCAGTCCGGGTCGTGCCCGCCGGAGCCGAACTCCTTCGAGTAGATCAACTGGGCGCCCACCCGCATCACGATCCAGGCGGGGATGGCGAGGATCAGGAGCGTGCGGAACGCCGCGCGCCGGAGCACGGCCACCTCCGGCCGCTTCCAGGCGGCGATCGTGAGAACGAACACGGCGAGCATCGCGCCGACGAGCGTCATCGCCCCGAGCACGTGCAGGAAGAGCGGCCAGAACGGGCGGCTGTAGCCGAGCAGGGTCACGCGCCCGGCTTCCAGATCATGTCGACGAGGAGGAGCAGGGTCGCGAGCCCCGCGAGCCACGACATCGCGTTGCCGCGCGGGTCGCGCAGGATCGTGCGCAGCTCGTCGTCCGGCGTGTCGCCCTGCGCGGCGAGCCGCTCCGCGAGTACCCTCGCCCGCTCCTGGTGCTTGCCGCCTGCTCCGCCGAGCGCGCCCGCCAGCAGCCAGAGCACGATCGCGGCGAGGATCCAGAAGCTCCAGAAGTCGAAATGGAGCTCGTGCACGAGCCAGAGGCCGAAGACGAGCGTCCCGATCGATCCGATCGCGATCACGGGCAGGACGGTGCGGATCAGGCGCAGGAACAGGGCTGTCTCGCTGGGTCGCGCGGCGCGCTGCGAGAGCACGTTCAGCACGCCGGCGGCGATCGATCCGCCGACGAGGAAGAAGGCCGCGGTGATGTGGAACATCAACAGCCACTGGGCGGTGCTCACGACCAGAGCCTAGTCTGAGCAGATCGAGACCCGCGACCGGCACCTGAAGCTGCTCACCGGCACGATCGAGGCCGTCAACTCGACGCTCGACCTGCAGGAGGTGCTGTCGCAGGTCGCGACCAACGTCGCAGCGGCGCTCGAGGCCGACGCGTGCTTCGTCTATCTCTACGACGAGCACGCCGACGAGCTCGTGCTGCGCGCGACGCACGGGTCGTTGATCGACGAGCTGACGCGGCGGCCGCGCATGCGCCCCGGCGAGGGCATCACCGGTTCTGCCGCCGCGGCGCGTGCGCCGGTGATGATCGAGTCGCAGGCGCACCTCGATCCGAGGTTCAAGCACTTCCCGAACCTCGCCGAGGACGAGTACGAGTCGATCCTCGCCGTCCCGATCCTCACGCGCGACGGGACGCTCGAAGGCGCGCTGAACGTGCGGACGCGCGAGCCGCGGGCGTTCGTCGACGACGAGGTCGAGCTGCTGCTCGCGATCGCGGCGCAGGTCGCGCAGTCGATCGAGCACGCGAAGCTCTATGCGGAGGCGCAGCGTCGCGTCCACGAGCTCGAGGCGCTCGCGCGGATCTCCGAGGCGGTCTCGAACTCGCTCTACCTGGAGGAGTCGCTCGAGGCGATCGTCAAGACGACGATGGACGCCCTGCACGCGACCGGCGCTGCGCTCGTGCTCGACGACGGGCGGATCGCCTGGCCGGAGGGCGTTGCGAGCACGCATGCGATCAGGCAGCCGCTGCGCTGGCGCAGCCGTCAGATCGGTGAGCTCGTCGCCGACCGCGAGACGCCGTTCTCGGCCGCCGACCGCGAGCTCCTCGCATCGATCGCGACGCATGCGGCGGTCGCGCTCGAGCATGGGCGGGCGGTGCTGCGCGGTGTGCTCGCCCAGGAGATCCACCATCGCGTCAAGAACAACCTGCAGACGGTGGCGTCGCTGCTGCGGCTGCAGGCCCGCGCCGCCGAGACCACCGATCCGCGCGAGGCGCTCGAGCACTCGGTGAACCGGATCCTCGCGATCGCGGCCGTCCACGAGCTGCTCACCGAGCGGCGCGACGAGGAGGTCGACCTCGCCGACCTGATCGGGCGGCTCCGGGCGATGCTCGTGCAGGGCGTCGGGGGCGGCAAGGAGGTCACGGCCGAGCTCGAGCCCGTCGAGCTCCCGGGCGCCCGTGCCACCGCGCTCGCGCTCGTCTTCGCCGAGCTCTTGCAGAACGCGCTCGAGCACGGCGGCAGCCGGATCCGGGTGGAGCTGCACCGGCGCGGCCGCGACGTCGAGCTCGCGATCGACGACGACGGGACGGGCGGCGTCGACGACGGACGCGCCGGCACGGGCCTCTCGATCGTCAGTGCGCTGGTTCGCGACGAGCTTCGCGGAACGCTCGATCTGCGCTCGAACGGGGACGGCACGCGCGCCGCGGTCGTCTTCCCCGAGTAGCGGTCACCGGAGGGCGCGCTGCACCCGCCGCCCGGCGGCGGTCGGGTGGTAGGCCGTCGAGGGCGGCCGCGTTGCGCGAACCTCGCGGCGCACGAGCCCGGCGGCCTCGAGCTCCTGTAGCGCGAGCGCGAGCGCGCGCGGCGTCACGCCGGGGAGTGCCGCGCGCAGCTCCGAGAAGCGGCGCTCGCTGACCAGCTCGGCGAGGACGGGCACCGACCACTTGTGCAGGAGCGTCTCCGGGTCGCCCGCGCCGAGCACGCGGAGCGCGAGCCGCGATGCCGTTCGCCCGCGCGGGGCGAGGACGTACTCGGGGCGCAGCGGGTGTCCGTAGCCGGTGTTGTGGGCGACGTAGCCGAGGTCGACGAGCCGGTCGAGGGCGCGGCGGAGCGACTCGCGTCCCACGCCGAGGCGCCGCTGGAGCTCGACGAAACGTCCCCCGCCGCGCTCGCCGAGGAGCGCAAGCGCGGGCGGTGCCCAGCGGTGATGAAAGAGCTCGATCAAATCCTGCGTTGACATGGAAGTCTAGTAAGTATAAAAATCGCACCAGACAGACGGCAGCGACGAAAGGGAGAGACCGGTGGCGATCGACTACAACACCGACAACTGCGTGATCTCGGTCGGCGTGAGCGACTACGACCGCTCGCTCGCCTGGTACCGGGACGTCCTGGGCTTCGAGATCGTGTACGAGCTTCGGGAGTACGGCTGGTGCGAGCTCAGCACGCCGTTCTCGTTCAACGTCGGGCTCGGCCAGACCGAGACTGTCGAGCACGGCAACATCACGCCGACCTTCGGCGTCCACGACATCGACGCCTCGATTGCCTACCTGCGCGAGCAGGACGTGAAGGTCGAGGACTGGCACGAGGTGCCCGGGATGGTCAGGCTGTCGACGTTCTACGACCCTGACGGGACGCCGTGGATGCTCGCGCAGCTGCTCGACGTGAAGGCCGCGCGCGGTTGAGGGAGTTCGAGTCGTGCCCGCCGCCGGCTGCGCGGTGGCGGTCGTGCGGGGCGGCCGGCCGGCTGTTCGCGGGCGCCGGCGGCCGAGCCACCCCGCCGCGGTCGCAGCCACGAATCGCCGCCGGGCGCCCGCGGCGAGCGAGCGGCAACCCGTCGCCAGCGTACGCCCCGCGGGCCCCGTGTGGACGGTTTGGCTCACTCTCGGGACACACTTGGCACGGTCCCGTAGGGGCGGCTGCCGCCGGACATCCCTCCGCCGGCCGTGGCCTCTCCGGGCTCGGCGTGTGACGTGATCGTGACGGGCGGGGTCGCGCACCTGCGAACCTAGGGCCGTGCGGATCCTGATCGCCGAGGACGAGACGATCATCCGGCTCGACCTGCGCGACCTGCTCGAGCGGGCCGGTCACGAGGTCGTCGCCGAGGCGCGCGACGGCGAGGAGGCGGTCGCGCTCGCGCGCGAGCACTCGCCCGAGCTCGCCGTCCTCGACGTCAAGATGCCGCGCCTCGACGGCATCGAGGCGGCGCGGCGGATCCTCGCCGACCAGGCGATCCCGATCGTGATGCTGACCGCCTACGGCCAGGACGAGCTCGTCGGCCGGGCCGTCGAGGCCGGGGTCTTCGGCTATCTCGTCAAGCCGTTCCGTGAGCAGGACCTCGTCCCGGCGATCGCTGCCGCGCGGGCGCGCCACGCCGAGCTCGAGGAGGTACGGCGCCAGGCGGAGTCGCTCGCGGACGCGCTCGCGGCGCGCAAGGTGATCGAGCGCGCGAAGGGCCTGCTCATGGAGAAGGAGGGCCTGTCCGAGGACGTCGCCTTCGCGCGTCTTCGGAGCGCGAGCCAGGCGACCGGCCGGCCGTTGCGCATGATTGCCGAAGCCGTGATCGCTACATTCGAAGCACGATGAGCCAGACGATCTCGCCGCCACGCGAGCGGACGCGCCGCTCCGACGGAACGGGCCTCGGCGACGCCTGGCGCGTGATCGTCCTCAACGACAACCACAACACGTTCGAAGGGGTCGCCTTCGCGCTCGCGCAGGTCATTCCGGGCGTCGACTACGACCGCGGGATGGCGATCGCGAATCGCATCCACTCGACCGGCCAGGCGATCGTCTGGTCGGGCCACCGCGAGCTCGCCGAGCTGTACCACACGCAGCTCGAGGGGTACGGGCTGACGATGGCCCCGCTCGAGCGATAGACGCGCTCGCCGGCATCCATCGCGTATTCGCTGCGTTCACCGGCGGCGATGCGCGCGCGCTGTTCCAGGTGATCGACCCCGACGCGGTGTGGCGCGTGCCGGGCTCGGTCTCCGTGGCGCAGGAGTACCGCGGCCGCGAGCGCATCTTCGGCCTCTTCCGTGAGACGCGGCGGCTGACCGGCGGCACCTACCTGAGCGAGCTCCGCTGGGCGGTCGCCGACGACGAGCATGCGGTCGCCGTCTACCGCGCGCGCGGAACGCGGCTGGGTCGTACGCTCGACATCGACCAGGTGCTGCTGATCGCGCACTCGGACGGCGTCTGGACCGACGTGACCGCCCTCCCGACGGATCCCGAGGCGTTCGCGGAGTTCTGGGCGTGAAGATCGGCGTTCAGCTGCCGGAGGTCGAGCGCGAAGTGCGCTGGCCCGAGTACGTGCAACTCGCCCGGGCCGCCGAGGAGACCGGCTTCGACTCGATCTGGGTCGGCGACCACTTCCTCTACCGCGGCGGCGGCCGGTCCGAGCGCGGGCCGTGGGACTGCTGGACGCTGCTCGCCGGGCTCGCCGTCGCGACGCAGCGGTTGGAGCTCGGCCCGCTCGTCGCGTGCACGGCGTTCCGCGAGCCGGGGCTGCTCGCACGCGCCGCCGCTGCGGTCGACGAGCTGAGCGGCGGCCGGCTGCGGATGGGGGTCGGGTCGGGGTGGAACGAGGTCGAGTTCCGGGCGTTCGGCCTCCCGTTCGACCATCGCGTCTCCCGGTTCGAGGAGGCCTTCGAGATCATCCGGCGCCTGCTCGCAGGCGAGCGGGTCAGCTTCGCGGGCCGTTACCACCGTGTCGACGACGCCCTCCTCCTCCCGCCGCCGCGGCGCCGGCCGCCGCTGATGGTGGGAGGCGACGGCCCCAGGCTGCTCGCGGCGACACTGCCGCACGTCGAGGCGTGGAACACCTGGTTCAACCGCTTCGGAAACCGGCCGGCCGGGCTCGCGCCGCTCAACGCGCGCATCGACGAGGCCTGCGAGCGTGCCGGACGCGACCCCGCGACGCTGCTTCGCAGCGTGTGCCTGCTCGTCGAGATCGACGGCGGCGACGGCGAGCGTCAGGCCGATCCGTCGTCGCCGCCCTTGCCACAGGACGAGCTCGGCGGCGCGCTCGGGGAGCTCGCCGACGCGGGCGTCGGCGAGGTGATCCTCGTCCTCGACCCGATCAACGAGCGCTCGATCCGCTCTCTTCGAACAGCGCTTCCCAGCGCCTGAGCAGCGCCTCGAGGTCGGCCCGCGCCTCGCGGTGGGCGGTGAGCAGGTCCATGTCGGTCCAGTCGGCCGCGAGCTTCGCCTCGAGCTCCGCGACCCGCGCCTCGGCGCGGGCGACCTCGGCCTCGACGAGCTCGAGCGGTGTCGGCTGAGGCTTGACCGGGCGCGCCGGCCGCTCCCGCCGCGGCTTCGGCGGCGGCTCGGGCGGCGGCGGCTCGTCGGCGGTCTGAGCGCGCGCGTAGTCGGCGAACCCGCCGGTGTACGACACGATCCGGCGCTCCTCGACCGAGAGCAGGCGCTCGGCGACCGCGTCGAGCAGCGCGCGGTCGTGGGAGACGAGCAGCACTGTGCCCGGAAACGCCTCGAGCGCCGCCTCGAGCGACTCGCGCGACTCCAGGTCGAGATGGTTGGTCGGCTCGTCGAGGACGAGGAAGTTCGCGCCCGAGGCGACGACGATCGCGAGCGCGAGCCGCCGCCGCTCGCCGCCCGAGAGCGCCACCACCGGCTTCTCGTGCTCGTCCCAGCCCGAGAACAGGAACCGCCCCAGCAGCGCCTGGGCCTCGGGGCGGCGCAGCCCGGTGCCGGCGATCGCCGCCTCGAGCACCGATCCCCGCTCGTCGAGCTCCGCCTCGTGCTGCGAGAAGTACGCCGGGACGACGCCGTGCCCCAGCCGCACGCGCCCCGCCAGCGGCTCCCTGTGTCCGAGGATCGTCTCGAGCAGCGTCGTCTTCCCCGACCCGTTCGGCCCGACCAGCGCGACGTGCTCGCCGCGCTCGATCGCGAACGTCCCGTCGTCGAGCAGCTGCTTGTCGCCGGCGGCGATCACGAGCCCCTCGGCGACCACGACGTCGCGCCCGGAGCGCGGTGGTTTCAGGAACTCGAACCCGAGCGCGCGCCGCCGCGCATCGGGAGCCTCGACCCGCGTCGCCTTGATGCGGTCGATCTGCTTGATCTTCGACTGGGCCTGGCGCGCCTTCGATGCCTTGTAGCGAAAACGCTCGACGAACCGCTCGAGCCGCTCGATCTGCTCGGCCTGGCGCTCGGCCTGCTTCTGCAGGTGCGTCGCCCGGGCAGCCTGCTCGAGCCGCCACACGTGCCAGGCACCGGCAAAGAAGGTCGAGCGTCCGCGGTCGAGCTCGAGCACCGCGGTCGTGACGGCCTCGAGGAACCAGCGGTCGTGCGCGACGAGGATCACCGCCGCGTCGATCGTGCGCAGCATCTGCTCGAGCCACTCGAGCGACTCGATGTCGAGGTGGTTCGTCGGCTCGTCGAGCAGGAGCAGGTCCGGCTGCGCCGCGAGCGACCGCGCGAGGGAGGCGCGCGTGAGCTCGCCGCCTGAGAAGCTGTGCAGCGGGCGGTCGAGATCGGCGTCGACGAAGCCGAGCCCGCGGACCACCGACGCGGCGCGATCGCGCCAGTCGTACCCGCCCGCATGCTCGAGCCGCGCCTGGGCGTCCGCGTACCGGCGAAGGGTGGCCGCGTCGTGGACGCCGTCGGCCATCGCCGCCTCCAGCGACCGGAGCTCCTCCTCGACCGCGGCGAGGTCGGCCGTCCCGGCGAGCACGTACTCGCGCAACGGCACGCGGCTGAGGGCCGGTGGACGCTGGTCGTGGAGCGCGATCCGGGTGCCCTTCTCGAAGGCGAGCTCGCCTCCCTGGAGCGACGTCTCGCCGGCGATCGCCCGCAGCAGCGTCGTCTTTCCGGCGCCGTTCGGTCCTGCGAGCGCGAGGCGGTCCCGCCGCTCGACCTTGAACGAGACCCCGTCGAAGAGGGGCTCGCCGGAGAGCTCCTTGCGCAGAGCAGATGCGATCAGGACCGCCACGTTGATGAAAGTATCCGGACGTGCGCCCGACGACCGACGCCGATTCCCTGCTCGTGCTGCTCGACGAGTCGCTCGACGGCCTGCTGCTGGCCGACGGTCGCGGCCGGGTCGCGCTCGCCAACCGGCCGTTCCGCGACGCGGCCGACCTGCTCGGCCTGGCGCTCGACGGGGTGTTCGCCGATCGCCTGCTCGAGCTCGCCGACCGGACGACCGAGCCGTATGCGTTCGCCGCCGCCGTCGAGCGGCTCCGCGAAGGTGCAGGCGTCGTCGAGTTCGAGGACGCGGTCGCCGGAGGGGTCTACGAGCTGCACGCGGCGGCGGAGGGGGATGCCGGGCGGGCGTGGACGCTCCGCGACGTGACGCGCCGGCGAGCGGAGCAGCGCGCGCGCGACGACCGTGTCGCGGCCGTCGGGCACGAGCTTCGGACGCCCTTGACGTCCATGACGGGCTTCATCGACCTGCTCTCCGACGGCTCCGCCGGGCCACTGACGGCGGAGCAGGCGCGCTACCTCGAGATCGTCGGGCGCGCCGCTGCTCGGCTGCAGACTTTGGTGGGGGAGCTGCTCGAGGAAGGGAGAGAGTCGGAATGATCACGATCGTCGGCGGTGGCCTCTCGGCTGCCAAGTGCGTCGAGAGCTACCGCGAGCAAGGCGGCACGGACGAGATCGTCGTCTGGTCGCAGGACGCGCACGGCCCGTACCACCGTCCGCCCCTCTCCAAGCGGCTGCTGCGTGGAGAGTCGGAGCCGGCCGACGCGCTCGTGCATCCACTGGACTGGTACGCGGCACAGGGAGTCGAGCTGCGGCTCGGCGAGCGCGTCGAGTCGCTGGACGAGCTCGAGGCGGACGTGATCGTGATCGCGACGGGCGCGCGTCCGCGTGCGCTGGGGGACGCCCTCCGCCTGCGGACGATCGACGACTCGCTCGAGATTCGCCGGCGTGCCGAGTCGGCGCGGTCGGCCGTCGTCGTCGGGGGAGGGTTCATCGGATGCGAGGTCACGGCATCGCTGACGCAGCTCGGCGTCAGCGTGACGCAGGTCGTGCGCGAGCCGATGGTGTTCGCGACGCTCCAGGCGCCGCCGCTCTCCGAGTCGCTCCACGAGATCTACCGCGCGCATGGAGTCGACCTCCGGCTCGACGCGACCGACATTCCGGACGCCGAGCTGGTCGTCGCCGGGATCGGAGTCGACCCGAACGTCGAGCTCGCGCGCGACGCCGGGCTCGAGGTGCGGAGCGGAGTCGTGGTCGACGAGCGCTTCGCGACCGGGCGCCCGGGCGTCTACGCGATCGGCGACGTCGCCGAGTTCTTCGACCCGGTCTTCCGGCGCCACCGCCGCATCGAACACTGGTCGAACGCCGCCTACCACGGGACGACGCTCGGCCGCATCCTCGCCGGCGACGCCGAGGCGCGGTACGACATCGTGTCGGCGTTCTTCTCCGAGGAGTTCGGCCGGTCGTTCAGGCTCTTCGGCGACCCGCAGGGGCACGACGAAGCAAGCCTCGACGGTGACTTCACGGACGGCAACGCGGTGTACCGCTTCTTTCAGGGTGGTAACACGATCGGCGCCGTCGTGATGGGCCAGGACGAGGAGACCGAGAACGCCCTCAAGGACGAGATTCGAGCCGGCGCAGCGGCTGCGGGCTAGACGCTAAGGTCGCACCGACGACGACGCGAGGAGGGGCGGTGGCCCAGTCGGACATCGAACAGCTCTCGATCGACACCATTCGCACGCTGTCGATGGACGCCGTGCAGCGGGCGAACGCCGGGCATCCGGGGACCGCGATGGCGCTCGCGCCGCTCGCCTACCTCCTGTACGGCGAAGTGATGCGCCACAACCCGGCGAACCCGGCGTGGCCCGACCGCGACCGCTTCGTGCTCAGCGCGGGCCACGCGTGCGTGCTCCAGTACGCGGCGCTCCACCTCTCGGGCTACGACCTGCCGATGGAGCAGCTCAAGCGGTTCCGGCAGTGGCAGTCGGCGACGCCGGGCCACCCCGAGCGCGGGCACACCCCGGGGGTCGAGACGACGACGGGCCCGCTCGGCCAGGGCTTCGGCAACGGCGTCGGGCTCGGGTTCGCGGAGCGGTTCCTCGCCCAGACCTTCAACCGGCCTCATCACGAGCCGGTCGACCACCGCGTCTACGTGATCTGCTCGGACGGCGACCTGATGGAAGGCGTGTCGTACGAGACCGCCTCGCTCGCCGGGACGAACGGCCTCGGCAAGCTCGTCTACTTCTACGACGACAACCACATCACCATCGACGGCACGACGTCGATCTCGTTCACGGAGGACCGGGGGAAGCGGTTCGAGGCGCTCGGCTGGCACGTGCAGCACGTGCCCGACGTGAACGACCTCGACGCGCTGCGCGCGGCCGTCGCGGCGGCGCAGGCCGAGCTCGAGCGGCCGTCGATGATCATCGTGCGCAGCCACATCGCCTACGGCGCGCCGCACGCGGTCGACACCGCGAAGGCGCACGGCAACCCGCTCGGCGCCGACGAGGTCGCTGCGACGAAGAAGGCGCTCGGCTGGGATCCCGACAGGTCGTTCTACGTCCCCGACGAGGTGTACGCCCACATGAACGGCGTCGCGCGCGGCACCAAGCTCGAATCGGAGTGGAACGGCGTCTTCTCCGCCTGGTCGCAGGCCTTCCCGCGCGACCGCGAGCGCTGGGACGCCGCCCATGCCGGCGAGATCGGCGACTGGACCGTCCCGACCTTCGCGGCCGGGGAGGAGCTCGCGACGCGCGCGGCGGCGCGGCAGGTGATGCAGGCCTTCGCCGGCGCGGTTCCGACGATGATCGGAGGCGCCGGCGACCTCGTCGAGTCGACGTACACGGAGATCGAGGGCGGCGGCCTGTTCTCGGCTCGGTGGGCCGGCCGCAACATCGCGTTCGGGATCCGCGAGCACGCGATGGGCACGATCGTCAACGGGATCGCCGTCCACGGCGGCTGCGTGTCGCCCTACGGCTCGACGTTCCTGATGTTCAGCGACTACATGCGGCCCGCCGTTCGGCTCTCGGCGCTGATGGGGCTGCCGGTGGTGTGGGCCTGGACGCACGATTCCGTCGGGCTCGGCGAGGACGGCCCGACGCACCAGCCGGTCGAGAGCTACGCCGCGCTGCGCGCGATCCCGAACCTCTGGTTGATCCGGCCCGGCGACGCCAACGAGACGGCGTACGCATGGAAGGTCGCGCTCGAGCGGAGCGACGGGCCAGTCGGCCTCTCGCTCTCGAGGCAGAAGGTGCCGACGCTCGACCGCTCGGGTCTCGCGCCGGCCTCCGGGCTCCAGCGCGGCGCGTACACGCTCTGGGAGTCGGGCGAGTCGCCCGATCTCATCCTGATCGCCACCGGAAGCGAGCTTTCGCTCGCCCTCGAGGCGGGGCGGAAGCTCGCCGACGACGGAACGGCCGTGCGGGTCGTCTCGATGCCCTGCTGGGAGCTGTTCGCCGAACAGTCTCCGGAGTACCGCGACGAGGTTCTGCCGCCGGACGTGCATGCGCGCCTCTCGATCGAGGCCGGCGTTGCGCTCGGTTGGCGGGAGTGGGTCGGCGATCACGGCGACTCGATCTCGATCGAGCACTTCGGCGCCTCGGCGCCGGGCCCGACGGTGCTCTCCGAATTCGGGTTCAACATCGAGAACGTCGTCGCGCGCGCCTCGGCTCTGCTGCAGCAGGTCGTGTAGCCGTGCGCGTCGCCGTCGCGTTCGACCATCGCGGCGTGCACCTCCGCGAGGCGGTCCTCGGCGCTCTCGCCGGCCACGACGTCGTCGACTTCGGAACCGACACCGATGCGGTGCGCATCGACTATCCGGACAAGGCGCGCGAGGTGGGCGAGGCGATCCAGCGGGGCGACGCCGAGCGCGCGGTCCTCGTCTGCGGATCGGGTGTTGGCGCCTCGGTCGCGGCGTGCAAGCTGACCGGGATTCGCGCCGCGATCTGCCACGACGCCTACAGCGCGCACCAGGGTGTCGAGCACGACGACATGAACGTTCTCTGTCTCGGCTCCGAGGTCGTCGGCCCCTCGTTGGCAGTCGAGCTCGTGACGCAGTTCCTCGGCGCGGCATTCAACGG
>Ga0335083_10006076_pt1 | contig 15180 bp, 13 predicted proteins | sample Lox_Sample_42_FD_206716 | JGI IMG/M metagenome (GOLD analysis project Ga0335083, IMG submission 206716) | Soil microbial communities from Loxahatchee National Wildlife Refuge, Florida, United States - Lox_Sample_4.2 | ecosystem: Environmental > Terrestrial > Soil > Wetlands | place: USA... | reverse complement strand
GCGAGGGTCATGTTTTCGAAGGCCCGCACGCATTGCGCGCGGAAATCCCCGGGCGTACCGACGAACTTGTTCTCAATATCGAGCCCGAGTTGCCCGGCAAAATAGACGAGGCGCGCTGGCCCGACCGCTTCGACGACATAGGAATAGCCCGGCGGCGGCGCCAAGCCTTTCGGATTTCGAAACCGCAACGGCCCGCTCATGTGTTCCTCCCAGCGCTTTGGTCGCGGATATCACCACGGCGCCGCCGGCCAAGGCAATGATTGCCGCAACCGCCATCGCCTGATACTCAGCGCCGATGATGAACGGCTGGCGCAAAATAGCGAAGCGCTTGGCTCTCGCTGCACTGATGTTGCTGGCGCCTTCCGCTGCCTGCGCCGCCGAGCTCGACGGCGCGTCGATGGGCTGGCTCTGGGCGCTGCCATTCGCCGGCATCCTGCTCTCGATCGCGCTCGGGCCGCTCATTGCCGCGCATTTCTGGCACGCGCATTACGGCAAGATCGCCGCGCTGTGGGCGCTCATCACACTCGCTGCCCTCACCCTGCGCTATGGCGTGTCCGCCGCGGTCGCCGCCTTGCTCCACGCCCTGCTCGGCGAATATATGAGCTTCATCATCCTGCTGTTTGCGCTCTACACCGTCGCCGGCGGCCTGCTGATCACCGGCAATCTCGGCGGCAAACCGTGGAGCAACGCGGCGCTGCTCGTCTGCGGCACCGCATTGGCCAGCATTATCGGCACCACCGGAACGTCTGTCGTCCTCATTCGCCCGCTGATCCGCGCCAACGCAATGCGCGCCCACAATGTGCACATCGTCGTCTTTTTCATCCTGCTGGTCGCCAATGTCGGCGGTGCCTTGAGCCCCCTTGGCGATCCACCGCTGCTGATCGGCTTTCTGCGCGGAGTCGATTTCCTCTGGCCGCTGCGGCACCTTTGGCTGCAAACACTGATCTCGGCCGGACTGATCCTCGCCATCTTCGTCGCGCTCGATCTTTGGATGGCGCGCCGTGACGGGCCCGCGACGACCGAAGGCGCCGCTGTCCGTGTCTATGGTCTGATCAACCTGCCGCTGATGGCTGCGATCGTCGGCGTCATCCTGTTGTCGGCGGCATGGCAACCGAGCATGGAGCTCGATATCTACGGAACCGTCCTCAGCTTGCAGAATCTGCTGAGCGCTGCCGCGCTTGTCATCATCGCGCTGGCCTCCCTGTGGCTGACGCCGGACGAGCACCGCGCCGCCAATGGTTTCACCTGGGAGCCGATCGTCGAGGTCGCCAAGCTGTTCGCCGGCATCTTCGTCTGCATCATTCCGGTGCTGGCCATGCTCGGGGCCGGCCGCGACGGTCCCTTCGCCTTCCTGCTCGAAGCGGTGACTGCCCGCGACGGCACGCCGCACGAAGCCGCCTATTTCTGGCTCACCGGAGGGCTGTCCGCCTTCCTCGACAATGCGCCGACTTACCTGGTGTTCTTCGAACTCGCCTCCGGCAACGCAAAAGAACTGATGGGGCCGCTCGCCGGCACGCTCGCCGCCATCTCCATGGGCGCGGTCTACATGGGCGCGCTCACTTACATCGGCAACGCGCCGAACCTGATGGTCTATGCCATTGCCAACGAGCAGGGCGTGAAGATGCCGAGCTTCTTCGGCTATCTGTTCTGGGCGGCCTGCGTGCTGGTGCCGCTGTTCCTCATCCTCACGCTGCTGCCGATCTCGCCGATCCTCAGGCTCGCTTGACTTGAGCGAAGGCTTGTCTGAGTTTCGCCGGCAAGAGAGCAGCCGGTGCTTGCACCGAACAAGCTCGCGATGGGGGAATTTCCGGCCATGACCGCGCATGCGGCCTCGCACGTCTATTTCGGCCTGAGCCCGATGTGGGTTTCCACCTGCCTCCTGGCCATTACCTACGCCGTCATCATGTCGGAGAGGTGCAACCGCGCCATCGTCGCGCTGGTCGGCGCCGGCGTGATGATCATCGTCGGTGTGCTCGACCAGGAGGAGGCGATCCACGGCATCGACTGGAATACCCTCGGCCTGCTCACCGGCATGATGATCCTGGTGTCGATCTCGCGCCGCTCCGGCATGTTCCAGTATCTCGCCATCTGGTCGGCGAAGGCGGCGAAGGCGCATCCCGCCGGCATCCTCTTCATTCTGCAGATCACCACCGCGGTGCTTTCCGCGTTCCTCGACAATGTGACCACCGTGCTGCTGATCGTCCCGGTGACGCTCGCCATCTGCAAGACGCTGAAGGTGCCGGCCTATCCCTATCTGTTTGCGGAAATCTTCGCTTCCAATATCGGCGGCACGGCGACGCTGATCGGCGACCCGCCCAATATCCTGATCGGCTCGCAGGCGGGGCTCGCCTTCAACGATTTCGTCTATCACCTGACGCCGGTGATCCTCATCGTCATGGCGGTGCAGGCGCTGATCATCCACCTGCTCTGGGGCAAGGACCTCAGGGCTTCGCACGACGCCGAAGAGCGGGTGATGGCGATGAACCCCGCCGAGTCGATCGAGGACTGGCTGTTGCTCAAGCAGTCACTGGTTGTGATCGGCGTCGTCATGGTCGCCTTCGTGCTGGCGCGGCCGCTGCATCTCGAGCCCGCCACCATCGCCATGTTCGGCGCCGCCATCCTGATGCTGCTCGACAACTGGGCGCATCATTCGGAAAAAGCCGCGCACAATATCCATCAGACCTTTGGCGACGTCGAATGGATCACCATCTTCTTCTTCATCGGCCTGTTTGTGGTGGTGCACGGCGTCGACGTCGGCGGTCTGCTCAACCTGCTCGCCAACAAGCTGGTCGCTGCGACCGGCGGCAATCTCGGCCATGCCGGCTACGCCATCCTCTGGGCCTCGGCGTTTCTTTCGGCGATCGTCGACAACATTCCCTTCGTCGCCACCATGATCCCGCTGATCAAGAACATGGCGCCGGCGTTCGGCGGCGAGGCGCATATTCAGCCACTATGGTGGTGCCTGTCGCTCGGCGCCTGCCTTGGCGGCAACGGCACGCTGATCGGCGCCTCGGCCAACCTCACCGTCGCCGGCATCGGCGACCGCAACGAGGTGCCGTTCCGCTTCATGACTTACACGCTCTATGCCTTTCCAATGATGGTGGTGTCGGTCGCCATCTGCCACCTCTATGTGTGGTTAAGATATTTCTGAGCGACAGCACCGCCGCTTACCGCCAATCGCAGCCCCGCATGCGCGCTGCCGCTTGCGCCCAATAACCGGGCATTTACCGCCGATGCCGCTTTATGGCCGCAACTTTCTGTGCGCCGAGGCGTTGAGTCCTGCGTCCACGGAACGGACGGCAGCAGAAAAAGAAGCAGCGGATCAGGGCAATGGCCGGGCGTCACGTCATTCGCGTTTTGGCTGCGAGCGCCGCTGCGGCGGCGCTTTCGCTCGCACCGCCGCAGGCTGCATCGGCGCAGAATATTTTCCAAAGCCTGTTCGACGCCTTCCGTCAGCGCGCGCCCATCAGCCTGCCCGCCAGTTCTCGCGCTTTCGCCGATCCGCTCACGGCTCTCGCGCACGCCATCGACCCCTCGCCGTCGTCGCGCGGGGAACGCGCGCCCGCCGCGCCGGGGACGGCCTTCTGCGTACGCACCTGCGACGGCTTCAATTTCGTCGTGCACGCCAATGCCGGCGCCAGCGCCGCCCAGATGTGTCACGCCTTCTGCCCGGGCAGCGAGACCAGGCTCTATTCCGGCGGCGATATCGACACCGCCACCACCGGCGACGGCAGCCGTTATGCCGATCTCGACACCGCCTACGTCTATCGCAAGCACCTGGTCGCGGGCTGCACCTGCAACGGCCGCGACGCTTTTGGCCTCGCGCATATCGATGTCAACAACGATCCGACGCTCAAGCCCGGCGACGTGGTGGCGACCAAGGACGGCTTGATGGCCTTCACCGGCACCAAGGACAAGACCGCAGACTTTACCCCGGTGGCGACATATAGCGGCTTCCCCAAGAGCTATCGTGACGCGCTGGCCGAACTGAAAATCGCCCCGCCGCATCTGGCGGCGTCCAACGCCGTCATCTCCGCGATTCCTCCGGCTACCGCACTGAACGGCGAGAGCCGCAGCGCCGCAAAGTGACCGGAACTTCCAACTTTCGCCTCGAGATGGGCCTCTGGTGCTCCCCGCGCATTGGTGCTTGACCCTTGCGCGGCATTGGGCTGATTTGCAGCCGAATCCTTGAAGACGAGGCGATCACACGATGCGGATAACGGCATTGGTTTTGGCGGTCGTGGCGCTCGGCGCCGGCCTGGCGGGCCCCGCCTCGGCCGCAAGCTGCCGCAACACCGGCTCCTACGAGCGCTGGCTTGAGGATTTCAAGAAAGAGGCGGCCAAGCAGGGCATTTCGCCGCGCGTCATCGCCGAAGCGACCCCGTCGATGACTTTCGACGCAGCCATTATCCGCCGCGATCACGGCCAGGCCGTGTTCAACCAGACCTTCCTGCAATTCTCCGACCGCATGGTCGGCGGCGGCCGCATCCCCAACGGCCTCGCCAAGATCAAGCAGCATGCGGCGCTGTTCGCGCAGGTGGAGAAGAAATACGGCGTGCCGGCGCCGGTGCTCACTGCCTTCTGGGGCCTGGAAAGCGACTTCGGCGCCAATTTCGGCAACTACAGGATCCTGAGCGCCCTGGCGACGCTCGCCTATGACTGCCGCCGTCCGGACTTCTTCCGCCAGCAATTGCTCGACGCGTTGCGCATCATCGACCGCGGCGACCAGCGCGTCGACGAGATGATCGGCGACTGGGCCGGCGAGTTCGGCGGCATGCAGTTCACCGCTTCCGATTATCTGAAGAACGCGGTCGATTTCGACGGCGACGGCCGCCGCGATCTGATCCACAGCGTACCCGACACGGTGGCCTCCGCCGCCAACTTTCTCGTCAGCCTCGGCTGGAAGCGCGGCGAACCCTGGCTGCAGGAGGTGCACGTACCGCCCAACCTGCCGTGGCAGGAGGCCGACCTCAACATCCAGCATCCGCGCTCGCAGTGGGTGGCCTGGGGTGTGAAGCCCGCCTACGGCTCGCTGCCGGCGGACAATCTGCCGGCGTCGCTGATCCTGCCCATGGGCCGTTTTGGCCCCGCCTTCCTCGCCTATCCGAACTTCCAGGCCTTTCTCGGCTGGAATTCGGCGATGGTCTATTCCACCACCGTCGCCTATTTCGCCACTCGCCTGAACGGCGCCCCGGCGTTGACGCGCACCGGCGCGACAACCGTTGCTGCGCTGTCGACCGAACAGGTCATGGAACTGCAGCGCCTGCTGATCAAGCACGGTTATGAAGGCGTCGGTGACGTTGATGGCAAGATCGGCGCCGGCACCCGCGCCGCGGTGAAGAAAGCGCAGATCAAGGTTGGCCTGCCGGCGGATTCCTATCCGACCGCGGAACTGATCGAGCGCCTGCGTGGCGCGGCGAGCGCTAAGCAATAGTTCTGCTCAAAATCTGGTCGTCCTGACACGGCCGCATTGCTGCAGCGCACGGCGGCGCGCGTTCACGGCATCGCGATGAGCGCAGGATGCATGCGCGCGCGGCGTTGATAGGAGTCAAAGGGCTCCGGCCGGGCGACCGTTACGCTGCGTGTCGACGGCGAAGCGACCTGACTGGACGTTCATATTCAATCGCCGGCGCAGAAATACATTGATGCAGATGAACAAAGTTCCAGCGGGATCGTTGAAAACGTTGGGTGGAGGATTTTTATATGAACAAACATTCCGGATGGGTGGCCGCAACGCTCTTAGCCACCGCCTTGACGCTGCCGGTTGCCGCCGGCGCGCAGGATAAAAAGAATCAACCCGCTGCGGCCGCGCCGCATCCAGCCGCGGCACCGCACGTGGCGGCGCCGCATGTCGCCGCGCCGCCTCATATCGCCGCGGCGCCGCATGTCGCGGCTCCGCAACGCGCCGCGGTTCCACATTTCTCGGCGCCGCAGCATGTCGCCGTGCCGCACGTATCTGCGCCGCAACGCGCGGCCGTGCCGCAGTTCACGCCGCGGCAGGCATCAGTGCCGCACGTCGCGCCGCGTCACGAAGCGATACAGCATGTATCGCCGCGTAATACGGTTTCGCACGTGTCGCCGAGCAACATCGAGCCGCATGCGACCGTGCAGAACCGCGTGGCTCCCACGGCGCAGAGCAACACCGCCGCGGCCCACGTGCAATCGCTGTCGCCGGCGGCGCAGCGCCGTGCCGACCGCCTCGAACGCCGGCACGAGCAGCGGGTGCTGCGGTCGCTGCCGCCGAGCCAGCGCGCCGCCAAGCGCGAGGAGTTCCGCCAGCAGCGCGAGCAGCGTTTGAACGCTGGCAACACCACGCCGACGCAGTCCAACGCGGTGGTGCAATCGAATGCCGCTACGCGCTCGGGCGCGCTGGCGCAGCAGCGCAACGCGCGCCGCAACGGCGGCACCGCGCTGACAGCGCAGGCGGCGCGGCAGGGTCGCTTTGCCTCGCGCTTCGGTTCGCACACGCGAACGGCTAACGCCGAACAGGTGGCCGCGCACCGCGCCTGGCACCACCATCACCGCGCCGCCTTCGTCGGCTGGTACGGCCCCGTGTTCTGGCCCTATGCCTATTCCGACATTTTCGATTACGCCTTCTGGCCGGACGGCTATGACGCGGGCTACTGGGACTATGCCTATGACAGTTTCTTCGACGGGATGTTCTGGGGCGAGCAAGGCCCGCCGGCGGACTACGTCTATGCCGAGCCGACGACCGGCAGCGCGCCAACGCGCGTGAGCCATGCCGGCGTGCAGGAACTGTGCAACGAGCCGGGCAGCGGCATTACCTCCTGGCCCTTCGCGGATATCACCGGCAAGGTCGGGCTGAACGCGGAGCAGAAATCGCTGCTCGGTCAGATGCGCACCGCCGCCGGCCAGGCCGCTGTCGCATTCAAGGCTTCGTGCCCGGCCGAGAACGCCTTCCCGCTGACGCCGCCGGGCCGGCTCACGGCGATGACGGCGCGGCTCGACGCCATGCTGAAGGCAGTCGACATCGTGCGGCCGGCGCTCGATGCCTTCTATAATTCGCTCAGCGACGAGCAGAAGGAGCGCTTCAACGAACTCGGCCCGGCACCGGGCGCCATCGCGGCGACCGGCGCGGAGACCACCGGTTCCGTCTCGCAAAGCGCCGAGAGCTGCAAGCAGCCCAAGCCCGGCCTCGCCAATCTGCCGATCAACAGGATCGAGGACGTGGTCAAGCCGACCGACGACCAGGAGGCCGGCCTCGACAAACTGCAGGCGGCGACCGAGAAGGCGGTCACCATCATGCAGGCCGCCTGCCCCGACGAGACGCCGCTGACGCCGACCGGCCGGCTCGAGGCCATGCAGAAACGCCTGCAGGCGATGATCGATGCCGCCAACACCGTGCAGCCGGCACTAGCCGACTTCTATGGCTCGCTCAGCAACGAGCAGAAGGCGCGTTTCAACCGCATCGGCCAGGAACTGGCAAAATCGAACGGGTAAGCGCCTGACATCGCACTCGGAAAAAGGCGGCCGCGATGGCCGCCTTTTTTGTTCCGCACCTTCTCGCGCGGCGTTGCGGGCGGCGGCGCCATCACCTATTGGATGGGCTCGAACAAGACCAGCGGAGACACATTCATGGCCCGCCACACGTTCTTCTGCATCGACGCCCACACCTGCGGCAATCCGGTCCGCGTGGTCGCCGGCGGCGCGCCGTTTCTGCCGCATGTGCCGATGATCGAAAAGCGCGAGATCTTCATCCGCGACCATGACTGGGTGCGGCGCGCGCTGATGTTCGAGCCGCGCGGCCATGACGTGATGTCGGGCTCGATCCTCTACCCGTCGGCGCGCGAGGACTGCGACGTCGGCGTGCTCTATATCGAAGTGAGCGGCTGCCTGCCGATGTGCGGCCACGGCACCATCGGCACGGTCACCGCGGCGATCGAGGAAGGCCTGGTGACGCCGCGCGAGCCGGGCAAGCTGGCGATCGACGCGCCTGCCGGCCGCGTGACAATCGAATACGTGCAGAACGGCCGCTTCGTCGAGCAGGTGCGGCTGTTCAACATTCCGAGTTACCTGCACGCCTCCGATGTCACCATCGAGGTGCCGACGCTTGGCTCGCTCAAGATCGATGTCGCCTATGGCGGCAACTACTATGCGATCATCGAACCGCAGGAAAACTGGAAGAGTCTCGACTCGATACCGGTGAGCGAGCTGATCCGCCTGAGCCCGCTGGTGCGCCGCGCCGCGCAGGAGAAAGTCGCGCCGGTGCATCCGGAAGACGGCCGCATCCGCGGCGTCACCCATATCCAGTGGTGCGACAAGCCGCGCAACGGACGCGCGCATGCACGCAACGCGGTGTTCTACGGCGACAAGGCGATCGACCGCTCGCCCTGCGGCACCGGCTCCTCGGCGCGCGTGGCGCAGCTCGCCGCGAAAGGCAAGCTCAAGGTCGGCGACGAGTTCATCCATGAGAGCATCATCGGCACCATGTTCGACTGCCGCGTCGAGGCTGACGCCACCGTCGGCAATTACCGGGCGGTGCGGCCGAGCGTCGCCGGCTGGGCGCAGGTCACCGGCCACAACACGATCTTCGTCGACGACCGCGACCCGCTGGCGCACGGCTTCCAGGTGGCGTGAGCCGCATGGCGCGCGAACCTGAAGACGCGCAAGCGCGGCGAGGCAAGCCGCCGGTCATCGTCTATCCAACCGGCACGCTGCCGCAGCCCGACATGGCGATGTACGAACGCGCGCGGCAAAATCTAACCAGGATTGCCGAGGTGATCGTGCCGCCGCGGGACGGCCGCACCTTTGATGTCCCCGCCGGGCACTTCTTCCGCATCGTCAGCATCGAGGGCCCACAGGTCGGCGACCTCAATCTGTGGAACGCGCACGATCTGTCGGAACGCTTCTTCAGCGGCAAGACGCGGGCGCTCAACGCCACGCATGTCGGCAAGGGCGACCGGCTGTGGAGCACGCTGCCTTTTCTGCGCCCGATGGCGACGATTACCGAGGACACGCTCGGCTGGTACGGCTTCGACGCCGATGGCGGCGGCATCCACGATGTCATCGGTACGCGCTGCGACCCCTACACCAACCGGCTGCTCTCCGGCGGCGACTACCACCATTGCTGCCACTCCAACCTGTCGCGGGCATTGGCGGCGGCTCGGGGGATGGACGTGCGCGAGGCGGAACTCCTGGTGCATGACGTGCTCAACGTCTTCATGTGCACCGGCTTCACCCGCGACACGCACCAGTATTTCATGAAGGCGAGCCCGGTGCGGCCGGGCGATTTCATCGAGTTTTTCGCCGAAATCGATCTGCTCGGGGCGCTATCGGCCTGTCCGGGCGGTGATTGCGCCGCGACCCATTCGAGCGACACCGCCGCCTGCCACCCGTTGAAGGTCGAGGTGCTGCGGCCGGCCGCGGGCAGCCTCGCCGGCTGGCGGCCGGCGGAACCCAGCGCCTATCCGCGGACGCACGGACTATAAGTCGGCACGAGATTCAATTGTCGCCATGGGAAAAGTAGAAAGGCGGCTCCAGCCGTCGCGTTGTGGCATATCCGCACGACCGGTGACCGCCTAAGCGGAACATCGTCCGCTCGCCGGGCACCATATGGACTCATCGGCGACGCCGCTATGACGGTGCCGCAACACCCTCAGGGAAAAATCGTCTGGGGAAAAGTTCCCGACGCAACCGATCCATTCCGCTGCCGCGCCCCAAGAGCCGCCAGATTGATGCGCCGCCAAATTGGGTCCGCCGACGCGGCCGCTTCCGGTTCAGGAGTCGGGAGCTTGCGGTCGTTTCAGAGATCAGGAATCCGAGTCGACGACCGGGGCGCGCCACGCGAGCCAGGCGACGACGACCATCGACGGCATTATTGCTGTGAGGATTCCATCGAAAAAGTATTCCATCATTCGATCGCTCCATTGCCACGACTGGGGCTTCGATTGAGTTGTCAGAACTCAGAGGCGGCCATCAAATGGTGGCCGCACTGTGGCGCGCGCTCCAAATAAATGCGCCGCGCGGTTCGCGAGTTCCATCCGCGCTCACGCAATTTTGCCGCGGAGGCTGCTCGCTCGGGCGCTTCATGCGATAGCAGTTTGATTCAAAATGCGAATATTAAGCTGTTGTAGAGGAGCCTTGGAGACAAAATCCGCCTTCGCAAAAAACAATCTAGACTTGTCGGCATCGAACGGCGCCGAGCGCCGGAGTAACATGGTAGGCGAGCGATGCAGATCAACGTCACCTGGGACACCAGCGTCCTACAAGCCTCGGTCGCGTCCGAAATCGAAAGCGCCGTCGATTACGTCGTCAATCTCTTCGATAACCTCTTCACCAACCCGATAACCATCAACATCGACGTCGGCTGGGGCGAAGTCGCCGGACACGCGCTGGATGCAAATGCGCTCGGCGAGAGCATCTCGAACGTCGCGAGTTACAGCTACAGCCAGATCCGCAACGCGCTGACCAATACCGCCAATGCGTCCGGCGATCCCTCCCAGCTTGCCGCGGCTTCCACGCTTCCCGCCACCAATCCGACCGACAAAAACACCTTCACGATTTCCGACGCCGAAGCCAAGGCGCTGGGACTGCCGCTGGGCCTGCATCCCCCGGCGGTCGACGGTTACGTTGGCTTTGCCGCCGATCCCGGCATCTGGTCTTTCTCCCCAACCGCGACGCCGGCATTCGACCAGTATTATTTCGTCGGCGTCGCCGAACACGAGATCACTGAAATCCTCGGACGCGTTTCCGATATCGGCCGCGGCGCTTATTCGCTGATGGACCTGTTCCGCTATTCGTCTGCCGGCCAGCGTGATCTCAGCAGCGATAACGGCACTTCGCCGTATTTCTCCATCGATGGCGGCACGACCAATCTCGGCAACTGGAATAATGCGGTCAACAACGGCGATCTGGGCGACTGGAGCTCGGGTCCGGCGCCCGGCGGCCACGATGCTTTCAACGCCGCCGGCAGCCCGGGCGTGATCAATGCGCTGTCGCCAGACGACGTCACTTTGATGAACGCCCTGGGCTACGATCTGGCGCCGCAATGCTTCTTGGCCGGCACGCTGATCCGCACTGCCGACGGCGAGATTCCGGTCGAGCGACTTTCACGCGGCACGCTCGTGGCGACGGCCGACGGCCGCGCCGTGCCGGCAATCTGGATCGGCCGGCGCATCGTTTCAGCCAGGTTTGCCGATCCGCTGCGCTTCCTGCCGATCCGCATCAAGGCCGGCGCGCTTGGCGACAATAGTCCGGCGCGCGATCTCTTGCTGTCGCCCGATCACGCCATTTTCCTCGACGGCGTGCTCGCACATGCCGGCGCGCTGGTAAACGGCTCATCGATCGTGCGCGAGCACAATGTGCCGGCGCAATTCGCCTACTATCACGTCGAAACTGGCGATCACTCGCTGATCCTGGCCGAGAATACGCCGGCGGAAACCTTCATCGACAATGACGGCCGCCGCGCCTTCGACAACTGGCAGGAATTCGACGCCCTTCGTCATGACGGCGAGGCGGCCGTCGAGCTGCCCTATCCGCGCGCCAAATCGCACCGACAGGTGCCGCGCAAGATCCGCGAGAAACTGGCGGAACGCGCTGCGCGGTCGATGGATGTGCAGCGAGCGGCATGAATGCTGCTCAGCGTCAATCCCAGGCCGCGCCGCTAAGGCGGCCGACGAGGAAATCGACGAACGCGCGCACTTTCGACGCCAGATGCCGGGCATGCGGATAGACCGCGTACATGCTTACGGGCTCCGGTTCATGCTTTTTCAGCAGGGTCATGACACGGCCTGAGCGCAGCTCGTCGGCCGCCGCGAAGGCCGGAACGCGGGCGATGCCGAAACCGGCTGCGGCCGCGGCAACGCAGATATAGGGATTGGCGAAGCGTAGCCGCCCGCCGATCTTCACACTGATGCGGTCTTCACCCTTGCCGAAAAACCAGACGCCGGGATCCGCCGCATTGAGGTCGAGGATCGCTTCGTGGCGGTCCAACTCGCCGGGCGCGCGCGGCGTTCCGCACTTGGCGAGATAGTCCGGCGACGCAACGGTCAGCGCGCGGACGCTGGCAAGCTTGCGTGCCACCAGCGAGGAATCCGCCAGCGTGCCGATGCGCACGGCCGCGTCCAGCCCCTCGTCGACCAGATTGACCATGCGGTCGGTGACCGAGACCTCGAGCCCGACATCCGGATAGGCAGCGGCGAAATCGAGCAGCACGGGGCCAAGCTGCATGCCGAAAGAGACCGGCACGCTGATCTTCAAAAGACCGCGTGGCGTTGCCGTTTCCTGTACAGACTTTTCAAGCTGTTCGAAGTCCTCGATCAACGCGCGTGCGCGGGCCTGGAAAGCGCGGCCGCCGTCGGTCAGCGAAACGCTGCGCGTCGTGCGGTTGAGCAGGCGGGCGTTGAGGCGGCTCTCCAGCCGGGCGATCAGCTTCGACGCCTGTGCCGGCGAAATGCCGAGCCGGCGCGCGGCCTGCGCGAAGCCCTGCAAATCGGCGACCGCAATGAAAACCCGCAGTTCTTCGAGCCTGTCCATGCAATAATTTCCATATTGGAAATAATCTATCAATAAATAGATGGATTATCAACAAATGCGAAAAGGGGCATTTTCCCCCGGTCGCGGCGAATTGGCCGCCAAACCATTCGAAGGAGAAATGCCATGTTGAAGTCACTGGAAGCGCAGCTTGCGCCCTATACGCTTGCCGCATTGCGGGTCGTCTCGGGCGCCTTGTTTCTCGCTCACGGCCTGGTCAAGACCGTCGGCTTTCCGGCTGGCGCGCAGCCGGGCCTGCAGCCGCTCATGAGCGTGTTCGGCGTCGGCGGCGTAATCGAGATCGTCACCGGCGTATTGCTGATCGTCGGCCTCTATTCGCGGGCCGCCGCGTTCATCGCCTCCGGCGAGATGGCGGTCGGCTATTGGCTGTTCCACGCGCCGGCGAGCTTCTATCCGGTCATCAACGGCGGCGATGCGGCCATCCTGTTCAGCTTCATCTTCCTCAACATCGCGGCGATGGGCCCCGGCGCCTTCAGCCTCGACACCCTGCTCGGCCGCGATACCAACAGCCAGCGTCTTACTCTGGCGTCAGCCACCAAGTAACAATCGCAGAATCTGAAAACGAACGGCGCGCGGCTCATGCCGGGCGCCGTTTTGTTTTTCCCGCGCTGTCTAACGTCCGGTTTCGCGATCGACGGCCGGGCCGGCATAAACGCGTGCGCCGCGGCGGCTGACGGCGGCGCTACCGCCGATCTCCATCGCCCAGTAACGGCGGCCAGATTTCGACACCGCCGAGGCGACCGCCTGGCAGCCGCCGAGCATCATGTTGGCGCGATGCGGCGGCGAATTCATCCAGACCTCGCGCGCGCAGGCTTCGCTCTTGCAGCCGACCGCGACGTTCTCGGCCATGGCGCCGCGCGGGCCTCGCTCACTGAAGAAGCCGGCATGGTCGAGGCTTTCGCGGCGCGCCATGTCGTTGGCATGGGCCTGCGCCAGCGCATGCAAGGTGCCGCAGCTCGCCGCCTGCGCGGCACTCCCGACGTTGACGCTGAGAGACAGAACCAGACTCAATCGGATCAGGTGAGAATTCATCTTAAGCTACACCTGCGGCGCGCGCAGCCGATGCCAGGCCCACCAGAAGACGGCGGCGATCACCGCCGCCGTTCCGATCAGCATCACGATGATCAAAGCCGAATTCTGAATCCAGGCAATCGCCGGAATGCACAGCGCCATGATCAGGCCGAGCAGGCAGACATGCCACGACAAGACGTTGACGCCGGCGGTGAAGGTGCCGAGCGCTAGCAGCGTGAACACGGCAAGCCCGGTGGCGCCGGCGCTGAACGGCACCTGCACGCTCGGCAGCAGCAGCATGTTCATCACCAGGAGAAAGGCAAGCCAGTGCATCACCTGCGTGCCGACCAGCCGCAGATGCGCGCTCCTGTCGAGCGCGTTGTGCCAGCCGGCGGCGATCGACACGAGCCCGATCACCGGCGCCAGGATTTCCCAGTAGGTGATCAGCGGCTGGCGCGAGAAGCTCGTATAGGCGACGCCGGCCATGGTGGCGACGAGCACGAGGCTGAAGGGCAGTTCCCTGAGCCAGAAGCTCACATGTCGCGCCGGATGACCTGCGGCGGGCGGCGGAGCGGCTGGCTGTCCCGGATCACTCATTGCGCAGGCCCGATTGCCCGCACGCCGTGCGCGGGCTCACCGCAAAGCTACCACGGTCCGAGCCGCTGTCTTCGGCTTATTCCGCCGCGATGCGCACTTCCGGCGCCGCCGCCTTGATGTCAGGCGTGACGTGGCTCTCGAACTTGGCGAAGTTCTTCTGGAACATGCCGACGAGATCGCGCGCGGTCTTGTCGAATTCGGCCTTGTTCTTCCAGGTCTTGACCGGATTGAGCAGATGCGGTTCGACGCCCTTCACCGAGGTCGGCACCGAGAAGCCGAAATAGGGGTCGGTGCGGAAGTCGGCTTCCTTGAGCGAGCCGTTGAGCGCGGCGGTCAGAAGCGTGCGCGTCGCCTTGATCGGCATGCGGCGCCCCTCGCCGTATTTGCCACCGGTCCAGCCCGAATTCACCAACCAGCAGTCCACCTTGTACTTGTTGATGTAGTCGCGCAGCAGGTTGGCATAGACCGACGGATGGCGCGGCAGGAACGGCGCACCGAAGCAGGTGGAGAATTCCGGCTGCACGCCGATGAGCCCCTTCTCGGTGCCGGCGACCTTGGCGGTATAGCCGGAGAGAAAGTGGTACATCGCCTGCGTCGGCGTGAGCTTGGCAATCGGCGGCATCACGCCATAGGCGTCGGCGGTCAGGAAAATGACGTTCTTCGGATGCCCGGCGCGGCCGCTGCGCGAGGCGTTGGGGATGAAGTCGAGCGGATAGGCCGAACGCGTGTTTTCGGTCTTGCTGTCATTATCGTAGTCGGGGACGCGCGTGACCGGGTCGAACACCACGTTCTCGAGCACCGCGCCGAAGCGGTTGGTAGCGTCCCAGATCTGCGGCTCGGCTTCCTTCGACAACCTGATGCACTTGGCGTAACAGCCGCCTTCGAAATTAAAGATACCGTCCGGACCCCAGCCGTGCTCGTCGTCGCCGATGAGGATGCGGTGCGGATCGGCCGACAGCGTGGTCTTGCCGGTGCCGGAGAGGCCAAAGAACAGCGCGCTCTCGCCCTCACGGCTGACGTTCGCCGAACAATGCATCGGCACGACGTTTTCGGCCGGCA
>Ga0335083_10006074_pt1 | contig 15181 bp, 10 predicted proteins | sample Lox_Sample_42_FD_206716 | JGI IMG/M metagenome (GOLD analysis project Ga0335083, IMG submission 206716) | Soil microbial communities from Loxahatchee National Wildlife Refuge, Florida, United States - Lox_Sample_4.2 | ecosystem: Environmental > Terrestrial > Soil > Wetlands | place: USA... | reverse complement strand
CGCACCACCGCCGCCACCATCTGCATGCCGATACCACGCAGGATCCGCACTCGCCGCGCCACGGCTTGCTGCGCAGTCACATGCTCTGGTTTCTCACCTCGGAAGGGTTCCGCACCGATTGGCAGCGTATTCCGGACCTCGCCCGCTACCCGGAGCTGCGCTGGCTCGACCGCTATGACATCGTGGTCCCGGTCGGCTTCGCCGCACTGCTGTATGCCGCCGGCGCGGTGCTCGCGCGCCTCGCGCCGCAGCTCGGGGTGAGCGGCGCGCAGCTGCTGACCTGGGGATTCTTCGTCTCCACCGTGGTGCTGTTTCACGTCACGGTGACCATCAACTCGCTCGCCCACCGCTTCGGTACGCGGCGCTTCGATACGCGCGACGACAGCCGCAACAACGCCTGGCTCGCGCTGCTGACCTTCGGCGAGGGCTGGCACAACAACCACCACTACTTCCCCGGGTCGGTGCGCCAGGGCTTTCGCTGGTGGGAGGTGGATCTCACCTATTACGGCCTGCGCCTGCTGGCGCTCCTCGGACTGGTGCAGGGGCTGAAGCCGGTGCCGGCGCGTGTGCTGACGCGCGCGGGTCTGTGATGCGCATCGCCGTCGTCGGCTCCGGGATCTCGGGGCTCGCCAGTGCCTGGGTGCTCTCCGCCGGGCACGCGGTCACGCTGTTCGAGGCCGAGGACCGCCTGGGCGGTCATACGCACACGCACGACATCGACTGCGGCGGCCGCCGCTACCCGATCGACAGCGGCTTCATCGTCTTCAACCACGCGCACTATCCGCTGCTCACCCGCCTGTTCGCCGAGCTCAACGTGGCGACGCAGCCGGCCGGCATGAGTTTCTCGGTGCGCAACGAGGCGACGGGCCTCGAGTACAACGCGACGCGCCTCGGCACACTCTTCTGCCAGCGCCGCAATCTCGTCTCGCCGCGCTTCCTCGGCATGTTGCGCGACCTGTTGCGCTTCTACCGGGAGGCGCCCGCCCTCCTCGGCGCGCCGGCACCCGGACCGACTCTCGGCGAATACCTCAGCGCCGCAGGCTACGGTGCCGCCTTCCGCGACGAGCACCTGGTGCCGATGGCGGCAGCGCTCTGGTCGGCGCCTCCCGGGGCAGTGCTGGGCTTTCCCGCGCAGTTCGTGGCCCGCTTCATGGCCAACCACGGCATGCTCACGCTGCGCGGACGGCCCGAGTGGCGCGCGGTGTGCGGCGGCTCGGCGAGCTACGTGCGGGCGCTGCGCGCGCGCTGGCGAGTGAGCGAGCGGCTCGCGTGTCCCGTGCACCGCGTACGGCGCGACTCCGCGGGCGTTACGCTCGAGAGCGCCGCGGGCAGCGAACGCTTCGACCAGGTGGTGCTTGCCTGTCACTCCGACCAGGCGCTCGCGCTGCTGCAGGACCCGAGCGATGCCGAGCGCGAGGTGCTCGGGGCCATCGCCTACCAGAAGAACGAAGTACTCCTGCACACCGACACGGCGGTGCTGCCGCGGAACCGCCGCGCCTGGGCGGCCTGGAATGCGCTCGTGCCGCGCGAAGCCGGGGAGGCTTGCCGGGTGAGCTACTGCATGAATCTGCTGCAGGGCATCGCGAGTCCGGAGACATTCATCGTCACCTTGAATGGCGCGGACCGGGTGCGGCCGGAGACGGTGTTGCGGCGCATGGTCTACGCGCACCCGCTCTACAGTCCCGGTGCCGTGGCCGCGCGGCAGCGCCGCGCGGAGCTCCAGGGCCGGCGCCGGACGTGGTACGCGGGCGCCTACTGGGGCTGGGGCTTCCACGAGGATGGGTTGCACAGTGCCGTCGAGGTGTGCCGGGCGCTTGGGATCGCATGGGACGGCGCGCCGCGCGAGGCACCACCTCACGAGCCGTTGCCGCTTGCGGCGCGCGGGTTGGCCACATGAATCCTGCTCCGCTCGCAAGCGCCGTGTACGAGGGCTGGGTGCGCCACCGCCGCCACGCGCCGCATGCGCATGCCTTCCGTTACCGCATCGCGCAGCTCTACCTGGACCTCGCCGAGCTCGAGCAGCTCTTCAGGGACCGGTGGCTCTGGTCGGTAGGACGGCGCAATGTCGCCGAATTCCGCCGCAGCGACTTTCTCGGCCCGCCGGAGCTGCCCCTCGATGAGGCGGTGCGTACCCGGGTGGCGGCCGCCATCGGCCGGCGCCCCACGGGGCCGATCCGCCTGCTGACGCACTTGCGCTACTGCGGCTACAGCTTCAACCCGGTCTCCTTCTATTACTGCTACGCCGCGGGGGCCGGCGGCGCGCTCGAGTGCATCCTCGCCGAAATCACCAATACCCCCTGGCGCGAGCGGCACGCGTACGTGCTCGACGTCCGCGAGGCAACCGGTTCTGAGCGCACGCCCCGCTGGCACTTCGACAAGAGTTTCCACGTCTCGCCCTTCATGCCCATGCAGCGCCGCTATGCGTGGCGCTTCAGCACACCCGGCACGCAGCTGTGCGTGCACATGCAAGTCCTGCGCGAGCAGACGCTCGAGCTCGATGCGACGCTGCGGCTGCGGCGGCGGCCGCTCGATGCGGCCGCGCTGCGCCGCGTGCTGTGGCGTTATCCGCTGATGAGCCTGCAGGTGAGCGCGGCGATCTACTGGCAGGCGCTGCGGCTCGCGCTGAAGCGCAATCCCTTCTACGACCACCCCAAAGGCAAACCCGCACATGAGGCCTGAGCTCAGCATCCCGGCCGCTGCCGCACCGGCCGCGACTCACTCCCGTCTCGCCCGCGCGCTGCGCGGACGGCTGCTGCAGCAGCTTGGCGGGCTGGCGCACGGGTACATCCTCATCGAGGACGCCGGCGGCCGCACCGGGCTCGGGGCGCCGGACGCCCCGCTGCGCGCCCGGCTCACGGTGCACGACGGCGCCTTCTACACCGCCGTCGCCGCGCGCGGCAGCGTCGGTGCCGCCGAGGCCTACAGGGACGGGCTCTGGTCCTGCGACGATCTCGTCGCGCTGGTGCGCATCCTGGTGCTGAATCGCGCCCTGCTCGATGCCATGGAGGGGGGCGCGGCGCGGCTGGCCGGGTGGCTGCTGCGGGCCGCACACGCCCTGCGCCGCAATACCCTCGCCGGCAGCCGCCACAACATCGCCGCGCACTACGATCTCGGCAACGAGTTCTTCGCGCTGTTCCTCTCGCCGGATCTCATGTACTCGGCGGCGCTGTGGGAGAAGTCCGAGGACACGCTGGCGCAGGCCTCGGAGCGCAAGCTGGCACGCATCTGCGCACGACTCGCGCTGAGCGCGCGCGACCACGTGCTCGAAATCGGCACCGGCTGGGGCGGGTTCGCGCTCCATGCCGCCGCGCGCCACGGTTGCCGGGTGACGACCACGACGATCTCGCGCGAGCAGCAGCGCCTCGCACTCGAGCGGGTGCGCCGTGCGGGGCTCGAGGATCGCGTGACCGTGCTGCTCGAGGACTACCGCACGCTCACGGGCCGCTACGACAAGCTGGTCTCCATCGAGATGATCGAAGCCATCGGGGCGGACTACCTCGAGACCTACTTCGCGCAGCTCGGCCGTCTGCTCGCGCCCACCGGCCTTGCGCTGCTGCAGGCGATCACCATCGAGGACCATCGCTACACACGGGCTTTGAGGTCGGTGGACTTCATCAAGCAGCACATCTTTCCCGGCAGCTTCATCCCGTCCATCCAGGCGATGCTCAACGCCAAGGGGCGCGCCTGCGAGCTCGCGCTCGTGCACCTCGAGGATTTCGCGCTCTCCTACGCGCGCACCCTCGAGGCCTGGCGGCGGGCGTTCCTCGAGCGGCGCGCGCAGGTTCGGGCTCTCGGATTCGACGAGCGCTTCATCCGCATGTGGGAGTACTACCTCGCCTACTGCGAGGGGGGCTTCCGGGAGCGCTCGATCGGCGTCGCACAGCTGCTGTTCGCGGCACCGGGGTACCGCTGCGCCACGGCCGGGGGACTCGCCGCCGCATGAGCGCACTGGCCAACTTTCTCGGCTACCAGGCCGTATGGTTTGTCGCGGTCCTCGGGGCCGCCCGCGGGATCGCCTGGCCGGCGCTCGCCGCGCTGGCCGGCTTCGCCGCCTGGCAACTCGCGCTCTCGCGCGTGCGCGGTGCGGATCTGCGCCTGATGGTGCTGGCGCTGGTGCTCGGCGTGCTCCTCGATGGAGCGCTCAGCCTCACGGGCGTGCTGCGCTACGCCACACCGGCACCGGCGCTGCCATCGGGCGGCGCGCCGTTGTGGATCCTCGCTCTCTGGGGCGCTTTCGCGCTGACCCTCAACCACTCGCTCGGCTGGCTGCGGCAGCGACCGCTGCTGGCGCTGCTCCTCGGTGCCGCCGGCGGGCCGCTGGCCTACGCCGCGGCCGCCCGCCTGGCGGGCGCGGTGGCGTTGCGCGCACCCCGCGGCATCGCCGTGGCCGGGCTCGCGGCCGGCTGGGCGGTCGCGCTCTTCCTGCTCGCATGGGCCGCTTCCCGCTGGACCACGTCGTCGGGCCGCAACGCCGCGGTGCGTCCGTGAGCCCGCTCACCCTCCTCGCTCTGATCCTGGCGCTCGCCGTGCCGATGATGGCTCTCGGCTGGCGCTGGCAGCGCCGCCATGAGAACGCCGGCATCGTGGACGTTCTCTGGTCGGTCGGCCTCGGGTCGGCGGCCGTGCTGGCGGCACTGCTCGGTCGGGGTGCGGCGGCGCCACGCCTCCTGGTCGGCGTGTGCGGTGCGCTCTGGGGGCTGCGTCTCGCGCGGCATCTGTGGCAACGCGTGCGCGGCGAGCGTGAGGACGGCCGCTATCGGGCGCTGCGGGAGCACTGGGGCGGGGATCAGCGGAAGATCCTCGCTCTGTTCCAGTTTCAGGCACTGCTCGTGCCGCTGTTCTCGGTGCCCTTCGTCATCGCGGGCACCAACTCCACCGTACGGCCGCTGTGGCTGCTCGCCGGGACGGCCGTGTGGTGCCTCAGCGTCTGCGGGGAGTCGCTGGCGGATGGACAGCTCGCACGCTTCCGCGCCGATCCGGCCAACCACGGCCGCACCTGCCGCACCGGCTTGTGGCGCTATTCGCGCCACCCGAATTACTTCTTCGAGTGGCTGCACTGGTTCACGTACGCGGCATTCGCGGTCGGCGCCCCGCACGGCTGGATCGCGCTCTCCGGGCCGCTCGTCATGTATCTCTTCCTGCGCTTCGTGAGCGGCATCCCCTACACCGAGGCCCAGGCGCTGCGCACGCGGGGCGAGGACTACCGCGATTACCAGCGCAGCACGCCGATGCTCTTTCCATGGCGGCCGCGGGCCGTCTCCCCGTCCCCTCCTCCACCGCAAGCCCTGTGAGCACCCTCATGACTCTTGCCGACAAGCCGCCGGCCCGGCCGGCCGACGAGCCTGCCGCCGGATTCCTCGGACTCGCCGAGCGCGCACTGGTACCCGATGCGCTCATCCGCCTCGGCATCCGACGCCTGTGCGCGAGGCGGCTGCGGGACGAGGCGGCCGGAGGCCCCGAGGCACAGGAGACGCGGCTGCAGCAAAGGCTCGCGCTGCTGCGCGAGGGTGCCCTGGCGCTGCATACCGAAGCCGCCAACCTCCAGCACTACGAGCTGCCGCCGGAGTTCTTCCAGCACTGCCTGGGGCCGAGGCTGAAGTACTCCTGCGCCTATTATCCCGACGGCGGCACGACGCTCGCGCAGGCCGAGGAGGCGATGCTCGAGCTCTACGGGGAGCGTGCCGGGCTCGCCGACGGTCAGGCGATCCTCGAGCTCGGCTGCGGCTGGGGCTCACTCACCCTGTGGATAGCGGCGCGCTATCCGCGCGCGCGCATCCTCGCGGTGTCGAACTCCGCCGCACAGCGCGCCTTCATCGAGGCGCGCTGCCGCGACGAGGGTCACTTCAACGTGCAGGTCGTCACCATGGACGTGAACCGCCTGGCGCTTCCCGCGGGGGAATTCGACCGCTGTGTCTCGGTCGAGATGTTCGAGCACATGCGCAACTACGAGACTTTGCTCGCGCGGATCGCCGGCTGGCTGAAGCCCGAAGGCAAGCTGTTCGTGCACGTGTTCGCTCATCGTACGCGGCTGTACCTGTTCGAGACGCAGGGCGCGGACAACTGGATGGGAAGACACTTCTTCACCGGCGGCCTCATGCCGGCCGCGGACACGCTGCTGTGGTTCAGTCGCGATCTTGTTTGTGAGCGGCGCTGGCTGGTCGACGGCCGGCACTATGCGCGTACGGCGAATGACTGGCTGCGGCAGCAGGACGCGAACCGCGATCGGCTGCGCGAAATCCTCACGGCCACTTACGGACCGGCCGGCGCGCGCCTCTGGCAGCAGCGCTGGCGCATGTTCTGGATGGCCTGTGCCGAGACCTTCGGCTACCGCGAGGGCTCCGAATGGCTGGTCGCCCACTATCTGCTCGCCCGCGCCCCGTGAGAGATCATTCGCCCCATTCCGGAAACGCCTCGAGCGCGTCGAGGACGTTGTGGATGACGTCCGTGTGGGCGTCCTCCTGCCAGCCGCCGGGGCCCGGGTGCTTGAAGAGGTCGCGCGGGCGGCCCGCCTCGTCGATCGAATAGAGCGTGAAGTTGAGCGCCTGACGCGCTTCGCCCTCGAGCGCGGCTGACCCCACGGCCTTCGCGTACAGCGCGAGCACCGCGCCATAGGTGGAGTTCACGCCGCCCCAGGCGTCGTGGTCCTCGTCCTGCTCGTGGCACACGCGCACGCCGAACTCCAGGTGCGTGAAGTTGGCGCGCACGAACTCGATCAGCGTGCCGGCATCCGCGCGCCAGCGCGGATCGAGCGCGGCGCGCTCCTCCAGCAGGTAACGCGCGAGGTTGAGCGGTGCCCAGGCGGTGCGGTTGGCGGGCGACTCGTGATCCTCGAAGAACTGCGCGAACAGCGCACCGTCGGCGGCGGCACTCGGAATCTGCCAGCGCTCGATCCAGCTCCACAGGGCGCGCCGCGGCGCGGCGAATTCGCGGTAGCCGTGGCGCTCGAGCGCCGCGTAGAGCCGCAGGATGTAGCTCATGTTGCCCGACACCGGGCCGCGCGGCGCACCGCTGCGATAGTCGGCGCGAAACGGCCACGGCGTATGGGCCTCATCGCCCGGCTGCTGGTTGCGCGCGAGCACGCGGGCGTTCTGCAGCGCCTGCGCGAGGTAGCGCCGCTCCCCGCTCGCCTCGAAGAGCCGCACGAGCGCGTAGCCCGCGATGCCGCCCTTGTCCGGCTCGATCTCGTAAGGGCGATCGCTCTGCGAGCCGGAATCCGCCGCGAGCGGAAACTCCCCGCGCGTGCCCGTCGAGCGGGTGAAGCGCGGATAGGCTCCGCCGTCGGGCGTCAGCGTCTCGCGGGTGAGGTAGTCGCCCATCGCGCGCGCCGTCCCGAGGTAGGCGCGCTCGTGGGTGCGCGTGTACATCTTGAGATAGGACACGATCCCTAAGCCGTTCTGCGTCGCCGGGATGGTGTCGCGGCGGCTTGAGTCGGGCGACCAGTTGCCATCGAGGAAGGTCTCGCTGACAAAGAGCGGATAGCCGTGTGCGGACGGACACTGCCGGTAGAAGCGCATCTCGCGCTCGAGCGCCCTGCGCCATGAGATCCAGGGCAGCAACCGGCCGCTCGCGTCGAAGCGAAGCACATGGTCCGCGATGCGCGGCGGCGCCGGCGGCGGCGCGGGCGGCGTCTGGGCGGGCGTGCCCCGGGCCATCCCCAGCGCGGCGCACAGCAAGGCGAGCGGCAGCACCCTCGCGCGCATGCTCAACGGCTCATGGGTTGTACGGCCTGATCGGCCGCGGCGGCGCGGCGACGCGCGTCGCGCCGGGGCCGAACGCATGCCGCAGGTACACCCCGATCGAGGTCGGGTGATAGTAGTCGGTGCGGTCGATGTCGAAGAGCACTCCCACCACCAGCGCCTGCGTCAGCTGCCGCTCGGCGGCGGCGTAGGCGGAGAACCCGAGGCCGTTGCTGCGATAGCCGGCGAAATACGGCGAGCTGTACCCGGGGGGCAGTGCCGCGTGCGCCGCCTCCTGCTGGAGCGTGGCGTCGTCGGGATAGAAGGCGATGCTGCTCACCTCGCTCAGGGTATACGACACCGCAGCGCGCATCCGGTACGACCACCCCGCGCGGGCGCCGGTGACTTCGATGGGCGTCGCGAGACTCACATAGGACTGCGGACTGTAATAGCCGCCGCTGCCGAAGGTGTAATTCGAGAGATTGCGCGAGTAGTTCCAGTAATCGAGCGTCACGCCGGCATCGGCCCGGATGGCGGGCGCGGCGAAGAGTTTCCAGCTGCCGCCGAGGTGCGCCGCGGCGAGCTGGTTGTCCGGCACGCGTGTGCCCGTGATCTCCTCGAAGCGCACGCTCCCCGAGACGCCGTAATTCTCGCGATAGACGCCGAAGCCCGCGTAGGGGCCGGTCTCGACGATGCCGCCCCAGGCCGTGCCGGTCACCGGATCCCGGAGCCCCGCGTAGGAGAGCTCGCTCGAGGTCACCGCGCGGCGCGCGACCCCGAGCGTCAGGCTCAGCGAGCGGTAGTCCGGAGTCCACTCGAGCCCGCCGACCACGTTCGGCAGCAGAAATCCGAGCGGCGTCGTGCCGATGTCGGCGGTCAGGGAGCTGCTCTCGTAACCGACCGCCGGACTCAGGCCCGTCTCACTCTCGCGCGTCTCGCGCACGGTCGCCGTGGGCCCGGCGAGCGCGAGGGTGCCGAGGAGCGGCGTGGAGCCCGCGTCGAAGCGCCCGGCGTCGAGCCATACGGCATCGGCACGCGCGACGATCCGCGAGCCGTCCGCGCGCGCGAGCACCCAGGAGCTCGGCAGCGTCACGAGATCGAGCTGCGACATGCCGGGGTCTCCGGGCTGATGCCAGCCGATGAGTCCCGCCGTCACGCCAGACTGCAGGCGCTCCGCGGCGTCCTCGCTGGCACGGCGCGCGGCGAGCGCGTCGGGTCCGGTACTGAGGGCGGCCGCACGCGTGAAATAATCCTCAGCCTGCCGCAGGTGCCGCTGCGCAAGCTCGGCGCGCCCCGCGAGCATCAGCACGTCGGCGCGCGGCCCCGGCACGGCGAGCAGCGGCGCCAGAGTCTGCAGCGCGCGTGCGGCGTAGCCGAGGCCGAGCTCGCGCCGCGCGAGGCTCAACGCGAGCTCCGGGTCGGTCAGCGGCGCGCGTGCCTCGACCGCCGCGAGCTGCAGCCGTGCCACCGCGGCATCCCCGCAATCCGTGAGCGCGCGCACGTAGGAAAGCCGGGTGTCGAGATCGTCGGGGTCCTCGGCGACCAGTGCCGCCAGACGGTCGCGCGCCTTGCGCGGCTCGCCGGCGGCGAGCTCGAGCTCCGCCCGCGCCACGCGCAGCTGCCGGTCCCCGGGCTCGGACGCGAGCAGCGCATCGAGCCGCCGCGCGGCCTCGACGTAGCTTTTGCGCTGCGCGAGGGCGCGGATCTCGCGCAAGCTGAGCGCACGTCTCAACCGGCCGACCTCGGCGCGCTCGTCGCTCCCGAGCTGCGGCAGGACATCGAGCCGATCGAGCACCGGGTGCAGCCGTGCATCGTCCTCGGCGCTGCCGAGGACGCCCGCCCAGCCGAGGAGCACGTGCGGATCCTTGCCGCCATCGCCGGCGAGCCAGGGCTCGACCAGTGCCAGACCGTGCGCCCGGTCGCCGAGCCCGATCCACGAGTACGCGAGCTCGCGCGCCCGGTCGAAGCTGCGGGAAGCCGCGGGCTGCGCCGCGAGCAGCGCGGCCCGCGCGCCGGCCAGGTCGCCCGCGGCCTGCAGCCGCCGGGCCGCGGCGCGTGCCGTCGCGACCTGCATCCGGTCGTGCAGCGCATTCATGTCATCGCTGCGGCGCGCGGCGTCGACGCGGTCGATCGCGGCCAAAGCCTCCGGGTACGCCTCGAGCTGCGCGAGATAGAGCGCCTGCGCGTAGCGCATGTCGGGTGAGTCGGGAGCCGCCCGCACGCCCTCATCCAGGAGGTCGCGGCCCCGGTCGGCGGCGCCCCGCTCCCGGTAACGGCCGGCGAGGCGATAGCGCAGCCACGGATCCTGCGGCGCGAGCGCCACCGCCGCCTCGAGATCGGCGACCGCGGCTTCACCCTGTCCGGCGGCGGCCTCGGCGGCTGCGCGCTGCTCGAGCGCGCCCGCGAGCAGCGCATCGCGCGACGGCGCGGTCCACTTCGCCGACAGCGGCCGCCCGTGCAGCAGCTCCAGGGCCTCGGGGGTGTTCCCCTGCGCGATGAGCCGCCGCACGCGCGTCTCGAAGAGCCAGGAGGATTGCGGGTCGAGCTGCGCCGCGCTCGCGAGCAGCTCGTCCGCCTCGCCGGAAAGCCCCTCGGCATCGAGAGCCTTCGCGATGGCGATTGCGGATTCGTATTGACCACGCTCGAAGGCGAGCGCGGCGCGCAGCTCCGCCGCCGCCGGCTGCGGCCGTCCGGCCGCCAGCGTGGCGCGGCTGCGCTCGAGCCAGGCGCGTACCGCCGCACGCGCGGCCGGCGGCACCGTGCCGGCGGAGAGATGCGCGGCCACCCGCCGCTGCAGCGCCGGCAGCGCTTGGGCCGCGGTGGCGGCGGACTCGAGCCGCCGCTCCTCGCGCAGCAGCTGCTGCTCGCTGCGCAGGGTGGCGATCTGCGTGTCCTGCGGATTGCGGCTGAGATAGGCATCGAGCACCGCAACGGGGGCCTGCTCGGGACCGAGGCGGCCGAGTCCCGCGGCGAGCGCCCGGTCGACGTCGTCGTGGCGGACGTCGTCGCGCCGGATGAGCTCATCGAGGAGCGTCACGCCCTCGAGTGCTGTCTCGGTGTTCCGCACCAGCAGCTGCGCCAGCGCGAGCCGGTAGCGCGGGTCGCGAGGATGGCCGGCCAGCAGCCGCTCGAGTCCCGCGCGTGCCGCCGCGAAGCCGCCTGGGCGATGCGCGAGCAGCTGGAAGTACTCGATGCCGAGCATCCCGCCCGGCGCGCCGTGGGGGAACAGGCGCGCGAGCTGCGCCTGCATCTCGGAGGTGCGGTTGATCTCGGCCAGGCGGCGGATGGAGGCGAAGGCGAGGCGGTCGCGGGTGGCGACGCGCACCTCGGCGGCGAAGTCGCGCGCGGCGGCGGAGCGGGGAAAGCGTCGCTCGAGCTCGCTCTCGATGTCGGCCGCGGCCGGTAAGTCATTCAGCCGCAGATCGAGCTCGCCGAGCTCGAGCAGCGGCTCGGGAATGTCGGGCCGCGCCGCCACGAGTTTCTTCAGCGCGAGCTGCGCGAGGTCGCCGCGCTCGTGCGCCTCCCAGAAGCGCGCGTTGTGCAGCAGCTGCTCGTCGGCCGGCGGCAGGGCGGGCGCAGTGGCAGCGGCCGCGGCCGCCCACCCCGCCAGCGCCGCGGCCGCGATCAGTCGCCGTGGCACGAGCCGTTCCATGGCAGGCGCAGATTCCCGTGCTGATCGAAGCGATAGCGCTGATCGAGCCAGCCGAGTCCGAAGAGGGTGAGCGCGTCGTTGTAGTAATGCCGGTTGTCGCGCAGCGCCTGCGCCCGCAGGCGCTCGCGGGTTTTCCCGACGGCCTCATCGAGCCCGAAGTGCGCGAGCAGCGGCAGCAGCGCCGCGAGGAAACCGAACGGTGCCTCGCCATGCGCCTCGAGTGTCAGGGTGTCGATCGATTCGGGCGCGGCAGCGCGCGCCGCGGCGCGCGCCATCGGCTCGAGCTGCCGCTGCAGACTCTTCGCCAGGGGATCGTCCGCGGGCAGCATCCCGGCCCACAGGTACACGCGGATGGCGTTATAGCTGCCGGCGCCGTGCGTCGCGGGGTCCGCCGCGAACCCCTGGCCGTCCCGGTAGAGCACCCAGTCGGCCGCGTAGCCGCGCGGCGCGGAGCCCTGGATCACGCGGCTCGAGGACTCGAGTACCTGACTCCAGAGCGCCGCCTCGCCGCTTTGCTGCAACCCCCGCAGCACCTCGATCGGCAGGTAGCTCGCGTTCAGCCGCCAGGCCCCGTGCGACACGAAGCCGCGCGGCCCGGGCAGCACGGTCGCGCCGAGACCCGGGACGAGCGCCACCTCATCGCGCAGGACGAGCACCGTCATGGCGTGCGCGGCGGCGGTGTAGGCGGCGTTGTGCCACAGTCGACCCGCCTGCGCGAGCGCGTAGCTCATCCACAGGTCCGCGTCGGAGGCCGGGTTGCGATCGAGCACGGTCCAGCGGCCATCGCCCGCGCGTCCCCAGCGCCAGGCGGGCAGCACGTGTGCCGGATCGCCCGCCGACAGATTGTCGGCCGTCCACGCGAGAATGCGCGCGAAGGCCGCCGGATCGTCGGCGACCAGCGCGAAGGTCAGTGCGTAGGCCTGACCCTCCGAGACCGTCGCCGCCTCCGGGGTACTGGCATCGACCACGCGGCCGTCGTCACTGAGATAGAGCCGCTTGAACGCCTGCCACTCGGGCCAGGGCGCGCAAGCCGCAGGCGCCGCGGCCTGCTCCGCACCGGCCTGCGCGGCACCGGCGAGAAATGCGGCCGCACACAGCAGCCCACGGGCGCGGCGCGCGCGCATGGCTCACTTCCCCTGGCCTTCCAGGCGCCGCTGCACGCGCCGCTCGAGCGCGCCGTAGACGAGGAGTCCGGCCGCAACCGCGATGGCGAGCGCGAGCAGGATGAGGAGCCAGGCATGCTGCGAGAAGTGGAACCAGAACCACTGCCAGAAGGGAAGCGACCCGACGTAGTAAAGGCCCGCGCCCTCGAAGCTCTGTACCGCATCGTTGCGGATCACGGCGAGCCCGCCGCGGATGAGCGGCACCCGCGCGTTGTCATCGAGCGCCGCCACCAGCGCGTGCGCGGCGGCCGCATCGCGCCCGAGCAGGGCGACGACGCTGCGCCCGCCGCCGAGCGGGGACTCGAAGCCGACCAGCGCGGCGAGCGCGCCCGCCGCCTGGACCTCGACGTGCGGCGGCTCGTGCGCACCGCTGTCGGCGGGGAGCGGCGCGCCGGCCATGCGCGTCGCGGGTGCGAGCGCGCGATAGTCGCGCCCGAGCTGCGTCAGGGTGAGCGGCAGGTCCTTCTGCCATTGCTGCAGGAGTCCCTCCGCACCGCTGCCGGAGAGGATCAGCAGATCGAGGTCGCGCGCGGCGAGCGCCTCCCTGACGTCGAGCACCTGGAAAGCGAGCGCGGTCGCGCCGGTCTGCCGGCCCATGCGCCCGAGGAGGAAATACATCTCCTCGAGGGCGGCGGCATCGCCGGCGTCCGGCAGCACGAAGGCGGTCTCGGCGAGGTCGGCGTAGCGGGTGAAGGGGAAGCCGGAGTTGGCGAACAGCGCGAGGTTCGGCAGCGCCGTGTAATGTGCGAAGCCCGAAATGTCGACGGTCGAGTCCGGATCGATCGCCTCGCGGGTGTTGTCGATGAACACCTGCTTGCAGTTCGCCTCGCGATGAAAGTCCATCGAGAACTGAAACACCATGCGATTGTCGCTCGCGAGCTGAAACGCCGGGATGAGGATGCCGCGGCTCTGCCGCGCGCTGTCGCTCTGCAGCAGCGGCACCAGCAGCCGTCCGCTCGACTCGGCCTCGGTCTCCGGCAGCAGCCGGTAGGAGCGCAGCAGCTGGTCGTTGATCGACACCGTGAGCACCGAGTTGTCGCGCTCGGCGGGCGCGGTGTAGCGGTAGTGCACGTCCACCGGCACGCCCGACTTGTTCCAGGTGAAAAGATCCGGCGGCAGGCGCAGGTTCACCGCCATCGGCTGCGGCGCGACGCCCTGCCCCTCGAGCTGCCCGGGGCCGTCGATCAGCTCGCCGAGCCGCACCGGCCGGTCGCTCCGCAGCCAGCGCGGCGCATCGTAGGCGGCGCGGCGCCGGTAGCTGACGGCCTCGACGGTGGCCGAGCTGCCGCTCAGCACCGGATTGCCGAGCACCAGCCCCTCGACGGCCTGTCGCAGCTGCGCCTCGTCCCTGCCCTGAAAGACCAGCAGTTTCACGGTGGAGTCGGCGGGATTGTCGACCACGCTGACGGTCGGCACCGTGACCGCCGCCAGCGTCAGTCCGGCGGGGCGCGAGTCGTTGGTCGCGAACACGAGCGCGTGGCGGGCCGGGAGCGCATCGAAGCTCACCGGGAAACGCGCACCGCGGTAATCGGCCAGCATGCCGAACCAGGAAGCGGCAACCCCAGCCGAGCGCAGCACGCCGCGCGGGGCGTGTGCGGCGAGCACGATCGGCAGCACCAGCTCGCGGTTGTCGTGCGCATCGAAGAACGGTGCCGGGAGCAGCGCGAGCTCGTCGCGCAGCTCGAGCGGGCGCACCTCGAGCGTCACGTCGCTTTCGTCGCTCACCTTCACCCACAGCGAGGAGTGCTGCGGGTCCTCGCATGCCGTGGTGTAGTGCCCGATGAAATCGAGCTGGATGTGGTTGTAGTCGCTGAAGTAGCGCGGATCGAGCGGGATCGCGCGCTCCACCGGATGGCCGGCGTCGGCCCGGGTGAGCGGCACGGCCGCGACCGTCTGGTTGTTGAGCGTGACGCGGATGTGGGACAGGTCCTGCAGCAGCGCCGGGGATGCCGTGAGCAGCAGGTGCAGCGTCCCACCGCTCACCAGCTGATCGGCGCGGATGCCGAAGTTCACCGCGCCGGTCGCGGTCACACCCTCGAGCGTCATGGCGCCCGCGCCGAGCTGCGCGAACGTGGCGCGAACCTCCCGGACGGGCGGCCCCTGCGATGCGGCGGGCTGAGCGGCTTGCCCCACGCTTCCCAACGCGAGCGACAGGAGAGCGGCCGCGAGCCCGCCCGATCTCGACTTCACCGTATCCATGGCCCTGAGTCCCGGTCTCCGCGCAAAATCTTAAGCTGGCCAAAGGTTTACCATAGCCGCGCGGCGCCCCGCCCAGATTAATTCAAAAAACTGCCAAGCACCGCACGTTTGCCGGGGGACCGGGAAGGACAATAAACCCCGCCATGATGGATACGACCCAGACCCTGCGGCTGCGCATACCGCCGATGCTGACGCCCCCGGGCCGGCCGCTACAGGTCGGCTGGGCGCAGGAGTTCGGGCGCTGGGTGTGGCACCTGTTCGTGCTGCCGCCCGATGCCGCGCGGCCCTGGCCGCGCTGGGTGCAGCGGTTGTTCCGGCCGCTCACGGCGAGACTCGCCGCCGAGCTCGGCGTTCCCAACGTGCACAGCGTGCGCGCCTGGGTGCTGCACCTGCTCCTCACCGACCCGCCGAGGGGCTCGTGGTCGGACCCGGAGAAGTACGGCGCGCCGCGGCCGGTCGCTTCGCTGCGCGCGCTGCTGCATCATCCGATC
>Ga0335083_10006072_pt1 | contig 15184 bp, 11 predicted proteins | sample Lox_Sample_42_FD_206716 | JGI IMG/M metagenome (GOLD analysis project Ga0335083, IMG submission 206716) | Soil microbial communities from Loxahatchee National Wildlife Refuge, Florida, United States - Lox_Sample_4.2 | ecosystem: Environmental > Terrestrial > Soil > Wetlands | place: USA... | reverse complement strand
AGCTTCTTGATGGGCTCGCCCGTCTTGCTGAGCTCGAAGTCCTGCTTCTGTTCCGACCAGTCCAGCTTGAAACTGGTGGACAATGCCGAAATCCAGATCTGGCGTGCGGGAGCATTCGGCGAAACAATGAACTTCGCCGGCGGCTCTTCGAAGGTGATGTGCAGCGCACCGGCATTCTCCTCGACCTCGAAGTCGGCTTCGCCCTCAGCTTCGTAGAGGCTGCGCTTCAGGGCTTCGAGACTGGCGTCGGCGCGGCGGCGGAAATCCTGTTCGTCCATGGCCTGATTATATTCAGTGCTGTTTTCTTCGGGCTGTGTTTCCGTCGGTCGGCACCCGCCGGACGGGTTGTCCAATTCATGCCTACAAACTTAACCGAAGGTTAAAATTCGAAACTGCACAAACTTTGCTCCCACAGGGAATTCCCCCTGGATTAAACTCAACGGAACGCTTGGAGGTCCCCCGTCATGCGTTCGATAACAGCCGTTGTCTGTACTCTGCTCTTCCCTTCTCTTTTCCTGACAACCTTAGCAGCGCAGAAGCACACCCCTACCTCGGCAGAGCCGCTCAATGTTCTCACGTATCACAACGACAATGGGCGCACCGGGCTCATGCCGCTGGAGACGATACTGACGACTGCGAACGTCAACTCGACCACCTTCGGGAAGGTAAATTTCCTCGCGACCGACGGCAAGGTGGATGCCGAGCCGTTGTATGCCTCGGATGTCGTCGTCAGTGGCGTGACGCATAATGTGCTGTATGTCGTTACCGAGCACGACAGCATCTACGCTTTTGATGCGGACACCGGAACGCAATACTGGAAAGCCTCAGCGCTGCTAGCGGGCGAGAACCCCAGCGAGGCGGTCAATAATTGCGGGCAAATTTCTCCGCAGATCGGCATCCCCAACACACCGGTCATCGATCGCAACCGGAACGCGATTTACTTTGTCGCCATGTCGAAGGACGCCAACAGTGCGTATCACCAGCGGCTTCATGCCCTGGACCTTGGAAGCGGGGCCGAGCTGTTCAGTGGCCCGACCGAAATCCAGGCGAAATATCCGGGCAACGGCGACAACCACCAGAACGGCTTCGTTGTTTTCGATCCCAAGCAATATGCCGAGCGCACCGGTCTGCTGGAAATCAGCGGCAACATCTACATGGCATTCACTTCGCACTGTGATATTCGGCCGTACACCGGCTGGATGATGCAGTACAGCGCCTCGACTTTGCAGCAACTTTCAGTCCTGAACTTCACCCCGAATGGGTACGGCGGCGCAATCTGGCAGGCAGGTGCGGGCCTTGCTGCCGATACCGACGGTTACATCTACTTTCTCGATGGCAACGGGATTTTCGACACTACCCTCGATGGCAATGGGTTCCCCATCAACGGGGACTATGGCAATGGGATGGTGAAGGTATCCAGTTCCGTGCCGATATCCGTGGCGGACTACTTCAATATGTACAACACGGTGCAGGAGTCGAATTCCGATACCGACCTGGGCTCTGGCGGCGCGCTGGTGTTGCCGGATCTCTCGGTTACGCTCGGCAAGAAGGTGCACCTGGTGATCGGCGCCGGAAAAGACGGCAACGTCTACATCGCCAGTCGCGACAACATGGGCAAGTGGAACCCGAACAATAACAACAACCTCTACCAACAGTTAAGCAACGTCCTGCCCAGCGGCGCATGGTCCATGCCCGCGTACTTCTTCAACACCGTGTACTTCGGTGGAGTGAACGACCACATCAAGGCCTTCCCCATCGTGAACGGCAAGCTGGCGACCTCGCCCAGCAGCCAAAGCAGCCAGACGTTCACCTATCCTGGCTCGACGCCCAGCATCTCAGCGAACTTTTCACAAAGCGGGATACTCTGGGCGATCGAAAATACCTCGCCGGCCGTGCTGCATGCCTATAATGCCCTCAACCTCACGCAGGAGCTTTACAACAGCAACCAACAGGGATCACGCGACCAGTTCGGTCCGGGCAACAAGTTTATTACGCCTATGATCGCCAATGGCCGGGTGTATGTGGGAACACAAACGGGGGTCGCAGTGTTTGGGCTATTGCAATAGCGCGGGACTCGACCGGACTGAGAAATGTGTCGAGTCCAGGGCGGGCGGTTTACTTCGCCAACTCTCGTTCGATGTCGCGCGCTATGTGCTCAGGAAGGGTCATGGGGGCATAGCGATCGACCACGTTGCCCTGCTTGTCGATCAGGAACTTGGTGAAGTTCCACTTGATGGAGTCGCCCAGCAAGCCGCCCTTTTCGCTCTTCAAGAACTTGTAAATCGGGTGAGCATTCTGCCCATTCACTTCAATTTTTGAGAACAGTGGGAAGTCCACTCCGTAGTTCAGCTCGCAGAAGGACCTGATCTCGTCGTCGCCGCCCGGCTCCTGGTGCCCGAACTGGTCACACGGAAAGCCCAGCACCTCAAAGCCTTGCTTCTTGTACCTGGCGTAGAGCTCCTGCAGGCCCTTGTATTGCGGGGTGAAGCCGCACTGGCTGGCGGTGTTGACCACCAGCACCACCATGCCTCGGTAATCCTCCAGCTTTCTGGTCTTGCCGTTGTTTAGCTTTGCGCTGTAATCGTAAAAGGACATACCCCTATTTTGCCGCAGTTTTCTTCTGAGCGATCCACTCGTTTACCTGCGTTTCCAGCACATCGAGCGGCAAGGCCCCGGAATCGAGGATCTCATCGTGAAACTCGCGAATGTCGAACTTGCTGCCCAGCTCCTTCTGGGCACGACCGCGCAGCGCAAGAATCTGCAACTGTCCCATCTTGTAGGACAGCGCCTGTCCCGGCCAGGAGATGTATCGATTCGTCTCCGACTGCACACTCGGCTCGTCTTCGGTTGAATGGTCGTGGAAGTACTGCACCACCTGGTCGCGCGTCCAGTGCTTGTAGTGCAGGCCGGTATCCACCACGAGTCGAATGGCGCGCAGCATCTCATCCTGCAGCCGGCCGTAGTCGCTGTAGGGATCCTGATAGAAGCCGACCTCTTTGCCGAGACGTTCAGAGTACAGGGCCCAGCCTTCGATGTATGCACCCCAGAAGCCGTGCTGGCGGAAGGGTGGCAGCGTGCCAATTTCCTGTGCCAGCGACATTTGCAGGTGATGGCCGGGAACGCCCTCGTGATAGGAAGTGGATTCGATGTTGATGATGAGGCGCTTTTCCGGATCGCTGGTATTGACCATCACGTGACCGGGGCGCGAGCCGTCCGGCGTGCCTTCGATGTATTCAGCGCCGGAGGCATCCTTCTCACGATAGGGCTCATCCGGCATCACGACCAGCTTGGCCTTGGGTAAGCGGCCAATGAGCTGCGGCAACTTGGGCTCCATCTGCCCGATGTACTTGCGATAGAGGTCGAGTATCTGCTCCCGCGACTGTCCGTGCAGCTTGGGATCCGCCTTGACTGCAGCCGCGAAGCTCTTCAGGTCCTTATAGCCGAGCTTGTTGGCAATCGCCAACTGCTGCTTTTCAATCTCCGCAACCTGCTGCAATCCAATCTCATGGATCTTTTGCGGCTCGACATCGGTCGTCGTCGACTCTCGCACCATGAACCGATAGATGGCCTCGCCGTTGGGCAACGACCAGATACCAACCTCAGTGCGGCCCTTGGGCGCATAGTCGTCTTTCAGAAACTTGGCGAGCTTCGTATATGCCGGCACGACTTCATTCTGAATCGCGTCGTAACCCTCTTTCTTCAGGCGCGTCTTGTCCGCATCTGAGAAGCTGGCCGGAAATTTGTCGAAGGGCTGGGCGAAGGGCGACTTCTCCACCGGAGTGGATGCGATGTCGTTCGTCTGGTCGACTGCCTTCTCCAAAAGAAACTTCGGAGGCATCATGCCGTCCGCCATGCCCAGGCGCATATTGTCCATGGTCTCGTCGAAGACGCGCGGCAACTGGTGCAGGCGGGAAATGTAGTCGGTGTAATCCTTCACCGTCTCAAAGGACAGCACGGTCACGATCTGTGGCGCCTCGATGTGAATACCGTTGATCTGGCTGACCGGCATCTCCCACATCTTCAGCTCGTAGAAACCGAGTCCGCGCTTGATATCGCGAATCTCCAGCTCCTGGTTCAGCTTCTCCTGCTGGGGGAAGCCGGCAGTATCGATTGCCTGAAACCGCGCCAGGTATTCGCGATCCAGTGCTGCTTCCTTCTTGAGGAAGTCGGCCGACTCGGTGCCGAGCTGATCGTTGTAGCGCTTGTCGCCGATGATGGAAGCAAAGACTGGGTTGACCTTGAGGTTGTGCTCCCAGTACTCGGAGATGAGATCGTTCAACTGCTTTCGGCGGGCTTCGAGTGTGTCGGCGGCAAACATCTGTGAGGAAAACGCGAGGCACAGGGCCAGTGCCAGCAATCGCATGGAATCTCCTTGGCGAGAGTGTCAGAGTTGTGGGCAGCGCGAACGGCCGCACGCCACCTGCTGGGATAGATACGCGCACAACGGTCAAAAAGTTCGGACCGTCTTAGCGCGGCCAAGCTTCAGTAAGCCGCCTCCTTGCCCTCGCGCCAATAGACATAGTCCCAGCTCCAATAGAAGCCTTGCGACCACTCTTTTCCGTTCCAGGGATTTCCTTCGTCATATTGGTGAGCGAAGAGATCATCGCCTCGTTCGCGGTACTTATCGTCCCCGGTAAGTCTCCAATACCAGGCAAAGGCCGGTGACACCAGGTTGTTGAGCGTGCTCGTGGCGTAATTTTTCTCGCAATCGGCCGAATTACATCTTGGCCCGTAGGGTTCCGGATCCCAGAGGTAGTGGTGGGCGTGCTGGTCGTACCACTGGTCCCAAAATCGGTCGAGCAGGGCCTTGATGACCACCGGAATGCGCTCGTCGTGCGAAATCAGATACCAGCGAATCAACGGACGCATGGCCAGCCCCAACATGAAGGGCTGATTGAACGACCGGTCGGGAGCGCCGATCGCGTTGCCATAGAGTTGAGCGATGGTGGCTTCGGCGAAGTATGGCAGGTTGTAGTCAGGCTCTCCCGTTACATCCAGTCGCGCCAGACGCCGTTCAAACGCGTAGGCATGCTCGCGCATCCCGAAGTCACCAACCCAGCCCCAGTATGCCGTACCGGCATCGGCGATTTTCACAACTGCTTCCTTGTACGAGGGGTCCTTCGTCCAGTGATAGGCCGCCACCATCGTCCAGGGAAAATAAAGGAAGGGCAGCACAGAATTGGGCCCTTGAAACAGAAACTGATCGCGCATTGCCTTGGCAATGTAGATGCCGCAGTTGGCCCAGCTGGGATCGTTGGTGTACTTCGCAATCTTGAAGAAGGTCTCGTCGTTGTAGTACCAGACACGCGGCTGCCCGCCAAAGTTATACGCCACGGGATAAGGAACGCCGGTGTCCTGCAGCGTCACGGTACCGTCCTGCCTGATCCAGCCCAGAGGAGCATCGGGATATTTACGGTTGGCGCAGCGCGGCATGGGCGTGGTCGTCCAGTCCGACCCGCCACCGTTCTTGTCGGAGACCATCATCTCCTCCCACTTCTTCAACCCGGGTATGGGCGGATAACTCGATGGTCCGGAAGTGGGAGTAATGGGTAGCTCGACAGCCTTCAATGTGTACTGAAACGAGTTGGGGTGCAGATTTGTCGCGCGGTCTTCTGACGTAGAAATGGTGATGCGGTAATCGCCGGGAGGGGTGACGGCCGGCACCTTGGCGAACATCGTTACCATCATGGAGGAGATTTCGGTCTCCGCCAGCCCTGCCCTGGTAATGGCGGGTATCATCACGCTCTGTTGCATGCGCCACGAGAAAACCGTTCCTCGGGGATAGCCCTTGATCGCTTGAATCTGAATGGGCGTGTTGCTACGAATCGCATCTCCAGCCGAAAGCCCGGGATTGTAGACCGCATACATGTAATGCGTTCCCTCGCCTGCGCTCTTTATATTCACTAGCGGCAATTTGTCGGAGCATGAACTCTCGGGGCTGTCGAGGCTACGGATTTTGAACGAGGTGGCGTCCTGGTAGACAAGGCAGTACGCGATGAACTCCCCGGCGAACGCAACATTCAGCCCTTCCGGCAGCTTGCCGGTCGAGTAGACAAAGAAGGGAGCATTGTTCAGCAAGCGATGTGGCTCGGCCGTCCTACAAACGTCGGTGGCAGGATCACAGGTAAACGGCATCGCCTTCGCTGCCCGGAATACCATCGTCTGCATATAGCCGGCAAACGACATTCCATGAGCGCCGCTGCCATGAATGCGTTCGTCCAATTGCACGACAGGGCCACCCGGAGTGGCTGAGAGCCTGAAGCTGTGCCCGAACCAGCCTTTGATGTAATAGACCTTGTTGGGGTCCTGTTGCCAAGAAACCAGGCCGCCCGGAAGCGTTCCGGTGGTAACAAACTTGACCTCTGCGTTGTCCGGGAGTCCGCCCGCGATCAGGTGCGTGTCTGTGCTGCACGCATTCGAGGTCGGATCGCATCCTGTGATGGAGAAGTCCGCACGCGGCACCAGGCTGCGTCCAAGAATGGGCGCGGGAAGTTCCTTGGTGAGCGGGGTCCCGTCGTTGTATAGGCCCAGCGGCTCGGTCTTCGGCCAGGTGTAATGCCCGACAAATACCACCCGGGAGCCATACCAGGAAATTGGATCGCCCTGTTCGGTTACATCTCTAGCGGGATAGATGTGCTGCGCGGAACTGGCAAGAGATACGAAGAGCAGAAGTAGTGGAACAGCGGGCCAGGCTTTACCGGCGTGAAACATCTTCGAGCTATCGTCCACCCCTGCCCAGCAACAGGATCTTCAAGGTTGCGAACAGGATGTACAAGTCAAGGCCTATTGAGACATTCTTGATGTAGAACAGATCATAGGCGAGTTTGTCCTGGTTGTCTTCGAGCGTAGCGCAATAGCCACGATTAATCTGTGCCCAGCCGGTCGCGCCAGGCTTCACCAGCCAGCGCTCACGATAGAAAGGGATTGCGGCAGCGCATTCCTCCTCCTGCTCCGGCACGAAGGGCCTTGGCCCCACGAACGCCATGTCGCCCTTAATAATGTTGAACAACTGCGGCAGCTCGTCGATACGGCTCCTGCGCAGCCAGTATCCAACCCGCGTAATACGTGGATCCCCGTCCTCCTCCGCCGGCTTCAGGTGCAACTTGTCCGACCCTTCGAACATCGAGCGAAATTTGAAGACGGTGAACAACTCGCCGTGTTCGCCGACACGCTTCTGTTTGAAAATGACCGGCCCCTTGGAATCCAGCCGAATCGCGATCGCCGCGATCAGCATCAGCGGCGACGTGATGATGATGGCCAGCGATCCCAGCAGCAGCGAAAAAAGGCGCTTATAGAGGCGCAATCCCGCGGCAACATGGAAGCCAGGCGAAAAAAGCAGCCAGCTCAGGCGCAGCGATTCCAGCGGTATCTTTCCGGTGACGGACTCGTAGTATTCCGGGCCGTCATGAATTTGCACTCCGCTGGCTTTGAGTTTTAGCAGCTCCTCCACCTTGAGCCGGCCCCGCCGGTCCCCCATCGTGACGACGACCTTGCGCACTCCTTCGCGCTTGACAAAATCCGTCAGCTCTTCGTTATCGAAGGACGGGATGCCGGCCACCGGACAGGGACCGCCAACAAATCCTGCCACGCGTATGCCGAGCTCGGTGCGACGGTTAATCTCGCGGATCAGCGGTTCGGCAAGGGGACCGTCGCCGTAGACAATGGCCCGCTCAGCAAAGCGCGTGGAACGATTTAAGACAAAAAAAAAGCTGCGCCACAGCGGTATGGCGACGGCCATGAACAGTACACCCACCCAGAGAACATCGCCTCCCAGGCGAATTTCAGGGAAGGTGTAGTACAGCACGGCGAGGGCAACAAAGGTGCAGCCCAGAACTCCAACCAGGCGGGTCAGCACCTCGCGGCGATTGGTCAGGATGAAGGAGTTGTAGAGGTCAAAGTAGTACATCAGAATCAGAAAGACGGCGGCGACCAGGCCGATCCTTCCGATTCCGTTCTCGTAAAGCAGGTAGATGTTGGCGTCAAGGGTTGTTCCCGCCCACAGCACCACCGCCAGAACGAAGCCAAATATGACCAGAACGGTTTCCGTTACGGTCAGCAGCAAGGTTCTGGCAGGGAAATAGGCGTTGAACAACCGAATCATGCAGTAGCCGCTTTCCCCTGGTCCTCGCTCACTGAAGTTCGACCCGACTTCTTGTTGTAGTACCCGTATCCGCCGATCTGGTTATAGGTGACCTGCTGGGAGGCCGCCTCGTTGAATACCAGCCCAATGAACTTCTTGCGGTCAATCGAGTCCAGAGCCTTGTTGAGCAGCTTGCGGCGCGTATGGCCCTCGCGCACCACTACCAATACTCCGTCGCTCAGGCGTGCCAGTGAAGCCGCATCCGCCATGGGCAGCATGGGAGTGGAGTCGAGGATGACCCAATCGAAATACGCCGACACCGATTCGACCATGTTGGGAAATTCGAGGGACTCGAGAATGGGCAAAGGCTCGTCCAAGCCGCTGCCCGCGGAGAGAAACCACAACGGCAGATCGCCGACGCGATAAAGAGCGTCATGAATTGCCAGCTCTCCACGATGCCACTCCGTGATCCCCTTGGTGGGGCTTGGAGAGAGCAGCAGGCTGGCCGTGGGGCGTCGCAGGTCCGCTTCCATCAGAAGAACGCGCTCCCCGGGACGCTGGGAAAGGGCAATCGCCAGATTGACGGCGACGACGGATTTTCCCTCATCCACCACAGCACTCGAGACCAGCACCTTGGACAGTGGGCGCTTGTCCTTCATGTGCGCCAGCCGGGTGCCCAGCACGCGGAACATCTCCGCGCCGGCACCGTTCGGGTCGGTCAGGGTGACGATCCTCTGCTCGGGCGTCGGCTGCGGATGCAGGACGCGCTCGGGAGGAACCGCAAGCCAGTCCACGGGCGCCTGCACTGCGGTAGCCGTAGCGTGGGCGGCTGCGGCCTCAGGAGAGGCGACCTCACTAGCGTGGCCCTCCACGGCCGACGTGAGTGCCTCGGGTTGTACAGGCGGGTTAGGCGTTGCCGCCCGGCTGGATGGAGCTTCTCCCTGCGAGCGTTGCAACGCATCAAAAATTCGACTCATGACTAGGCTCTCCTCGCGGCATTAGACGGTAATGGCTTTTCCAAACTTTCGCTCTCTACGGTGCGCAGCGCGCGGAACAAGGAACGCAGCATGCCTTCGCCGCCGTCCTGGCCATTGCGCACTGGAATATCGCTCTCTTCGGGCAGCGCCGAGCTCGGCGACAGCCTGAAATCGTCGGCGACCTCCTCGATGATGTTCGGGGTCACCGGCTTTTGCTGGCGCGCGTAAGCGCTGACCATGGAATTTTCGCAAAGGTTGTTGATGATACGCGGAATGCCGCGTGAGTACTCGTGCAACGTGCTCAACGCCTCTTCGGAGAAGACCGGGGACTCCGGCTTTGCGCCTGCTCGCTCCAGCCGCGACCGTACGTAGGCCTTCGTCTGCTCTTCATCCAGCGGCTGCAACTGGCAACGCAGGGCAATACGTTGCTTCAACTGCCGCAACTCCGGTGAATCGAGAACCGCCTCCAGCTCAGGCTGCCCCAGAAGGACGATCTGCAGCAGCTTCTGCTGGGAAGTTTCCAGGTTCGTCAGCAGACGGATCTCCTCCAACAACTCAGGGCGAAGCGCCTGCGCTTCGTCAACCACCAGGGCCGTAATCAGGCCACGCGCATGCCGCTGGATCAGGAAGCGATTCAGGTCCAGCAGGATCTCGGTCTTGCTGCGTCCGGCGTACGGCAGCCCGAGGTCGGCCATGATGTACTGGAAAAACTCCACGGTCGTCAGAAGCGGATTGAAGACATACCCGAAGGCGATGTTTCCCTTCCGCAGCTCGGACAGCAGGCAGCGAACCAGCAGCGTCTTGCCGGTTCCCACCTCGCCGGTGATGACGATGAAGCCCTTCCGCCTGCCCACGCCATAGTGCAGGTTGGCCAGCGCCTCATTATGCCGAGGCGTGGGGTGGTAGAAGAATGGATCTGGGCTGATTTCGAAAGGGTTTCGATTCAGCCCAAAGAATTGCTTGTACATGCGTTATCCCCAGTAAAACGCATAGAAGATGCCGGTTGGAATGATAATCGCCACCACGATCGCGGCCGCCAAAGCATAAAACGGCCGTCGACGCTCCGCCGCAATTTCACTTGCCGTACGAATCGGCGGTATCTCCACCAGGATCGGAAGCGGCGTGGCCTGCGCCAGGTCCTGCTCCGTGCGTATGCGGTCGTCAACATACTCGCTGCCGGCGCCGAACAGCACGGCCAGGAAAATCCCGACCGCCAGACCGGCGAGCGAGAACTTAAAGCGATCGGGGAATGACGCCTTCTCCGGCATGCTCGGAGGGTCGATGATGCGGAAGTTTTCGCCCTGTTGCTGCCGCTGAAGGTTGGTTGCCAATTCCGATGCGTTCTTCTTGTCCAGAAGCTCGGCATAGGCTCGCTGGGTCTGCGCATAGTCACGCGTCAGATTGAGCATTTCCGCCTGCACCGCCGGCGTGCCGCCTAAGTGGCTCTGCAACTCCGACAGCTTGCCCTCCAGCTGGCGAATCTCGGCCTCGCGGCTCTGAATCTCCATCTTATTGGCCTTGAGCTGGCTCTGAATCTGCATGACTGGAGCCATTGCGGCCAATTGCGAAGGCGAAGTACCCGGCGTTACATCGGACGAATCCGCGCCATTGCCGGCATCTGCGGTCTTGGTGTCGCCCCCACCCGTGCCTTTGTCTGCTGGTGGGTTCTGCCCGTCGGGAGCGCCCGTCGTCGCTGCCGCAGTGTTGGTTGTGTTCTTATCGTCGGAGGACTGGTCGGACGCGGAACCGCCGCCTGCCTGCTGTTCCTTGAGGGCCTGCAGCTTAGCGATTGTGTCCTTCATCTTCTTTACGTCGGGATGATCGGGAGTGTACCGGGCCTGCATGTCAGCCAGCGCCGTCCTTGCTCCTTCAATCTGCTGGTCGATCGACTGCGGGCTGCCGCTGCCGACGCTATCCACTCCGGCTGCCTGATACTGGGCAAGCAGGGATGTCAGGTAGGTCTGCTGCTGCAACGCGCGGTTACGCGCCTCGATGAGCGCTCCCAGCTGCTGCTGCGCTCCACTCATCATCTGAATGTTGGCCTGCACCTGGTCCGGGAGCTCGCCCGCGTGCTGTTTGGAGAATTCGCGCAACCTGTTTTCCTGTTGGGCCAGTGACTCCGCGGCGTTTCTCAACTGGCTATCCAGGAATTGCGTAGTGCTCTCCGACGCCACCTGGCTGGCCTTGACATTCTCGTCGATAAAGTAGGACACCATGCTGCTGTTGACCTGCTGCGCGATGGGGCCACTGTCAGCCGTGTATTGCAGCTTGAATGCCGTCAACTCGCGTTTGCCAAACTGGTCGGGCGTGGGCGTCTGCACCAGGTCGATCTTGATGTCGCTCCGCATCTTCTTCATCTGGTCATCCGGAGTCGGCGTCAGGAAGCTGTTGTACAAGTGGAACTTGTTGATGATCCCAAGCAGCCGCTGACGGCTCAGCACCTGCTGGGTGATGGACTCCAAACGCTCGCCCATTTCCACGTTGACGTTCGACTTGACGAAGAGCTCGGGCACCTTTGTCTTATCGATCAAGATGACCGATTCGGAGGTGTACCTCGCCGGGATGATCCAGGCGGAGGCGAACACCAACAGCCATCCAATAAACAGCGGCCCGATGATCCACCATCTGCGACGGCGGACTACCGCCCAATACTCATCGATTCCGCGGGTTGATTTCTGTTCTTCTATTTCCGGCATCTTGTCCTACCTTCTACTGTCCCAAGGGGTGATTCCAGGTGTACTGGAGGTTGAACCAAATTCGGTTGTCGCTGTAGACCGTGGCGGCATTCACCACATAAATGTTCTTTTGCGTCTCTCGGATGTAGCTGTATCCCACCGTGCCCGTGACTTGTCGTGTAATCGGACGATTCACTTGAAAGATCGTCTGCAACAGAGTGTATTTCCGGTCCGGAAAAAGCTGCCGGTTGAGGTTGCTGGCGGCAAATGAGGCATTATTTCCGTAGCTTACTGTGGCTACGCCGTCCAGCTTCTGGCCGATCTTCCGGCGATACGCACCGTTAACGGAGGACACTGTGGTCGTGGCCAACAGCCCGCCGCCATCGCTCACCTGTCTCGACAGGCCGGCCGTAAACGATTGGCGCAGGCCCTGCCAACCGAGGTTCAGGCCAAATGCCGGCTCCCAATTGTCCTGCAACAGGGTGTAGACCTGTCCGAAGTACGGGATCAGGGTCTTCGCCGTGATGTATTCCGGTCCCGCCCATCCCGATATGCTGAAGCTCTTTGTCCACTGATAATTCACGAAAGCCTGGAAGGCGCTTACGCCCGATCTCTGCTGGCCATGGCTGAAATCAAGAGAAGTCCAGTTATAGCCGCCGCCCGCGGAGAGCTGTGCTGAGAACTTATGCGAGTAATTTGCACCGCCATTCCAGCTAATCAGGTTGTACAGGCCGGTCTGAAACGTGTAGGTACCACCGTAGTTGCTATACCTGCGAAAGGTCTCGCTGCCGGAAAACGTGAGCGTGTCATAACGATTCATCTGATACGACAAATCAGCTTCGACCAGGTTCTGGTTGGTGATAGCAAAGGGAACGTAGGTGTTCGGGTTGGGATCGTTGGGCGAAGGCTGGCCTATGATCGTGAAGTACGTTCCAAAAGGATTCGCATTGTAGATATAGCGGTCGGAGGCGTGTGCCTGCCAGTGCGATGAAAGCTGATAAAGGATGTCCGCCGTACCGGTCTGGCCGTAGGTATTCGAGTTCGACAACTGCGGATAAACCGCCAGTCCGCCATCATACGACAGGTTCAACCCCAGCCGCGGACGATATTGTGTCAGGGCGATATGCGGTCCAAGGTAATAGGACGTCTGCGACAGTGTCTGAGTTCCGAAAGCAGCGATATTGGTGTCGTAGGCCGTCTCAAAATTGAAGCCGAGGTTGAGGTTCGACCTTCCCACCGCCTCGCCCAAGAAGTCCAGGCTCTTTCCGGGATCGATTTGCGTATATTCAGGCTTCGGCCCCGTCGACTGCGTCGGGGCCGGCTCCTCGCTGGGAGCGTTAGCGGGAGCGGGAGCAGGCGGGGGCGTTTCGTCCTGCGCCCAGGCGCAACCAACGAACCCTAACACCAACAGCAGAACGCACTGCCCGAATTGACGTTTCATGGACGTCCTCCCCTTTATGGCACAACTAGCGTGTCATGTGGCTGCATCTCAACATTCTGTTGCGCATTCTTCCCCTTGATTACGTTCTTGTAGTTAAACGGAAGCTTGACCTGCTTTCCGTCTGCCTCGGTGCGCAGAATGTAGATCTTCTTGATCTTGGCGAAATCCCGGAAGCCGCCTGAAATGGCAATGGCATCCAGCACGGTCATGCGGCGTGTAAGCGGGTAGTAGCCCGGCTTCAGCACCTCACCCACCACATTAAAGCTCAGGCTGTTCACCTGATTCACGATCACCGTAACTTGGGGATCGGAAATGTACTTCTTCATGTCGGTGGTAAGCTCGTCCTGCAACTGCAGTGGCGTCAGCCCGGAAGCCTTGACGTCACCCAACAGTGGCAACGAGATCATTCCGTCAGGCCGGACCGGCACCTGGTGTGACATTTCCGGCTCTTTCCATACCGCGATGGTGAGGACGTCCTCGGCGCCGATGACAAAAGAGTCGGGCTTTACCGGGGCCACTTTTTGCGGAGTTTTATCAGGACTGGCCGGCTGCGCTTTGGCAACGTCGACGGCCGGCTTAGTGTCAGTCGCTGCAGGCTCAGTCGCCTGGTTCTGTGCCTGCGCCCGCCGCACCAGCGGGCTGAATAGAAGAACAAGAAAAAGTGCTGAAAATCCGATTCGGATTGTTAATGCACTACGCTGCATGCTTCACCCTTTGTTTGTGACCCTTACGCTTTGTCCTCGCTGTGCTTTGGCGCTGACAGCGAACGCCGCGTCGGAATTCCTACTTCCTTAAGCTTGTAGAGCAAGGCACGATAACTGATGTCCAGCGAACGTGCCGCTTTCTTTCGATTCCAATTGTTTGCGTGTAAAGCGTTCAGGATGATCTTGGCTTCGATCTTACGCACTGTTTGACGGGTAAGCTTCTTCAACGAAATCGGGCCGTTGAAGGAAAGTGCCTCTATCGGGTCGTTTTCTGCCGGCTGAAGCAATTCGGTGAGAATAACGTCTTCCGAGCCCATCACTACATAGCGTTTGATTAAGTTCTCTAGCTGGCGCACGTTACCCGGCCACGCATACCGCTGCATCTTCGCCAGCAGAGCCGGACGCAACATCGGCGCCCGCCCATTCAACTTGTCATTGTAGTACCCAAGAAGATATTCACAAATTACCGGCAAATCAACAACCCGCTCCCGCAACGGAGGCAGATCAATGGTCATGGCCGCAATGCGATAGAAAAGGTCCTGCCGGAACCGGCCATGCTCAATCTCCGCCAGCAGGTGGCGGTTGGTCGCGCAGACCACCCGCACCTCGACCTTCTTGTCTTCCTGGGCCCCGATGCGGCTGAATTGGCCGTCCTGCAGCAATTGCAGCAGTTTGGGCTGAAGAAAAGGGTCGAGCTCGGCCACTTCATCCAGAAACAACGTTCCCCGATGCGCCATTTCGACCCGGCCCGGCTTCGTGCCATACGCCCCGGTAAAAGCTCCCTTTTCATAGCCAAATAATTCACTCTCCAGCAGCGTTCCGGGGACCGCCGGACAATGGACTTTCACAAAAGGACCATCCGACCAGGGAGAATACAGATGAAGCAGGCGAGCAATGATGTCTTTGCCCGTGCCACTTTCGCCAGAGATCAAGACTGGGATATTGGCGCTGGCGACCCGCTCCAGCTTTTGGCGAATATCACGCATGACCGGGGTTTCGCCGAAGACAACAGCCTCGGGCGGCAGTTGTTGAGCCGCAGTCGCTCCTCCGTTGTTGGCGTCCGCCAGCAAAGCCACGCGATAACTCTCTTCCTCTAGGTGGTGCTACGTACCAAGGAATTGCATTTCATGCGCCAACTCGGGTCAGAGTTGCGGAGAAATGCAAATTTGATCGTAAACTGCTGAACCTGCGTACATTACTCTACCACAAGGTCCAGTTGTGTTGGCAGGAAAATAAACAGCCTCAGGAAACATTCCCGAAAAATGATGAAAATTGTTTCATATTGGAAATTGCCCCGCCATGCTCGG
>Ga0335083_10006070_pt1 | contig 15189 bp, 9 predicted proteins | sample Lox_Sample_42_FD_206716 | JGI IMG/M metagenome (GOLD analysis project Ga0335083, IMG submission 206716) | Soil microbial communities from Loxahatchee National Wildlife Refuge, Florida, United States - Lox_Sample_4.2 | ecosystem: Environmental > Terrestrial > Soil > Wetlands | place: USA: Florida... | reverse complement strand
CGACGCTCAAGTCCGGGCGAATTGCCGGCGCGCGGTCGCCGGTGGTTTCACCGCGATGAAACTGAAGGTCGGCTCGCGCGATCCCGAACGGGATTTGCGCCGCGCCTCCATTATTCGTGAAGTTGCCGGTGACCGGGCGCGGGTCATGGTGGACGCAAACCAACAATGGACACTGCCGCAGGCGTTGGACGTTTGCCAGCGGTTGCAAGTCATCAATCCATTCTGGATCGAAGAGCCGACGCATCCCGACGACGTGCTCGGCCACAAAAGGCTCGCTGAAGCCATTGCACCCACCAAGCTGGCGTTGGGCGAGCACGTGCCAAATCGAGTTGTTTTCAAAAACTATCTTCAAGCCCACTGTGCTGGTTTTGTCCAGGTGGACGCCGTGCGCGTGGCGGGCGTCAGCGAATTCATCGCCGTCAGCCTGCTTTCGCGTAAATTCGGCGTGCCGGTGGTGCCACATGTCGGCGACATGGGCCAGCTTCATCAGCACCTGGTTTTGTTCAACCACATCGCACTCGGCCACGAGTTGCTATTCCTCGAACACATTCCTCATTTGCGCGAGCACTTTGCCCACCCCTGCCAGGTTGAAGGTGGCGTATATCAAACACCACAGGAAATCGGCTCAGGCTGTGATCTGAAACCGGTTTAAAGTATGTGCGCGCTTTCCATCGTTGATTCCCACGTCCATTTATGGAATCCACAGCAATTTCGTTATGCGTGGCTCGAGGGTTTGTCGGCTTTAAACCGTGCGTTTCTGCCCGAAGATTTTGCGGTCGCAAGTGCGGCAACGGACATAAGCAAACTCATCTTCGTAGAGTGCGGTTGCGAGCCGGTGCAAAACCTGGCTGAGGTGGATTGGGTCGCCGGTCTGGCCGAAAACGAACCGCGTTTAAAAGGCGTGGTTGCCCATGCACCCCTGGAAACAGGCGAGGCCGTTCGTACCGAGTTAATAAAACTGTCCAGCCGTCCACTGGTAAAAGGAATTCGCCGGAATCTACAGGGTGAACCGGATTTGGCGTTTTGCCTGCGGCCGGAATTCGTTGCCGGCGTCCAGCTGCTGGCAGATTTTGGATTCACCTTCGACCTGTGCGTCCGGCACGACCAATTACGCAGCGTCACCGAACTGGCCCGCCGGATCCCGCAAGTCGCGTTCGTGCTGGATCATTTTGGCAAACCTGACGTGCGCCGCAAACAAACCGGGTCGTGGGCCGCGGATTTGAAAGTGCTCGCGGCCCGGCCGAATGTCGTTTGTAAAATCTCCGGGCTCACGACCGAAGCCGATTGGAACCATTGGCAGCCAAGTGATTTGAAATTTTATTTTCGGTGGGCGCTGGAATGTTTCGGTTTCGATCGCGTTTTGTTCGGCGGCGATTGGCCGGTGGCGACCCTGGCGACCAGTTATGAACGCTGGGTTCAAACCGTGCAGGATTCTCTTTCATTCGGGAGGGATGTCGACCAAATCAAATTATTCCAAACCAACGCAGAAAGGATTTATCGTGTTTAGCCTCCAAAACAAAACCGCCCTCGTAACTGGTGCGGCTTCCGGCATCGGCGCGGCTATGGCAGCAACGTTCGCTCAAGCCGGCTCCACGGTTTGGGTTGCCGACCGTAATGAGACCGATGGGCGCGCACACGCGGAACGCATTGGCGGAAGATTTCTTCGACTCGATGTCACAGACGAACCCGCATGCAATCAGGCGGCACGAACGGTCGGGACATTGGATATTTTGGCGAATGTCGCCGGCATTGGCCACGTCGGCACATTGCTGGGAACCACTGCGGCAGACTTGGACAGGCTTTATGGTGTCAACGTACGCGGCGTGTTCAACTGTTGCCAGGCATTCGTGCCCGCAATGCTGGAACGAAAATGCGGCAGCGTCATTAACATGGCTTCCATTGGAGGTGTGGTTGCCGTCCGTGAACGCCTGGCCTATACGACGACGAAATTTGCCGTTGTCGGTTTGACCAAGGCACTAGCACTGGACCACTCGCATACCGGCGTGCGGTTTAATTGCATTTGCCCCGGTCGCGTTGAAACGCCATTTGTGCTGGCGCGCCTCAAGGAATGCCCCGACCCACAAGCAGCCTATCGCGACATGGCGTCAACGCAACTGAATGGCCGCATGGCCAGGCCGGAGGAAATCGCCGCCGCCGCGCTATATCTTGCGGCGGACGAGAGCGCGATGGTCACCGGCAGCACGTTGATGATTGACGGTGGCTGGAGTACCGGAAAATAAATTTATGAAAATCATTCGCTGTCAGGACCGCAAAGGAAACGTCCTTCATGCCGCTCAACAAGCCGACGGCTCGGCGCTAAAAGTGATCGGCGAGATTTTGGATTCGCCCAGAATCACGTCGGAAAAAGTGGAAGTGACCAAACTGCTCGCTCCGATTCAACCGACTTCCATCATTTGCATCGGCTTGAACTATCGTAAACACGCCGAGGAAACCAGTGCGAAGTTTCCGGAATACCCGGTGGTATTCTTCAAAGGCATCAATACGCTGCAACATCCGGGAGCACCGATCCTGCTGCCAACGCATTTGAAAAGCGACGAGGTGGATTACGAGTGCGAGCTGGCAGTTGTCATTGGCCGCCCCTGCAAAAATGTCAACCGTGAGCGGGCACTGGATTTTGTGTTTGGTTACACCTGCTGCAACGATGTCAGCGCCCGCGACTGGCAGATCAAACGCGGCGGCGGCCAGTGGTCCCGCGGCAAGACCTTCGACACCTTCAGCCCGCTCGGCCCCTGCCTGGTCACGCCCGACGAAATCCCCAATCCAAATGCGCTGAAGATTCGCACGATTCTGAACGGCCAGGTGATGCAGGACTGGAACACGAACGACATGATCTTTGATGTGCCGGCCCTGATTGAATTTCTGAGCGGCAGCACGACGTTGCTGCCAGGCACAGTCATTCTAACAGGCACACCTCATGGCGTCGGCATGGCCCAAAAGCCGCCGCGCTGGTTGAAGCCTGGCGACAGCGTGACGATTGAAATTGAAAAAATCGGTTCGTTGACCAATCCAGCGGTTGAAGAGCCTTAATCAAAACAACAATTGAAGTCGAATCCATCATCCATTTTCGGACTGGCAACCTTCCTGGTTTTTCTGAACTTTCCAATTTTGGCGCAAACGCCGGTCGGCGTGCCGTCACTCGATGAGATGGCCGGCGATTGGCTGGCGATGAAGGACGTGGCCAATCCGCCGGACGTGAATAATTTTCGTGACATGCTGATAATCAACCGGGACCTGACTTCGTTTTTCTGCAATCCTGGAGATTGGTTATGGGGAGGCGGAGATGGAGTGTGGCACGCCGGGTACCCACTGGTCACGCTGACAATCGCGGGCAAGGAATATCCGGCAATGGAATGTCGCTGGTGTCCTTATCGCGCCTTGCGCCGTAATACAAATTGCGCGGGTTTTGAAGTGCAAACGGACACGCGAATGATTAACGAGCAGCGAGCCGTCCTCGTCCGCATTGAAATCACCAATCCAGGCACGACCGGAAGGAGTATTGAGCTGACGCTTTCGGTTCCGGGAGATTTGCAGACCGATGGCATAACCGTGCTCAATGCCAAGCAACGGAAAGGCTTTGTAACGGCAATCCGTCCCGCGCCAAAACCTGACGCCGTGACTATTGACCATGGCAATGTTCACTGGCGCTGGAACTTATCGCTGCCGTCTCAAGGTAGCAGCAAAATTGAATTCGTCTCGGGCGACGGGGACGCAGCAGATGCGCCAAAAATCCAAACAGATGTGATGCGCTGGAGCGCGAATTTCTCCAAGGAATTCGACGGCTTCAAGCAATGTTGGGAGCAACGCTGGGCCGACGCCTTCACGCCGGGCAATCGCCATTTCTCCGGCAGTTTGCCGACGCTGGTCACGGACAACGCGGCGCTGAAGCGTAATTATTACACGGGTATTCTCACCATGCTGGAATTGGAGCGCACCCAGTTTCCGGTGTCCCCGCGCTCTTTCATCACCAGCGGTGAGCGCGCACCGGGCACGCAGTATTATTGGGACGCCTCGATGCAGAGCACCGTCTGGGCGCTGCTCGAACCCGTCGGCATGAAGGCCACCTTGCGCCGCTGGCTGGTGCAAAATCCGCGCAGCGGATCTTTCATTTATCTTACGCGTACCAATGGCTTCGACACGAGGTTCCACGACCAAATCACCGGCTATGCTTTCAATGCCTGTGCCATTTTCAAAACCACCCTGGATTATATCCGCATCACCGGCGACCTGGCCTTTCTAAATGATAAACTGGAGAACGGTAATACTGTGCTGCAGCGCATAGACGGAATGGCCACAGACTGGAAAACGCTCGTCCACCCTGACAGCCCATTGGCGGACTACGGAGGAAATGGGAACCTGCTTGAGTGTGCTCCGGCCTATGTCGGCCGAGTCGCCTCCTGCAACGCGCAAGATGTCTGGATGATGCGCCAAGACGCCGCCCTTCAAGAACTGAAAGGCAATGCTCCCCGCGCCCAGCAACTGCGCGATGACGCGGCGAAACTTTTGCCCGCCGTACAGTCGCTATACCAGCCCGGCGATGGAGTTTGGTATGGTCTACACGACGACGGCAAGCGCGTCGAACTGCGGCATTGCGTGGATTACATCTACGTCGGCGACGCGCTCGCCCACGACCTTACGCCTGAAATGCGCCGCGAAATGACCGATTTCGTTAAAAGTGAGCTTCTGACGCGCGACTGGATGCGCGCGATGAGCCTTAAAGACGCTGCTGCTGCCGTTTCCGACCGGCCCGACCATGGCCCGATGGGCGCTTATGATGGCTGGCCAGCGCTGACGGTTGACACGATGTGGAGACTGGGATTCCCGAACGATGCGTTTGATTTTTACTGTCGCACGGCCGAAGTGACGAAGGAAGGACCATTCGCGCAAGCACATGAATTTTACGGGCCGAACCGGAAGCAATATGATGCGTCGGTGCGAATTGCCGAGCGCGATGGCTGCATGAAGGAGTGTATCAGCGGCTCAGCCTTCGCAGATGTCGTCGTGATCGCGTTCTTCAGTTTCGCGCCATCGCTCGACGGAAAAACCATTCTCGCCGACCCGCAGACGCCGAGACCGTTTACCGCCAAGCTAATGAATGTGTGCGCACATGGCAAAAAGTTCACCCTCAGCGCGGGAAGATCAGGCATTGAATCTACCGAAAAATGATGGCTGCCATTTGCATCGGCGCAAAACTGTCGTTGTCATTAAGCGTTACACCCGCGTATGCATGAGATCAACTGCTGCACGAATTGCGATGAATTGTTTTACCAAATTCTGACCAGGACGACTCCGTGCCGCGGCACAGTGGCGTTGAATGTATTTGAGAATGCCCCCAAATGTTTTTGCCGCCACAAATCGCGCACGCGATGTTTGCCGCTGATGCCAAGGTCGGAAAATTTTAGTTCAATGTTGGTCGCAAAATCACCGCGATTGAACAAACCAACGGCCTTCGAGCCATCTCCCATGTCTTTCGCCCAGATTTCGAGGTCGCCATTTTGCCAAATGCGCGACGCCTGTTTGCCTAGGGCGTCCTGATCCACGGCGAGCACTTCGTCATTGCTTAACAGGCTCAATGTGAATTTGTCCAATTGCGACATATCGCAGCCGATGAGCAGCGGCGCGGAAAGCAAACACCACAAGCTGATGTGCGTGTATTGTTCGTTTGGTGTCAAACGCGTCGGACGCAATTTGCCCCACCCGAGCCTTCCGACGACGAGCATGTCCGGATCGTTCCAATGTCCCGGACCGGCAAACTCCTCATTTCCAGCTGAACCAAAACCATTGCCGGTCATGCTACTCCAGGTGTCGCTGATATCGCCCGTGGTGCGCCAACAGTTGCCACCGACCTGCGCGCCCCATTTCCAAACGTCGCCCATTCCGTATTGGCAAAGGCTGAAAACAATGTCGCGCGAAACTTTGTCGAGGACAGCATGCATGACGTAATACGGCTTTTGCAGTTCAGGCAGACTTTGGTCTTTGGCAATCTCACTGTAGGTGCACCAATCGTATTTCAAATAGTCGAAACCCCATGCTGCGTATTGCTGCGAGTCCTGCAATTCATGCTGCCAACTTCCTTCGTATCCGGCGCAAGTTTTCGGCCCGGGTGAGGAATAAATTCCAATTTTGAATCCTTTGGAATGAACATAATCCACGAGTGCTTTCATATCGGGAAATTTTTCATTCGACAATATGTTGCCGTTCGCGTCCCGTTTGCCTTCCCAAGTGTCATCAATGTTGATGTAAGCCCAACCATGATTGATCAATCCGCTGGCGACCATCGCGTCGGCTGCGGATCGAATTTTTGCATCATCCACGGCGCCGGCGAAACAGTTCCAACTGTTCCAGCCCATCGGCGGCGTCAAAGCGATCTGATCGCCAATGACGATTTTGAAATCTTTTTTCGTTTCGCCGCGCGCGTTTTTTGCATTCAGCGTCACTACAGAATCGCCGGACTTCAGGGGAGAAATTCCCGTAATTAATCCCGTTTGGGAATCCAATTGCAAGCCATCGGGCAAATTGTCCGCAGAAAATTCCATCGGCCGATCGCCTGTCGCTGGAATTTGGAAAATGAATGGATGTCCCGGGCGTGTACCAATAACCGATGCCCCATTCATGCGTGGCTTTCGTGGCGCCGGTGGAGTGAGAATGATTTCTTTTTCCGGCGGTGCGACGACAGTTTCCGGCATTGCCCCGGAAATTTCAAATTTTGCGTTGGCCCAATCAGCATGGTCGTAACTTATGCCGTCATCGGCGTCACCCACCTTCAGCGCGAGAGTTTTTATGCCGTTGAGCTCTACGTCAAAACGCTTTGCTGCTTCGCCCGCGCGCATGACACCGCTTTGCCAAAGCAATTTGCCGTCACCCAAAACAATAAAATTAATGCTGGCGCTGGGATTGGTAATTTCACCATCCACTCCGACGGAAGCTGAAAAACCTTTCGCGGCGCTATTCAAACTGATGTAAAGCGTGCTCTTCGCGTGCGTACCCAAACCATGCTCAAATTGTTCCCCGCCGATGCTCAAAACGTGCCCGTCGACCGATTTATTTCGTTGCGGATCACCCCAATCCTGAATTGTTTTGCTGACATCCAGCTCATCGAGCCAAACTGTTGCGGCCGGCATTTTACAATCGGCACAAAATGCGAGCGCCAATACCGAAAGAGTCAAAAGCGTTGAAAGTTTAACTGTAGGCCTTTTCATTTCCCTGTTCACATTTTCCAATCCAGTCGCCGGCTAATTTTGCTTTTTCAAAAGTGGCTCGATTTGCGCGGCGACCTGCGCCGCTTCGAGCTCAATCCCCCCGGCGTTAAAATGGACATTGTCGCTATGATATTCTGGATGTCCCTGGACGAGTGCGTTCAAATCGTCCACTGGAATGCCTTTCGCCTGTACAAATTTCAGAGCGATCGTGTTGCGCGCAGCGATACGTTCGTCAGTAGCCTGAGTCAAATTGTTCGGCGGCAGATTCGGAGAAACTTTTAATGGCGTGGTGGTCGCCCAAATCAGTCTTGCGTCCGGAGCGCATTGGCGAATTGTTTTCAGGAAGTTCGGGAAACCTCGCTGGTATTCCGTTTCGCTGTGTTGCCATCCATGCATGCCGTTATTGAAATGAATAACGTCGAATTGATATTCGCTGAGTACCATCTTGACCTCCTGAAGCAGAACAGGATCGGAAATGAACGCGGAAGTGGAAAGCCGGGCAACATAGGCTTTGCCGGCCAGGCGTTTTTCAACTCCCGGATAGTAATCCCGGGAGATGGAATCGCCAATCAGCAGCACGCGTGGCAGATTGGTTTCATCAGCGTGGGAAATCCAGATGTCACACCACTCAATGGATTCCCGGGAAAACGGAGGCGTCCCGGCAAATGCGATATCACTCGCCGCGGCCAGGGAGGCGGCGAACAGAACCATGGGAAGGAATTTAAGCATGCGACTGGTGGGTTGGGATTCGTGTCCTAAAGCGGTTGTTGACTATTGTTTCAGGAGGTAAAAGCTTTGAGAAACGTTGGAGCTAATGGCGTTCGTTACGCTAAAAGCACCGGTGTTGTCGAAATTGTTTGTGCAAAGTATAATCCAGTTAGTGAGCGGGGCGGCCACATTCGCTGAGGTCAGCACATAATAGATACCGTTTGCCAGGCCATTGGAACCGCTCAAGACCAGACTACCCCCTGACATCTGGACGTTACTGATGACAGGCTGTGACGTTCCAGTCACGACACCCAACGTTCCGCTGTTTAATTGGCTTGTGTCCCACACCAGACCCGGCCCGGGGACAGTCGGGCTGATATTCACAAACGAGCCGGAATAAACTGCCGCATTGAACATGTGGAAACTGGCTCCGGCTGTCAATGGCGTTCCGCTGATGTTCACCAGACTCAAGGTCCCGCCGTACGTTATGCCACCACCGGCCTGAATCAGATCGTTCATTCCCGAGCCGTCCAATTTGATGACTGCAGTACCGTGTAGCGTAACATTCCCGGTCACGGCGATCGTGCCCGTGGGATTCGCGCCCTCAGTTATTCCCGAGGCAATGTTGGTACCCGCCGGCGAAATGGTTGCTCCGGAAGAGACTATCAGGCTGCCGTTGATTTCGCCAATGCCTGCCAACGTTTGACCGCTGCCCAAAGTCAAGGTCTGGTCGAGCCGCCCGCTGACATCCAGAGAAACATTCGCCGCATTACTGCCGCCCAAGAAGATGAGCGCGCTCTGCGAGATGGATCCGACACCACTCAAAGTCAGTGTCAAACCGCTCCCAATGACCGTTGGACCAGTGTAGATGTTGGCGGCTTCGAGTATCATTTGATGGTCCGAAGCATCCCAAACAAATCCACCCGGACCACTAATGATGTTCGTGAATATGAAATTGGCGCCACGGAGAACAATATGTGCCATACCATTCAGCGTAACGGCGCCGTTTATGTTCTGATTGCCGCTGCCGTAAAGCGCCTTAAAACTCGCGTTGTCGTCCAGGTCGAGATTGGCATTAAATGCCGTAAAGCCGGTGAGAATTTGTAATACGCCATTATTCAGGACGTGAATGTTCTTGTTGTATCCACCGTCGCCGGTCCAGAAATCCAATTCCGTACCCGGATCAAGCGTGAAGATACCAGCGGGATTACCAAAGCTGTTCCCCATATTTTTAATGCCGAGCTTGCCGGTGGCCAGCTCGATGTCGCCTACGTTTGTGGCGATGGTCACCCCATTCCATTCACCGTAGCCGTTGTTATCGGACCAATTGACAGTCAATTTGAACGGGCCGCTGATGGCTGAGCCGCTCATCAAATCCCACCGGCTGCTGCCTCCCCAAACGGCATCGCCGGTCAAACTGATATTCAAAACCTCGCCGGGTAAACTGTTGTAACTGTTGTAAAGAGCACCTTCCCCATTCATGCCCGTGCCGGAAACGGTGATTGGCTTGTTGCCGCCCAATGACCCGCCGCCAAAGTCGAGCGTGGCATTGTTGGTAATCGTGATCGAAGAAACGTTGGTAAATGAGTAGTCACCGGCATAGATGGCGCCGCCGCTGAGAAATACCGGTCCGGTAAAGTTGGCCGGGCAGAGAATTGTCAACCAGCTGGAGCCTGCCTTGACTAAACCGCCTGGACCGGTGATGGAACCGGAACCTCCGAAGGTGAAATTATTGATGCTGGAATTGACCGTAATGTTGCCAGGCGCAATCGTACCACTGACGGTCACATTGGTTGGAACCCCTGACGCATCATCAAATAACACCTGGTCGCCGGAATTGAATGCAACCTGCTGGCTATTCGACAGGTTGAGCCAATTAGCCGAAGTTCCCGCGTCCCAAATTCCACTGTTGCCGTTGGCGTACCAGCGTAGATTCGCCGGCGCTGGCGGCGCTAATTGAAATAATTTTGCCTGCCTGGGATTTAAACTTACGTTGAACGAGCCGGACACACTCGCGGTGCTTCCGTCCCATACGTTCGTCGCCACATAATTTCCCGAAGGCAACCCGGCCCGGTTCAGGTCAACGGTCACATTCGCAGCCCCGGAAGAATAATTGAATACAGCTATGCTCCAGACGGCCCCGTTCTGCCGGACAAAAACATTGGCGGCACTGGTTCCCGTATTGGCTTCCACAGGAGCAAAAGTCTGGCCGACCCGGGCGACAGCGTTGATCGCGGCGTTGGTCAAGCAGGTCTGGGCAGCCTGTTGGCCGTTCGAGGAAGTCAAATCGTCCCCGTCCAGGAAAATGCCAGTCACCGCGCCGCTGATGAGGCGGCTTTGATTTTCGTTCGTGGTGGCACCATAGCCGTTAAACACCATTATGTCCGGGTCGTTGAACTGGTATAGTTCGTCCAGCCACCAACCGTATGTCACTGAATTCATGGTGTAGGCGGTATTGCCAATCAGCGAAGTTTGAGCATCGCAGGCAATTCGCCGGCTGTCGGCGTATTGATATGGAAAAAGGGGTGCTATGGATTCACTGACAAACATCCGGCCGTTGATTGCCTGAAGCACATTGGACATCCCCTCGTTGTAAGCCTCGATCCCGGTGGTCACGTTAGTGTCGTGATGAACACCCTCCAGAGCGCCATGCGACAGAAAGTCCAACTTGATGTAGTCGAATCCATAATTCGTATAAAGATTCACGTAATAATTAATCAAATCCTTATCGGCCGGATGCGTTGGATCGAGGGCCAGGCCGCCATCCACAGATTCGGCATTTCCATTAGTGTCTCGCAGCAAAAGATCTCTGTATCGGTAAATATTAGTGGTCCCTTCAACAAAAGTGTTGGTCGCGGTGTTGGTTGAGCCAAACCAGACGAACGGCCCGAAGTAAATTCCGGCTTTCTGGCCGAGCGCGTGGCAATGATTGACAAAACTCTGCAATTGAAAACTATTCAGGTTGTTCCAAAAGGCATCCAGATTGATATAAACCATCCCCCGATTGAGAAAGCCATTGACCTCCAGGTTGGTGTGGAAAAAATCCGATACGGCGATCGCGTCGGTATAATTGATGTACTGCTGAATAACGCCCCAACTGTTCCAGCCGAATGGCACGCCATTGGTCCACACCATTCTGGGAGTGAAGTTCGTATTCTCTGCAGCGTAGTTCAGCATTATTTGTCTCCAGTCGCTGCCAAAACCCACGAACACGGTTGGAGAAGAAATCGTGTTTCCGGTCACCGAGCCGTGCGGCATGACGTCCGCCGGGACCGTCGCGCCCCCATACACGTTCAATTGATTTAATTTGTTGTTCACGCCGTAGAAATAAATACCGGTTTTCCAGACGTCGTGGTGAACGGAGCCAACCACCAGACCATTGCGAGACGTATTGTCATAAAAGGCTCCGACTTCATAACTGACGCCGGTGTTGTTTATTGGCATCGCGTTATAGGAAACGAACCCGTCGTTATCGAACGGTACACACAACGCCCGGTCGTCGCTATAGCTCCCCAAGTCCACGCCGCCAGTCTTGTCCACGACTACCGGTCCCATCCAATTGGCACTGAGATTGGTCCCGAGTAAATCCATGCGGACCAGAAAACTGTCATTCTGGTCGAGGGTGAAATACTGTTTCATTACCGGCAAACCACTGCCCTGAGCCGTAACCACCACCTGGTTGCTGCCGACGATGGTATAGCTCCAACTGGCGTAATTGGTTCCTTTAATATAACCCGTGCTCAACGTGACCCCACTGTAGAAACTGGATATCTTTTTGGAATTCTTCCAGTAAAAGTCCGTTGTCCCTGCGCTCAGGTTGTAATTCAACATGACATCGCCGTTGGACATCACCAGTGTGTTTCCAACTTGTTGAAATGATGGAGTTGCTTGAACCGGTTTGACCAAAAGCGACAACAGCAGCGCCAAAATGAATGTTCCTGGGATTAGCTTTTGGCTGGTCATGTACGGCAGATGAGTCTGAAGTCTGGCGGTTTTCAATCCTCAATAACCAACCGCCGGATCATGTTCCTGACCCGGCGGTGGTTCGTGAGCATCACGATATTATCATTACCATCTGCTTAAGGAGTTTTGAGCAAATAGAACAGGCGCGGTGTTCCGGCATTGATGGCGTTGGTAACATTGAAATTCCCGCCGCTATCAAATGCGTTGGTTGATAGTGGCGTCCAATTCACCAACGGAGCGGCAAGGTTAGTCGAGGTCAATACATAGTAAGTGCCAAAGGCCGTGCCGCCGCTGCCGCTGAAAATCAGGTTTCCACCCGAAGATTTCACACTGCCAATCACTGGTTGCGCCGGCGCAGTCACCACACTCACGATGCCGTTGCCCAGTTGGTTCGTGCTCCATGCCAGACCCGCCCCGGGCGTGGCTGGAGTGATGCCGGTAAATGAACCAGAATAGCCCGCTGCGCTGAATATATGGAAGCTGTTGCCAACCGCCAGCGGTGAACCGATGTTGACCAGATTCAATGTGCCGCCATAAATAATATTCGCAGCAGCCTGAACCATATCGTTCGTTCCATTGCCGTCCAACTTGATGACGGTCGTGCCGCTTAACGTGAGGTTGGCAGATGCGGCAATCGCGCCAACCGCATTGGTGCCACCCCAATTAATCCCCAGTGCTGCGGTTGTTCCAGAGGGCGACAACGTTGCGCCGGCGGAAACCGCAATGCTGCCGTTGACACCGCCCACACCGGCCAGAGTCTGACCGCTGGTGAGCGTCAACGTCTGGTCCGGTCGTCCGGTCACATCCATATGAGCTACACTCGGGTTGCTGCCGCCGAAGAAAATCAGCGTGCTGTGCGAGATGGAGCCATTACCGGTCAGGTTCACCTCCGGCGTATTGCCATCGCTGCCGATGATGGTTGGGCCGGTGTAGGTGTTGGCCGCCGACAAAATCATCGCATGATTGTAAACGTCGGCCACAAAGCCGCCGCCGCCGCCAATCACGTTGGTGTAAGTCCTGTCCTGATCCCCGATCACAAAACGCGCAACGCCATTCAAAGTAATGGGCACGTTGATGGATTGAGCACCCGAACCGCCATACGTGTTCCACACTGCACCGTTTTCCATAATCACATTGTTAGCATTGAATGCACCGGGGGCTCCAAACTGAAAGGCCTGACCACCACCGAGAAGGTGAATCGTTCCATTCCATCCACCATTCCAGAAAATTAACTGGCAATTGGTTTGAACGGTCGTCACCGTGGCGGGATTTTGGAACGCTGAGTCCATGTTATGCGACCCCAGCTTGCTTCCGTTGGTCAGGGTGATGCCGGCCACGTTTGCTCCAATTGTCACCGTCGTCCATTCACCATAAGGATTGTTGGTGTCAGCCCAGTTAATCGTCAGGTGGTAGGGGCCGGTGATTTGAGAACCATTAGCCAGATCCCAACGAGCTGTGCATCCAAAAGTGGTATCCCCGGCCATAGCGATGTTCAACTGGTTGACGGGGTAATCTTCATAACTGTTGAAAAGAGCGCCTTCGCCATTGAATCCAGTGCCGGAAACGGTAACGGGCTTATCGCCGCCCAATGCGCCACCCCCGAAGTCCAGGGTAGAATTGTTGGTAATCGTCACGGACGAAACCGAGCCAAATGAATAATTGCCGGCATAGATAACGCCACCTGAGATGCTTACTGGTCCGCTAAAAGTGTTGCCCGGATTAACAATCGTCAGGGTACTGGAACCCTGTTTGACCAGACTGGCACTTCCGGTGATGGAGCCGGAACCGCCCAGCGTAAAGTTATTCGCGCTGGAATTCACGGTGATAACATTGGGTGATACCGTGCCGCTGACAGTCACATTGGTCGGAACTCCCGTCGTATCGTCAAACAGCACTTGATCACCGGTGTTGAAGACCGATTGCTGATTATTGACCGTGTTGATCCAACTGACCGAGGTCCCCGCGTCCCAGGTTCCTCCTGTGTTGTTGGCATTGGTGCCCCACCGTAAAGAATTACCAGACGCCAGTAGCGTGAGAGTGGCCGGCACACTATTGGTGAAGCCAACGCTGTTGCCGACCCGGACGCTGTAAGTCGTCGCATCACCGGATTGAACGTTGTTCAGCGTAAGCGTTGTATTGGTTTTGCCGCTCAGAGGGCTGCCGTTCTTGTACCATTGGTTGGTTGTGAACAGAGGGCTCACGCTGGTGACGCTAAAAGTAACCGTTCCCCCCGCATAGACCGATTGTGACTGCGGTTGACTTACGATGAGCGGCGCTGCGTTGCTGGGCATGACACCGAGAGTTCCCATAAAAAGGTGGTTGAGCACCTGATTGCGAGTCAACGCATTGGTGTACAAGGCGACCTGACAAATATTACCTTGGAAGAAGCGGCTGGCGCCATCGGCTGAACCGGTCCCAATTGCCCACGGATCCGAGAAATTTATCGCGCCCACGCTGTCTGCGCCCTGCCCAACCAGCACCCCGTTCACATAAAGATTCCAATTTGTTCCATCATAGGTGGAAGCCAAATGAGTCCAATTGGTTGTCTGGACACCGCCAACGGCGCTCGCCCCACCGTTGGTGTTGTTGTAGGTGCCTCCATAATAACTGAAGGTGCCGCCGGGTTGCGCTCGCAAGACCAGTTCATCGTAATTCTTGGTTGAATCATAACCCTTGCCAACAATGTCGGCCGGACCCTGCGAGATGTTGGTGGATTGAACCCAGGCTTCCATGGTAATCGGCCCCCAGAAATTCAAGATACCGGCGTTCGGGGCCGTGCTCAAATCAACGTAAGACTGGACCGACGCGCCGAAAAAAGTGGCGGCATTGGGAATGAAAGCCGTCGGGCCCGCCGCGGGATAAATGTTATAATAGGCCGAATTATTGCCATTGCCGGACAAATCAGTGGCCGTGCCACTGTTGTCGATGGTCAAATCCAGAGCAAAATAGGCGATGGGATGGTCAGCCAGCACAGTGCTTTTATAATCGGCACGGGCGGCAACGGCGGCGACCAACATAAAGCCAATCGCAGCGAGTAACCTGCCGTAACGGCAGCGAGTGGAATTCTGTATTTTCATGACTTTTGTTTTGATTGAGAACTGCGTTGAACGTCTGTCACGGGTTTTGTTGAGTGGCATACTCACTGGCCAGAAAATATACGTCATCCGGAGCCTGGGCGAAGGTGGGAGCAGCGGGAGCTCGATTATGCGGAGCATATTTCCAGGGATCCATGCTGGAGGCAAACGCGATGGTGGAGCCATCCAGCCATCTGTGAGCTTCGCTATGACCATCAGCAAAACTG
>Ga0335083_10006069_pt1 | contig 15189 bp, 13 predicted proteins | sample Lox_Sample_42_FD_206716 | JGI IMG/M metagenome (GOLD analysis project Ga0335083, IMG submission 206716) | Soil microbial communities from Loxahatchee National Wildlife Refuge, Florida, United States - Lox_Sample_4.2 | ecosystem: Environmental > Terrestrial > Soil > Wetlands | place: USA... | reverse complement strand
AAGGTTTCATGATGATCCTTCCTTTTCGTGCGGCGAGTTCACTGTTCCTGGCTCGCCAGTGTCCCTTCTCGTCGTAATGAATAGAGAGCGCCCGCCGAGGCCGGGTTCCCTGGAAATCAGGACCGCGCTCTTTGGAGAGAATCCCGGGTCAGAGCGTAGGCGCGCGCGGCAAATGCACAACGGCCGCAGGAAGCGGCCGTTGGGAGGGAAATCTGGTAGGGCTATCGCAACGAACACACGCAAAGTGTGCAGGCCACTACTTATTGTTTCCTTTGCGACCGGTCGAACGCGTCCTGCATCCCGATGTAATAGGCTTGGAGGTCGTTCAATTCGCGCAGAACAGCTATTGGGAAGCCCTTTCGATTGGGCCGCGCGCCGGCCAACAGATCATTGAAATAGTGTCGACAGGCTTGCGGATCGTCCCACACCGCGCAGAGGAGATTCGCAATTCTGGCGTATTGCGCGGCGAGTGCGCGGGGCCGTACTCTTTCCGGAAGTGAAGCAATCCAACTGGCGGTTCGCGGCAGCAACACCATAACCGGTTGCGCATGCCGCAGGTGTATCGGCGGCGATGGCGTGTCTAACGTAGCGTCAGACGTAGCGTCGGCCTCCCCTTTGTGCGCAACATCGTGTTGCTGCACATCGGCGCACAGAGGTCTCCATCCGTGGTAGATCGACATGGCTTAGGGGATTGGTGAGGGATCCGGTTAGCGATACGTGCCGGTGTTTTGGTCCAGCGGCGTGGCGGCGAGCATCACCGCGGCAAGCCCATGGGCATGCCGGCCAACGGGGGTGCGATCTGCGGTCGGGAGTCTCCACCCGCGCCGCTTCGCTTCTTGCCGAAGCTTCAGCACGGTGACGCCTGCCCCGAACCAAAGGCCGCACAAGACACCGCTCCAAAATCCGTACCACAGTCCCAGATCCATCATCGACTCCTAGTTAGTCCTTCAATAGATTGCGATCGGCCCGCCGTCGTCGCTATATGACGAGCAGCGTCAGCGGGTTAACTCAGACGGCAGGTAAACCAGCAACTCAAGGCAGCTATCCGCAAAGGGTGTGCCAGAGTCAAAGGCGCGCAAGAGCACCTTGACTTTCGCGAGCTCGCCGAGCCGAGTGACCTGAGCCCGAAATCCAGAGTGGAGTGGAATGAAAACGGCCGCATTGTGCGGCCGTTCAAGAGCGAAATCGTGGTAGCGAGCGAGGGACTCGAACCCCCGACCAAAGGATTATGATTCCTCTGCTCTAACCAGCTGAGCTAGCTCGCCGAAGGGCGGTAATTATACCGCGCGGCGAAGCCGCTTCGCAGCAGCCCCACGTCTCGACGAGACTTCAGGAAGCGGGCTTCTCGCTGAGCAATCTTTCCACCAGCGAGTTGAGATCGCGATTGTCCGGCTCCACGGCGCTGGCGAAGGTCCCCGCCGGCTTGCCGTTGCGATCGAGCACGTACTTGAAGAAGTTCCACTTCGGGACCTGTCCGGTTTTCTCGCGCAGTTCGGCGTAGAGCGGATTGCTCTGCAGATTCTTGACGCTCGACTTCTCGAACATCGGGAATTGCACGCCGTAGGTGAGCCGGCAGAATTCCGCGATCTCCTTGTTGCTGCCCGGCTCCTGCGCGCCGAAATCGTTTGAAGGAAAGCCGAGCACGACGAGCCCGCGATCCTTGTACTTGCGATACATCGCCTCGAGCCCCTCGTACTGATGCGTGTAGCCGCAGTAGCTCGCGGTGTTCACGATCAGCAGCACCTTGCCCCGATACTGGCAGAGCGATTCGGACTTGCCCGTCTGCAGGCGGCTGAATTCGTGATCGAGGAGCGGCGGGCAGGTGTTCGCTTGCGCTGGCGTCGTTTGCTGTGCCGACACTGGCCCGCTCGCCAGCAGCGCCAGCAGCGCGGCAGCGGGCAGGAGGCGATGGAAGTCCATGGCGGAGCGCGGTCGGTTGGCGACCAAATCAGTATAGCACCGGCTCTTGTCGTGGACAGATCCGCAGGTGGCGACTAGCATCTTGCGTGCAATCGCCGACTGTCCTGGACGCACTACAGCGCATGGAACACGCAGAAGCGCCGCTCAACATCAGCGCCGTCGAGCGCGAGACCGGGTTGTCGAAAGACGTGCTGCGCATCTGGGAGCGCCGCTACGGCTTCCCTCGGCCCGGCCGCGACGACAACGCCGAACGCCAATACGCTGCGGCCGACGTCGCAAAGCTGCGGACCATCAAGCGGCTCATGGATACCGGCTTGCGTCCGGGGAAGCTGATCCGCCAATCGCTGGAAGACCTGAATGCGCTCGCCGAGAAGCGCATTCATCCGCGGCGCGACGCGCTCGCGCCGGCGATGGAGCGCGACGTGCTCGCGGTGCTCAAGAGTCACGACGTGGCGGGATTGCAGGCGTTGCTTGCGAACTTGTTGCTGCGTCAGGGCGTGCAACGCTTCGTGATGGAGACGATCGCGCCGCTCAACCGCGCAGTCGGTGAAGCCTGGATGCGCGGCGAGCTGCAGGTGTTCGAGGAGCACCTCTACACGGAGCTTACGCAGGCCGTGCTGCGCAGCGCGATGGCCGCGTTTGCGCGGCAGCCGGGAACGCCGCGAATCCTCCTGACCACGGTCCCGGGCGAGCAGCATGGACTGGGCCTGCTCATGGTCGACGCGCTGCTCACGCCCGAGGGTACGCAATGCATCTCGCTCGGAACGCAGACGCCGTTCGAGGACATCCGGCGGGCCGCCGCCGCCCACAAGGTCAACATCGTCGCGCTGTCGTTCTCGTCGGCGTTTCCGCTGCGCCAGGCCGGCGATACGCTCGCCTTGCTGCGGCGTCAGTTGCCCTCGACCGTCGCATTATGGGCGGGAGGCGAGCATCTGCGCCGCGTACGCAAGAGCTTGTCGGGAGTGCAAGTGCTGTCGGAGCTGTCCGACGCCCTCGAGGCGCTGCGGAGCTGGCGGGCGGAAGCGGGCGACTCAAAGCGATGACTAATTTGGTGGGTCATTCCGAGCGCGGAGCGCGAGGAATCTGTTGTGTGAATCCACGAGCGTGACCGCAGTTCTTCTCCTCGGTCTGCTGGTTGCTGGCGTCGCCGGCTACGTATCCTGGGCGGCGCACCACATCGCCAACGGTGCTGATATCTGGTGGTTCGTCGCCGGCGCGCCGCTCGTCTACTTCGCGCCCGCGGTCGTTCTGGTCGCGATCTGGTTTGCGGTGACGTGGATCTGGCGCACACCGCGGCCACCGGAGGCACGAATCGGCATCGCGGCGACGGTGCGCCTCTTCTTCACCGAAACCTGGGTACTCGGAGTCTCGTGGCCGCTGATGGCATTGCATCGCCTGCTGATGCACGACCCGCCCGCTGCGCGTGCGTCGCGGCCGGTGCTGCTGATCCATGGCGTGCTCGTCAACGACGGCATGTGGTTTCTGCCGCGCCGCCGTCTCGCGCGGCTCGGCGTGGCGCCTATCTACACGATGAATTACGGACCGCCACACGCCGACATCGAACACTTCGCCGCACAGCTCGCGGCGAAGGTGAGCGAGATTTGCTCCGCGACCGAAGCGGAACGCGTCGTCCTCGTCGGGCACAGCATGGGCGGACTCGTCGCGCGTGCGTATCTGCGCCGCTTCGGCGCTGGCCGAGCTGCGAAGCTAATCACCATCGGCACGCCCCATCACGGCAGCGTTCTCGCGTGGAGTTTCCCCGGCCGCGGGCTCGAGCAGATGCGGCCGGGCAATCCGTGGCTCGTCGAATTGAACCGTGACGAAAGCAAGGCTCCTCCAGCGCCGATCACCTCGATCTGGTCGCGGCACGACAGCATGGTCGCGCCGCAGGCGAGCAGCACGCTAACTTGTGCAGAGAACGTGGCGTTCGTCGGCGTGGGGCACAATGCGTTGCTGGCGGATGAGGGGGTGATCGAGAGGGTGGCGCGGGAGGTCGAGCCAGCCCGCGTAGTAGCGGGTTGACTCGATCTTGGATCAAGTTACCTCGGCTGTCGTTGTTATCATGTGTAGGCTACTTCTTGCACAGAGCGGGGGCTTAGTCGACAATGCTTGAGGGCAACGCAGCATATGGTGTCTAGGGGAAACCGGCTGATTCGGTCGCGGCGCCAACGGCAATCACACGAATCTGCCGGGATCGAATTGGCGTATCAGGGAGAGGCAAAATGCGAAGCGGAACTTTGTTCTTGACGGCGATTGCGTCTAGTGTACTGGTCGGCTGTGGCTCACCGGGACTTAAACCTTCCTATTTCCAGAATCGGCCTGTCTATGTTGAGAACTTATTCAGCCATAACGTACATTGCGACACAAAGGACTGCTCGCTCATAGTTACTGTCAACGATTGTGCGGGGGGCGACATTAAGGTCACGAGCCCAAGCACGACTGACGGGCCGGATCTCGATATGAGGCCTGGCCCGACTAACCAGCAGCGAACCATTACATGGAAGATCGTGACTCCTGGCTACGAATTCTCCAAGGAGTCATTCAAGTACGGCATCTTGATCAAGAGCGATCCGGGCGATGAGTTCAAGGATGCCCAGGTAAGCGGAGACACCCTAACACTTAAGTACAACAAAAAGGCAATGGGTAGCCAAGGATCCTACACGTACGGGCTGCAGCTTCGAAGCTCGCGCGGTGACAAGGCCTATTGCGCGCTCCTCGACCCCTGGCTGATCAGTTAGACCCGAGGGGTCGTGTCGGGCGCTCAACCGCGCGCTCAACGCAGTAGCGCGATCGAGCTCGCCCGTCTGCCTAGGAGCATCGGCGGGCAACGACCGTGTAAGCCACCCTCGGCAATGACTCGCGGTTAGGGCCCGCCCGTACTTGACGATAGCCACAGGCGCACGTCCTCGATCGCCTGTTCGACTGGAAGCGCACGACCCGACGCTTCGGCTAGCGCAAAACGCGACTCGCCCAATGCCTCGCGTGCTCTGGCAAGGAGTGGCTGCAAAAACCCTTCGTCAGCAGGATCTCTGCGAATCCCAGTGCGCAGCGTTTGAGCCTCCGCGGCACCGTACAGGCGAGCGGAACGCTCCCAATCTTTCTCCAAAGCGGCAAGGCCGGCAGAGACTTCCAGCGCGCTTTGTCCCGCAGTCTTTGAACCGGTTTTGTCGGCAATCGTCAATACCTCGCGCAGCAGATCGCGTGCTCGTACCGCCAAATCCCGCATGGTCGCGACCATTGCCAATCCTAGAATGCCAATAGCCTCGAATTCCTGATCGTGCAACTCCCGGGCGAGGGTTACCACTTCCTCGTAAAGAGGCTCGGCGCCATCCAGTTTTCCGTCGAGGCGGTTCAGTTGTGCCAACGCATTGGATGCAACCGCGATTTCGCGTTTGTTGCCCAATTCGCGCGCCAGATCGAGCGCTCCTTTGCAATGAACTTGGGCCGCTGCGCGATCTCCTTGCCCGAGCGCGGCAAGAGCAAGGTAATTCTGTACAGTAGCGATCATGCGCCGATCGTCATGATGTCGAGCGATCGCCAAGCTTTCATGAAGATACTGCTGAGCTTCAGTGTAGCGCCCTGTGTAGCTGCAGATCTGCCCTGCGACCCACAGTGCTCTGCAGCGCGACAAACTATGCGGTTGAGTGGTGGGAACCGAGATGGCTTCAACCGTCGCACGGTAGCCAAGGTCAAGCAGGCCCCGCATGAACCAGTACAGTTTGATGGCATGCACCAGGCGGTAGCCGCTATCGGCTTCGCGTGATTCACGCGCCGCCGCAAGTGCAGTAAGTAGGTTTTCGCGGTCCACATCAAGATGGCTCAGCCAGCGCAGTTGTTCGGGACCGGCAAGTTCTGCTCCCGCATTTTCCGCAACAGCGAGATAGAAAGTGAGATGGCGCGCTCGAGTTTGCCCTTCTTCCTCCGAATCATTCAGCCGCTCCCGAGCGTACTGTCGAACTGTCTCAAGTAATCGATAACGCCCGTTCTCCGGATCCCACACGACGAGCGACCTCTCTACCAACCTGGTCAGGAGATCCAGCACGGCCGGTTGCTTGACGTCCCCGTCAATGACCACCGCTTCTGCAGCTTCCAACGTCCATCCCCCCGCGAACACCGCGAGCCGGCGCAGCACGGCGCGCTCGGGCTCGCTGAGCAGCTCGTAGCTCCAATCGATCAGTGCTCGCAGCGTCTGTTGTCGCGGTAACGCTGCCCGATCGCCGCCGCCGAGCAAGCGAAAGCGGTCGCTCAAGCGCGCCGCAATCGTGTCGAGCGAGAGTGCGCGGACTCGCGCGGCCGCAAGCTCGATGGCGAGCGGAATGCCGTCCAGTCGACGACAGATATCGACAACCGCCGGTGCATTGCGGTCGCTTGCTTCGAACGCGGGCTGCGCGGCAACCGCGCGCTCGACGAAAAGCCGCGCCGCTTCGAATTGAGCGAGCGACTCGCTCGTAATGGCGCTTTGCGGGTCGGGCAGCGAAAGCGCCGGGACAGCATAGACGTATTCACCAGAAGTGCGCAGATGCTCGCGACTCGTTGCCAACAATTTCACTCTTGGCGCCGACTGCAACAATTGGCTCGCGAGCTCGGCGCAGGCCTGTGTCAGATGCTCGCAGTTGTCGACAACGAGCAAGAGCTGACGGTCCTTGACGTACTTGAGCAGCGCCTCGATCACCGGCCGGCCCGCTTCCTCCTTCACGCCGAGCAACGAGGCCACCGTCTGGGGCACACGCTGCGCATCCGTCAGCGGGGCCAGTTCGACGAACCAGACGCCGTCGGGAAATTCGTCCATCGCGTCGGCGGCTGCCTGCAACGACAGCCGAGTCTTGCCGATGCCACCTACACCTACTAATGTGAGTAGCCGCGTCTTCGCGAGCAGAATCTTCACTTCGGCGAGCTCGCGGTCGCGACCGATGAACGAGGTGACCTGCTGCGGCAGGTTATTCGGCGTGTCCTCCAGCGAGCGCAGCGGCGGGAACGCGTGCTGCAGCTCTGGATGCGCAATCTGGTAGATACGCTCCGGACTCTCGAGATCGCGCAGGCGCACCGAGCCGAGATCGCTCAAGCTGACGCTTTCCGGCAGGCGGTCGCGAAGAAGCGCTGCCACGGCCTCCGATACCAGGATCTGGCCGCCGTGAGCGGCGCTCATGATCCGCGCGGCGCGGTTGACCGATCGCCCGAAGAAGTCGTTGTCGCGGCGCTCGTCGACGCCGGCGTGCAATCCGCAGCGCGCGCGCAACGCGATCCCATTCGTGCGTGCGGGATCGGCGAGTGTGTGCTGCAATTCCAGACAGGCATTCAGTGCATCGAGGGGATCATCGAACGCGGCGTGAATGCCGTCGCCGCTCATTTTCACGACCGTGCCGTGATGGTTCTCGACGGCGGCGCGGGCGATCGCATCGTGATGTGCCAATGCCGGGCGCATCCGCTCGGGCTGCTGTTCCCACAACCGGGTGCTGCCCTCGATATCGGTGAACAGGAAGACGGTAATGCGAGCTGACGCCTGCATGGTGCGCTTGCGAGCGTTCTCGTTGCAGTGGTTGTGGCCGCGGGCGGCGGGTCGACCTCCTATAGTACTATCTCGTATCTGTGACATCGTGCGCAAGAACGAGCCAGCCCGCAGGGCGCGGGCCGGCTCGAACGAGGTCGATCCAGCAGCGGTCAGGCTGCCGCTGCAACCGCTTCCACTGCCCGGCGCGCCTGCTGCCGGCGCTGCACGCTGCGTTCGGCCATCGCGTCCGTCAGCGAAGTGACCAGCAGGGTCTCGGGCACTTCGTCAGCCTTGGGCGATTCATCCGCTGCGACCGGCTCGGGTGCAACGACCGGAGTCTCGACGATGCGAGGAGCAATGCGCTTCATGAAGGCGGCGTGCAGCTCCTGATGCGCCCGGAGGTCGGCAGCGCGTTCGTTCGCACGATGATCGTGCCACGCGAAACCGATGAATAGCGAGCTCGCGATCACGGCCGCGACGCAGGCGAGCAGCTCCGCGGCGAAGACCAATACGGATTCCGACTCGGCCACTCCAGCGAACGAGCACAGGGCAGTCGTACCCAGTGCGATGGCAGTCAGTGCGAGGATGCAATCCAGCAGCCAGTAGTGATTTCTCGTTTCCACGGCGATCTCCTCAGCCCGGCCGGTTGCTTGCGGAGAGTCCTTCACAGGCTGGGTTCGGGCACTGTGACGACCGGCCAATTCATTACCCGGGCCCAGATTATCTGGAAGCGATCGCCAAGGCACGTGAATAATCGCCAAGGCGTCCATTGACGATTCAGGACACCTCATTACAAGCTTCGCGCCGCGCGATCTGCTTTTGCTGTGGCGCACTACCAGTGTATACCCTGCGTCAGCGCCGCAAATGCCATCTGTTCCGCGCTGAGCGGCTGCGGCTCGCCTTCCTTCTTGCCCGCGGCGGCGGCCGAATCAGGGAACATGTTGAACGCCGTATTGAGGAGAATCTGCGTGAGCTTGGGCGCGATCGCGTGCGCGACCGCGCCGAAGACGCCGAGCCGCGTGGCGATGCGCACCGGCTTGTAGACGATCGCCTCGACGACGAGATCGGCCGCTTCCTCCGACGAGAGCGTGGGCACGCTCTCGTACATCTTGGTCGGCGCGATCATCGGCGTGCGCACCAGCGGCATGTTGATCGTCGTGAAGCTGATGCCCTTGTCGAGAAACTCGGAAGCGGCGCAGGCGGAGAACGCGTCCATCGCCGACTTCGAGGCGACGTACGCCGAGAAGCGCGGAGCGTTGGAGAGAACGCCGATCGACGAGATGTTGATGATGTGGCCGCGTTTGTTCGCCACCATGCCCGGCAGGAAACCCATGATGAGCCGCAGCGCTCCGAAATAGTTGAGCTGCATCGTGCGCTCGAAATCGTGGAAGCGGTCGAGCGAGTTGAGCACTCCGCGCCTGATCGAGCGGCCCGCGTTGTTGACAAGATAGTCGCAGGAGCCGTGCTCCCTCAGCACCTTGGCGACAAGCGCATCGCAGGAGGCCATGTCGGAGACGTCGCAGGTGTAGATCCAGGCCTTGCCGCCGGCGGCGTCGATCTCCTTTTTCGTCTCGATGAGCTTTTCTTCGCCGCGCGCGACGAGCATGACCTTCGCGCCCGCCGCGGCGAGCTTCAATGCCGTGGCCCGCCCGATCCCCGAGGACGCTCCAGTGACGACGACGACGCGATCCGTGACCTGCCCCGACAAGCTGCGGTCGATGAAGAGATCGGGATCGAGGTTGCGCTCCCAGTAGTCCCACAGCTTTGCCGCGTAGGTCTCCAGGTGCGGGACTGCGATGCCGGAGCCTTTGAGCGCCTTCGCCGCCTCGCGGTTGTCGTAGCGCGTCGGCCAGTTGACGAACTGGAACACGTCCTTCGGAATGCCCAGGTCCTTGAGCACCGCGCGGATCATCCGCTTGATCGGCGCGAGCGACCCGATGCCGTAGAGGATCGGCGCGGGAATGAATCCGAACATCCGCGCGTTGATGCGCATCGTCATCTGCGGCGCGTGCGCCGCCTTGGCGAAGATGTTGAGCACCTCGCCGATCCGGTGCGGGGCCGGATCGGTCAGATGGAAGCACTTGCCGTCGAGCCCTTTCTTGTGCGCGAGATGATCGAGCGCGTCGGCGACGAAGTCGACCGGCACGATGTTGATGCGTCCGCCCTCGATGCCGATCGTCGGCACCCACACCGGCAGCATCTTGCGCATCTTCTGGATGAGCTTGAAGAAGTAGTACGGGCCGTCGATCTTGTCGATGTAGCCGGTCTTCGAGTGCCCAACAACGAACCCGGGACGATAGACGCGCCACGGTCGCTTGTATTCGTTGCGAACGATCCCTTCCGAGACGTGCTTGGTCTTGAAGTACGGATGATCGAGCTCCTCGGCCTCCTCGAACATGTCCTCCCGGAATGTTCCCTCGTAGAGGCCGGCTGCCGCGATCGAGCTGACATGGTGGAAGCAGCCGGCCTGCACGGCTGTGGCGAAGTCGATCGCGTGCCGGGTGCCGTCGATGTTGGCGAGCTCCTGTGCATCGGCGCTCGCGGCGAGGTCGTAGATCGCGGCGAGGTGGAACACGTGCTTGACCTTGCCCTTGAGCTTCGCGATCTCTGCGTCCGCCACGCCGAGCAAAGGCTTGGCGAGATCGCCGGCCACGGTGATGACCTGCGCTTCGCTCGCTCCCCATTCCTGGCGCAGGCTGGCGAGCTTCTTCTGCGAGCCTTTGCGCACGAGAACGTAGATCGGGTCGCCGCGCTTGAGAAGATTGCCAATCAGAAAGCGGCCGATGAAACCAGTCCCGCCGGTGACAAAGTAGGCCATTGCGATTCCTCCCATTGCAGGCATTTTAGTATGATTGCTCTAGGCGAAGCGCATAGACTCGTGGCTCGATCGTTCCGCCAATTGACCGCCGAGGAGAAGACGAATGCTCAAGAAAGCGAAAGCCGAGTTAGGCTCGGGAGAGTCCGATCCGACCAAGGGGCTCGCGCAGGCGGTCCTTGATTCGTCGCGCCAGATCTGGCTCGCGGGCCTCGGCGCCTTCGCCAAGGCGCAGGAGGGCGGCGCACAGGTCTTCGAGTCGCTGGTGAAACAGGGCGAGGGCCTGGAAGCGAAGACCCGTGGCGTCGCGGCGCACACTGCGGAAGCCGCGCGTGGCGCGGCGAAAGCCAAGGCGAAAGAGATGCAAGCGATCGCCGGCGGCACCTGGGACAAGCTCGAGCAGGTTTTCGAAAAGCGCGTCGAGCGCGCGCTGGGCCGGCTCGGCGTTTACTCCGCGGCCGACGTGCGGAAGCTCACCGAGCGCGTCGACGAGTTGTCCGAGCGGGTGAACGCGCTGCTCAAGGAGCGTCGCGTGCCGGGCAAGCGCTCATCGCCACGCGGGAAGAAGAGGACGCGCGCAGCCGGGAGGTAGCCGGCTTTACTCGCGGTTCAGCCGTTCGACCTGTTTGATGTAGTTCTGCATCGCGTCGTCCTTGCTCATCCCCTTGAGCTTGCCCCACGCGTCGTACTTCGCGCCGCCAACGAAATCGAAGCCTCCCGGTCGGTCGCCCTTTACGTCACCGTCGGTCGCCTGCTTGTAGTACGAATAGAGCTTGAGCAGCGTCGCGTTGTCCGGGCGCTTCTTGGTCTGCTTCGCTGCAGCGGCAGCGGCTTCGAACTTCGCTTTCAGGTCTTTCGGTGCGGCGGCCATCGTTCCTCCTCGGATTTCATTTCGCTTCGATCGCGCTTCGTTTCGAGCGCTCCGCTTTATGCTACTTTAGCGCGACCCGCGAGCCGCCAGCAAACATCTCCTTACCATGTCTGCGAAGCGCGAAAGCATGTCGAGCGTCGACGTTGCCTGGCTGCGCATGGACCGGCCGAGCAATCTCATGGTGATCTGCGGCGTGCTCGTCCTGCGCGAGCGCCTTTCCATCGCGCGGCTGCGAACGACGATCGGCAGGCGCTTTCTTTATTTCCCCCGGTTCCGGCAACGGCCAGTGACCTCCGCCGGCGGGTATCAATGGCGGACCGACGAGCACTTCGACCTCGCGCATCACGTGCAGCGCCTCGAGCTCAAGCGCGGCGCGGGCGACGTCGAGCTGGAAGCGCTCGTTAGCCGGCTCGTCAGCACGGCGCTGGATCACGCTCATCCCTTGTGGCAGTTCCATCTCGTGGCGCACTACAAGGGCGGCAGCGCGGTGATCCTGCGCATCCATCACTGCTACGCGGACGGCATCGCGCTGATCCAGGTGCTGCTGTCGATGACCGATGCCGATCGCAGGGGGAAGACCTCGAAGTCGCCCCCGATACCGCCGGACAGGCGTGCCGACGCGGACGGCGATCCGATCGCCGAGCTTCTTGCGCCGCTCTCGGGTGTGCTGAAGATGGCATCCAGCGCGGGCTCGACGCTGATCGACAAGGGAAGCGAGCTGTTGCGCGATCCCGGACAGGCGGTCGCCCTCGCGCAACAGGGAGGGGCGCTCGCGGGCGAGATCGCGAAGCTCGTGCTGATGGGCGAGGACTCGGCCACGCGGTTCAAAGGCGAGCCCGGCGTGGCCAAGCGCGTGGCCTGGGCCGACCCGATTCCGCTCGATGAAGTGAAGGCCGTGGGCAGAGCGCTCGACTGTTCCGTGAACGACGTGCTGCTCTCATGCGTTGCGGGAGCGCTCCGCGCTTATCTCGTGCGCCGCGGTGAGGCGGTCGACGAGGTGATGATTCGCGCGCTGGTGCCGGTGAATCTGCGCCCGCCGGAGAAGGCCCATCGCCTCGGCAACAAGTTCGGGCTGGTGTTTCTCGAGCTTCCGATCGGGATCGAGAATCCCGTCGCACGTCTCTACGCGGTCCGCGCCAACATGCGCGCGCTGAAAGGCTCCTACCAGCCGGTGATCGCACTCGGCATCCTTGCCGCGATGGGCGCCGGGCCAGAAGTGCTGCAGGAGCAGCTGCTGGCGATGCTCGCCAGGAACGCCACCGCGGTGATGACCAACGTTCCGGGACCGCAGCAGGCGCTCTACTTCGCCGGCGCGAGAATCGACCGGCTGATGTTTTGGGTGCCGCAGTCGGGCAACATCGGCATGGGGGTGTCGATCATCACCTACGCAGGAGAAGTGCAATTCGGGCTGATCACCGATCGGGGGCTCTGTCCCGATCCCGAGCGCGTCATCGAGCGCTTCTCGCCCGAGTTCGAGAAGCTGGTGCTGGCGACCCTGATGGCGCCGTGGCCGTGGGAGGAAGCGCCGAGCGCGGAGGCGATCGAGCGCTTCGCATTGGCGTAAGAAGCGTTTCTCTACTCGAGCTCCGAACGCGCCAGCTCCACGTCGAGCCGCTCCATCGCGTCCGCCGGCTTGCACTTCGCCGCCTGTTCGTAGACCTTCGTCGCCTCGTCGAGCTTCTCCTTGCCGAAGAGTAGGATGAGACCGTTGGCGTACTCGATTCGCGCGATGGCCGAATCGGGATTGAGCTTGAGCGCCTTCTGGTAGTGCTCGAGCGCGGATTCCTTTTTCGCACCGTAGGTCAAACCCGCAACGAGGCCGCCGACCTTGTTGATCACCTCCGCCTGATACGCGCCGAAGGCCGTGTGCGCGTCGGCGTGTGACGGCGCGAGCTTGAGCGCAATGCCAAGCGCGTCCTTGATCTTGCCGCCGAAGCCCTGAGCCAGCGCCTTGGCGACCGAGATGCCCTGGCTGTAGCGGCCGAGCGCGTATGCGTAGAGATAGTGCGCGTTGGCGTCCTTGGCGGCCGCAGTGCGCCGTTCGCTTGCCCATGCCGCGGCTTCCTCGAAGAGCGCAAGCTTCGCCTTTTCCTGTTTCTCGAGATAGTTGGCGTAAATCGATTGCGCCTTGATGGCCGCATTCATCGCCGCGCCGCCGGCTTTCGTGCCGGCGTCGACCGCGGACTCGAAGTTGCCCGCGTGGTAGGCCCGCCACGCTTCCACGGCGCCGGCGTCCTTGGGAAACGGCTCGCAGTCGCCGCGGTGCAGTCGCGCCCAGTGCAGCTTCAGGTTCGGGCCGTCGTAGACATAGGCCTTGTCGGCGTGCGGAAACTTCGCCCACTTTTTCGCCATCGCGGTCCTTCCTTGTCCTCAGAGATACTCGTCGCCCAGTCGCTCGACCAGCGCGCGCGCATCACCGCGCAGGAACGGCGCGATGATCGACAGGACCTGATACGCGGCGCGGTCGAGGCTCACCGCATCGGGCGAGCGCCCGCCGGCCGTGATTCGCTGGTACGAAATCCAGTAGGTTGCGACCAGGGCGACGCTCTCGGCGAGCGACGCGATCTCGCGCTCGGACGCCTGCATCTCGCCGGCGGCGACGAGCCCGCGACACAACTCTATCACGGTGCGCGTGCCGCGCCGCATGACGAGTGCGAAGCGCGAGCCGAGGCTGCGGTTGCGCGACAGGATCTCGTCCAGGTCGCGGAAGATGAAACGGTGGTCCCACATTGCTTCGAACAACAAATGCAGGGTGAGCCACAGATCCTCCACCGACACCGGGCGCGCTCCCGGCACCGCCAGCACTTCGTCGGCGCGCCGCTCGAAGGCCGCGAAGAGCTCGGCGATGATCTCGTCCTTGTTGCAGAAATGATAGTAGAGGTTGCCGGGGCTGATCTCCATCTCGTCGGCGATGTCAGCCGTCGTGACGTTGGGTTCGCCGACGCGATTGAAAAGCGCGAGCGCCGTTTCGAGGATGCGCTCGCGGGTGCGGCGGGGACGCTTGCGCTCCGCCATGGATGGGGAGCGGAGCTAGCTCCGCGCCGACGCGCGTCCCGGCTCACCGCGCGGCAGCCATCCGGCGAGCGCGTCGAGCGTGCGCTCGAGCGCGTGCGCCGCCGCTTTCACGCTCGGCGGCTCGACGAAAAGCGGACGCGGATCGGCGAGCGCGGCGTGGATCGGCCGCTTCCGCTCGCGCAGCCGATCGACGTCGATGCGGATCCCGTGCCGGCCGAGCATCGGCTCGAGCGCGCCGTATTGCGCAAGGAGGCGCGCGCGCGTGTTGCGGTACGCCGTCTCGCACAGCCGTGCCCGGTGCGTATAGCTGAAGATGTTGGCGAAGAACATGTCGGCGTCCTCGCGATCCGGCTCGAAGAGCAGAATGTCGGCGTGCGGATACTGCTGGTGGTATTTTTCCATGCCTACTTTCATCCGCGAATGGATGATCGCGCGGAACGTCTGCGCGAGGACGAGCGGCAGGCCGCCATGGTCGAGCTTTGCGACGGTGAGCCGGCGGCGCCGGGCGGCCGCGGTGGCGTCGAAGGGCACGAGCGGATTGACGCAGAGGAGGAGATCGATCCCCTGGTCGAGCGCGACCGAAGCATGGAGGGTCTTGTTGAGCGCGCCGTCGACGTAATGCTCGCCATCGATCTCGACCGGCGGAAAGAGCCCGGGCAGCGCCGCAGAGGCAGCGATCGCGCGGTCGATGGGGGTCTGGTCGAAACCGGGTGTGCCAAAGGTGACGGCCGCGCCGGTGTCCAGGTTGGTGGCCACCACGAAGAGCTTGTGCGGTAGCTCGCGGAAGTCGTTGCTGCGGCTGCCGCTCGCGAAGAGGCGCGCGAGGAAGCTCAGCATGGCGCGCTGATCGAAAATGCCCGTCGGTATCGCGCGCCCGAGGGCGGCGAACGAGGAAAGCGCCCCGCGACGGAGCGGCGCGCGCAGGAAATCGGCCGCGGAAGCGGCTGCCAGCGCGGGAATCGAGAGCGCGCGACGGAAGAATTCTCCGAACGCCGGACGCAGGAACAGCGCAGGCGAGAGTGCCGCCTCGCGATCCTCGGCAATGAAAAGACGGTACATCTGCGCCGGCGAAATGCCGTT